>CXWL01004754.1_pt1 | contig 25710 bp, 13 predicted proteins | sample 590931 | NCBI WGS metagenome assembly CXWL01 (sample SAMEA3498368, study PRJEB10139) | groundwater metagenome | biome: water well; material: biofilm material | place: Germany | collected 2015-04-27
TGATGGACACGATCATTGGCGTCACGCCTCCGCCATTCAAGGTGCCGCGCCTAGACGCTTACAGCACGTCGAGTACTTCATCATGAAGTCAGTCGGCTGCGTTGGAAATCTGAAGGACTGGCTTGACCGTGCCTTTGTTCAGGCCCTCGCTGCTGATAAGCCGATCTTGACCCTCAAGATCATCAAGAAGACGGCCCTCATCAACAAGTCTCTGATCAGACTCACCAACGAGGCGGTGCTGGGCGAGAACGCGCTGACTTCACTGCCGGACGATGAGCTTGCTCGCCTTCAAGGCTGGAAGGTGGTGCCATCGCTGCCCGATCGCGTGTCTGGTTCCACGCCAGCTTCAGTCCCTAGCCGCAAGAAGCGCAATCCGGCACCGGGCAAACGCGGGCCGAGCCGCGATCCGATAGGGGGGTTGGATGCGTCCTGAGACCGTATCGTTGTGGGATGAGGAGGATGCTGAGATACCTCCGCGCAGTCGTCTTTACCACTTGCCAATGGAGTCTGGCGACGGAGTGTCGCAGGAAGCACTGCTTAGCTACGTGCACAGGGTTGCGACTGCTCACACGCTTCCAGTGCTCAAGCTGCTGCAGTCGGAGGTCATTGGCCTCACAGAGATGAAGGTTGCTCGTTTCGCGAGTGGTTTTGCCAAACGCTACTCGAAGACCGTCAATGGCTTTGGGAAGTACGCCGAGCAGATGTCGAAGGCCATGCAGGAATTGACGCTGGGCGAGGCATTGAGAAGCGGAACCTGTCTCGCCTGGAGGGGGCTCTTCGACCCGAAGGGGACCGGCTTGCTGAGCCCAGTACCCCGCTGGTGCCCTAACTGCTTGGAGGCCAGCAGGTCCAGCGGGCGATCTGTCGTGCATAGGCTGATTTGGTCAATTTACCCGGTCACTCACTGCCCGGTGCACGCGACTCCTTTGCGTTCGAATTGTCGATCGTGCGGATCCGAGCAGCACTTCATCAGTGAGGCTGTGCCCCTGGGTCGTTGCTGCATCTGCGGGGCGTTCCTGGGTTATCGCGAGGGACTGTGGGAGTGTTCGCCGCCGAACGATCGAGAGCGATTCATGACGGATGCCGTTGCAGAGATGATTTCACAAGGTGCCGCGGCTTCGGAGCTGGTACAGCTGAGCCGCTTCACGGACCAGATCAAGGCTGTGGCTGCTGCGACGCGCGGTCGAGGCGTTCGACAACTGGAACGAGAGATCGGCTTTCGGAGGCACTCCATTTGTCGCTGGACTGAGGAGGGCAAGCGGCCTCAGTTCGACCAGTTCCTTGAACTGTGCTACCGACTGGGCATCAAGCCTGTGGCCCTTTTGGATGGGAGTTGGTCACGAGCAAAGGAGCCGATCGCCCTGAGAAAAGAGGACACCCCGATTCGTCGGCAGCACTATGTGTTGTCGGAATCTGCGCTGGCCGCGCTGAAGGACGACGTTGCTCGCGTCGTCGGCAGCGCAGACAGCTTCGAAGATGCGATCCAAGTGGCCAAGCGACACGGGATAACGGTGTCAAGCTTCAAGCACAGGTATGGAGAGCTGTACGCATTGCTGGCGGACCATCGTGTGCGTGTGCGTGCGTCACTACGCGAGACGCGACTGGCGCGCCAGCATACGCAGGCCGTCGAGATTGTCAGAGCACTCCATGCGAACGGCACGCGACTGACCCGGGGACGAATTGAGGCCACCATGCTGAGGTCGGGCATGACTCTAAAGGACCCTCTGACTCGGGCAATCGCCTTTGAAGAGAGAGCTAGGCTTGAGGCTCTTGGGGGCAAACGACAGAGTGACTGCTAAGTTCAGTCGACGGTAGGTCCTGGCCGCGTTGATCAGAGATTAGTCGAAGCAGTCGAAGCCCACGCGAAATCACACAGACCCCGCGCGGGCGTATCACCAGACTTCGATCTAGTCGATTTAATCCCTACCGACGCCGTTCCAGCCTCGATCTCGAGCTAGCATACCGCTAGCGTTCTGCACACAGGATGGGACCGATGGCAACAGTCAAGTCGGAAGTGGTGAGTGTTCGGGTGGAGCCGAACATCAAGGCGGCTCTGCAGTCGGCGGCAGAACGGGAGATGCGCAGCCTGGCCAACATGATCGAGGTCATGGTGGTGGCTTACTGCCGCGCCAACGGCGTACCCATGGATGGGGTTTCCGAAGAGACACTCGCAACCGCCAAGTCGCGGAAGCACCGGTGACCGTGCTTCGCGAGCAGAACCTGTCGAAGCTGGGCTTCCGCTTCGGCCTGAACGGGCCGCATGCGGCCCGCACCATGATGCTGGACGACCTGCGTCTGCTGCTGGCGCACACCCCGGCGAGTGCGTCCCGGGCCGAGTACGCCGAGTCCATCATCGGCGCCAACGTGCTGGGAAAGGCGACCAAAAAAGCGCGTGAACTCGCCCTAAGGCACCTTTCCGTGCTGTACGGGCTCGATGCCAGCAACCCCATCTTCCGCGCGCTGCGTCGCCTCTGGCCGCTGGACGTATCGGCGCAGCCCGTCCTTGCGCTGGCCGTCGCATTGGCACGCGATCCACTCCTGCGCGCTTCGGAGCCCTTCGTCCTCGACATGCCAACCGGCACCTCCGTTCCGCGAGAGGACGTTGAGACCTTCCTGGCGACGACGTTCCCTGATCGATTCAGCGCCGCATCCCTGAAGTCGTTCGCCCAGAACGTGGCCGGCACCTGGACTGCGGCAGGCTACCTTCACGGCCATCGCCGCAAAACGCGCGCCCAGGCGCCCGTGCGGCCAGAAGTCGCCGCGCTGTGCCTGTTCCTGGGCTTCCTGGAAGGACGCACAGGTCAGCGCCTGTTCTCATCAAACTGGATGAGATTGCTGGGTGGCTCACCCGATGAGCTAGAGGCGCTCACAAAATCGGCTTCGCACCGTGGTCTGCTGGTGTTCATGAGCGCGGGTGGGGTCAAGGAGGTTCGCTTCCCGGACTACCTCACNNCCGGAAGAAGAACAGGTTCGCCGGGAGGTTTCCCATGTCGTCTAAGGTCAACAAGCTGGTCTCCGCCTACCGGCAGCACCTCACCGTGCCCTGGCAGGCTAGTCTGGCCGCCATCCAGCGAGTGATCTTCGCGGTGTACGACAAAGCCGATGAACTGCGTCTGCGTGCCAACGTCGACGAGTTCGCACTCGTCACGCAGCAAGCCGGCAAGCAGTGGCTGCTGTTTGACGTGACCAATGCCTTCCCGCAGTGGATGGCCGCGCAGGAATACCGGGATGCCTACTTCGAAAGCCCGGAGGACCTCGCCGGGTACCAGAGCGGTGAACTGACCGAGTTCGTCGCCGACTTGGTCAGCCGCTTGAAGGGGCGCATCGCCGCCGAGGCTGGGCCCGACACCGTCGTCGCCTTGCTGGGCGTAGGCGCACTCTTCGGGCTGGCCCGAGTGTCCAGCGTGGTGGAAGGCATCAAGGAAGCAGTGCCTGGCCGGCTGCTCGTGTTCTTCCCCGGCGAGCACCACCCAGAGAACCACACCTACCGCCTGCTGGATGCGCGAGACGGCTGGAACTACCTCGCCGTGCCCCTTCTGGCCAAAGACTGATCACGCGCGAACAAACCGAGAGCAAGGACCACCATGCTGAACAGGGACATCTACAACAAAGCGCCGGATGAGAACCGGCTTGCCAACAACGGCGTCGCCGAGGTTTCCGAAGACCACTCCGAAGCTGCCCAGGTCATCCTGCGCTACGAGCTGGAGACCTTCGTCTGCGACGGCCAGTACGAGAAGGGGATGGAGACCATCCTCGACAAGTTTTTGCTGAACCTGGGCTCCAAGAACGAGCAGCCCGGGGTGTGGATTTCGGGCTTCTACGGCAGCGGCAAGTCGCATCTGGCCAAGATGCTGCGCACGCTGTGGACCAACTACGAGTTCACTGGCGGTGCCGTGGCCAGAAGCATCGCGCGGTTGCCCAGCGGTGTGATCGACCACTTGAAGGAGTTGACGACCCAAGGCAACCGGCATGGCGGTCTTCATGCGGCGGCCGGCAAGCTCGGCGCGGGAGCGGGCGACAAGGTGCGCCTGGCGCTGCTGGGCATCATCTTCAAGTCCAAGGGGCTGCCGGAACAGTACAACCAGGCGCAGCTGGTTCTCTGGCTCAAGAGCGAAGGCATCTACGCCCAGGTCGAGGCCGCGTTGAAGGGCGCTGGGCGTACGCTGGCCCAAGAGCTTCCGCACATGTACGTCTCGGGGCATCTGGCCAAGGCGCTGCTCACGGCGCGACCCGGGCTCGGAAACAGCGAGGCCGAAGTCCGCCAGTTGATCAAGGCCCAGTTCCCGCAGGTGACCGACGTGTCCAGTGAGCAGATGGTGGCCGCCATCGACGCCGCGCTGGTGGCAGCAGGCAAGTTCCCGCTGACGCTGGTGGTGCTGGACGAAGTGCAGCAATACATCGGCACCGACGCGGACAAAGCCTTCCAGGTTCAAGAAGTGACCGAAACCTTGTCCAAGCACTTCAACGGCAAGCTGCTGTTCGTTGGCACCGGCCAGTCGGCCCTGTCGGGAATGCCGAATCTGCAGCGCCTGATGGGCCGCTTCCCAGTGCAAATCATGCTCGGCGACTGGGACGTGGAGAACGTCACCCGGCAGATCATTCTGGCCAAGAAGCCAAGCACGCAACCCGAGGTCGAGAAGGTCTGGCGTGCCAACCTTGGCGAGATATCTCGCCACCTGCGCGGCACCAAGCTCGAACACGCCACCGAAGACGAGGCGGTGATGACCTCCGACTACCCGTTGCTGCCGGTACGCCGCCGCTTCTGGGAGCGAGTGCTGCGCACCATCGACACCACCGGCACCGTGTCGCAGCTGCGCAGCCAACTGCGCGTGGTGCACGAGGCGGTGCTGGCCACCGCCACGCAGCCCCTGGGGCATGTGGTGTCCGGAGACTTCCTGTACGACCAGATTGCTGCCAGTCTGGTCTCCACTGCACAGCTGCCCAAGGAGGTCTACGAGAACGTACAGCGCTTCGCCGCTGGCGACGCCGACGCGCAGCTCAAGGCGCGGCTGCTCAAACTCATCTATCTGATCAACAAGCTACCAACCGATGCCGCCATGGACATCGGCCTGAAGGCAACGGACGAGTCGCTGGCCGACCTGTTGGTGACCAATCTATCGGCGGGCTCATCCGAACTCCGCAAGAAGCTGCCGGCCCTGCTGGACGAACTGCAGAACAAGGACCGCCTGGTCATGGCGCTGGCTGGCGGCAGCGGCACCGAGTACCGCTTGCAGACCCGCGAGTCCAGCGCCTGGTACGACGAGTTCCGCGCCCAGGAAGCCGAATTGAAGGCTGCTCCGCAACGCGTCGAGCAGAAGCGTGCCGATCTGCTGAAGGCGAGATTCGCCGATGTGCTGAAGAAGGTGCGTGTCGTTCAAGGCAAGGACAACGTCGAGCGCAAGCTCAACCCTACCTACGACGAGACGCTGCCAAAGGACAACGACAAGAGCCTCTACCTGTGGATTCAAGATGGCTGGCAGGTCGACGAGAAATCCGTCATCGCCGAGTCCAAGGCCAAGAGCGCTGACAACCCCACCCTCTTCGCCTACCTGCCGGCGCAACACAAGACCGAGCTGACCAACGCCATCGTTGCGCTGGAGGCTGCCAAGACCACGCTGCAGAGGAAGGGCACACCGTCGACCGAAGAAGGGCGCGATGCGCAGCGCTCGATGGAAAGCCGGCAGCGCACCGCCGAAAAGGACTTGGTCGACCTGCTGGACAAGCTCTTCGCAGGCGTTCGGGTGTTCCAGGCCGGTGGCCAAGAGGCAACGGAAGGTAGCGACCTCTCTGACCGAATCAACCGTGCAGCCAAGTCGTCGGCAATTCGCCTCTACAGCCAGTTCGATGCCGCTGACCAAGAGCACTGGAGCAAGGTGCTCGACGACGCTCGAAAGGGCAACCTGGAGGCGTTGAAGGCCGTAGGCCACTCGCAGGAAGCCGACAAGCACCCCGTCTGCCAGAAGCTGCTGGCCTACATCGGCCCTGGCAAGAAGGGCGCCGAGATTCGAGACAACTTCGATGCGCCACCCTACGGCTGGCCGCGCGATGCGATCGACGGGGCGTTGTACGCGCTGCTGGCGGCCGGCCACCTGAAGGCCACCGACGCTGCCAGCAAGCCGGTGGACGCCAAGAGCCTGGATCGCGCCAAGCTCACCCAGGCGCACTTTCAGCGTGAGTCCATCAACATCACGCCGCCGCAGCTCATCAAGATCCGGCAGCTCTTCAGCTCGGTTGGCGTGCCCTGCCAGCCCAAGGAAGAAGCCACCAAGGTACCTGCGCTGCTGGCCAAGTTGCGCGACCTGGCTGCCAAGGCCAGTGGCCCTGCACCTGCACCCACGAGCCCTGCATTGACGGCCGTGGAAGCCGTTGAGGCCCAGACTGGCAACGCGCAGCTGCTGGAAATCTACAACCGCGCCGACGAGCTGTCCGCCCTGGCCAAGCTGTGGACGAAGACTGCCGCTGACATCGCAAAGCGCCTGCCAGCCTGGCACAGCCTGGCCGAACTGCTGAAGCACGCCAAGACCTTGGGGCCCTACGCGGCGCTGAAGGCTGAAGCGGACGCCATCGAATCGCAACGCAGCCTCTTGGCCGAGCCCGACCCCGTGCGCCCATTGCTCGACAAGGTAGTGGACCTGCTACGCCTGGCATTGAACGCCAAGCTGGAGGCCTACAAGACAGCGTTTGCCGATCAGCAGGCGCAACTGGGCAAGGATGCTGACTGGAATAAGCTCTCCGACGTTCAACGTGCCGAGCTTCAGGACAAGCACCACCTTGCGGCGATTGCTGCTGTGCCGCTGGGTACGCCTGACCAACTCCAGGATGCGCTCGACGACTGTGATCTCGACCACTGGGTTTCACGCGCCCAGGCGCTGCCCAGCCGGTTCGAGGCAGCGCGCCACGCTGCTGTGCAACTGCTCAAGCCCAACGTAAAGCATGTGGCCATCCCGCGCAGAACGCTCAACAACGAAGCTGAGCTGAAGGCATGGCTGACAGAGGTTGAGGCGCTGATCGGCGCTCGTCTGAAGGAAGGCCCAGTAGCGCTATGAGCGATCGCGCTCATCCCGATTTGGTTGGCGACACAGCGAGCAATCTTTGCCTTGAGCCGAGCGTTGTGGCCAGCGTGCTCGACGAGTTCATGCTGCAACTTCACCGCGGCCTGGTTGAGTACGAGGGGTTCAACGGTGACTACATCGGCGAGAACCTGTCGCACCGAATGCCCAAGCAAGCTTTCTTCCACCTGTTGGGCTTCTTGGACCGCTTCTCAGAGCGGTACGAATGGGAACCAGGAACGGCGCACGAGTACCTCGCGCGCCTGGGGACTCGCGCTGACTGGCAGCCTTTCTCTCACCAGCTCGGGGGCTGGGTTGAGTCCAGTCGCTATGGCCGGCGTACAAGCACTCCCGAAGAAGGCGGCGAAGGCCTATGACAAACGCGAATTTCCCGCTCCCTAAGCCGCTCCGGACGCAGCTTGAAAACACCGTCAAAGCCGCGCGCGACGTTGCAGAAAAAGGCGCGAAGGCTGCGTTGCTACAGCTGGCCGTGGCGGAAGCCAAGGTGCCCGACTACTTGGTCAGCGATGACTTAAAGTCCCTGCGACGGCGGCTGCGAGCCCACGGTCGCGCACTGGGTGATGCGAAGGCCAAGGACGACACCCAAGGCACCCAGCACCTGGTGTGGGAAGTCGCTTACGAGCACTGGCACCGCATGCTGTTCGCCCGCTTCCTGGCCGAGAACGGCTTGTTGATGTGGGAGCCGGGTGCCCCGGTGTCGCTGGACGACTGCCGCGACATGGTGGACAACCATCCGGACATGGCCATGGGTGCGAAGAGCCACTGGGAACTGGCCGGCAAACTCGCCGCCCGCATGCTGCCGCAGGTGTTCAAGCCGCAGAGCCCGGTGTTCGAACTGACCTTCGCGCCCGAGCACCAGCGCGAGATGGAGCGACTGCTGGCCGCCTTGCCGAGCGAGGTGTTCAAGGCCAGCGACAGCCTAGGCTGGGTCTACCAGTTCTGGCAGGCCAAGCGCAAGGACGAGGTCAACGCGTCGGAAGTGAAGATCGGCGCCGACGAGCTCCCGGCCGTCACCCAGCTGTTCACCGAGCCCTACATGGTGGACTTCCTGCTCCACAACTCGCTAGGTGCCTGGTGGGTGACGCGGCGCTCTGGCAAAACTTGCCCAGTGCCGCTGACTTACCTGCGTACTTTGGAAGACGGTACACCGGCCGCAGGCAAGTTCGAAGGCTGGCCGAACAGCCTGAGCCAGTTCAAGTTGATGGACCCTTGCTGCGGTTCGGGCCACTTCCTGGTTGCGGCCTTCTTGATGTTGGTGCCCATGCGCATGGCGGCCGAAGGCCTGAGTGCGATGGATGCGGTGGACGCCGTGCTGGCCGACAACCTGCACGGTCTGGAGATCGACGCGCGATGCGTGGAGATCGCCGTCTTTGCGTTGGCGCCGGCGGCTTGGCGATTCCCGGACGAGAACGGCGACCCGCTTGGCGTTCGTGCCGACATGCCGGCGCCGCAGATCGCCTGCTGCGGGCTGAAGGTCGCGGCCAAGCCCGAGGACTGGATGGCACTGGTGCCGAGCGATGCGCCCAACGCGCAACTCCTTCGACAGGAACTGCGGCTGCTCCATGCCAGCTTTGCGCAGGCGCCGCTGCTAGGCAGCCTGCTGGACCCATCGCGCAGCCTGAAGAATGACCTGGCGACGTCCAGCTTCGACACCCTTCGGGACCTTCTGGAACGAGCGCTGGCCACCGAGCGCCCGGCAACGCTGTGGGGACAAGCAAGCGAGTTGCAGGACGACAGCTGGGACTTGGCACTCACAGCCAAGGGCTTGCTGGACGCCGCCAGACTGCTGGATGGTCGCTACCACCTGGTGGTGACTAACGTGCCGTATCTGGCGCGCGGCAGGCAGCACGAAACGCTGAGGGATTACTGCGATACAAACTTCTCAGACGCCAAGAACGACTTGGCCAATGTGTTCTTGGAGCGCTGCCTGGAACTCAGCCGCGACGAAGGTGTTGGCGTAGTTCAAGTCGTCATGCCGCAGAACTGGCTTTTTCTCGCTAGCTACGAGAAGCAGCGGCGCTCACTGTTGCGTCGCGTTCACTTGCAGTTGCTGATAAGACTGGGCGGAGGGGCTGAGGCGTTCTCAAATGGGCCTGGAAACATTACGAACATCTGCCTACTTTCTGCGAGCACTGCAGTAGGAGCTTTGGCCGTAGTTCGAGGTATGACTGTTACTCAATACGGCGCCCCAGATCTGAAGGCAGCCGCTCTGACTGGCGATGATGTAGTTTCCATTAGCCAGAGCTCTCAATATCAGAATCCGGACTGTCGAATCACGCTGTCCGACACTGACTCTGCAGCGCTCCTGTCTCGCTACGCGGACTCCTATCTCGGTCTTGGCACCGGGGATTTTTCGAGGTTCGGGGGAATGTTTTGGGAGTTGAGGCGTTGGCCGAGCCCGCAGTGGCGCGCACTGCAGTGCCCGCCAAACCAGCCCGCAATTTACAGCGGGCTATCCGCGATAGTTCGGTGGGACCACAAGGAGGCGCGCGTCGCGGGCATGGACTCCCTGCACCGCGACCGAATACACAACCAAGACCAAAGCGGGCAACAGGCATGGGGAAAGCCAGGCGTCGCGGTAGCACTCATGGGAAACATCTCGTCAGTTGTCTCTACTGGAGCTGCCCACGATAAGAATGTCGCAGTGGTGGTCCCAAAAAAGGCTGACGACTTAGCCGCCATCTACTGCTTTTGCGCTTCAGATGAATACGTGGAGCTTGTTCGTGCTATCGACCAGAAAATGAATGTTGCGAACACTACGCTCGTAAAAGTTCCATATGACCACGAGCGATGGAAAAAGGTTGCCGCCGAACGCTTTCCGAGAGGGTTGCCAAAGCCATTCTCGAACGACCAATCAGAGTTGGTTTTTCACGGCCACCCGCAGCCCGCCACCGACCCGTTGCAAGTCGCGGTCGCGCGCCTGGCCGGCTATCGCTGGCCGGCCGAGACCGACGCGTCAATGGGGCTGGCCGACGAGGCCCGCATCTGGATTACCCACTGTGACAAGCTCGCCGAGCACACCGACGACGACGGCATCGTCTGCTTGCCCTCGGTGCGCGGTGAGCCCGCTGCACACGACCGGCTGCTCAAGCTGCTGATTGCCGCCTGGGAAACCGTGCAGGGCGGCAGCTGGAAGCCCGCTGTACTCGACAAGCTGTTGGCCGAGGCTGACTGCGCCGGCAAGGGTCTGGACGTCTGGCTGCGCGACAAGTTCTTCGAGCAGCACGCCAAACGCTCTCAACACCGCCCCTTCATCTGGCACGTTTGGGATGGCCAGAAGGACGGCTTCGCGGCGTTGGTGAACTACCACCGGCTCGATGCCAAGAACCTGGAACGCCTGATCCACACTTACCTCGGCCGCTGGATCAGCGACCAGGAAGACGGCGTGCGCAACGGAGTGGACGGCGCGCCTACCCGCCTGGCCGCCTCGCTGGAGCTAAAGCGCCGACTTGAGCTGATCCTGGAAGGCGAGAAGCCCTACGACATCTTCGTCCGCTGGAAGCCTCCAGCTGAGCAGCCCATCGGCTGGAACCCCGACCTGAACGACGGCGTGCGGCTGAACATCCGCCCCTTCATGACCGCCGAGGTGCTGCGCTACAACAAAAAGCCCAAGCTCAACATCACCTGGGACAAGGACCGCGGCAAAGACGTGGAAAGCGCGCCGTGGTTCAAGACGTTCGAGGGTGAACGCATCAATGACCACCATCTGACGTTGGCCGAGAAACGCGCCGCCAGGGAGAAGGCATGACCAAGAAGATCAGCGGAGCCGAGTTTCCGCTCGCCAAGATTTTCAGTTCGGACTTTGACTATTCCATTCCGTCCTACCAGCGGCCCTATGCGTGGACTGAAGTGCAGGCGGGAGAGTTGTTCTCCGACCTGGTCGACTTCTTCACCAAGGAGAAGGACGACACCTACTTCCTGGGCAGCATCGTGCTCATCAAGGAAGAAGGCAAGCCGCCTGCGGAGGTCATCGACGGGCAGCAGCGCCTGACCACCCTGACCATCCTCCTCGCGGCGCTGACCACCCAGTTCACCGGCGAGCTTCGCGCAGACTTCGAGAACTACATCCGTGAGCCCGGTCGAGCTTCACAAGGCCTGAAGCCCAAACCGCGCCTTGCACTTCGCGAGCGCGACCGGCAGTTCTTTGCGGACTACATCCAAGGGCTTCGGTTGGCCGAACTGGTCGCGCTGGACCCGGCACAACTGGACAATGAGTCCCAGCGCAACGTGCGGCGCAATGCCGAGGTGATGCTGCAACGCTTGAAGACCACCTTCGGTGAAGACACGGATCGCCTGTGCGAGTTCGGCGCCTTCCTGGTTCAGCGCTGCTTCCTGGTGGCCGTGTCCACGCCCAGCCAGCAGTCGGCCTTCCGCGTGTTCTCGGTGCTCAACAGCCGGGGCCTGGACCTGCTGCCCACCGACATCATCAAGTCCGATGTCATCGGCAGCATCAAGCAGGCCAGGCAAGAAGCCTTCACCGAGACCTGGGAGGAACTGGAGGTCGAGACCGGGCGCGACGGCTTCGCCGAGGTCTTCGGGCACATCCGCATGATCTACGCGAAGGAGAAGGCCCGTAGATCGCTGCTGGAAGAGTTCCGAGAACGAGTGATCGCCAAAGTGGGTTCGGCTGAAGACCTGGTCTCCAAGGTGGTGGAGCCCTACACGCAGGCCTACCTGATCGCCAAGCACTGCCAGTACGTGTCCACGTCCAACGCGGCGGAGATCAACGCGCTGCTGAAGTGGCTGAACCGCATCGACAACTCCGACTGGTTGCCCTCGGCCATGAAGTTCCTGGCCGACCACGAAAACGATGCGGCCTACGTGCACTGGTTCTTGCGCAAGCTGGAGCGCTTGGCTGCGTGCATGCACATCTGCGGGTACGACGTGAACGCGCGGATCGAGCGCTACGCCACCTTGCTGCGGGCACTGGAGAAGCCCCACTCCATGGCATCGCAGGTGGCGGCCGTGGAGCTGACAGCCTACGAACAGTCGACCCTGCGGCGCGTGCTGCAGAGTGACATCTACCTGATGACGGCCCGGCGCCGCAACTACCTGATCTTGCGCTTGGACTCGTTCCTGGTGGACGGGGCGGCCACCTACGACCCAACCGTCCTGACCATCGAACACGTGCTGCCGCAGACCGTGGCCGACGACTCGGTGTGGGCCACGCAGTGGCCCAACGTCAGCGATCGAAACCTTTGGCTCCACCGCCTGGCCAACCTGGTGCCGCTGACCCAGCGTCGGAACTCACAGGCGCAGAACTACGACTTCGAGCGCAAGAAGAAGGCTTACTTCGGTTTCAAGCAAGGCGTGTCGTCATACGCGCTGACGACACAGGTTCTGAATACCGCAACCTGGACGCCGACCGTCGTCGAGCAGCGGCAGGCTGACCTGCTGGAGATGCTGAGCACCAAGTGGGAGTTGGCGGAGGCGTGACTTCGGCGGAAACGGAAGAGCAAGAAGACTGAGCACAGAACGCCCGTTCGAGGCGGCAGCAGCAACCAAAGGGAGCCATACAAGATGACCACAGCGTTGCCCGGGGCGGCACGGATTGAATCGATCTGCGTTGCGATGTCGCCGTACTGCTACGGCCATCGCTTTTCGCGCCAGGCCTAAGGGGCGAGCATGGAGATTCGCCTCATCGAGAAGACCGGCGTTCCGGCGTCGGAGATCGACGCGCAGCAGCGCATCCAGAAGGCTTTCGATGCCGCCCCGTTCACCAAAGGCTGGCGGGGATATGCGTCGTTCAAGCTAAGCCGGGGCGGCCCTGGTGGTGGCGACGACGACTTCGACCTCGTCCTGGTAACGCACACCCACATCATTGCCATCGAACTGAAGAACTGGCGAGGCAAGTCGCTGGTTGCTCGCGGCGGCAACTGGTACGTGGATGGCCAGCCTCGCGGTCGATCACCCGTTCCGTTGATCAGCCTTAAGGCCAAGCGTCTGGGCACCACGATGCAGACCCGTCTGGGGCCAGCGAAGACCCCCTTGGTGCTGTCCTTCGTTGTTTTGTCAGGGACGATCGAGGAACTGGACCTCTCCGAGGAGCAAGAGGAGGCGAAGTCGGTGCTGTTCATCGATGAGTTGCTGGAGTGGACTAAGGAAGACGAGTACCGGAAGTTCGTCAATCGCCCTCCGCGCATCAAGCCGCTGACCTTCCTGAACGCCTACGACCTGTTCTTCGAGGGGCAACGCGGTCGCCCGGCCGGCTTCAACATCCACGGATACAGGCCAGAGCCTCAGCCGCTGTGGGAGCACCCCAAGCGGCTCTATGCCGAGTACCGCGCGAAGGAAAAGGCCGACCCTGACAAGCTCGCACTGCTGAGGCAGTGGGACTTTGCCGCCCTCGGCACGGAACTCATCGGCGAGGGCGAACGTGGCTTCATCGGCCTGCGCGAGCAGCGTGTCTACGAACACGTCGAACCGCGAAACGAGGAACTGTCGCGCAGCCTGCTGAGGCCGATCGCTCGGATGTCCGAAGCCGACGTGACACGAGACTTCGCCGAACTCTATGCATTGCCCCCCAAGGTGACCCGGCTGAGCGAGTTCGTGAACTCCGGGCTCGCCAGGCTGACGCCGCCGGAGCGCGTTGTCCTGGTGAAAGCGATGCTGCAGCGCTTTGCAGACCTGCACGACCTGAACGTTGCGCACCGCGACATCGGTGCGCACTGCCTGTGGGTGGAGCGCCCCGCCAGGGTCATCATTTCAGGCTTCCCTGCGGCCTACTACCCGACCATGGCGACCGTCGGCGCCTTCCGAGACAGAGTACAGGTCGAACGGGCCAACTTGCCCGAAGACTCAGGCAACGCCGAGGGTGCCACGCCCTACCGGCGCGACATCTACATGTTGGGTGTGCTCGCGCACTTGATGCTCCACGGCGAACGGCCCCCTCGTGTGGAAGGCAACTTTGTCTGCGAGAAGCGTGCTGACGACGCCTACGGCGGTGGCTTCGATGGGGTGCTCTCGCGGGCGCTGAGTCCTCAGCCGAAGGATCGCTACGAAGCAGCCCGGGACATGCTGGAGGCGGTGAATGATGTCTCAAAGGGCGATAGCGAGCAGGTCATCGACCTCGCGGCATTCGACATCTACAAGGCCAAGAGCCGAGTCAGGGACTACGCCGAAGAAGGCAAGCCGCTGGCGGACGATGACGATCTCTTGGCCTTCCGCAGTTCATTCGAAGGCAAACCCGTGTTGGTCAAGGAGTGGCATGGGGTTGAGCCCGACCTCAAGCGGCCTGATCTCGCCATCCGGCTCCTTTCCTTCCTGGAACGTGCCCGGAACCTGCGTGCCGCCGCCCTGCCGGGCCTGGCCACGGTGTTCGATTGCGGCCTGAGCCGCCGCAGCCTGCTGCTCGTTCAAGGCTGGGTTGAAGGTGAAACGTTGGCCGACTGGATGCGGCGCCCGCAGTCACGCGACGCCAAGCTCTCCGTTGCACGTGCCTTGACGCGAACCTTGGCGCAGATGCACGACTTCGAGTGGCCGCATGGCGACATCAAGCCGGACAACATCGTCATCGGTACCGATGGCAAGCCCGTCTACGTCGACATACTGGACTTCCGCCGTTCGTCAGGTGATGCCTACACGACGGCGTACCTGCCAGCGGACTACAAGTCGATGTCGCCTCTGGCGCGCGACCGCTATGCCTTAGCCGCCGTGCTGAATGAGCTGTTGATGAGCGCCCAAGGCGAGGATGCCTTGTTGGGTCTGGAACACGTGCGCGACGAGATTCAGCGTCTGCTCACAGAGCGCCACGTCTCTGCCCTCGAACCGCTGCAAAGTGCGCTCGATGGCAAGGGGCAGCCGACCGACGTGCCTGATATCGAGCCGTATCGAATCACGGTCAGGAACCTCTCGGCAACTGGAGTGGCCCAGGGTGAGATGGTCAGCGACAACGGGTTCTTCTACCTCACGATGGAGAACTCACGCAGGAACCCCGGCTCCAGGCTGATTCACCTGACGGGGGCGGGCGCCCGGCTGACGATCGAGTGGCAGAGCGCCGAGCGTCGCGCTGCATGGGTGACGGCCAAGCCGGTAGACCTTACCCAACTGATCTGGGCCCAAGACAAGTGCCTCGGTCGAATTCGTGTCCGCTTGGTGTTGGTGGACGGGGCTCGGAACGAAGCTTCGGACCTTGAACCCTCTCTGGAGTTGTGGGACGAAGAGTTCGGTGACAGGCCCGGACAGCCGGCGGAATCCGATCAAGGCGAACTTGCGACCGGCGAACCGCAGCTGCCGGCGCAGACATCGGGTACAGATCAGACCGAGGAGGTCGACGCTCCGCTTGAAATCGACGTGGAAGAGCTTTGGCGCAACCTGCTGGACGCCGAAGAAGAATCACTTCCATTGGCAACCGTCACTGCCGAGGCGCGGCGAAACCCGCAGCGCGAGCATCAGATGCTTCTGCCCTGCGTACTGGACGGGGCTGGCTTTGATCCCGATGTGGACGACAGGACCTGGGTTGAGCGCAGGAACGCCGAAGGCACCTGGCGCCGTTGCGGCGACCTTGAGTTGCGCGACACCTACCTGGGTGCAAACGCCGAGCTAGCGATCGAGCGTTGGAGCGGAAAGCCACCGAAGCCCGGAGATAAGTTACGGCTGCGCAGCAACATGGAAAGCGCCTCGCTGACCCGACGTGCTGCCGCTGTTGATCGAATCCTGGAAGGCCGGTCTGTCATTCCGGACTTGATGGACTACTTCCAGTCGTCCGGTAAGCAACCGACGCCTATGGCGTTTCATCTTCCGGCTGAGGAGGCGCTGGATGCCTATGCGCAAGGCAGCAAGCGCCTGAACGAAAGCCAGAAGGACGCGTTCCGGAAGGCGCTGCAGTTTGGCCCGCTCAGTCTGCTTCAGGGGCCTCCAGGAACAGGCAAGACGTGGTTCATCGCGTCGCTGCTTCACTACCTGATTTCAAGGGAAGGCGCTCGGCGCATTCTGGTGGTCAGTCAAGCGCACGAGGCGGTGAACACCGCACTTGAAAAGGCGCTGGAACTCTTCGAAAGCAAGGGCATCGCCTTCGATGCCGTTCGCTTGGGGCACGAATCAGTGGTCTCGGAACCGATCCGGCACCTCCACTCGGCCTCCATCGAACAATCCTACAGAGAGGGCTTCAAGGCTGAGTACAAGGAGCGCGTGGTCAGGCTGGCGACGGAGATGGGCCTACCGGCGCCTTTCGCCTCGGCGGCCGTTCGGCTTCATGTGAATGTCGGGCGTCTTGTGGATCAGATCGCCATGTTGACGGCGGAGAGTCCTGAACAAGCAGCACGCAAGCCCAAAGTGAAGGACAGCGATGCGCCTGTGGAAGACCCGGCTGCCAACCGAATTCGCCAACTGACGGACGCCCTGCACGAGGTCTGCAAGCGGGACTACCAGTACGAAGTAGGTGAGGTGCAACTGGGCGAGGTGCTCGACGACCTGTTCGAACAATTGGCCGAGAAGTTTGAAGTTCAGTCACCGCAAGGTGTGGATCGCCTGCGGCGTTTGCTGAAGATGTCGGATGACTGGCTCAAGACGCTCGGGGAGCCCGCCGCCAACTTTGTGGAGTTTCTGGCCAAGTCGCGTACGGTGGTTGCCGGCACCTTGGTGGGCATCGGACGCCGTGCGGCTGGTGTCATCCAGAACATGTACGACTGGGTCATCATCGATGAGGCCGGGCGGGCAGCGCCGAGCGAGTTGGCAGTCGCCATGCAGACCGGTCGGCGCATCCTCCTGGTGGGTGACCACAAACAACTGCCACCGACCTTCTCGCAGGAAGTGCGTGACGCCGTGGCCAAGAAGCTGGGCTGCACCCACGACTCCAAGGCCTTCGCAAGTGACTTCGAGCGGGTGTTCGACTCGCCCTACGGAGCTGCCGTTGGAGCGTCGCTGAAGGAGCAGTACCGCATGGCGCCCGCCATCGGCGAGCTTGTCTCCGATGTCTTCTATCGTGGGCAGCTTGCGACGGGGCGAAGTGCCTCGTGGTTGGATACGAGCTTGCTCCCTCCGTCCCTTCGACATGAGGTCTCCTGGGTCGACACCAGCACACTTGGCAAGAGTGCGCTGGAGAGCACTTCTCCGGATCGGATAGACAGTTGGAACGACACGGAGGCAGGCGTTGTGATGGCAGTGCTTCGAGCACTACTTCAGAACCCAGCGCTCGTGCGTGCACTGCGAGAGGGCCTGCAGCCAGGTGACCCCATCGTCGGCATCATCTGCATGTACTCGAAGCAACGCGAAGTACTCAACCGGATGAAGGGAGAGGCGCGGTGGATACCGGTAGAGCTTCGCAAGCTGATCAAGGTGGACACGGTTGACAGCTACCAAGGCAAGGAGAACCGAGTGGTGATCCTCTCGACGGTTCGCAACAACCCGCAGCTGAACCCTGGCTTCCTTCGGAGCCCGAATCGGATCAATGTGGCGATGTCCCGCGCGATGGAGCGACTGATCGTGGTGGGCTCTACGGCAATGTGGCGCGGAAAGAATGAGGGGACGCCACTGGGCCAGGTCCTCAAGAAGGTGGAGGCCCTGGCTGGCACGCAGCGGGCTGCCATCGTCCGCGCGCAGGAGTTCAAGGCATGAGCACCGACCACGTTCAGTTCAATCGCGTCACCTTTGCCTTGCCGGTGCAACCGTTCAAGGTCACGGCGTTCATCTCGACGGAAGAGCGTCTTCCGGCGGTCACTGAGTTCGTGCTCCGGCTTCTGCACACCTGCGGTCAGGTGTCTCTGGCGGCGTTCCGTGAGTACTTCGGGTTCTCTGAGGCGGAAGCCCTGTCGGTGATCGAGTCGTTGGACCGGCAAGGCTATGTCAGCCTGTCAGACGATCAGCTGACCCTGGGCGAGGAAATGCGACAGCGGTTCGAAGCATCGCCAGACGACTGCCCGTGGGTGACGAAGTTGAAGAGGCGAACGGACGTTGTTCCCTTCGACTTGTTGACGTTCTCGATGCTCGGTCGGGCCGAGTTCGCGTTCGCAACGGACAACTGGGTGAAGCTGAATCCATCGCCAGACATCGTTGGCAGCGGCATAGAGAGAGCCAGGCGTGCGTACCGAGAGAGCTTTGGACGCATCGAGCGTGAGTCTGCACGGTCGCGCGGCGAGGAGCGGGAGCGATCCTATGGCGTCCACTCGATCGAGAGTGTCGAGCCGAGGAAAGCGGGCTTCGTTCCTTTGACGGTCAGCATGGAGGTCGACGCGCGCAACGTGTTCTCTGCCCGGCTGCCCAACGAGTTCGAAGCCGGGGCGAGTTTGGAACTGCTCACTGAATTTCGTGAGCGCATGGCACTGTCGTTCGAGGCGCAGAGCTGCGAAGGTGACGGGGGTCTGCAGGAGTTCCTGCAGCTGTTTCAGTTGGACTTCCTGCAGCCCTATGCCGTGGGCAGCGCGCTGAATGTGCACAAGCTGGCGACCGACGTTGAGAGGGGGTTGCCCGCACCCGCCGGTGTGCAGCCCATCTTTGGAAACCTGTGCCTGAAGAAGAACCGGGACGCTGTGTTGTCCTTGGTGCATGAAGCCAGGACGGGGCACAAGGGTTTCGGCAAGCACCTTGGCTCATTGGCGTGGATGGCACCCGACTACGAGTTCTGGGGGCGTGGCGAGGACTTCCGACTGATGGTCGACGCGTTGCGCAAGACAGTCAGGACCGGGCCGAAGGGAGACGATCTGTTTGTCTTCGACCGAGCACAAGAGCGCCAGGAAGCCGCTGTTCGAGGCAGGTATGCAGGGACCGGGCTCGTGGAGCTTCACCTGGTGCGTCCGGACGCGACAGCGAACATGGCATGGCGATCATCGGTGGAACTGATGTTGTATCCCGGCCGGTTCGCCATCGCGGTTCTGCATATGCCGCTGGAGGCCGCACCCGGCGTTCGGGTCGGCGTCGGTTTCGTATCAACGCAGTCGAGGCACCTGCGGACCGTGCACCAGATGATCCTCGACGCCTCGACTGGCAATCGATACGCCGGGAGGTGGTCCCCCAATCGGGATGGCAATGCGAGTCGGTCGACAGCGCTGTTCGAGCAATGTGCGTTCTTGGCGTACTCTGACATTCAGCTTCCGGCCCAGTCAGAAGGGGGCGGCCTGTGACCTGCACGAACCGGCCTACCAAAGCGCCATCGTCCAAGGCCAATATCCACTGAAGGGAATGAGTCATGGGGTTTTGGCATACAGGCTACATAGAGTTTCACCAGCAGACAGGACTGGAGGAAGACTATCGGCCGACCAAGACGATCTACCGTTGTCACCACTGCGACGCGCAGTTTGAAGACATGGAGGCGCTGCGCGGACACCGATTTGAGGAGCATCCTTACTCGCGACCAGTCTTCTTTGTACGCGGCATCGAGCTGGGCACGACGACCTTTCGCGTCACACGGGACGCGCCCGCGATCGACTTCGTCGTCGAGCGGAGCACGAGCGCGACCATCAATGGCAAGTCAGTACGGGTCGCGGACGTTCCGAGACTTCTTGCGAAGGTCAAGAACGACAAGGTCAAGATTGAGCTGTCCAACGAAGGCGCACATGCGGTTTTCGAAGTGGCCTTTCGCATTGCGGCCGTTGAAGACCTGGAAGGTGTCGAGGCTGCCTTTCTGAAGCTGGCCAAAAAGGGCCTCCTGACGATTGCTTCGGTGGAAGGCTTCATCGAAGACTGCAAACCCTTTACGACCACAGATGCGTACTGCGACGGCATCTGCCACTACCTGTATGGCGTTCTGGCGAAGGAGCGCTCGCCTGACTCCGCCTTGCCCTACGAGGAGTACCGAACCCGCTTCAACCGTGCTGCGGACGAACTGCTCGATTACGACCGTCCTATCGCGCGGATCATTCGTGCGCTGGTGGCGTTCCACTTCAATCACTTCGCCGACGTGGTTGCAACGGCGCCCGCCGGGCGCCTGCGTGTTGCGTCTGCGCGGTTTGCAGCGCTGCTGGATGGCAAGGAGTGGGGCGCCGTGCCAGCGCCCTCAACCGCTAGGCGAAGTGCAATGGAGGACTTGCTGACCGATCACGAGTCGCTTCGCATCCTTCGGTGGACGAATGCGCCGCTGGCGGACCTGGGCGTCGAGGCGCCGAACATTTCAGCGCTGGCGAAGCGCGACATTCCAGAATTTGACCGACTGAAGCTGCGAATGTTGCTTGCCGAGGCCAGTGCGGCCGCGGGAGATAAGGACGCTGCCAGGAAGGCTGCCCGGACATTGATCGGCAGCTCAAAGACTGCTGTCTGGGCCGAGCGAGTGATCGCGGGCCTGGCCGATGAGAGAGATGGATCATGAGCGAACCCAGACGAATCCCGATTACCGATGCCAAGACGGGGGAGGTTCGGTACTCCGATCCGCTGCCCCCGCAAGGCCAACGCAAGAGCCAACAAGTTGGCACGCCGCCCACCAGCGGCACGGAACCGCCTCAGCCGGAGCCACCACAGCGGGAGAGTAGTCCTGAAGTACCGCAGGTGCCCGCAGTGCCGCCAGCACCTGATTCCGTTCACTCGGATGGTGGGGGCGAGCCGCGCGCCAGTGTGAAACCCAAGGTCGAGATCGAGACCTTCGGACAGTTCATTGCTCATGCCTACGGCATGAAGGGGCGCAAGGTTGCGATGAAGGGCAAGGTCGAGCGTGCGATAGCCCAGGACCCGAAATTGACGTTCGATGAGATGGACCGTGTCGGCCAACTGGTGAAGGACGACACCGTGTTGGCCGTGCCTCGTCAGCTGCTTTTGGCGGCCAGGGCTGTGCAAGGGTTTCCCGCCCTTCGCGCGGCCTTGAGAGGGTTTGTGCGAGACGTGCTGCTCGGCCACCCCTTCTTCAGCCAATCCGGCGTCGAGGCGGCGCTGCGGAATCTGGACCACGCCCCGAGCCCGGCGGAAGTGCTTAGGGTGCTGGCTGGCTCAGACAAGCAGCTGTTGCCGGCTGACGCACAGGATGGAATGAAAGCGCCGGAGCTTGAACAGCTTCGCCTCAATGCCGTCAACTGCATGGCGGTTTGGCTGGCCGACGTGAAGAGCTTGTCGATCCCGGCGCTGTCCGATGCACTGTTCCTCGCCATCTGGCGCCCTCGGGCCACAGAGTTGGAGCACGAAGGCGCCCGCCTTCGCGCACTAACCGAGATCGAGGAACTGGCTGGCGTTGGACTGGTCTGCGAGGAATACCGCCGACAGGCCGCCGAGAAGCTCTCGCAAGCCGAGATGGCGACCAGAGAAGCTGCTACTTTGAGAGATCGAGTTCAACGCCTGGAGCAGCAGCTCCGTGAGGTGCAGCAGACGGTTGAAAGTCAAGCTGCGGCCAAGGAGGCCAACGAAGCGGAGCACGCCGCAGCCTTGGAGGCGCTCAAGACGAGCACGGAAACCGAAGCTGCGCACCTTCGCGACGATGTCGAACTGCTTCGCACACGGGTGCTTCGGCGCTTGAAGGCGGACGTTGATCTGCTCGAACTGGGGCTTGAGGCGTTGCGGCGGCCCGAGCCGAAGGTGCATGTGATGATGGATTCCGCCGAGCGCGTGGCGGACGCGCTCCGCAAAGAACTCAAAATCCTACAGGGGGGCGATTGACATGGCGGTGGTTGGCTTCGACTTTGGCACGACAAACAGCCTGATCTCGGTCGTTCAGGGCAATCGGGTACTGAGCTTCCTGGATGACCAGGGCTTGCCGGTGCCCTCGGTGGTCTGCTACGAAGGCTCGCAGACGATCGTCGGGCGGGAGGCGCGCGAGCGCCTCGGGCAGGCCGGGCTGGGTGTTCAAGGCAACGTCGTCAGGTCCCCCAAGACGCTACTGGGCCGAGAAAGTGTGTTCGTTGGCGGCGTCGAGCGCAGCCCCGTGGACATCGTTCGCGAGGTCGTTGAGTTCGTGAGGCGCCAAGCCCTGGATGCCAAGACTGTTCGCAACCTTGAAGCTGATCGCGCCGTAGTGACGATCCCAGTAATGATGGAAGGCCATCGACGCGCGCTGCTACGCGATGCCTTTCGCATGGCGGGTATGAGCGTCGTTCAGTTCGTGCATGAGCCTCTCGCTGCGCTCTACGGCTACCTTCGCTCCAGCGATGACTTTGAGGCCACCCTGCGCCGCTATGACCGCCAGTTGGTCCTTGTCTTTGACTGGGGCGGCGGTACGCTCGACTTGACGCTCTGCCGGTTAGTCGACGGCTTGCTCATTCAGGTGGGCAATGATGGAACCGATGAGGTCGGTGGCGACTGGTTCGACGACGAGCTGAAGAACGAGGTCGAGCGACGAGTCCGAGCAACCCGTTCGCTCTCGGACGACGTGGAGGTCCAAGCGGAGGGCCGTTCCAGGCTGCTTCACGCCTGCGAGCGAGCCAAGATTGACCTGAGCCAGCGCAGCCGGGTCAACATCTACGTGCCGAACTTCTTCCGTGGTCTGGATGACCCCGACCTGGACTTTCCGCTCTCGCGTGAAGAACTCGACGCGATCGTCGCAAAACTGGTCAACAAGGGACTTGCGCGCATTGAGCGGCTGCTTGACCGAGAAGGGTACTCATCTGCTTCCGTGGCGATGTGCCTGGCCACGGGTGGCATGGCCAACATGCCGGTCGTGAAGGCGCGCTTGCACGAACTCTTTGGCCCCAACCGTGTGCATGTGTCCGAGCGCAGCGCGTCGCTCATCTCGGAAGGGGCGGCTTGGGTGGCACACGACGAGGCCAAGCTTCACCTGGCGAAGAATGTCGAACTGGTCCTCGCCCGGAACTCCTACATGCCGCTGCTGGCCGCCGGCCTGGAGATGCCGCAGGAGGGCGAGGTTCGCGGTGACAAGTTCAGTCTCTACTGCGTTGACCCGACAGACGGATTCGGCAAGTTCGAGTTGATGGCACCACATCGTCCGGGGCCGAAGGTTCTACCGGACGACATGCGACGGCCGCTCACCAACTTGGTGGTGCCCGTCGATAGCAAAGCTGCGCCGTTCCGGGAGCGACTGCAGCTTGACGTGACGGTTGACGAGAACCTGATTCTCAAAGCTCAGGCGCGCTCGCTGAATCNNCGCTGAATCAGCGAGGTTCGGCCGAAGCCGAGGTGCACGACCTGGAGTTCGCATTGGCCCTGCCAACCGGGAAGCGTGGCTGGTTGGGCGCCGAGCGGATTGAAGGTGAGGCAGGCGACGGGCCCAAGCCGGCGAAGGGCAGTCTGGTCATGCGGTCAAACATCGCCTCGTATGAGGACAACAAGTTGGTACCCGGTGAAGTGCTGTATCGCTTTGCGCCGTTGTACTTTGACACGCGGAACGGCCCACCCCAGTTTCAGGTCGACGAACGTCTGTACTACGAGCCGTGTACCTACTGCAAGCGCGCGTCGAACGATCCTCTGTGTACATGCGCGTCGGCACCACGTCCATCGCAACCCAGTAGCAATCGGCCGTCTGCATCTGCATGAAGCTCGCTGAACGCATCGCACAGTCTCTCCGTCTTGCTGCCAGCAGCAACTCGCAGACCTCGGCCGCCGCTGCGGCGGTGCTGTGGCCGGACAAGGATGGGCACTGGCAGGCGGCCTTGCCTCAGCTGGCCGCGTACCTACCTTCACTGATGGTGTTGGGAAACTTCGATCCAGGACACAAGACTGGTCCCGCGATCTGGTTGAAGTGCGCTGTGGCCGGTGTCTTGCCCGAAGTTGACTTGGGCGGCCAAGTGCCCGTGATCTGCTTGCCGGGTGTTAGTCGTGCGGACTTGCGCGCGATCGAAGACTGCCCCCGAGAACTGCAGCCGCTCGCTGAACTTCAGTACCGTGGCGCCTACTGGAGCCAAGCCAACACGAAGGACTGGTCTCCGAACGCGTTCCTGACCTCGAAGAATGGCGGCCTGGGTCTCGACGTGTCCCAGGACCGTGCGACGCAGGAGGCGTTGATCAGGGCACTTCAGGCCGGCGTTCTCTTGGAACGCTCAGTCGAGGACCTGCAAGGTCACCAGATCAATGCTGCCTGGTTGGATTCACTTCTGGCGCCGAATCCGACCCGAGACATCCTGGCGTGGCTGAATGGTCCGGTCGCCGCCCAGTCCCAGTGGAAGGGTGCCCGCTGGGACATCTTCGCCACGCGCTGTCGTAAGGACTACGGATTCGATCCGGACACGGACGGTCCTGTCACGGCGGCGGAGAAGCTCGCCGCTCGTCAAGGCGCGTGGGCTGCAGTTTGGGAGCTTTACTGTGACTCGTTCGCCAGCTTCCCGGGCGTGGCCGAGCAACTGGGCAAGCTGCAGCCACCCCAACCCAAGGGGCTATTTGACGACCCGAACGAGTTGTCCGGCTACCCGCGTGCGAACGACGATGCGGAAGCGGCGCTGCGCTACACCCTCAATGCGTGCGCTTCGATGCCTCCTGAACAGGCGCGGCAAGCCGTGCGAGCGGCCGAATCCGAGCACGGAAACCGACGGGCCTGGTTGTGGTCCCGGATGACGCGCGCACCATTGGCGGCTGCGCTAGCACATCTGGAGGAGCTGGCTGTGTTGTCCGCGCAGCCGATGGGCGGTACGACGCTGAGTCAGCTCGCCGACAAGTACCAGCAGATTGGCTGGAAAGTTGACCAGGCCGCGGTGAAGGCGCTGGCGGCGGTCTCCAGCAAGGGCGACGCGGACGCTGTGGGCGCAGCACTCAGGGCCATCTACGTGCCTTGGCTTGCCGCCTCGGCGCTGCACTTCCAGGAACTGGTCAAGGCGGAAGGAAAGCTGTCGCTTAAGAAGCCGGATTTCGGCGACGGCTCTGGTATCTGCACGGTGTTCGTCGATGGGCTCCGCTACGACGCGGCCATGCAGTTGATGGAACGTCTGAACGGCCTAGGCAAGGTGAGCGCCAGCGCGTACTGGACCAGCATGCCCTCTGTCACCGCGTCAGGCAAGGCGTGGGCATCTCCGGTTTCCGCCTGGGTGGCTGGCAAGAAGGACGATGAAGACTTTCAGCCCAGCGTTGCCGCCGATGGCAAGCCACTTTCGACCCACAACTTCCGCAAGCTTCTCGCCGACCGTGGGATTCAGGTCCTCGACAAACACGAAACTGGGGAGCCGAGCGGGCAAGCCTGGGTGGAGTGCGGAGACCTGGACCACTTTGGCCACGAGCACGGTCTGCTGCTGGCGAAAGACATGGTCAACCAGTTGTCTCGCATCGTAGAGCGCCTGGTCGAACTGAACGATGCGGGATGGACGCGCTTCCGTATCGTCACGGACCACGGTTGGCTTCTGGTCCCTGGCGGATTGCCAAAGACGGAGCTTTCGAAGTTCGAGGCCGCCACGCGTTGGGGCCGATGCGCGGTGTTGAAAGAAAGCTCGCACGGAACGCCAATGACGTTTGGCTGGGACTGGTGTCAGGACGTTCAGATCGCCTATGCGCCGGGGATATCCAGCTTCATCGCTGGAGCCGAGTACGCCCATGGGGGCTTGACGCTTCAGGAGTGTCTGGTTCCCGTCCTTGAAGTGGTGGCGGCCGCCTCGCCCGTATCCGCCGTGAGGGCTGACATCGCCAAGATTGCGTGGTCGGGGCTCCGGTGCAAAGTGGAGGTGGCATCGGCGGCTGTCGGTTTGAGGGTCGACATCCGCACGAAGGCTGCCCTGGCTGAATCGTCGCTGGTGGCTCAGGTGAAGACGGTCGAGGGCGGCAAGGTGTCGTTGGCGGTGGCAGATGATTCAAGCGAGGGGACGGCCGCATTTGTGGTCGTTCTGGATGCGGCCGGCAACGTGGTCCAGAAGAAGGC
>CXWL01005660.1_pt1 | contig 25705 bp, 26 predicted proteins | sample 590931 | NCBI WGS metagenome assembly CXWL01 (sample SAMEA3498368, study PRJEB10139) | groundwater metagenome | biome: water well; material: biofilm material | place: Germany | collected 2015-04-27
TCAGCGTTACACGCTTTCCAAGCGTGCGCACTAGGCCACTATGCGATCCCTCCAAGCAGATGCGAGCCAAGCGGTCCGAAGGGAACTCTGACGCAGTCAGCAGCGAAGGACTCAGAGACCGAAAAATCAAAGATTTTATCGGTCGAAGAGAGCGAGGCCCTTTTCGAAACCTCAGGGATTGTACAGGAACTTGTTTACGATGAGAACCAACAAACAAAAACACGCCCTCAGGCGTGTTTTTTTGCTTAATGTCATGGAAAAATTCTACATCACCTCTCGGGCCTTCTTGGCAGCTACTCGATCTTGCTTGAGTAAGGTGCGCAAGGTCGACGTAGCGATGGTCATGCGAACATACTTCCCGGTTTTCTTATCCAAGACTTTCTTGGTGATCAAGTTGGGCAAGAAGCGCCTTCGAGTAGCGCGATTGGAAAAAGAACGCAAATTTCCTGATCCTGGTGCTTTTCCACTGATTTCACATCGGCGTGCCATACATTGAGTATTAAGAGCGTGTTAAATTGGAAATTGAAATTTTCTGAGGTAGAGTTCAGAAGCTTATGAAGTGTAGCGATTGTTTGTCCTTTTTCAAGCATAATTATCATGTTTGATCCCGCCCTGATCATCGCCCTGATCGTTGCTGTCACGGTGCACGAGTTTTGCCACGCTTGGACGGCAACCTATTTGGGAGACCCTACGGCCAAATATCTAGGCAGATTATCACTCAACCCATTGGCACATCTGGACCCGATTGGCACCCTAATGCTTCTCCTGGCAGGGTTTGGTTGGGGGAAGCCAGTTCCATTCAATATGGCTTACTTAAAAAACCCGCGCGTCGATGCGGCGTTGATTGCTCTTTCTGGTCCGCTATCAAATTTGGTCATCGCTTTGATCTTTGCCCTACCTTATCGCTATTTGATCATTCATTTTGGGAATGATACCGGTAGCACTGTCATGGCCACGGGTATTTTCCATGGAATCGAAACCATTATCACGGTCAATCTGGTTCTCATGGTCTTTAACCTCTTGCCACTCCCTCCACTTGATGGGAGTAAAGTCTTCTCCTTATTGCTACCAGGAGATATCTTGAACAATCTCCACCAATATCGTCATTTCGGCTATGGAGCCCTGCTGTTGATCGTTTTTTCGGATTACCTGATTGGAGTCAACATCCTTAGCAAATACATACTCGGCCCAGTTGTTGAGTTCTTTTGGAGGATTATATTGTTCGCCAGCTAACCGATGATTTTCCGGCGAAAAGAGGGAATCATATCTTCAAAACTGGTCGAATGCAGATCATATCGTTCTCTTTTTGGACGGACGCAAAATAAACAAAAAGGACATTTTTCTAGTCGGTTGGAGACCGCCTTTCCGCAGGAATCACAGTGAATAATCATATGTCGAGGGTGGATGGATGAGAATACAAAAAATGTTCGAGAACTCTTTTTTTGATCAAACATGCTGAAATCTATCCCACCTTTTTTTTCTTGTACAGTTTTTCTCACTGCACCCAGCTCCTTTTTAATTTGACAACAATGCATAATATTTGTATTATAAACTCTTTTGGGGAATTCAATTACAACAGATTTCCTCAATTTCTCAATGTCCGCGGTTGTCTATGAGTCACCCATCTCAGTCTCCTGTCAAACACTTGACGTCACTCTTTGATCTTTCTACGATGACAGTTGGTCAAGATGACGAGTTTTGGCCGCTTTACTGCCTTTATACGCTGGATCTATGATGAACAAACCCAACAATCCTGCCATTGCAACTGGAAATTCAGCAGCACTTGCTGGGCTACCTAGTACACCTTTCAGTACTTCCAACGCTACTAATGTGGCAGAGTTTGACCTAGGGAAGATGGTCGAAGAGATGTTCATGGTCCTCACTGAAAAAGAGCAGGATGTGATCACTCGTCGTTTCAGTCTCAACAATCAACCGAAACAAACTCTAGAAAAAATCGGTGAAAGCTTCTCTGTTACCCGTGAACGAGTTCGACAGATAGAGAACATTGCCCTCAGCAAGCTTCGAAGGACTATCAATAATACCAAGTTTCATCGCATTAACAGACTGGCGAAAGAAATTATCTCTCAAAGGGGCGGTATCATGCTCGAAGACGACCTCATCAGCGAGATGCTCAGTGTTTTCCTCAAGCGCGGAGATGCTGATGCAAATATCATCAAGCTGTCCATGGTGATCGACCCTGAACTCGCCAAACAAGAAAAGTCCGACGTATTCTTCCCGTTTTGGGCTTACAACTCTATTCGCAATTCCGAAGTTCGGAAGATCAATGATTCGGCCATATCACTCCTCAAGAAAAGATCTGATGTTTTAGAAGAAGCGAAGTTGATTACCGAGCTGAAAGCAATTTTTTCCAGAAAGGATGAGGAAATGTCAGAAAAAACCCTCATTGCCGCCCTGTCCGTCGACAAGCGACTGAAGAAAGTCGAAGGCAGCTGGGGCCTCATTGAATGGCGACACATCAATCCTCGTTCGATTCGGGATAAGGCCTATATCGTTCTCAAGAAGACCAAAAAACCACTGCATTTTGTGGACATTGCCAATAAGATCTCTGAGGTTGGATTCGACAGAAAAGTGGTTACGGTTCAAGCCGTTCACAATGAACTCATTCGATGTGAAAAATTTGTCCTGGTAGGCAGGGGTCTCTATGTTCTTAAGGAATGGGGTTACAAGGAGGGAACCGTGGCAGACGTGATTGAAGAGATTTTATCGGAAAGAAAACAACCGATGACAAAGCAAGAAATCATCGAGTCGGTTTTGAAACAACGCCATGTCCGCATAGGGACCATAAGCCTCAATCTCCAAAAGAATCCTCACTTTGTCCGTGTTGGTCGTGCCGTCTACACCCTTGAGCCCAACAAGAAACCCAAGCTAAAAGCAGTAACCAAAGGGAGAGGACGGCGATAGTGATTTTCCATCGAAGAACCTATGATTGCCTATCTTGAGGGTGTTGTCAGCAAGAGTTGGGGCCGTCAGATCATCCTCATGACCCAGGGCGTGGGATATTTGATCACAATTGGAAATGAACTCCTCAGCGCAGTTCGTTCCCAACAACCGCTGGAACTCTTCATCTATACCCAGGTCAAGGAAGATGATATTTGTCTGTACGGTTTTCGAGAGGAAACCGAACTGAAGTTTTTCAAGCAATTACTGACCATCTCCGGCATCGGCGCAAAAACGGCCATGACCATCCTCGATATGCCGGTCACGCTGACCCAAAAAGCCATCCTATCGGACGATGTGGACTATCTCAGCACCATTCCTGGACTAGGAAAGAAGACAGCCGCGCGGCTGTGCTTGGAAATGAAGGAAAAAGTCGAGATGCTACCCGAAGCACTTTTGGAACAAAACGTACCTCGGTCACTCCAAGATGAAGCTCTGGAAGCTCTGATAGGTCTTGGGTATGACAAGCCAACGGTGGTTCGTTTCTTGAACAGTACCGACGAGTCATTCAACACCGCTGAAGATGTAGTACGGTCCTTTTTGCAAAAAGCTTAATTATTCACTATGAAGAAAAAAATCTGGGCTATTGTTGGCAGCCAGTGGGGAGACGAAGGTAAAGGGAAACTGGTGGATATTCTGTCGGAAAAGTTTGATATAGTCGCTCGGTGTCAGGGTGGATCCAATGCTGGTCATACCATCGTCGTCGAGGGTAAGAAATTTGCCTTCCATTTAATCCCATCGGGTATTCTTCACGAAAAAACCACCTGTGTTATTGGCAATGGCGTTGTTCTTCATTTACCAACCTTCTTCAAAGAACTTGACTCCCTAAGCGAAAAAGGAGTGCAATTCGATGGGCGGTTGAAAATTTCTGACCGTGCTCATCTGCTGTTTGATTTTCATCAAATCGTTGATGGCCTCCGTGAGGAGCAGCTTGCTGGAGAGCGAATCGGGACCACGAAAAAAGGTATTGGCCCCTGCTACAGCAGCAAAGCCTTACGCATTAATCTTCGTGTTGGCGATCTACGCTTCTTGAAACACTTTCGAGAAAATCTGAAGAACATCGTCGAATATATGCAAAAACGCTACACCTTTGACTATGACCTCGAAGCTGAGATGAAACGTTATGAAGAGTATGCCGTAAGATTGGAGCCCATGATTGTCGATACGGTAGAGTACCTGAACCAGGCCCATGATTCAGGAAAAACGATTCTCGTCGAGGGGGCCAACGCCACCCTGCTCGATCTCGATCTAGGAACCTATCCTTTTGTGACTTCATCGAATGCCGCCATCGGCGGAGCCTGTACGGGACTGGGCATAGCCCCGAGCTTAATCAATTGCAGCATTGGGATCGTCAAGGCCTATACCACCCGGGTGGGCTCAGGCCCCTTCCCAACAGAATTAACAGATGCCCTGGGGGACGCGATCAGGGAAAAAGGCCGTGAATATGGCACCACCACCGGCCGTCCTCGACGTTGTGGCTGGCTAGATACCGTTGTTCTGAAGTATTCTCACATGATCAATCGATTTGATTATCTGAACGTTACCAAGCTGGATGTGCTCTCTGAGCAAGCTGAATTAAAAATCGGCGTCGGCTATATCTACAAAGGGAAAAAACTCACGAGTTTCCCGGCAAATCTCGAAGTGCTAGCCAATGTGGAAGTGGAATATGAAACTCTGCCCGGCTGGCAATCGGACATTACGAAGGTGCGCAGCTATGCTGACCTCCCTGATGCCGCCAAGAAGTACATCGAACGCATTGAGCAGCTCGTAGGCTGCCCGGCGAAATGGGTCGGGGTGGGACCGGGAAGGGAGGAGATGGTGGAAAAATAGTGAAATTTCTGCTATAATGAGGGGAATAAGCCCCTTTATTATGACAGATTCCGCTTCTCAAAACCGTTCCGAACTGGAAAAAGTCGTCAAACAGCAGATTTTGCTGTCAATTGCTTTGCCATTTGAGGAAAAAGGCAATTTGATCATGAAACTCCCGTCGCTCAACGAGAAACAATTGAGCCAACTCAAGAAGGTCTTCGACGATGAAAGTCAGCGCAAGGAAAAGCTCCTGACGGACTTCTTCGAGAAGAACCCAAGTCTCTTCCCGGAATATCAGCATTTCGCCCAACACCACGTCAATTCAATCTACCATGACGTAGAGAAAGGCGAAAAAGACTCCGAGACTAAACGCCAGGAAGTACTCCTCACCCTCACGTTCTAACCATGGGAATTGAAATCAACAGACCGCAAGAGCAAAAATTCGAGAGCAAGCCCGTCAATATCCGCGAGGAAGCTCAAAAGATAATGACGCGTCACGAAGGCGACCTGAAACGCTTGAATTTGCTTCCCGATAACCCGGAGGCCAAGAAAAATGCGACTGAAGCTTTTCGAAAAGATTTGAAGAAACTTCTCACCGACAACGGCAGAGAAGATCTTTATGGTGAGCTTATGCAGTCTATGGAGGAGCAGATACAGCAGGCTTTAGAGTAAAAATTATTCATTCCTATGTCGCCAAATCCTTCCGAAATCGTATCAAGCTCAGAAAAAGGCACGGAGGCTAAAAAGCAGGCGGAGACTCCGGAGCAGCAGCAAGAGAGAATTAAAAGTGGAGTCGAACAGGTGACGAGCAAGGTTGCGGAAAAAGTTTCAGCATTGCAGCGGGACAATGACCCCGCCGCTCCAAAAATAGAAAAAGAACTTGTTGCTCATCCACCCGAAGGTGAATTTATGGAAAGGGGCGGTCATGAAGAGCTAAGGGCTGCTTATGCCGCACTGCAGACAACGATCAGTCAAGAGGTGCAGAATGCGCTCAAAGTCGCAGCGTAAAACCTTCATTTCCAGCCCAGAACTTGCTACCATTGAGTCGTTCTAACCCAAGCTATGAACGATTGTATTTTCTGTAAAATCATCGCCAAGGAAATTCCTTCCAAGATTGTTTATGAGGGGCCAAGTGCGATAGGTTTTCACGATATTAACCCCAAGGCTAAGCATCACATCCTGGTCGTCCCACGGAAACATATCGAGTCGGTGATGACCATGGAAGAAATTGACCAGGAGCTGATGGGTCATCTGATCTGGGATGCAAAAAAAATCGCCGAACAACTGAACCTCGAGGGCTACCAAATCCGATTCCATGTCGGGGAAAAGGGCGGACAGGAAATTTTTCATGTGCACCTGCATCTCCTTGCTGCTTAGACCATAATTAACGCTAACCATCCGATGAATTTTACGCATCTTCATCTCCACACCCACTATTCGATTCTCGAGGGTTTGGGCAGCCCGGAGAAGTATGTGAAAAGGGCCAAGGAACTCGGACAGACGGCTTTGGGAATTACTGATCACGGTAATATGTATGGGGCAATAGAATTTTATAAAGCCGCCAAACACGAAGATATTCATCCAGTGATAGGGGTGGAATTTTACATGGCCATCGACAAAAGGTCGGATCGCCGTCCGAAGATTGATAACAAAGCCCACAACCTGATCCTTTTAGCCGAAAATCAGAAAGGGTATGAAAACCTCATCCAGCTGGTGACCCGTTCCAATCTGGAAGGATTCTATTTCCGGCCGCGCATAGATTGGGAGCTACTCGAAGAATACTGCCAAGGTCTCATTTGTATGACATCGGATTTGAGAGGCATTGTTTCTCACTATCTCCTCGCCGGGATGAATGAGGAAGCGAAGATCCATTTGCAAAGATTGCAAAAAATCTATGGCCAAGAAAATGTCTTTGTCGAACTCGAGGATCATCCCAAGATTGAGAACCAGGTAATGGTCAATGGCCTTCTCACTGAACTCGCCAAAAACTGTAACGCGCCATTGTTAGCTACTAATGACGTCCACTATCCCTTATTCGAAGATGCTGAAGCTCAAGATGTACTCCTCTGCATCAAGGATAATAAAAATGTCGAAGATACCAATCGTTGGCGTTACTTGGATGATTTTTCCCTCAAGACTGAAGAGCAAATGAAAGCAGGATTTCCAGATCACCCTGAAGCGATCCAGAACACCATGGAAATTGCCCAGCGCTGTAAGCTCAATTTTCAGTTCGGCGTAAACCTGATTCCCCACTTCCCTACTCCGGACAAAAAACCAGCGGCAGTCTATCTCCGTGAGCTAGTGGCCAAGGGACTCAAGGAGCGTTACGGTCTTTCTTGCTCTGTTCAGGAGATTATTGATAACGAACAAAGCAAAATTTCTCCTCAAGAGCTTCAACTCTTGGAACGTATGAACTTCGAATTACAGACCATTAATCAAATGGGCTTCGACGAGTATTTCTTGATCGTCTGGGATTTTATCGATCAAGCTAAGCGAAGTGGCATCCTCGTGGGGCCGGGACGAGGATCAGCGGCCGGAGCGATAATCGCTTATTGCCTCCACATCACTGACCTTGATCCGTTGAAATATGACCTCCTCTTCGAACGGTTTTTGAATCCTGCTCGTGTCAGCATGCCGGATATCGATATCGATTTTCAGGATGATCGACGTGATGAGATCCTGGAATATGTGAATAACAAATATGGACGAGATAAGGTGGCCCAAGTGATCACCTTTGGCACCCTCGCCGCAAAAGCATCGGTGAAAGATGTCGGCCGGGTCTATGGTATCTCCTTCCAAGAAATGAATCAGCTCACCAAGCTTATCCCCAGTAAACCGGGCACGAAACTGACTGAGGCACTCGAAGAAGAGAGTGAACTGCAGCAGGAATACACCAACAATCCCACTTTCCACAAAATCTATGACACGGCCATGAAGCTGGAAGGAACTGTGCGCCAAGCCGGTGTCCACGCTTGTGCGGTGATTATTTCCAAGGATGAACTCACCCGTCACTGCCCACTTCAGAAGGCGCCTGGGGAAAGCGAAACCATCATCACCCAATTTTCCATGAAGCCATTGGAAGATTTGGGACTGCTGAAAATGGACTTCTTAGGGTTAAGGAACCTAACTATCTTGACCAAGGCGTTGAAGATTATTGAGAAACGAGAAAGGGTCAAGGTCGATCTCCTCAAGCTGCCCATGGAGGATCAGAAAACTTTTGATCTGCTCTCAGAAGGCAAGACGACCGGTGTATTTCAGTTGGAAAGTGCAGGCATGAAGCGCTATCTCAAAGATCTCAAACCGTCGAGTTTCGAAGATATCATAGCCATGGGTGCCTTATATAGACCCGGTCCAATGCAATTTATTCCTGAGTACATCGCCGGCAAGCATGGAACCCGTAACGTACAATATGTCCACGACGACCTGAAACCGATTTTGGAAAAAACCTACGGTATCGCTGTTTATCAGGAACAGATTCTACAAATAGCCCAAAAAATTGCCGGGTTCTCTCTCGGCGAAGCTGATTTGCTGCGACGAGCCATTGGAAAGAAAATCGCTTCCGAACTAAAAGCTCAACGGCAAAAATTTATCGCTGGAGGTATTGAACAAGGCTATGAAAAAAAGCTGGCTACTGACATTTTTGACAAGGTCATCGAACCCTTTGCCAACTACGGCTTCAACAAATCGCATGCGGCCTGCTACGCCATGATTAGCTATCAAACTGCGTATCTGAAGGCACATCATTCGGCAGCTTTCATGGCTGCCCTTCTGAGCTCTGATCAAGATAATATCGATCGAGTGATCATTGATATCGGTGAAGCGGAAATCATGGGTATCACGATCCTTCCCCCTAACATCAATGAATCTGAGGAGAGCTTTACCGTTATCGATCAAGAAACGATTCGCTATGGGCTCTCCGCCATCAAAAATCTCGGCAAAGACACCATTGATCAAATCCTTATAGCTCGTCATCAGGGTCAACCTTTCAAAGATTTGGCCGATCTCATCCATCGAATACCCCAAAAATGCGTCAACAAAAAATCCTTTGAGGCATTAGCCATGAGCGGAGCATTGGATGATTTCGGTGACAGAAATGCCATCATGCATTCAATGGAGATCGTCACCGGCTATGCCAAGCAGTATGGTCATGGACAAAAACTCGATCAAACTGATCTCTTCGAGATCCTCAGTGAGCGTGGAGAAGAACATCCCCTGATGCTCAATAAAGCCGAAATCGCCAGTTGGTTTCAAAAACTTCAATGGGAGAAGGAAGCCCTCGGCATCTATGTCTCCGATCACCCATTGCAAGGACTACGAGAATATATGAAGCGCAAGGTAACGTTGATTGGAAATCTGACCGCCTCAATGTCCGATCGTGAACTATCCATCGGTGGTTTGGTCAATAATTTGCGAAAAATTACCACCAAACGAGGAGAAACCATGATCGTCTTCGAACTGGAAGATCTTACCGGAAAAATACCGGTCGTGCTTTTTCCCAAAGTTTACGAACAGGTGAAATTGCAAGAAATGTTCGGTGACGATGCCTCCTTCCTTATGATCAAAGGAAAGATCGATTATCGCAGTGGCGAGATCCAGTTTGTGGCTCGTTCGGTAAGTAAATCGAGTATCAAATCCATGCGAGAGAATGCTCAACAACAAGAACTCTACAATCCTCAAGAATCACGATTTGTGAGCAAAGCCCCAGCTGAGGATGGTGAAGAGATTGAACCAGCATCTTTTTTGGAACAAGCCCCCGGGATTCAATTTCGTCTCAAAGAGAGTATCGGTATAGATGACCTCAAACAGCTCAAAAAAATCCTGGAAAAATTTCCCGGGAAAAAACCCGTTTCCCTTCAACTCCTGGTCGATGGAAAGCGTCAACAGGTGCCAACGGGACTCCTCATTGAGGACTCGTCTGATCTTCATGAGCAAATAAAAAAATTTTTAGCAGCTTGATTCGACTCACATTCTCTTTTAGAGTGCGATTAAACCCATCAACTTATCGCCTTATGAAAAAAATACGTATCGCTATCAATGGCTTCGGAAGAATAGGCAGAGTGTTTTTCCGTCAGGCTTTTGAAAATCCGGCTTTGGAGATCGTAGCGATTAATAATCCCCAAGATAGTGCCACTCATGCTCATTTATTAAAATATGACTCCATTTACGGGATTTTCCCTCATGAGGTGACACACGACGCCAAACACTTGTTTGTCAATGAACAATCGATTCTGGTTTTCAACGAGATGGATCCGAAGAAGCTACCTTGGAATGATCTCAACATCGACATCGTTATCGAAGCCACAGGGGTTTTTGTGACTCGGGAAAAAGCCGCCTGGCACCTTGAAGCCGGAGCCAAGAAAGTGATTCTCACGGCTCCTGCCAAGGGTCCTATCGACAACACAATCGCTATGGGCATTAATGAGGAAACCTATGACCCTAAAAATCAACAAGTGATTTCCAATGCCAGCTGTACGACGAATTCTTTGGCTCCTGTCGTCAAAGTCTTAAATGATGCCTTTGGCATCGTTCGAGGGCTCATGACTACCGTCCACTCCTATACGAATGATCAGTCCACCATGGACGCACATCACAAGGATTTACGTCGAGCTCGAGCCGCTGCCATGTCCATAATCCCCACCACCACCGGGGCTGCAGAAACAGTTACCATTGTCATCCCTGAACTCAAAGGCAAGCTCACTGGGCTTTCGCTCAGGGTGCCGACTCCAATAGTATCCATCACCGATTTCGTGGTGGAACTGAAGAAAACAGTCACCCCTGAAGAAGTGAATGACGCATTTCGAAAAGCTGCCGACGGACCATTGAAAGGCATCCTCGATATTACCAATGAACCTCTCGTCTCTCAGGACTTCAAGGGCAATAAGCATTCAGCGATCATTGACGGCCTATCCACCATGGTGGTCGAAAAAAATCTGGTCAAAGTTCTTGCTTGGTATGACAACGAATGGGGGTATTCTCATCGACTGATGGACTTGACCGTCTACGTGGGGAACAGGTTATAGAGATCCGTCTGAAGAGTTTTCATCTACTCCGATCTGCTGGGCTCTGACAATCAACCTCCGCAGGGTAGTGCCCACAGGAGCACAAGTCATCAAGGTGGAAATTTTTTGATCGACAGGTTGTGCCAGCACCGAAACATCGTTCGGACGAATTTCGAAAATTTCCGTCACTTGGTAGCGGTACTTCTTGCTCTTGAAGGTGATGAAGTATTCATCACCAACCGTCATTTTGTGCAAGAGAGCAAAAATATCCTTGTAACGGCCTTTATCCCAGGAATAGTAAGAAGAATGCCCCGTAATGAATACGTTACCAAACTGATCTGGATTGGCAGTGTAGGGGTAATGAACCACTCCTCCTCGAAGCGCCTCCTGAATAACATTTTCTGAGCTATAAAGATCTTCGAAATGAAAATCTTGAATGCCGACGTTCTTCACGGGTACGCTGTCTTGAAAAACTTTTGGCACTTCCAAGCGCATTTCGCTGGGATAGAGGTCTCCTAAATCTCCCAAACTGAACGACTGATCATGCTGATGACTGTTTTGCAGAACAAATACATGAGATTTATCCATTTCAGCAGTGGCTTGAACTTGGATGTTTGGATCAAGCACTTCATCTCTCATGATGGATTGATTGGCCATAGCCTGAGGGTCAATCAAATCCTGAAGGATCAGACTATAGGCAGGCCAATTTGATAAGGTGATCAAAAACGAAAAAATCACTACAAACGCCGTCATGGTCGAAACCATCTCAGCGATTCGGCGAACCACCTTCTGGTGAATTTTCTGGCGTTGTTGCTGGAAAGAAACATTCATAAATGGACAGGAATCTTCCCTCCATTATAACATATTTGCTTATCATAAGCCATTACTCGTCTCTGATGAGCCAGTCTGCTACACTGCTAGCATTGTGATGCCCTGAATATGAATATGATTCTGAAGCTTCGACTGCTGACCATCATACTGGATTACCTTATTCTGTTACCTGCCTTTGCCCTGGCCTACTTTCTCAGAGTAGGCTTCATCTTTTCGAGCGATCTTCCTTTCGCATCCTACTGGCTGACAAGCTTAATCGCATCTGCTGTTTGGGTAGCTGCCTTGATGATATTTCGAGGCTACAGTATGTCGATTCGGCTTAATCGTCCGCTGCAAATACTTAAAATCCTGATCGCAGGATTGACTAGTACTGCAGCCTTCGGACTCACTTTTTATTTTTCAGAAAAAGCTTTTTTCTCTCGTCTACTCTTACTGTACATCTTCCTCTTCGGATCGATGGCCATGACCTGCTTTCACCTCCTTATGCAGACCATTGAATACCAATTGATCCGAAGGGGCTATGGCATAGTCCGACTCCTTATCATAGGCTCGAACCGAGGGGTAAAGTCCTTCATCGTTGTACTCAAGCGAAATACTTCACGATACATCCCGGTAGCCATTCTCGATGGTTATGGGACTCGTCAAAAAGACATTCTCGGGGTACCAGTTCTTGGCAAGCTCAATATCCTCGAAAAAACCGTTTCCGAGTATCATATCGATGCCATTGTCCAAGGGGATAGCATTGAGCACGTGATTACCTTGGTGCACTTTTGCGAACAAAAAAAACTGGATTATTACCTGCTCCCTTATCTCCTCGGTATGTTACTCAAAATCCAAGTCCTAGAACAACCAGTCATTACTACCGACAAGCCGGCATCGCATAATTTTTGGGAAAAAGTGATTGGCCCCTAAAAAGCTCAGGAAAGTCTTGCCAAAGGGTTTTTATCGAGCTATATTGTCCAGGCGTTTTAGGAATTTTGCTTTTTGATCATGTTTGCTGTCCTCTTAAGTGGTGCGAAACAATACCTCGTCAAGGAAGGAGACGTAATAACTGTTGAGAAACTTCCCACACCAGTTGGTCAAACCCATACCTTTGACAAAATTCTTCTGGTAAGCCAGGACGGCAAGTCTGTAGATGTAGGCATGCCATTTGTTAAAACAAGCATTACCGCCAAAGTGACCAAACAAGGCAAAGCCGATAAAATTCGGGTCTTCAAGATGAAAGCCAAGAAGAATTATCGACGTACCTCCGGGCATCGTCAGCCTTTCACGGAGGTAGAAATCACAAAAATCGGTTGAGCTTCCTTTGATATCCAGTAGAGTACAAAAGTGTCTATTCCTGGCATTTTTTTGAAATCACTCTATGTGGAATAAGATTACCTCTTTCATCCTTGCAAGCCTCATACCGGCTAGTGTTTATAATAGTGGTCAAAATGCATTTAAGACTCCAACACACCCCCCGTTGTCGGTTACCATTGAACCTTTAGCCAAGATTGTTCGAGAAGAAGTGCAACAACCTCATGTATCTGCAAAATATGCCCTTATTATTGAAAGTCATTCCAATCAAGCTCTCTATGCAAAAAACGTATGGGATCCGGTCCCGATAGCTAGTCTCACAAAACTGATGACGGCGCTCGTGGTCAAGGAAAATCTTCCCCTTGATCAGGTCATCACCGTCAGTGATATCATCAACAGAGTTGGGGGATCAAAAATGGGTTTGAATATCGGTGAAATGATAACCGTCGAAGATCTACTGAAGGGACTTTTGATCGCATCGGGAAATGATGCCGCCATGGTTCTGAGCGAAGCAGTAGCCGGCAATCCTGAAGCATTTGTGAGTTTGATGAATGAACGGAAACTCAAGCTTGGACTGGAAAAAACTCAATTTGTTGACCCTGCTGGCATTCAAGATGGAAATGTTTCATCTGCCTTTGAGATCGCTCATCTAGCAAAATATGTGTTCAAAGATGCCCTATTAAGCGCAATGATGAGAGAAAAAGAAGTCATCGTTGAATCACATGACGGGACCTACAAGCACACTCTCATCAATACGGATCGCTTACTCGGAACCGATATAGCTCATCGCATTCTAGCCGGAAAAACCGGCACCACACCACTAGCTGGACAATGTTTGATTTCCTTCATTAGCAATCAACCGGATCGAACCACCATGACGATCTTACTCGGTTCGTCAAACCGGTACGAAGATGTCAAAAAGCTCATCTTTTGGGTTGACCAGACCTTCACTTGGGAATAATCCGAAATAGTATGCCATCACCTCAGCAATTTCAAGGTAATCGTGGCGAGATGATAGCAAAGTCCTATCTGGAAAGAGAGGGTTTTCGTTTTCTTGAACACCAGTGGCGTTGTCGGTATGGAGAAATTGATCTCATCATGAAAGAAAGAGATGAGCTGGTGTTCGTGGAAGTGAAATGGCGAACAAACAATGACTACGGTAATCCCGAAGAAATGGTAACAAGATCAAAAGCCAGAAAACTTACTAAAACAGCATTCAATTACCTCCGCACGAAAACGAAAGAGGATGTTTTTTGGCGTTTTGATACTATTGCAATTACTGGGAATGCTATTGATCATGAGATCATGCACTTCCGAGATAGCATTAGAAATGATTAGCTCTTGCTTATGTTCCTCAACCGCTACGTTCTCGCTCTCGCGATTACCCTCCTCATCAGCCTTTTTTCGTTCTACCTCGTACTTACCAAGCTCAATCCAATATCCGATACGAATGTGGCATTACCACTTTTCTTCGTGAGTATATTTTTTTTCGTGAGCAGCTTGTTGAGTTTGATCGGTTATAGCCTACGAATAGCACTGTACCAACACGAGCTTTTTTTGAATCATTTCAATATTTCCCTGCGACAGGGAATCATTCTCGGGCTCTGCATGAGCACCTTGGTAGGCCTTCAGATAATGCGGACTTTGAGCTGGTGGAGCGGACTCTTGATCATTATCATTAGTTTTTTTCTGGAAATTTACTTTGTAGCTCGAGACTAAACATTCATAAAAATCAGCGCTTCATCTTCTTTTCTGAAGCTTCTTATCGTGTTAGTATTCAGTAGCCTTTTTTTCATCATGCATCAGCAGTTACAAGCCCTTCGCGAACGTGCTTTAGCAGATATTCGTGCTGCCAAAAACCCTCAGGTTCTTCAAGAACATGGCAATACTTTTCTTGGTAGGAAGGGTGAGCTTACTCTTATGCTGAAGGGAATTGTCGATCTTACTCCCGATGAGAAAAAAATCTTCGGAAAAATGGCCAATGATGTAAAAAAAGAGCTTGAATACGAAATCCTCCTGATCACCGAGATTCTCAAAAAAGATCAATTCCAAAATCTTGAAAAAAACTTCTTCGATACCAGCCTACCCGGAACATCATCTCCTTCTGGAAGACTCCATCCCTTAACAAAATTCATTCAGGAAGTTGAAGATACCTTCATTGCCATGAATTTTGAAGTCGCCGAGGGACCGGAAATAGAAGATGATTATCATAATTTTACAGCTCTCAACATACCCCAGGATCACCCCGCACGCGATATGCAGGACACTCTGTGGGCTAAAGACATTCCCTTCCTGCTTCGTACCCATACCTCACCTGTGCAGATACGTTACATGGAGGCGCACCAACCCCCGATCAGAATTATTTGTCCTGGCCGGGTGTTCCGAAAAGATGATGTCGACGCCACCCATTCTCCGATGTTTCATCAGTTCGAAGGTCTCATGATCGACAACACTACCAATCTGTCACATCTCAAAGGTATTCTCACCATCGCCCTTCGTCGTCTGATCCATCCAAGTCTTGAGCTCAGATTTCGGAGTAGTTTTTTTCCCTTCGTAGAGCCTGGAATGGAGGTCGACGTCACCTGTGTGATGTGTGACGGAAAAGGCTGTTCCGTATGCAAACAGTCAGGATGGATTGAAATGCTCGGCTGTGGCATGGTTCATCCAAATGTCCTCCGTGCTGTAGGTCACGATCCGGACAAAGTCCAAGGCTTCGCCTTTGGCGCTGGAATCGAACGTCTCCTGATGATCAAACACAAAATCAACGACATTCGTTTGTTTTATGAAAACGACCCCAGATTCTTAGCTCAATTTCCTCAACTATGATTAGCAAATTGATTTCGAGGCTTATTGGTGATCCTAATGAAAAAATCATTAATCGTTGCCGAAAAAGGATTGATAGTGTCAGAAAATTTGAAGACACATACGCTGGCTTCGATGGACATGCTGTGAAAGATCAAACCGCTGACTTTAAGGAAAGACTAAAGCGTGGTGAGTCGATAGATGATATCTTGCCTGAGGCTTTTGCGCTCGTGAAACACGCCTGCAAGCTCCTCAAAGGAAGTCGCTTTACCGTGCGGGGACATGAAATGACTTGGGATATGATCCCCTATGACGTCCAGCTCATTGGCGGGATGATTCTCCACGAGGGAAATATTGCTGAAATGAAAACCGGTGAAGGCAAAACCCTTGTTGCCACACTACCACTCTACCTCAATGCGCTTACTGGCAAGGGAGCTTTCCTGGTCACCGTCAATGAATATCTAGCCCAACGCGATGCTGAATGGATGGGTTTTTTATACAACTACCTGGGTCTATCCATCGGTGTGATCCATAATGGACAAAATAGCCAGCAAAAGAAGGGGGCGTATGGCTGCGATATTACTTACGGGACGAACAATGAATTTGGCTTCGACTACCTGCGTGACAATATGGCCAGTGATCTCACTGATTGTGTTCAAAGAGAACTTCACTATGCCATTGTCGATGAGGTGGACTCCATCTTAATTGACGAAGCCAGAACTCCACTGATCATTTCAGCTGCTGCTGAAGAGTCCACGGACAAATATCAGAAGTATGCTCGACTCGTCACTCAGCTGGAGCAAGAAAAACATTACAAAGTCGATGAAAAAAGCAAAAGTTGTATCCTTACTGACGAAGGCATTCAGAAAATGGAGCAACTCTTAGGAATCGAAAATATCTATACTGAAGCCGGAGCTAGTGAAGTGCATCACATCGAACAGTCACTGAAAGCTAGGACGATTTTCCGTCGGGATGTTGATTATATGATTCAAAATGGCGAGGTCGTGATCATCGATGAGTTTACCGGGCGCCTTATGACTGGCAGAAGGTATAGTGAAGGTCTTCATCAGGCTATAGAGGCCAAGGAGGGGGTAGAGGTTAAGAAGGAATCGAAGACTCTCGCCACCATAACCTTCCAAAATTATTTCCGGCTTTTTGACAAGCTCGCCGGAATGACCGGTACGGCCATCACCGAAGCGGAAGAATTTTCGAAAATTTATAGCCTTGAGACTATTACCATTCCAACACATCTTCCCGTGCAGAGAAAAGATGCTAATGATCTGATTTACAAAAATACTTTTGCAAAGTTTCAAGCAGTCACAAAAAAAGTCAAAGAACTTCAAGAAAAGGGTCAGCCTGTGCTCGTAGGAACCGTTTCGGTGGAAAAATCTGAAGTTTTGTCACAACTTTTCCAACAGTCAGGTATTCAGCATGAGGTCCTCAATGCAAAACATCATGAGCGTGAAGCAGAAATTGTCAGCTTAGCTGGAAAACAAAACCATGTGACTATCGCAACCAATATGGCCGGCAGAGGTACGGATATTAAAATCGACGACACCGTGAAAAGCTTAGGCGGTCTTTTCATCATCGGTACTGAGCGCCACGAAAGCCGACGCATTGACAACCAACTCCGTGGACGGAGTGGACGACAAGGCGATCCAGGAATGAGTCAGTTCTATGTTTCCATGGAAGATGAACTCATGCGGCTCTTCGGAGGCGATCGGATGAAATCCATCATGGAAACACTCAAAGTTCCAGAGGATATGCCCATTGAAAACATCTTCATTTCCAGGTCAATCGAATCAGCTCAAAAAAGAGTTGAGGGACACAACTTTGACATCCGAAAACACTTGGTGGAATACGATGATGTAATGAATAAACACCGAACGATTATCTATTCCCGAAGAAGAACAATTCTCGAACATTCGAACATGCATGAGAATCTGATAGAACTCATGACGGATATTGCTTCAAACATAGTAAGGAATTTTATTCCTAACAAATACCGCGAAGATTGGAAATTACCGGAAATGATTGAAGAATTGCACTCCTTCAGTGGGATTCCGCGTGAGGGAATTTTGAAAACAACTCAAGGCATTGATCGAGAAGATGACATGACCCGGTTAATCTCAGATCTTGTTGTAGGTGAATTCGTTCGAAAAAAGGAAGTATTCCCTGAACAAGAACTTTTCTTAAGAATCGAGAAACAGGTATATCTTCGTACCATCGATCGCTTATGGATGGATCATATCGATGCGATGATGAAGTTGCGAGAACAAGTTTCCTTCCGAGGCTATGCCCAAAAAGACCCATTGATAGAGTACAAAAATGAAGGCTTCAGTATGTTCGAAACCCTCATAGGATCGATCAAAACAAATACCGTCCAGACGCTTTTGAAAATGGAATTCAAGCCTATTGCCCCTACCTCGAAAATCGAAGAGCTCAAAACCAATGAAGAAGATATTTCCGAGCGCGAATTTTCCCTGGGAAAAGTCAGCACCAGCTCTGGCGAACCAGTGGTGAGATTGCGTGCCGATGCCCATAGTAATGGAGCGAATCCCCGTACGGGTTCGAAATATGAAAAAGTAGGGCGGAACGAAGACTGCCCCTGTGGGTCAGGAAAAAAATACAAGAAGTGTCACGGAATTGAATAAAATGATATATTTCATCTCGATTTTATAATTCTCATACTATGAATAAATTTCTGATTGGAGTGGGTATTTTTCTTCTGCTGATTATCTTCTGGGGGGTTAGCAGCTATAATAGCTTGGTATCAATGGATGTGAAGATCGATGAAAGTTGGTCGCAGGTAGAAGTGCAATATCAACGTCGTTTCGATGTAATTCCCAATCTCGTTGAAACCGTCAAAGGCGTTGCGGATTTCGAACAATCTACCTATCTCGCCGTGACGGAAGCCAGAGCTGCTTGGGCTCAAGCGTTGAAATCTGGCTCAAGAGCTGACCAGATCAATGCCACTGGAAACGTAGAGTCTAGTCTGGCTCGTTTACTCGTAAGCGTAGAAGCTTACCCTCAACTCAAGGCCAATGAGAACTTTCAAACCTTGCAAGCCCAAATCGAAGGCACTGAAAACCGTGTTGCGGTAGCGAGAAGAGACTTCAATATTACCGTAACGCCATTCAACGCCACCATTAGGAGATTCCCGGCAAGCATCATCGCCAATCTTTTTGGATTCGAGAAACAAGCATTCTTCGAATCTGAAGCAGGATCTGAAGCAGCTCCTAAGGTTAACTTCGGGACACCATGAAGACCTGGTCTAGGGCGGTTTTGTTTTTTTTACTCATTTTTTCTATTGAGTCAGTTTCTGCTCAAATCAATTTTCCAGAACCCTCTGGGGTCGTGAATGACTTTGCAGAAGTTCTTTCTGACGCCAGCGAGGAAAAATTAAATACCCTCATTAGCGAGATTAAGGAAAAAACCAGTGCCGAAGTAGCTGTGGTGACGGTGAATTCTCTCGAAGGCACTGACCCCAATTATTACGCGGTCGAATTAGGCAGAACCTGGGGAGTTGGGAATAAGGAACGAGATGACGGGGTTGTCTTCCTGACAGCCATCGAAGATCGTAAGACCTATATCGCCTCCGGATATGGCGTTGAAGGAGAGATCACCGATGCTCAAGCTTTCTGGATCACTGATAAGGTCGTGGTGCCATTTTTCAAGGTAGGTGATTACGAAGGAGGAATATTGGCCGGAACACAAAAAATTCATGATGCCTTGCTGAATCTTGAACGCCTTCCTGAAGGAGACACAAGTCCTGAAAATTGGGATCCTGGAGTCATGATATTCTTTGTTTTCTTTATTTTTTCCTTTGTCATTCCCTGGCTGATCGCCATCTTCGGGAGGTCAAAAAGCTGGTGGCCAGGAGGTGTTGCCGGAGGTGTACTGGGAGTAATCCTGGCAGCTATCTTTGGAGTTACTTTTTTCATCATTCTGCCACTAGCAATTTTTGGGTTTATTTTTGATTTCCTCGCCTCGAAAAATTACAAACAAGGGGTGAATCGATGGTGGACCGGAGGAGGTGGAGGTGGCTGGGGCGGTGGAGGAAGTTTTGGAGGTGGCTCTAGCGGTAGCTTTGGTGGATTTAGCGGCGGGAGTTTTGGAGGAGGTGGAAGTGGAAGTAGCTGGTGACTTATTGTCATTCTTATGATTAGCCTGGAAGACATCAAAAAATCGACCGAGAAATCCTTCGCTCATTCTTCTGGAGCAGGAGGTCAAAATGTGAATAAAAGATCCACAAAGGTTTTCTTAGTTTTTGACATTCAGAAATCCACCCTGAACAAGGACGAAAAACAAAAACTCACGAGAAAATTTCCAAGTGAATTTATTCAAGTTTGGAATCAAGAAACAAGGTCACAGTTTCGAAATACAGCACTAGCATTTCAGCACCTACAAAAACTCATAGAAGAAAGTCTAAAGATCGAGAAATTGAGAAAAAGAGTAGTTCCTCGATATCGAACTGCATCTGGGAAACTCCAAAAAACAAAAAAAGCTCACCTCCAGAAGTACAAAAACAGATATCTCGAATACTGAGGGTTAGACCAATCCTTTCCAGACTTCTTCGAGAGTGGTGACACCTTGAGTCACTTTCAGCACTCCATCTTCCATTAAGCTAATAAATCCTTGCTCTTGAGCTTTCAGCAGCAAGGCATCGCTAGAATCACCAGATAGGACAGCATTGCGAATGACATCGGTCATATCCAACATTTCTGCGATTGCCACCCGGCCTTGATAGGCCGTATGCGCGCACTGATCACAACCCTTACCCTTGAAAAATTGCAGTTGTGGGACAACCACTCCTCTTTTCTTCAAATCTGCCAATACTGATATGATCTCTTTCTTCGTAACTTCATCGACTTCAGCGGGGATTTTGCAAGCTTCACAAATCTTGCGCACCAACCGCTGGGCAATGACAAGCTCTAGACCTGCTGCCAGGATATACTCCTTAATACCCATATTGAGAAGTCGGGGTATGGTGCCGATCGCATCATTGGAGTGAATAGTGGACAAAACTAAGTGACCCGTCAGTGAAGCCTGGAGAGCAATCTCACCAGCCTCCTTATCACGGATTTCTCCCACCATGATGACATCAGGATCCTGACGCAGGATTGCTCTTAAGCCAGCAGCAAAAGTATAGTCTTCCTGTTCATTGATTTCGGACTGAATTATATTTTTGAGTTCGTATTCGATAGGATCTTCTAAGGTAATGATTTTTTTCTCTGGAGTATTGATAAAATTCAAACAGCTATAAAGTGTCGAGGTCTTACCACTACCAGTCGGACCAGTCACGAGGATCAAGCCTCGATCATTTGTAAGTCGTTTCATGATGAGGTCACGACTCGAGTCGATGAAGCCCAAGGTTTCGAATCCTACTACTGCATGCTCCGTGTCGAGTAGTCGCATGACAATGGATTCACCGAACTTCGATGGCAAAGCAGAAACACGGACGCTGACCTGGCGATTATTGACGATGAACTGATAATTCCCGTCTTGGGGAATATTTCGAATATTGATCTTGAGACCAGCCACCCGCTTAATCTCACCTGAAAGGAGAAGATACTGCTTAAGGCTGATTTTCAAAACCTCATAGAGTTCACCATCACGACGGAGTCGAATCGTGACCTGTTTTTCTTCGGGCTGAAAATGAACATCGCTAGCTCGGAACTGTACTGCCTGGAGATTAAGAACATTGATCATTTCTGGCCCATTACCATTAGCAAATACTTCCTCCTGACCAGCAAAAAGATCCTGTTTACTCACGAAGTTCTTTTCTTCAACGGTTGTTTGCACCGGAACCTCCGTTTTGGTGAGAAGGTTCTCGAAATAATGCTTGGTGGATTGAATTCCCTCTTGAGAGCAGAGATAAACCTCTAGAGTATAACCATTGGCTGCATAGTGATTCTTCAGCTCTTGAAATGATGCTGATTTTGGATCAACAGCGGCTATATGGATGGTTTTTCCGGCCAAATCAAAAGGGACAGCTTTTTTCGCTTCTACCTGCTCCCAAGTGGTAAGCTGCAGAGCATCTTGATTGAGCGGTGAATTTTTGAGATCAATATATTTCAAACCTGCTTGCTTGGCTTGTTCTTTGATGTCTCTTTCCTTGAACTCAAGATTGAGAGCTTCAATTTTTTGCAGATTATCTTTGATCGTAGCGGATCGAAGCACCGGAGCTGAAACACGTTTGAGGGGCATGAAAGAGACTTTTATTCATACTATTATAACAGAAAAAAACCCCGACGATAAGGGCTTTTGGCTGTTCTTCCCATCATTGGCTCAAGACTTGATCAGGCTCTTTTCCACCATACCGGTGTACAAATTGGCAATGGTGTCAGAATGAACGAAGGTAATTTCTTTGTCCGAGCTTCCCATGACCGTGGTATGAATATCCGGAAAAGCCATGATGAAGAGATCGGAAAAGTCACGAGGCTCGATAAGGCAGTCTCGAAGCTCCTGCTGGCTGAGGCGCTGGATCTGCTGAGCCCACTGACCATCTTTGGTGGCGATCACTGAAGCGTTTCTTTGCCTCTTGATTCGCTCATGAATCCACTCTTTTTCCGTATCATAACCAATTGTTTCTATGAACGATTCATAGTCACCGAAGCAATAAACCCGGTCCCAAGACATAGCATGCAAATCGAAGAGCCATCGAATCAATGTTCCCCGATCATTGGTCGTCTTCAGCGTCACATCGGGCGATCTCATCAAGGGATACTTCAGCCATTGATCAATGCTGCGAAGTACGGGAAGATCTCTTAAACCACGGTGCGTTGAGTTTTCAGCACAATCTCTCAATAATAAGACCAGAGGAATGGGGTATAAACTGTACTCACTTTGCTGCTGGAACAGAAGTCTTCGATCGATCAAATTATTCAGAATTTTGGCAGCACCAACGATCGATGATTCGAGAGTTGTACGACTCACTCCAGGATGAAGATAGGTATGCATCAGAACTTCTTTCTCTTCCAAAAGAAGACTCGTATAGGAAAGGACCTCTTGAATCTTCTCTGGCAGGGTTTGATAGTCCATCAAAGACATAATGATGACCCATCATAGGCAAAAACCCCCTATTTCGCAAGTTTTTGCCACTGGACGCTATTTTTTCAGAGCAATTTCCCTCACCCTTTTCTCGATTTCTTTAGCCATTTTCTGGTTTTCTTTGAGGTATTGTTTGGCACTCTCTCTCCCCTGCCCGATCTTCTCCTCACCATAAGAGTAGAAAGCCCCTGACTTCTTGATCAAATCGAATTTTGTTCCCAAATCGAGAATATCGGCCTCTTTGGAAATTCCCTCGTTGTACATGATGTCGAACTCAGCGATTTTGAAAGGAGCAGCGATCTTATTCTTCACGATCTTGGTCTTGGTATGAATACCGATGATATCCTTGGCATCACCAGTACCGACATCGATTTTCCCAGCGCTGCGAATATCGATACGAATCGAGGAGTAGAACTTCAAAGCCTGCCCTCCCGTGGTGGTCTCGGGATTACCGAACATCACCCCGATCTTCATACGTAACTGATTGATGAAGATGATCGTGCATCCGCTTCTGGATACCGTGGCAGTCAGCTTGCGCAGCGCCTGAGACATGAGCCTGGCCTGGAGACCCATATGACTATCCCCCATATCCCCTTCGATTTCGGCTCGTGGCGTCAGAGCCGCTACGGAATCAACAACAATCAAATCAACTGCACTGGAGCTTACTAAGGTCTCGACGATGGACAGAGCCTGCTCGCCATTGTCGGGCTGAGCCAAGAGAAGATTATCAGTATCAACTCCGATACGACGAGCATATTCAGGATCGAGAGCATGCTCAGCGTCAATGAAAGCACACTGACCACCCTTCTTCTGAACTTCAGCAATAATGTGTAAACAGACCGTGGTTTTCCCAGAGGACTCGGGTCCAAAGATCTCCACCACCCTCCCCTTGGGTATTCCTCCACCCAGAGCGATATCCAAGGCTAATGAACCGGTCGGAGTCGTCTCAACCTCCATATGCTGAGACTCTCCTAAACGCATGATAGAGCCTTTACCATAATTTTTTTCAATCTGAGTGAGGGCGGTCTCCAAAGCATTTACTCGTGCTTTATCGAGAGCTTGTTTAGCTTCTTTTTCAATGACAGGTGTCGACATAAGAAAGTAATTAAAAAATATCGAAGAAAACAATCGTACGGGAAAATACTACATGATCATATGTTCATATCAAGCTGAGGAACTGGTCAATATAAAAAATCCTTTTGTAGTGTCAATTAGGCTTCCTTCGGAACATTAGGGGATTCTTCAGAAGCGTGGCCTAACTCAGCCAATTTTTCCTGCTGCATCTTCAGCAACAACTGACCGTTCTCAGAATTCTCCTTAATCCTTAAAAAATGAATCAGCGAACGTGCTGTGCCATAAAAACACTCATGCCCCCCATCGGGACAAACAAAGGAATACTTTTCTTTCTTCCCTTTTGAAACACCTTTGACGATCTTTTGACACTCGCGACAGTAGTAAACGATCAAGGTGGGAGCATCAATGACTTCTCGTAATCGATTCATGAGCGAAAAATGACTTATTGACGGTGATAGCGTGACTGATCCTCACCTACCTTATCGTAGTCAGGTGAAGATTGACTGGCTTCAACCTGTTCTTGCTCTTGATCCTGATAGCTCTCAAACATCGTCTCCTGACCCTCCTCAACCGTTTCTACCGTTGATGATGATTGATCTTGTGGTTCTTCCCAATCATTGACGGCCCGGTGTGCCCTGGGCATACTCACAAATTCTTGCTCTCTGACGGAAAGCCGCTCCATTTTTCGCTGGTAGACTACCGCTACCACTGCAGCGACCAAACTACTTATAATAGCCACGTAAATCCCGAAACGAGCGCCGCTATTCGAAGCATTGATCAAGGAAAATTGGGCATAAATAGGGACAAAGAGCAAAGCCACGAACAGACTCTGAACGTTCAAGAGGATGAGCAGAGAAGTGCTCTTCCAAGGCAGTTTTTTATCCAAATCAAGCTCTGGACGCAGGACCGGGGCCAGCAATAACCCCAAACTTAGGAGAGAAAATACTGTAATGACATAACCTGCCACGGAACCGATGTTGCTGTAGGCATTCCACCACTCATTGATGACTCGCGAGTTGATACCGTACCAAGGCAGGAAACAAGAAACCAGGGTAGCAAGGCTCGCGAGCGCCATGATTTTCTTCTCGAAGGCAAGGTCCTTGATTCGACCGGACAATGATTTTTTTCTCATAGAAAAGTGATTATGCAACATGAATATAGCAGAGAATGAGGAATTCAAAAGTGAAAGAAAAAGCTCACCTTTCAACAGCACCCCGTAGCCGGTAGGACTTGGCTTTATTCTGCTTTTTCCTGACCAACTTCTTTCTTCACGCCGAGGGCTTTAATGAAACACTTGAGCTGGATGACCAGGCCCTTGAATCCGTCAGTGAAGTCCTGGAATTCTTCCGGGGTAATCACTTGCAGGTCACAGGCCATATCCAGACAAGCCACGACCTTATTGATTGAGGTAATAGCTTTGCTCAAGTCACGTTTGGCCTCAGGAGGAAGTTTGGTCGAGGCGGAGGTGATCTTCATGACCAGATCCGTGATATTCGTTTGAAGTTGCTCCCAAAGTTCGGTGTTGGATTCGAGAATACCCTTGAGTCCAAGGGCCTCTTGCCACCACTTTTTGCTTTCGTGATAGACCTTATAATCGACAAATCGAAAGGTCGGGTAATGTTTGATGTCCGATGGGACGGTAGTTGCGGTACTCATAATTCATGAATGAAATAACTAAAAAATTGCCGACCGGCTACCGGATGCTGTTGAAACGATATGTCAAAGAGCGATGAACAATGATCACCGACATGGTAGCTGGGATTTTTGGGGTTTTTTGAAGCCTTCATCTGATCTTTAAGTTCGAGAATAGGTTTGTGGTCTAGTCTCCTCTTGAATTTGCAGCTATAATCCGCTATAAACCGTTACAATCCGCTATAGCGGAA
>CXWL01099281.1_pt1 | contig 25687 bp, 23 predicted proteins | sample 590931 | NCBI WGS metagenome assembly CXWL01 (sample SAMEA3498368, study PRJEB10139) | groundwater metagenome | biome: water well; material: biofilm material | place: Germany | collected 2015-04-27
GTCCTGCGCCGCCGAGGGATTGACAGTGCAACTGGACTGATGATATCTTAAATCACGAAATAGGAACAGCGTTCCACATAAAGGAACGACAGAAAATGTTCCGGCCGGCGCCACCAGTGCGATGCGGGCAGTGCAATTCCATCGATCGACCAGCATTTTTGAGGAAACCTGAAATGACCAAGCGCGAACAAAACGAATTACTGACCCAGACCGGCCCCGGCACCCCGATGGGAGACCTGTTTCGCCGTTATTGGATGCCGGCCCTGATGTCGTCCGAACTGCCCGAGCCGGACTGCCCGCCGGTGCGCGTCAAGCTGCTCTCCGAGCGCATGATCGCGTTTCGCGACAGTAGCGGGAAGCTCGGCCTGACCGACGAATTCTGCGCCCACCGCGGCGTCTCGCTGTGGTTCGGCCGGGTCGAGGAGAATGGCATCCGATGTCCTTACCATGGCTGGAAATACGACACTAGCGGCCAGTGCGTCGAGGTGCCGTCGGAGCCGGTCGAAAGTGGCTACTGCAAGAAGATCAAGCTGAAAGCGTATCCGATGATCGAGCGCGGCGGCATCATCTGGACCTACATGGGCCCACCGGAACTGCAGCCGCCGTTGCCCGAATTCGAATTTGCCACCGTCGCCAGGGAGCGCAGCTACGTCTCCAAGCGCCACCAGGAATGCAACTACTTGCAGGCGATGGAGGGAGGCATCGACTCGTCGCACGTATCATTCCTGCACAGCGGCGCGCTCGAGCGCGACCCGCTGTTCAAGGGCGCCAAGGGCAACAAGTACAACCTGCAGGATTTCCAAGTCAAGTTCGAAGTGGTCGAATCGGAGGGCGGCCTGCTGATCGGCGCGCGCCGCAACGCCGAAGACGGCCACTACTACTGGCGCATCACACAGTGGGTCATGCCGTGCTTTACCGCGATCCCGCCGCGCGGCGACCATCCGATCCACGGCCACTTCTGGGTGCCGATCGACGACGAGACGTGCTGGTCGTGGAGCTACGACTATCATCCGACGCGTGACCTGACCGCCACTGAAGTGCAGGCGATGGACGACGGCCACGGCATCCACGTCAAGCTGATTCCGGGCACCTTCATTCCGGTGCAGAACAAGGACAACGACTACCTGATGGACCGCGAAGCGCAAAAGGCGAAGATCAGCTACAGCGGCATTTCCGGCATCGCCATCCAGGATTCGTCGCTGCAGGAGAGCATGGGCCCGATCGCCGATCGCAGCAAGGAGAACCTGGTCTCGACCGATAACGGCATCATCATGGCGCGCCACCGCCTGCGCAAGGCCGCGCTGGCGCTGCAGAAAGGCGTGCCGCCACCCGGACTCGACGCCATCACGCACCGGGTCCGTTCCGCCGCGCTGGTGCTGCCGCCCGACGTCGCCTTCAAGGACGCGGCCAAGGATGCGTTGATCGCGCGCGAAGGCGTGCCGCTGACATCGGTCTAGCGCATGGTCTTCCTCGGCGCGGCAAAGAAGGATGCCGCCCATTTTGCCGCCCTCGACCGCATCAAGGAGTGGACGCGGGAACGTTTCAAGCTGGCGGCATCGGCGCCCATCGTGGTGTCGGAGGTGGCCTGCTCGGTGCCCGGGTGCCCGCCGCTGGAAACGGTGGCGGCCTTCTGGAGCGCCGACGGCAGGCGCTATCAGTTCAAGCTGTTCAAGCCGCCGGAACAGGTGGCGCAGGACGATTTGCCGTACACCTGGTTGATGAAGTCACTCGAGGCGGCCGAAGGCGCCGGCCTTGACTGCTGCTAGCACAGCTTGACAAAAACAATGGAGATGCCCGATGCCTGACCTGCACCTGAAAACCGCGATCCAGACCCTTGGCCACACGCGCGCGCTGAAAGACGGCACCGTGACGCCGCAAGGCTTTACCTTCGAGTTCGAGGAAGTCGCGCCGATCATCCAGGCGTTCCGGCGCATGGCGCGCGGCAGCGAATTCGACGTCAGCGAGATGGCGATGACGACCTACCTGTGCGCGCGCGCCGCCGGTAAACGCATCACCGCCTTACCGGTGTTTCTGGTGCGGGCGTTCCACCACGGCGCCGTGCTGCACAACGCCGCGCGCGGCAGCTTCGATCCGAAGCAGCTCGAAGGCCAGCGCGTCGGCGTCAACCGCGGCTACACCGTCACCACCGGAGTGTGGGCGCGCGGCGTGCTGCAACACCAGTATGGCGTCGACCTGTCGAAAATCACCTGGGTGCTGTCGGGCGATGAGCACGTCGCCGAATTCATGGCGCCTTCCAACGTTGTGCGGATCGAACCGGGCCAGCAGCTCGACCAGATGCTGCTGTCGGGCGAAATCGCCGCCGCCACCGGGCTGGCTACCGACCATCCCGACCTAAAGCCGCTGATCCCCGACGCCAAGGCCGCCGGCTTCGCCGCGCTCGAGCGCGACGGCTACTACCCGATCAACCACACCGTGGTGGTGCGCGACGAGCTGCTTGAAGCCAATCCGCAACTGGCGGCGCAGCTTTTCGGCTCGTTTGCCGAAGCGAAGCGCCTGTATGTGGCCGGCCTGCGCGCCGGTGCGATCGCCGAGCCGACCGCCGCCGATATGTTGTATGCCCGCGTCATGCAGATCACCGGCGCCGATCCGCTGCCGTACGGCGTCGAGCCGAACCGGCCGATGCTGGAAATGGTCGTGCGCCTGGCGGCCGAACAGGGCATCATCGCCGCGCCTTATCCGATCGAACAACTGTTCGCCGCCGGCACGCTGCAGCTGGCCGCCTGACCCACTACCTGAGGAATCGCATGGATACCCAACAATCGGCGGTGACGCTGCCGCAACTGCAGCAGATGAAGCGCGACGGCCGCAAGATCGTCGGCATGGTGGTGTGGGATTACCAGATGGCGCAGATCGTCGACCGCGCCGGCGTGGAAATCATCTCAGTGGGCGACACCGTCGGCGTCAACCTGTGGGGCCACGCCAACCCGTTCGAAATTACGATGGACGAGATGCTGGTCGTCTGCAGGGCGGTGCGGCGCGGTGTCAAGCGCGCGCTGCTGAGCGCCGACTTCCCTTTCGGCCCGCTGCAGGAAGGCACCCAATACGCCGTCAGCGCGGCGATCCGCATGGTCAAGGAAGCCGGCATCGACATGCTCAAGCTCGACGGCGCCGCCGATTTTCCCGACACGGTGACCGCCATCGCGCGCGCCGGCATCCCGGTATTCGCGCAGTTCGGTATCACGCCGCAGACCGCGCTGCAGTACGGCATTCCATACAGCGCCGCCAATTCGGCCGGCGCGGTCGTCACCGACGACATGATCGACCGGCTGGTCCGGGACGCGAAACGGCTCGAGGACGCCGGCGCCACGCTGCTGGATTTCACCAATTCCGGCGCCGTTGCCGGCGCCGCGGTGGCTGCGGCGGTGAAGATCCCGGTCATCGGCGGCTTCGGCGGGGGGCCGTGGCTCGACGGCCGCATGCGGATGGCGCACGCGGCGATCGGATACCCGGCCAGCGCGATCGATTCGCCGGTCGAGAATTACGCCAACGTGGCGAAGATCGCGCTCGACGCCGTCAGCGCCTTCGCCGCGGACGTGCGCGCGGCGCGCCAGATCAAGGGCGCCGTGCCCGTCAAACCCGCTGCCTGACAGGAGACCGCCATGCCTTTTGTCCAGATCGACGGCATCGAGACGCGCTACGACATGATCGGCTCCGGTCCGCCGCTGCTGATGTTTTCGCCGGGTGGCTTCAACGCCACGATCGAGCAGTGGTACTCGCTCGGCATCTACGCCCGCACCAGGCCGCTCGAACACCTGGCGCGCCACTACACCTGTATCGTGTTCGACCGCCGCGAATGCGGCCAGTCCGGCGGGCGCATCGAATCGGTCGGCTGGGACGATTATGTCGCGCAGGGCAAAGGCCTGCTCGATCACCTTGGTATTTCCAGCGCTCACATGATGGGCGGCTGTATGGGCTGCAGCCCGGTGCTGGCGTTCGCGGTCGCCCATCCGCACATGGTGCGCAGCATGATGCTGTACTGGCCGGTCGGCGGCGCGCGCTATCGCCTCACCGGCGAACAGCGCTTCGCCGAGCACCTGGCATACGTCCAGCAGAACGGCCTTGCCTCTGTCGTCGCGCTGGTGCGCGAAGGGCGCAAGCCGTTCGGCGCCGATCCGCGCGGCGGGCCGTGGGCATCTGTGATCGCGCGCGACAGCGATTTCGCCGAATGCTTTGCGCTGCAGGATGTCCAACAATACAAGCTGCTCGTGACGGATATGGCGCACAGCCTGATCGACCGCGACACGGCGCCGGGCGCCGAGCCGGAAGAACTGATGGCGCTGAAAGTGCCGGCGCTGATCATCCCCGGCAAGGACGCCTCCCACGCGACGTCGGCCGCGCGCTACCTCGAAGAATGCCTGGCGCGTGCCGACTACTGGGATGCCGCGCCAGCCGACCAGTCCGAGGAGGCCACCGCGGTGCGCCTTCTGAAGTTCCTCGCCGCCGCCGACCAACCAACCGACTTGCCGCCGCCATGATCATCGACACACACTGCCACTACACCACCGAACCGGCGGCTTTCCACACCTTCCGCGACAAGCAGCTGGCCGGCCTGGCCGACCCCGCGCGCCGGCCGGCGACCACTCAGCTCGGCATCAGCGACGAGGCCCTGATCGCCTCGGTGCAGCCGCAGCTCAAGCTTCAGCGTGACCGCGGCAGCGACCTGACGATCTTTTCGCCGCGCGCGGCCGGCATGGCGCACCACGTCGGCACCGAGGCAACCAGCCACCAGTGGGCCACCGTCAGCAACGACATCATTCATCGCCTCTGCACGCTGTTGCCCGACAATTTCGTCGGCGTCGGCCAGTTGCCGCAGTTCCCCGGCGTGTCGCCGAAAAACTGCCTGCCGGAGCTCGAACGCATCGTCAACCAGCTCGGCTTCGTCGGTGTCAACCTCAATCCCGATCCGTCCGGCGGCTACTGGACCGATCCGCCGCTGATCGACCGCTACTGGTACCCGATCTACGAAAAGCTGTGCGAACTCGATATCCCGGCCATGGTACATGTCACCTCGTGCTGCAATCCCGCCTTCCACCACACCGGCGCCCACTACATCAACGCCGACACCACCGCGTTCATGCAGCTGATCCAGGGCGACCTGTTCAAGGATTTCCCGACCCTCAAGCTGGTGATTCCGCACGGCGGCGGCGCGGTGCCGTACCACTGGGGGCGCTACCGCGGCCTGTGCCTGAGCATGAAGAAGGTGCAGCTGCTCGACCACGTGATGAACAACGTCTTCTTCGACACCTGCGTGTATCACCTGCCGGGTATCGAGCTGCTGACCAAGGTGATCCCGATCGGGAACATCCTGTTTGCCTCGGAGATGCTTGGCGCGGTGCCCGGCATCGACCCCGAGACCGGATTCAGTTTCGACGACACCAAGCGCTACATCGACCAGGTCGAGGGCCTGAGCGACGCTGCGCGTTACCAGATTTTCGAAGGCAATGCGCGCCGTGTGTATCCGCGCCTCGACGCCTTGCTGACGGCACGCGGCCATCCTGCGCGCGACCTGTAGCGCCGTGGGCGCTGGCAGCACCGCATTGTGTGTTCCACTATGTGGAACGCGGTTTCATTTTCGATTGCCCCGCTTGGAAATTGCACATACAATGATTTCAGCACCAGTTTCCGGCGTCTCACCATTTTCAGGAGAACTGCATGTCCACCATTCCCCGCCTTAACGGGATCATTCGCGCGCTGGAAGCCGGCCAGCACTCATTCACGCTGTTCGCGCCGTGCGAACCTGAAACGGCCATCGAACTGTCGATGTCGGGCTACGACGGTGTCGTGTTCGAAGGCGAGCATCGCGGCTGGGACATCGCCGCCTTGCGCAATAGCCTGCAGTTCATGCTCAACCGCGCCCAGATCGTCGAAGCCGGAACGGCCGCGCCGTCCGTCACGCCGACCGCGCGCATTCCCGCCAATGGTGCCGAGATGAACCAGTTCCTCGCCAAACAGGCGCTCGACATGGGCTGCTACGGCATCATGTTCCCGCACATCAGCACGGTGCAGGAAGCCTACAACGCGGTCGCATCGTGCCGATACCAGCGCATGAAGGACAAGCCGCTGTACGAGCCGGCCGGCATCCGCGGCGACGGTCCGATGCAGGCCGCGCGCTACTGGGGCCTGTCGATGCAGGAGTACTACGCGCGCGCCGACGTCTGGCCGCTGGCGCCGCACGGCGAAATCCTCGCGGTGCTGCAGATCGAAGACCTGGCCGGCATCGCCAACCTGCCCGACATGCTCAAGGAAGTGCCGGGCATCGGCGCGGTGCTGATCGGCGAGGGCGACCTGGGCCAGGAACTCGGCGTGCCGCGCCAGCCCGAGCATCCGCTGGTGCTCGACGCGATGGCGCAGATCGTCTCGATCTGCAAGCAGCACGACGTCATCGTCGGCCACCCGCGCGTCTCGCCTTCCAACATCGAACGGGTCAAGGCCGAAGGCTACCGCTACCTGATGTGCCCCGCGCCGCGTAACTACGCATCGCTCGAGTATGCGCGCAAGGCCACCGGCCGCTAGGCCGCTACCGACATTCATTTTCAAGGAGCAGTTGTGGAAAAAGTACTCGCCGCGGTAAAGACCGGCCCAAGCAAGATCGAAATCCAGGAATTTCCGATGCCCGACGTGCCGCCGGACGGCGCCTTGTTGCGCATGGAAGTGGCGGGCATCTGCGGCACTGACGTCAAGATGTACAATCAGCCACTGGCCAGGGGCCCGGTGATCATGGGGCACGAGAACATCGGCTACATCACCAAGGCCGGCGCCGAATTCACCCGTCGCAAAGGCTTCAAGGAAGGCGACCTGGTATTCGTCGAACACTACGTCGGCTGCATGAAGTGCGAATGGTGCCACAAAGGGGAGTACCGCCACTGCGAGAACACCGACTGGCGCTACAACCCGGACGGCATCCGTTACGGTTACACCAGCTCGGAAAAGCCGCCGCATCTGTGGGGCGGTTTCGCGCAGTACGCCTACCTGCCGTGGAATTCGGTCATCCACAAGGTGCCGGCCGGCGTCACGCCGGAGCTGGCAGGCCTGGTCACCCCGATGGCGAACGGGATCGAGTGGTCGCTGTTTGATGGCGGCGTCGGCTACGACAGCGTGGTGCTGATCCAGGGGCCAGGTCAGCAGGGACTGTCGCAGACGGTCATCTGCAAGCAGGCGGGTGCGAAACTGATCATCGTCACCGGCACCTCGAAGGACGCGGCGCGGCTGGAAGTGGCGAAGGCGCTTGGCGCCGATTTTGTCATCGACGTGCAGAAGGAAGATCCGCTCGAACGGATTATGGAGATCACCGGCGGGCGTGGCGTCGACGTGGTGCTTGACTGCACCGCCGGGGCCGGTACCTTCCCGATCCTGCTCGGCGTCGAAGCATGCAAGCGCAAGGGCGGCGTCATCGTGATGCAGGGCGAAATGCCGGAATTCCCGAATTTCCCGATCGGGAAGGTGACGCTCAAGTTCATCACGCTCAAAAGCGCGCGCGGCCACAGCTATCGCGCTTGCGAACTGGCGCTGGCGCAGATCGCGTCGGGCCGCTTCCCGCTGGAAAAAGTCACCACGCACAAGTTTGGCCTGAAGGACGTGGACCTGGCGATCCGTTCGGTCGGCAACGAGGGCTTGCCCGATGTGATCCACGCGTCGCTGATGCCGTGGATGTAAGCACGCCATGAGCGAGCCGATCGCCGCCCTCGACCCACGCATTCCGGTCACGGTGCTGACCGGGTACCTCGGCGCGGGCAAGACCACGCTGCTGAACCGCATCCTGTCCGAGCCGCATGGCCGGCGCTACGCGGTGATCGTAAACGAGTTCGGCGAGACCGGCATCGACGGCGACCTGATCGTGCGCGCTGACGAAGAACTGTTCGAGATGAACAACGGCTGCATCTGCTGCACCGTGCGCGGCGACTTGATCCGCACGCTGCACGAGCTGCTGGCAAGGGACGGCAGCTTCGACGCCATCATCATCGAGACGACCGGGCTGGCCGATCCGGGACCGGTGGTGCAGACCTTTTTCGTCGACCATTTTCTGCAGGCGCGGACCGTACTCGATTCGGTGACGACGCTGGTCGATGCGCGCCACATCCGCCTGCGCCTGGCCGACAGCCGCGAAGCGCGTGAGCAGATCGCCTTCGCCGACCAGGTCGTGCTGAACAAGGCCGATCTGGCCAGCGAAGCCGAACTGGCGGCAATCGAGACGCGCCTGAAGGCGATCAATCCGCTCGCGCCAATCATGCGCGCCCAGCGTGCCAACGTCCAGCTCGACCAGTTGATCGGCCGGGGCGGCTTCGACCTCGCACGCGTCATCTCGCTCGAGCCGGCCTTCCTGCAGGCCGAGGAGCATGTGCACGGGGAGCACTGCGATCACGAGCATCACGATCACCAGCACGACAGCGACATCAGCACCGTCGCACTGCAGTCTGACCGGCCGCTGGACGGCGAAAAAATCAGCGCCTGGCTGAATGCGCTGGTCGCGAGCAAGGGTGCCGACATCATGCGCGCCAAAGGCATTATCGACGTCGCCGGCGAGGCGCGCCAGCTAGTATTTCAGTCGGTGCACATGCTGCTGGAGGGCGACTTCCAACGGCCATGGCGCACAGGCGAAAAACGATCGAGCCGCCTCGTGTTCATCGGCCGAAACCTCGATCGCGTGCTGCTTGCGGCGGGGTTTGAACGCTGCATCGTTTAAGGAACCACCATGCAACCAATCAGCAACGCCCGCGCATCGACCGATACCCAGCACCGCATTGACGTGCCCAATTCGCAGCCGCGCCGGATCAAGCTGGTCGGCCTTGGCGTGGGCGGGCGCGCGATTGTCGAGGCACTCGACCTAGCGCTATTGCGCGACGTTCAGGTAGTGAGCGCCGACCCCGCCGGGCTGGCCGGCGCCGAGATGATCGCCACCGTTGCTTGCGCTGGCGACGACTTGGCTGATGCGGCCGGCATCCTGCGGCTGGCGCGCGAAGCAAACGTCATGGTCACCGGGATCCTGCTCGACCAGGGCGACACCCATGCCGAGCTGCCGAAACTGCGCGCGGCCTCCGACATCCTGATCATCGCGCGCGACGCCAGCTACCTGTCCGACATGCTTGCCCAGTTGGGCGCCTGATCCGACCACCACAAAGGAAACATCATGCCAGTCAATCCGCTTCGCATTCTCGGCACGGCCCTGATCCTGTTCACCGCGATCGGCGCGAACGCCGCCGATGTGCCGCTGCGCGTCGGCGTCAGCGCCGCCAGCAGCGACGCGGTGTTCTACATCGCCGACAAGAAGGGATATTTCAAACAGGAAGGCCTGGCGGTGACGTTCACCCCATTCGATTCGGCCGCCAAGATGGTCGCCCCGCTTGGCGCCGGCCAGCTCGACATCGGCGGCGGTTCGCCGTCGGCGGGCCTGTACAACGCGGTCGAACGCGGCATCGACATCAAGATTGTCGCCGACAAGGGATCAACGCCGGCGGGTTACGGCTTTCAGCCGCTGCTGGTGCGTAAGGACCTGGTCACCAGCGGCCGCTTCAAGACGCTGAAAGACCTGAAAGGGATGAAGATTGCCGGCAGCGCGCCCGGTAGCGCCTCGACGTCGACGCTCAATGAAGCGCTCAAGAGCGTCGGCCTGAAGACGTCCGACGTGGAGCGCGTGTTCATGGCATTCCCGCAGCATGTGCCTGCACTGCAGAACAAGGCGGTGGACGCGGCGATGACGACAGAACCGTCGGCGACGCGCGCGGTGCAAAGCGGCGCCGCGGTGCGCGTGATGGGCGACGATGCAATCTACCCAAACCACCAGCTGGCCGTGGTGCTGTATTCCGGCCAGTTCATCAAGGAAAACCCGGAAGCGGCGAAACGCTTCATGCGTGCCTACCTCAAGGCGGCACGCGACTACAACGACGCGCTCAAGGGCGGCAGGATCGCCGGGCCGAATGCCCGCGAGGTGATCGCGATCCTGACCGAATACACCAACATCAAGGATCCGAAGGTGTTCGCCTCAATCACGCCGCAGGGCACCAATCCGGATGGCCGCGTGCATGAGGCGAGCCTGAAGAACGACCTGGCGTTTTTCAAGGAAGAAGGGCAGGTCAAGGGCAATGTGACGGTCGAGCAGGTGCTCGACATGCAGTTTGTCGAGGCGGCGCTCAAGGAGCTCGGTCCGTACGTGGCGAAAAAAGCCAAATAAATGGCGCAACGCGGCGCCGCCGGCGCCCCGCAAAACGAAGGAGACGATACATGAATAAGAAGAACCTGGTGCGCTTGGGTGTGGCATTTATGCTGGCCGTGGGCGGCGCGACGGCGACAGCGGCCGAACCGGTGGTGGTGCGCGTCGGCCTCGCCAACGCCAGCAGCGACGTCGGCTTCTTTATCGCCGACAAGAAGGGCTACTTCAAGCAGGAGGGGTTGAACGTCAGCTTCCTGGCATTCGATTCGGGCGCCAAGATGGTCGCGCCGCTCGGCAATGGCCAGCTTGAGGTTGGCGCAGGTTCGCCGTCGGCTGGCTTGTACAATGCGGTCGCGCGGGGCATCGACATCAAGATCGTCGCCGACAAGGGCTCGACGCCGCCTGGCTACGGATACCAGCCGCTCCTGGTGCGCAAGGACCTGGTCGACAGTGGCCGCTACAAATCGTTGAAAGACCTAAAGGGCATGAAGATCGCCGGGAGCGCGACCGGCAGCGCCTCGACCTCGACGTTGAACGAAGCGCTGAAAAAGGCAGGCCTCAAATACGGCGACGTGGAGAGGATTTTTCTCGGCTTTCCGCAGCACGTCATGGCCCTGCAGAACAAGGCGGTCGATGCGGCGATGACGACCGAGCCGTCGGCAACCAAGGCGGTCCAGAGCGGCGCCGCGGTGCGGGTGATGGGCGACGACGTGATTTATCCGAACCACCAGCTGGCCGTGGTGCTCTATTCGAGCGCTTTCATCAAGGACAACCCTGAAGCGGCCAAGGGCTTCATGCGCGCCTACCTGCGCGCGGTACGCGAGTACAACGACGCGCTCAAGGGAGGTAAGATCGCCGGCGCCAACGCCGCCGAGGTGATAGCCATCCTGACCGAGTACACCAACGTCAAGGACCCGGCGGTGTACCGCACCATTACCCCGCAGGGCTGCAATCCGGACGGCGCCGTGCACGAGGCGAGCCTGAAGAACGACTTGGCCTTCTATAAGATGGAAGGGCAAATCAAGGGCGACGTCACGGTCGAACAAGCGCTGGACAACTCGTTCGTCGAGGCGGCGCTGAAGGCGCTCGGCCCCTACAAGCGGCGCGTACGATGAGCACGGCGATGGAGTCGACCACACCACCGCAGCAATCGGCGGTCAAGATCAGCATGCGCAACCTGAGCAAGAGCTTCGACGGTGCGCACGGCATGGTAACCGCACTCGACGACGTCACGCTCGATATCCCGACAGGCTGTTTCTTCATGATCGTCGGCCCGAGCGGCTGCGGCAAGACGACGTTGCTGCGCATCCTGGCCGGGCTGGAGGCGCCGACCTCCGGCAGCTTCGAGATCAGCACACCAGCCGAGGGACGTCCGGCGAACTCGATGGTGTTCCAGGGCGATTCGCTGTTTCCATGGATGACCGTGTTCGAGAACGCGGCCTATGGCATGTCGATGCGCAAGAAGCCGCGCGGCGAGATCGCCGACGTGGTTGGCCACTACCTCAGCCGCACGGGACTCTCCAAGTTCGCCAAGGCCTACCCGCACCAGCTGTCGGGCGGCATGCGCCAGCGCGTGTCGATCGCGCGCGCGTTCGCCAACGATCCGGATATCTTGCTGATGGACGAGCCGTTTTCGGCTCTTGACGAACAAAACAAGCTGCTGCTGCAGGATGAACTGCTGCGAATCTGGGAAGAGACGCGCAAGACCGTTGTATTCATTACCCACAGCGTCGACGAAGCGGTGACGCTGGGTGACCGGATCATGATCATGAGCGCGCAGCCGGGCAAGATCAAGCAGCTCGTCGAAGTGCCGTTTGCGCGCCCGCGCGAGGTGCTGGCATTGCGGGCCCGCCCGGAATACGGTGAGCTGGTGTATTCGATCTGGGGACAGCTGCGCGAAGAAGTACAGCGTGCTCGCGCGCAGGACGAAAGGAGCGTGGCAACATGAGCGCCTTGCCTGAATCGCATCCGGCCACCTTGCGCGTAGCCGCCCGTCCCAAGCCGCGCACCGGCCTGACTGCCGCCAACAGCGACCGCCTGATCAGCCTTGCTTCGCCGGTATTGCTGCTGATCGTGTGGGAGATCCTGGTGCGCACCGGAGTGTTGGACGCGCGCTTCTTTCCGGCTCCGTCGAAGATATCGGAAACGTTTATCTCGCTGGTCAGGGACGGCAGCCTGTGGACCAATACGTGGGCAAGCCTGCAGCGCCTGTTCTGGGGCTTCCTGCTGGGCGGAATTCCCGCGCTCCTTCTGGGGATCGCGATGGGCCTGAACCGACCGCTGCGCGCGTTCGTCAATCCGCTCGTCTCGACCACCTATCCGATCCCGAAAAGTGCGATCTTTCCACTGATCCTGCTGATTTTCGGCCTCGGCGAGTCGTCCAAGATTGTCATGGTGGCCATTGGCGTGTTTTATCCGATGCTGATCAATTCCTGCACCGGCGTCCTTGAGATCAACAAGATTTTTCTCGATGTCGGCCACAACTTCGGCGCCAGCCGTTGGCAGGTGTTTCGCACGATCGCCGTTCCAGGCGCAGTCCCACATATCATGAGCGGGGTGAAACTTGGCGTCGGCATGGGGCTGATCCTGATCGCGATCGCGGAGATGATCGGAGCCAAGAGCGGCCTCGGTTTCATGATCTGGAATGCGTGGGAAATCCTGTCGGTCGAGACGATGTATGTGGGCCTGATCGTCATCGCGCTGCTGGGATTTATGTTTTCGATGATTCTCGAGGAGGTGGAACGCCTGCTCGTGCCGTGGAAACGCGGGCGGTAGCCCCTGTTGGAGCAGATATTCACTTAGGCTATAAAGGTTATCGACAGCAACAATTGGTAATGTTGAGTGCACTCCAGTAAGATACGGGCCTATCGTTTCTTGCTGGAGTTCTTCTTGTCTAACATTTCCAATACCGCCGCCGCTTCGGATTTCTCACGCGCTATGGGCGACACCGTCAGCGATCTTGTCGCCGGCCTGCAGCGCGTCAATGCGCGCCGCGCTGCCAGCCGCGCTGCGCCCCAGGTCACCTCGATCGGTGTGCGTGCGTCAGGCGTCGATGGCGGCCGCTGCGAGGCGGCGATTCCACCGCTGTCGTCGGGATTTGCCTTTGCTGCCTGGTTGAGTTAACAACCTGCAGCATGCTTCGCGCCCTAGCGGTCTCCGAAGTGGGCGAGTCGTGAAGCCAGGTGTTCAGGTGTCAGGAACACTTGGCTATAAACGCCATCTTCCCTGACCCTTTGCCATCCCACCGTCACACTTTCGCTGATCCTTCTATATTTTGCCATTCGCGCACCACATTCCTCGCCCTTTTTTTGCCAATTTAAAAATGGAACATCGTTCCATATAGGAGAAAGCTGTCCTTGTACTTTTTTGCTCCGGATGTAACAATTCCCTCATGACACATTGATTACAGCGGCACCGATCATGGGAGACGGCGATGGCATGCGGCAAGAAGTTAAGGGGCGTGGCAGTGTGCGTCGCGGTCGTATCATGCCAATATGGCTGGGCCGACGAGATTGCGGCGGTTGCCGTTGTCAAGGTGACGGGGCACTACGACAACGCCGTGGGTACCTCCGACTCCGCCAGTCAGGGCAGCATCACGGCGGCACTGATTGCCAACCGTCCCGCCCTACGGACCGGCGAGCTGCTCGAGTTCGTGCCTGGCATGATCGTTACGCAGCATAGCGGCGACGGCAAGGCGAACCAGTATTTTCTTCGCGGGTTCAACCTGGACCATGGCACCGACTTCGCGACTTTTGTCGACGGCATGCCGGTCAACATGCGCTCGCATGCGCATGGACAGGGCTATTCCGACCTGAACTTCCTGATTCCCGAACTGGTCCAGCGTATCGATTATAAGAAGGGAACCTACTTCGCCAACGAGGGCGATTTCGCCTCGGCGGGCGCTGCCCACATCCGGCTGGCCGACAAGCTGCCGCAGGGCCTCGCCAGCCTTTCTCTCGGCAACTATGGCTACCAGCGCGCCGTGCTGGCCAACTCGCTGCCGGCAGCGGCCGGCACCTTGCTGTACGGGTTGGAAGTCAATCGCAACAACGGCCCCTGGGATACGCCGGAACGGGGTCGCAAATACAGCGGCACGCTGCGCTACAGTCAAGGTAGTGCGGACGATGGCTTCAGCGTCACCGCCATGGCCTATCGCAACAGCTGGAATTCGAGCGACCAGATACCGCTGCGGGCCGTGGAGTCCGGACAGCTTGGCCGCTTCAGCACGATCGATCCGACCGACGGCGGGGAAAGCGCGCGCTACAGCCTGTCGTACGCGATGCGCCAGCGCAGCGGAAACGGCGTGTTGGAACTCGATGCGTATCTGCTGCGTTCGAGTGTTGACCTGTTCAGCAACTTCACCTACGTCCTGACCAATCCGGAACAGGGTGACCAGTTTCAGCAGAGCGAGCGGCGCGACATGGCGGGCTTTAACGCCAGCCGGTCATGGGTGTCGACGATCGCCGGCGTCGACATGCGCAACAAGATCGGCGTGCAGTCGCGCTACGACCGCCTGGCGCCGGTCGGCATTTACAACACCGCCGCGCGCGTGCGTAGCGACACGGTGCGCGAGGACGCGGTGCGCGAAGGCAGCGTCGGTTTGTACGTCGAGAACGTGACACAGTGGATGCCGTCGTTGCGCAGCATCGCCGGCATCCGGTACGACGCCTACCGCTTCATGGTTGCCAGCAGCATCGGTGGCAACAGCGGCAAAGCCAGCGACCATATCGTGTCGCCCAAGCTTTCGTTCATCTTCGGTCCGTGGAACAAGACGGAATACTTCATCAACTACGGCACGGGATTCCACAGCAATGACGCACGCGGGACAACCCAGACGCGCCTGCCGGTTGGCACCCCGTCGATGCCGGTAACGCCGTTAGTGCCCACCCGCGGCGCAGAACTCGGCTTGCGCACCGAACTGGTTCCGGGCCTGCAAAGCTCGCTAGCCGTGTGGCGCCTGAATATTGATTCGGAGCTGCTATTCGTCGGCGACGCGGGCGAAACGGAGCCGAGCCGCGCCAGCCGCCGCACCGGCATCGAATGGAACAACCATTACATCGTCGCGCCGTGGCTGCTGTTCGACCTCGATCTGGCCGCCTCGCGCGCTCGCTATTCGCAGGACGACCCGGCCGGCAACACCATTCCGGGATCACTGAACCGGGTGCTGTCGTTCGGCATGACCGTCAGCGACATCGGCCGCTGGTACGGCGGTTTCGACCTGCGCCATTTCGGCCCGCGGCCGCTGATTGAAGACGACAGCGTGCGCTCCGCATCGACCACGCTGGCGTACGCCCGGCTGGGTTACAAGCTCGGTGCGGTGACGCGCCTGACGCTCGATGCGTTCAACCTGTTCAACAAGCAGGCCAGCGACATCGATTACTATTACCAGTCGCGCTTGCCGGGCGAAGTGGCGGAGGGTAGCAACGACCGCCATTTCCATCCGGTCGAGCCGCGTGGTCTGCGCCTCACGCTGGAACATCGTTTCTGACGTTTCGAGAACTTTCTTAACCCGACCCTAAAGATTTTTCTGAACTCCTTGAAAGCGACCCGACCATGTCCAACCTGCCTCAAATCAGAATCCCTGCTACTTATATGCGCGGCGGCACCAGCAAGGGCGTGTTCTTCCGCCTTCAGGACTTGCCCGAGGACGCGCGGGTCGCCGGCAAGGCGCGCGACGCGCTGTTGTTGCGAGTGATCGGCAGCCCGGATCCCTACGGCAAGCAGATCGACGGCATGGGCGGCGCGACGTCCAGCACCAGCAAGGCGGTGATTCTGACGGAAAGCAGCCGCCCTGGTCACGACGTTGACTACCTGTTCGGGCAGGTCTCTATCGACTCTGCCTTCGTCGACTGGAGTGGCAACTGCGGCAACCTGACGGCCGCAGTCGGCTCGTTTGCCATCAGCACCGGGCTGGTCGACCCGGCGCGAATTCCGCGGGACGGCTTCGCCACCGTGCGCATTTGGCAGGCCAACATCGGCAAGACCATCATCGCGCATGTGCCGATGACGGATGGCGCGGTGCAAGAAACCGGCGAGTATGAACTCGATGGCGTCACCTTCCCGGCGGCCGAAGTGCAGCTTGAATTCACCGACCCGGGCGCCGACGAGGAGGGGGCTGGTGGCGTCATGTTCCCGACCGGCCAACTTGTCGACGAACTCGAAGTGCCCGGCGTCGGCACCTTTAGGGCGACCATGATTAATGCCGGCATTCCCACCATTTTCGTCAACGCGGAAGACATCGGTTATACCGGCACCGAGTTGCAGGACGCGATCAACAGCGATCCGAAGGCACTGACCAGGTTCGAAGCCATCCGCGCCCACGGTGCGCTGCGCATGGGACTTATCGCCCACATCGAAGATGCCGCCAAACGCCAGCATACGCCGAAAGTGGCGTATGTTGCCAAACCGGCCGACTACTTGTCCTCCAGCGGCAAGCAGGTCGCCGCGGCTGACGTTGACCTGTTGGCGCGGGTGATGTCGATGGGTAAGCTGCACCACGCCATGGTGGGTACCGCTGCGATCGCCATCGGCGCCGCCGCCGCGATTCCAGGGACGCTGGTCAATCTTGCGGCCGGCGGCGGAACGCGCCAGGAGGTGCGTTTTGGTCATCCGTCCGGTACCTTGCGGGTGGGCGCCGAAGCGGCCAACGAGGGCGACCAGTGGACCATTAGCAAAGCCATCATGAGCCGCAGCGCGCGCGTGCTGATGGAAGGTTGGGTGCGCGTTCCCGGAGACGCGTTCTGACTGAACGGAACTCGCGCGACGGCGTCGGGTGGTGGAAGCTGGCCTGACGCCTGCGCTACAAGTCAAGCACCAGCTCCGCGCACCCGGCCTGGGCGCGCGACACGCAGATTATGATGTCGCGTCGTGCTTCTCGTCGTCGAGAACGTAGTCGCGGTCGTCTCGCTTGCCTGCGAGGAGGCTAGTGCGGCACGAGCCGCAGGTGCCTCTTTTGCATGAAAGGGGCGCCCAAGGTTCGAACCTAAGGATGCGGTTGGCGAACCGGCCGGCAAGATCTACTCGCTAAACAACAGCAAAGTATTTCGTGGGCATAACGGAGGCACGGTTGTTCAATCGAGAGCATTGCCGGCGCCTGTTGGAGGTGAGCGTGCGCCGACCTTTTGGCGCTGTATAGCGCCTAACCCGTGTCTGATCTCTTCGACAAGGAGGGGAAGGGAGATATTCTGTTGGTAAAACGAATCTCGGGAAAGAATCGCAGATCATTCAAATTTTTTTTGACACCACGTTTGGCACCGTGTGAAATTTCTGGGATCGGCGAGACTTTGCCTTCATGCGATCGTCGGGCAGATATAGGAATCCCCCTCTCGGAACGGAGAGATTATAGACTCTGGGCTGGTGGGTAGGATGGCGGGTGAAGCATTGGGGCCGGCCGGCTCGCATAGGGAGATTCTGCTGACGCCCTCTCCGCCAAAGGCGAAATTTATTTCTTGACACGTATGGAGGCCAGCAGGCGCTCGTGATCTTGCCAACCTGGAGTACGCTCGGAAATGGGTTTGGGAGGCGGATTGGGAGGTTTTCGCGCAAGTGCTTGATTCTTAACCNNATCCTCGCAATCAGCCCCTGATCGAACCGGAACTCGGATGTCCCACGCAGGTCCACCACCACGCCCGCGCGGGGGCCGTCGGGGATGTCGGCGGCCAGGCGTCCGCGATAGGCGATGCTCGCGATGAGCGCGCCTTCGCGTGATTCAATCGCCGTGAGGCGTTGTTCTCGCTCCGAGAACAACGCCTTGGCGTGGTCGGCGAGCTGCCTGAATTCACTACTTCCACTCGACGCCGCGGTGAGCTGGTCGCCCGAATAATTCTCGAACTGGACCTGCGGGCTGAGGACCGCCAGCATGCCGTCAACGTCGAACACGTTGTAGGCCGCCAGATAGCGATTGATCAGTTCCAGTTGGTCCGAATCCTTCATGCGCGCCCCCGTTTGATTTCTATTTTGTAACGATACCGCACTATTTGGATTAATTCCATGGCATGAAATGCGAATAGCGGACTCATCCTATTTCGAGATTGCACGTGCTGTTACAAACGCTTTCGAAAGAAACGTTTATCACCTTTCGCGTGCGCGCCTCAGCAAGTAGTCTATGGACTCGCCCTTCGCAAAGCACGGAACTGCTGTTCCCGGTGCGGCGAAGCGACCGTCGCCGTCCGCGTCTTCTTACCGCGGCAGCCCCATACACGCGCGCGCGGCGCACGAGGCAGCCAGCCTTGCACCGCGCTCCAAATTATTCAAAGGAGTCTCCCTTGTTCGACCCAAAAAATGCTCAGCCCGAGACCGTGATCAAAGTAATCGGCGTCGGTGGCGCCGGCGGCAATGCCGTCAACCACATGGCCGCATCCGGCCTGTCCGACATCGAATTCATTTGCGCCAACACCGACGCGCAGGCGCTCGCCAACACCGGCGCCGCCACCAGGATCCAGCTCGGCGAGAGCGGCCTTGGCGCCGGCAGCGACCCCATCGTCGGCCGCGAGAACGCCATCCGTGAACGCACCATCATCGCCGACGCACTCAAGGGCGCTCACATGGTCTTCATCACCGCGGGCATGGGCGGCGGCACTGGCACGGGCGCCGCGCCGGTAGTGGCCGAAGTGGCCAGGGAGATGGGCATCCTGACCGTCGGCGTCGTGTCGAAGCCGTTCGAATTCGAAGGCGCGCGCCGCATGCGCGTGGCGGAAGAGGGCATCCAGATGCTGTCTAAATGCGTCGACTCGCTCGTCATCGTCCTCAACAGCCGCCTCGAGGAAGTGCTCGGCGACGACATTACCCAGAAGCAGGCATTCGCCGCCGCCGACGAAGTATTGAGCAAGGCTGTCACCGGCATCGCGGAAATCATCAACGTGCCTGGCATGATCAACGTCGACTTCGAAGACGTCCGCACGGTGATGCGTATGACCGGCACAGCGATGATGGGTTCCGCCGAACACTCGGGCGACGACCGTGCCGTCAAGGCGGCCGAAGAGGCCATCTCCTGCCCGCTGCTCGATGGCTCGAACCTGCATGCCGCCCGCGGGCTGTTGGTCAACATCGCCGCATCCGAAGAAACGCTGAAGCTGCGCGAAACCAAGCTGGTGATGAACGTGATCTGCGCGCAGACCAGCGACGACGCCATCATCAAGTTTGGCGCGGTGTTTGACGACTCGCTCGGCGACGCGATGCGGGTGACGGTGGTGGCGACAGGGCTGACGCGGCCCCTCGAAGTCGCTGCCGGCGCGGCGCAATCGCCGATGTCGCGCAATGCGCCGGGCCTCGGCAACGGGCCGGGATCCTCGCACATGACCCGTGGCGGCAGCTTGAGGGAGACGCCGCCACAGTCGATCCTGCGCCAGAGCGCCTTCCAGGCCGCTGTCCAGGCGGCGGCGGCCCAGTCCCCGCGCGTTGGACCTGCACCGCGCCAGCCCGCTTCCAACAGCGGCGAAGACGCCAGCCGGGTGCTGACGTCGCACGGCGCCTCGCCCGGCAAACACTAACCAGGCAAATCGGCCCACCCCCGCGTGGGCTGTTTGAACAATTTCCGGGTCGCTCGCGCGCACGTCGAAATGGGATCCTCGCGCACGCGGGGACCCCATTTTGCATGCGCCGCTCCGCGCAGAAATTCTGCCGTCATCTGTTTCGCCTCTACATACATTCCAAAAATAATTGTGAGCATCGTCTGCGATTTGGCAAACGCACGCATGCTGCATCGGCGATTCGGCGACCAATCCATGGTCTGACTTATTCGGTGAGGGGCCGCCCGTCCTCGCGGGCGGACACAGAATAATTAACCCATGGAGGTATACATGAAGAGGCTATCCGGGCAGGAAAAGCGACCGCCGGCAAAATCGGCGGTCCTGGCGTGTGCGTTGGCATTGATCGTTGGCTGGTCCACCTCGTCCGAGGCGGCCAAATGGACCCAACTTGCCAATCTGGCGCCAAGTGGGGCCGGCACGATGCTGCTGCTGACCGACGGCACGGTCATGGTTCAGGGCAACCCGGTCGACACGTGGATGCAACTGAGTCCCGCGGCAAACGGCAGCTACGCCAACGGCACCTGGTCGACGCTGGCGCCGATGAGCCTGCCGCGCCTGTACTTCGCATCGCACGTGCTGCAAAGCGGCAAGGTGTGGGTGCTGGGCGGCGAATACACCGGCACGCCCCTCGCGCAAACCGAGGCGAACACCGGCGAACAGTTCGACCCGGTGTCGAACAGCTGGACGCCGATCGCCAGCCACCCGGAGCCAAGTTTCGGCGACGTCCCGTCGATGCTGATGGCGAAAGGGAAGATTCTGGCGGGCTCGCTGTTTTCCAGTAACTCCTACCTGTACGATATTGCCACCGACAGCTGGTCGTTCGCCGCGGCGAAAGTGTATCCGGATCAAAGCAACGAGGAGAGCTGGGTCAAGCTGCCCGACAGCACCGTGCTGACCTACGACATTTTCGAAAGCGTCAATCGCCCCGGCCAGTTCGCGGAGCTGTACGACCAGGCCAGCAACAAGTGGATCAGCGTCAGTCCGTCGGACCGCACCGCGCGTGGCGTGATTCCCCCATTGAGCAGCGCCGCACTCGGTTACGAGCTGGGCCCGCTGATGCTGGTGCGCGGGCAGGGCATCGAAGGCCGGGTATTTGCGATCGGTACCAACGGCCACACGGCGCTGTATTCGCCGTCGAGAAAATTGTGGGCGCCGGGACCCGATATCGTCGGCACGCTCGGCGGCGTCAGCGCGCTGTTCGGCGCCACGGACGCGCCGGCGGCGGTCATGCCCAGCGGCCACGTGCTGCTCGCCGCGGACGCCAGCCCGACCCTCGGCGCCTTCCAGCCACCGACCCAGCTGTTCGATTTCGATCCGCTCGCCAATACGATATCGCCTGTCTCGCCCGCCATTCCGGATCCGAACCTGGATGTGAACGCGTCCTATGTCACGCGCATGCTGCTGCTGCCCACCGGTGAAGTGTTGTTCGTCGACGGTTCACAACAGCTGTGGATCTATACGCCCGACGGCAAGCCCGAAACGTCGTGGCTGCCGATCTTCGCGCATGCCGAATATAACGGCGCGGGGGTGTTCACGGTACGCGGCGTGCGGATGAATGGCAACTCGGCCGGATCGGGCTACGGCGACGACGCCGAGTCGGACGAAAATTATCCGATCGTGCGCCTGTCGGACGCCGCCGGGAACGTGTTCTATGCCCGCACCACCAACTGGAGCAACACGGGCGTCGGCAGGACGGTGGCCAACGAGACGGTCGACTTTACCTTGAAGCCGGGTATGGCTCCGGGCAACTACTCGATGGTGGTGATCGGCGCTGGCATCGCCTCGAAGCCGCGCTGCGTCACCATCACCGCCGACCACATCAGCGGTGCCGGTGGCGCGTCGAGCAGGCCGATCAACTGTCACGGTCCGCAGTAAGCAGCAATGCGCGGCTGCGTCGACATCGCCCGGCTTCACGCTGACCATGTCGATTTCCCGCACCGCGCTGTTGCTGGCGATGGTTGCCGGCCTGGCCGGCTGCGGCGGGTTGCCCCCGATGCCGATTCGGCGCCACTTACATGGCGCACTATTGATCGATCCACGCTCCATGCGCCCTTGGGCGCGCTTCACGATTGCGTATTCAGGGTGGGTCGCTATACTTATTTTTGCAGCCCGTCGATTCAGCCGGTTTCTCCATGTCGCTTTCTTGATTTGCGATCGTTTTCAAACGGTTGGGTTCGGGATGTGCATTTCATTCAAGGGAGAAAAAAACATGAATACCTCGATGTCGATGCATCAGCGTGCCTGGCTGGTTGCCGGGCTTTTTTTCGTCGTTGGCGTCCCGGCCATGGCGGGGGACGACAGGGACAACGATGCCAATGAAGCCCAGGTACGGCGCGGCTACCAAATCGTGCCGCCCGGCGTCAAACTTAATCTGATGGGCAAGAACCGCACCTTGGTCGGACTGGGGAGTTACATCGTCAATACCAGCGGCTGCATCGATTGCCATAGCCACCCAACGTATGCGCCAGGCGGCGACCCGTTCCTCGGCCAACCGGAGGTCGTGAACGCGAACGACTACCTGTCGGGCGGACGCCAGTTCGGACCAATTACGTCAGCGAACATCACGCCCGATTTCGCCGGCCGGCCGGCCGGGTTGACGCGCGCTGAATTCATCACGATGATGCGCACCGGGCACAACCCGAAAGACCCTCCAGGGCAAATCGTGCAGGTCATGCCATGGCCGGTGTTCGGCAAGAAGACCACCGAGGACTTGCACGCCATCTACGAATACTTGCGCGCCATTCCGTCGCTGCCGGACAATACCCACCCCGGGCCCTGAACCAGCGGCGGCGTCGGCTGCAACGGAGGGCGCGTGCAGATGTGCTAATGTGGGTGAACGCAACCCACCTTCACATCGAACCATGTCGATCTCCCGCACCGCGCTGTTCTTGGGTATGGCGGCCGGCCTGGCCGGCTGCGGCGACAAGCCGTCCGCGTTCTATCCCGGCTATGTCGAAGCAGACTACGTGCGCCTGGCCAGCCCGATCGGCGGCACGCTCGCCAAAGCGTATGTGCAGCGCGGCGACCAGATCGCGCGCGGCGCCCCGGCCTTCGCGCTCGAACAGGAAAGCGAACGCGCCGCCCGGCTCGACGCCCAGGCGCACTTGGCGCGCGCGCAAGCCACGCTGGCCGACCTGCGCAAGGGACGCCGGCCCGACGAGGTCGCGGTGGCGCGGGCCCAACTGGCGCAGGCGGAGGCGGCGCTGCGGCTGTCGCAGGCGGCCATCGCGCGCGAAAGCAAGCTGCTGGCGGCCCATTTCATTTCGCCCGCGCGGCTCGATGAACTGCGCGCCGCGGTCCAGCGCGACGAAGGCCGCGTGCGCGAGGCGCAGGCGCAGATGCGGGTGACGGCGCTCGGCGCGCGCAGCGACGAGCTGGCCGCCGCGCAGCAGGACGTCACCAGCGCCCAGGCGCAGCTGGCGCAGGCCGACTGGCGCCTCGAGCAGAAGTCGCAGGTCGCGCCGCTGGCGGCGCAGGTGGCCGACGTGCTGTACCGCGAAGGCGAGCTGGTGGCCGCGGGCATGCCGGTGGTCAGCCTGCTCGCGCCCGGCAACGTGCGCGCGCGCTTTTTCGTGCCGCAGGCGAGCCTCGGCGCCATCGCGCTCGGCCAGGACGTGAGCCTGCGCTGCGACGCCTGCAAGGCCGCGCTGGCCGCCAAAGTGAGCTTCATCGCGCCGGAAGCGGAATACACCGCACCGCTCATCTACAGCAAGGAAAACCGCGCCACGCTGGTGTTCATGGTCGAAGCGCGGCTCGCGCCGGCGGACGCGCGCACGCTGCACCCTGGCCAGCCGCTCGAAGTGCGCCCGGCCGCGGCGGCGCGCTGATGGACGCCGACATCGTCATCGACGCGCATGGCCTGGTCAAGCGCTACGGCGACCGCACGGTGGTCGACAAGGTCGACCTGCAGGTCCGGCGCGGCATGATCTACGGCTTCCTCGGCCCGAACGGCAGCGGCAAGACCACCACCATCCGCATGCTGTGCGGCTTGCTGACGCCGGACGAAGGCGAGGGCAGCTGCCTCGGCCTCGACATCCGCCGCGAGGCGCGCCAGATCAAGCGCCAGGTCGGCTACATGACCCAGCGCTTCGGCCTGTACGACGACTTGAGCATCGAGGAGAACCTCGACTTCATCGCCCGCATTTTCGAAGTGCCGCAGCGCGCCGCGAAAGTCGAGGAGACGCTGGCGCAGCTGGGCCTGGCGTCGCGCCGCAAGCAACTGGCCGGTGCCTTGTCGGGCGGCTGGAAGCAGCGCTTGGCGCTCGCGGCCTGCCTGCTGCACTCGCCGCGCCTGCTGCTGCTCGACGAGCCGACCGCCGGCGTCGACCCGAAGGCGCGCCGCCAGTTCTGGGACCAGCTGCACGAGCTGGCCGCCGCCGGCATGACGGTGCTGGTGTCGACCCACTACATGGACGAAGCGGCGCGCTGTCACTCGCTGGCCTATATCTGCTACGGAAAGCTGCTGGCGCACGGCACCGGGGCCGAGCTGATCGCGCAGGCGGCGCTGGCCAGCTGCGACATCCGCGGCCCCGCCGCGGCGCTGGCGACGCTGGCCGTTGAACTGCGCCGCGATCGCGGCCTGCGCTCGGTGGCCTCGTTCGGCGCCACCTTGCACGTCAGCGCCGCGTCGGCCGACGCGCTGGCGGCGGCGCTGGCGCGCGTGCAGCCGCAGATGGACGACGCCGGCATCGCCGCTGTCGCCAGCGACCCCAATCTCGAAGACGTCTTCATCGCCCTGATGCAGGACGCCGACGACAACTTCGGCCAGGCAAAAGGCTGACGCCATGCGCATCTTCGGCCTGCGCGGGGCGCGCCTGCTCGCCATCCTGATCAAGGAGTTTCGCCAGATCCGGCGCGACCGCCTCACCTTTGCGATGATGGTCGGCGTGCCGATCGTGCAGCTGGTGCTGTTCGGCTACGCGATCAACACCGATCCGCGCCGGCTGCCGCTGGCGCTGGTGGAGGCCGACCACAGCCCGTTCGGCCGCAGCTTCGTCGCCGCCCTCGAGAACTCGCGCTATTTCGAGGTGACGGCGCGCCCGGCCAGCGAGGCCGAAGGCAATCGCCTGCTCGACACCGGCGAAGTGCAGTTCATGCTGGTCATCCCGCCCGACTTCGCGCGGCGCCTGGTGCGCGGCGAACATCCCGCCATGCTGCTGGCGGCCGACGCCACCGATCCATCGGCTTCCGGCAACGCACTCGCCGCACTCGCCGCCATCGGCCGCCAGGCCATCAACCGCGAACTTGCCGGGCCGCTGGCGTCGCTGCGCGCGACCGATCCGCCGTTCGACGTGCGGGTGCAGCGCCGCTACAACCCGGAAGGGCTGGTGCGCTACAACATCGTGCCCGGACTGATCGGCGTGATCCTGACCATGACGATGGTGATGATGACGGCGCTGGCGGTCACGCGCGAGATCGAGCGCGGCACCATGGAAAACATGCTCGCCACGCCGGCGCGCCCGGTCGAGGTCATGATCGGCAAGATCCTGCCCTACATCGCGATCGGCTACGTGCAGGTCGGCGTCGTGCTGGTCACCGCGCGGCTGCTGTTCGACGTGCCGATGGTCGGCAGCCTGCTGCTGCTGTCGATGGTGCTGGTGCTGTTCATCGCCGCCAACCTGGCGGTCGGCTTTACCTTTTCCACGCTGGCGCGCAACCAGCTGCAAGCGATGCAGCTGACGTTCTTTTTCTTCCTGCCGTCGATGCTGCTGTCGGGCTTCATGTTCCCGTTTCGCGGCATGCCGCGCTGGGCGCAAATGATCGGCGAGGTGTTGCCGCTGACGCACTTCCTGCGCGCCGTGCGCGGCATCCTGTTAAAGGGGAATGGGCTGGCCGAAATCGCGCCGCAACTGTGGCCGATCGCGCTGTTCATGCTGGTGGCGGGGCTGGTGGCCATGCGGCGCTATCGCGAAACGCTGGACTGAATGTATGCGGGTCTGACCTAGGTGTGATGTTTCAATAGGTTGTTGTGGTTCATTCGGACTGGATTTGAGAA
>CXWL01005795.1_pt1 | contig 25686 bp, 24 predicted proteins | sample 590931 | NCBI WGS metagenome assembly CXWL01 (sample SAMEA3498368, study PRJEB10139) | groundwater metagenome | biome: water well; material: biofilm material | place: Germany | collected 2015-04-27
GGCCAGCAAAGTGCAACAGATTCGGTGCTGCAGGTTAGTTCAAGTTCAAGTACTGCTGCGGTTGATAGCCAGAATGCTCAGAAGAGTGATAAAAGCGGTTTCCGGTTCCCTTGGTCAAAGAAAACAGACTAATACGCATCGCCAGGTCGTGTTGGCCAGTTCATAATTCGGCTAGTTTATTGATTTGAAGTCGGGAAATTTTAGATGGATGGGGCTATCGGGTAATGGTTGAGCTGTATCAGTCAATCAGACGAGTAGGCCAAAAAATACGTCTGATTGACTCAAAGCTCAATAATCAATGCTGTTAGCCACTTTTTTTGCGAAACATGATTTTCCTAAACAACGGAATACACAACAAACCAATGAGAAGCCCAATCAGCATCATGCCATAGTTTTGGAAGTTATTATTCGTGAATGCCGTGATTTGTCTGACCATGGCGCTTTGTTCTGCTTTATCGGAAATTTTTGGTAAGTTTTCCGCTTCGTAGGTGTCGTTGATATTGTATGGCGTTAACCCAGGGATGCTGGGTATATTTTCCCCGCCTTTTCCAACCACCAATTGGGCTTTCATGCCTTTTTCCATGTGATGGGAAATGTCGCAGTGCACCAGAAACGTATCATCAGTTCCCGGGACGATAATCGTGCCGGATACGGTTTTTGGTCCGGTGACTTCGAGGTGGAACATGCCATATTTATAGAGGTATTTTGGTAAACCGTGCATCATGAATTGATGGCGGATATTGTCCTCGTTGATGAAGTGCCAGGTTACTTTTGCGCAGGGTTTTACATGCCATTGCTGCTGATCAAACGCGAAAGCCGTTCCGGGAAATTTTGCGGAATATTTCCTGCCGGCACGCACGGTAATTTCAACTTCTTCAGAAATGCTTTTACAGCTACTGGGCAGTTTGTCCAGGTTTTGCCCCATGATCATGGTGCCTTCATGATCCATAATGTGATCGTGATCCATGTGATGATGATGGTGCGCATCGCCATGTTCTGTGGATTGGGTGCTCATGGCGTGACCGCTATGGTCACTGTGATCACCGTGATCTATCGTGTGATCAGGAGGCATGTCATGACCGCTGTGATCCATGGCGTCATGATCATGGCTGTGATCTGTTTCGGTTGCATTTTGCTGACTCATGTCATGACCACTGTGATCATGTTCGCTGGGTTTAGCCGGTTGCTGTGCCATGGCATGTGCACTGAAAGCAAGCAGACCAGCAAGTAAGAAAATAATTGTTGTTGTCTTAGCCATTATTGGTTACTCCCTTTTGGGCTTTTTAGACGTGAAGCCGCGGCAACAGCGCATTGTTTGATTTGTTCCCGTTTGGCGAAAATCAGATAGATCAAAAGTCCTGCCAACAAACCATAGAGCGCATTCAGCAACGCGGTTTGTGTTGACGTATCGAAACCCTCTTGACCGGCAGGCGATCCCAGGCTGGACCATGCATCGAGGTCTTGCCACACGGGAAGTCTGCGCTCAAAATATTCTTTGGTGAAATACTTATTGAGATCAATACCAAAATGACTGACCTTGGGCATGCCATGTTCACCCAAATAAGAGGTGTAAACAATGGAACTCATGCTGCCGCCTTCCGCCATACCGTTTGTGGTGATTCCCTTTTCCCGATGATCATGAAACAGCCAATCACCTTCGCCATAGCTGTGTTTGCCATCATTGACGGTTTCTAATTTCAGGTCAATACGCTGCGCTGGCGCCATATCAAAAACATCACGCATGATCTGAGCGACCGGATTATGCTCCACACCGTCATAATGCGTGATCGTGGCGTGGTGGCCGTGCGTATGGACGGCGATCAGTTCACCGCCACTATTTAGCAAGCGCAGTTTGATTTTCTGATCCGGCTCAACAATGATCAGAGATTCCCTTAGCGTGTAAGGGAAAGATAAGCCATTCAGGGTGAAGTAATCCTCAGTTGAATCGGTAATGTCATAACGTTGATTCATATCACGCGCAATGAGCCGAGGATCGTTGTGTTTTTGAATAATGTTGCTCAATTCCTTGTCCATCGCGTGATAGTGCAGATCATATTCCTGATCGAATTGCTCGCGCACGGCAACGGAGGGGTGGCGAACATGCCCGGCGCCAATATTTAAAGTTTGCAGCCAGTTATTCGGTTTGTTTTCTTCAATGACAATCATTCCAGCCAAGCCCATTGCCAAGTGGGTGTGCGTTTGCACATGGCAATGGTAAAACATGGTGCCTGGTTGGCGCGCCTGAAATTGATAAATACGGCGTTCACCCGGCATCAGTTCGACTTCGCTGGTCTGCGGCACGCCATCTTGACCGCCATGTTCACCGTGTGAAAATGGGTGATCAACGCCGTGCAGGTGAATACTGTGCGGGAAATAGTGTGTATTTTCCAATACGATTTGGACGATATCGCCTACTTCAACACGGATGACTGGCGAAGGTAATCTCAGCAGCGGATTGGCGCGTACGCTTTCAAAATTTTCCGTTGACATGCCGCTGGTCTTTGGCGCGAAAACCCATGCGCCGGGTTGTACGTCAGGAGCAATATCAAACGTTGGAACCAATCCGGGAAAATCGGGTGATTTGCCGTTTAATTCCATGATTTCCAGTTTGATGGTAATCCGGTCAGGATCACCGTCACCATCCAGATCATCGGTTTTAATGATGGCATCGGGTGAAAGACCCGTTTTCATCAGTGTATCCATCGATATGTTGTTGGTTCCTTTAACCGCAGCGGCAATCCAAGCGGGATTATCCGGGCTGCAACCTGGCGATGCATCAATTTTGACGCCATCAATTTCCTGGGCTTCCCGCCATGCAGGTGAAATCTTCGGGTCACACATCGGCTCAGCGGTTAACGCTGCCGGATCAACTTTTACTGTTTCAGGCAACTTCAGAGAAGCCTGAGCAATCGTTGCTGACGTCAGCATGAAGAAAGTTAATAGGGCAATAAAAATATGGATAGGCATATCAACGCACCTTAAAAATTTATCTAATATTAAAAACAAATAGGGCTGATCGGATCATGCAGTTTATTTATGACCGGTATCAGTTTTAATAGCCAGTATCTGTCTGGTATGACAGATTGGTAGGAACAAAATACATTTAATTGTGTATCTGTAGGTAGGTAAAATTATGAGAAATATCTTATCTGCATATATGTAATACTTCTACATTATCCGTCAAGCTATCAGTTTATCCATTATACAGAACCCTATTACGCTTTTGTGGTTTTTCCATCGTTGATTAGATTTTAAATTTTTAACTTACGAAGTAATTATCCGAGTGACGAACAAATTTCTTTTTACAGTCTTGAACCACCTGGTATGTCCGAAAACCCTGAAAATGTTAGTTTCTAAATTTAAGAAAGCTCTGATTAAATCCTTCGATAGGCTCAGGACGAACGGTAATATATTGATTGCATTCGTGGTGAGTTTGTCGAACCATAAATGTAAGCAACTTAATCAGAATTTCCTTAAGAAGAATAATGTACCGTGTCAGCTGGCAAAGAAAGAAAGCGCTATTTTTATCAGTTGCGGGTTAGTGGGTGTGTTATTAATTGGATGTGGAAATAACGAATCAGCTCAAAAAGCAACCCGTTTGGATCAAGCGATCACAGTCACAGTGATGGTTGCAGAACCGGTTAGTATGCCCGTCAGTCTGGAAACGATTGCGCAAACCGAAGGCGCCAAAGAAGTTGAAATTCGCCCGCGAGTGGGAGGAATGCTGCTCAAGCGGCTATATGCTGAGGGTATGGCGGTTAAAGCCGGACAATCCCTGTTTTTAATTGACCCAGAACCTTTTCAGAATGCATTGGCAGAAGCCAGAGCAGCGTTTCTTGAGCAGAATGTTCGTGTTATGCGCGCTCAAAGTGAAGAAAATCGCCAGCGGCAATTGCTGGCCGAGAATTTTGTCAGTCAGCGCGCCTATGATGTGGCAAAAGCAGATCTGGCGATTACAGAAGCTGCTTTGCAAGCTGCGAAAACGCGTGTTCAGCAAGCGGAACTCAATCTTTCCTATACCACAGTCAAAGCGCCAGTGAATGGGATGACGGGCCGTTCTCTTTTTTCCGAAGGTGCGCTGGTATCCGCCAATAACAGTTTGTTGACAACATTGACCCAACTCTCTCCGATATGGGTACGATTTAGTTTTTCGGATAATGAAGTGGCGCAATTCGGCGGACATTTAAATGAGAAAAATGTAAGCAGTGTCAGAATGATTTTGCCAGATGGATCCGAGTATCAGCAGGAAGGTAAACTCAATTTTGCCGCCAGTAAAATCGATCCATTACTCGGTACACAACAATTGCGCGCAACCTTTGAAAATAGCGATCAGCGCATTTTGCCCGGTCAATTCGTTCGTGTGCGGGTTACCGCAGGAGAATCCAGAGTTGTTTATAAGGTGCCCCAGGTTGCGGTTCTGACTTCGGATTTGGGGCGGTATGTTTATGTCATCAATGAGAACAACGCAGTGATGCAACGCCCTGTCATTGCAGGTGATTGGATCGGCAAGGATTGGATCATTTTGGATGGATTGAATGCGGGCGATCGCGTGGTGATAGACAATATGATCAAATTAACGCCCGGCAAAGCGGTTGATCCGCAATTGCGGGATTCGTTATCTTCTGCACAATCCAATGCGGCATCTACCAATTAAATAGCAACTGCACACATGGCCAGATTTTTTATTGAACGACCAATTTTTGCCTCGGTTTTGTCGATTATTATCGTTCTTGCAGGATTGGCGGCGGCGATGCAATTACCGATCGAACAGTATCCGAGGATTACACCGCCAACGGTGATTGTGACGGCAACATTTCCGGGTGCAAGTGCCGAAACAATGATAAAAACTGTGGCTGCGCCGATCGAGGAGAAACTCAGCGCAATTGAAGGCTTGCTGTATTTTAATTCCAGCGCTGACTCAAGCGGCCGTCTGACGATTACCATTACTTTTGAAATTGGAACCGATATTGATCGGGCTACTTTCAATGTCAGCAATGAAGTCAATACCGCCTTGGCACGTTTGCCCGATGAAGTGAGGCGGACGGGCATTACCATTCAGAAACGTTCCAACGATCTGTTGCTGGTTTTTGCGATGACTTCCAAAGATCCGAAGCACACACCGCTATTTTTGAGCAATTTCATTACGATCAATATCTTGGATGATATGAGACGTGCCAGCGGTGTTGGTGAAGCCCGGGTTTTTGGCGCACAGGATTATTCCATGCGGATTTGGTTGCGGCCTGACCGGATGGCACAGTTGGGTATTACAACCACTGACATTGCGAGTGCTATCCGGGCACAGAATGCGCAGCAAGCTATCGGGAAAATAGGCCAGGAACCGGCCTTGGCGGATCAGCAATTGGTTTATACCGTGACCGCGAAAGGGCGGTTATTGGAGCCGGAACAATTTGAGGATATTATTCTGCGCTCGGATGGGCCGCGCGGCGTGCTCTATCTGAAAGATGTGGCGCGAATTGAGCTGGGTGCGCAAGACTATGCGACGCGTACCTTACTCAACGGCGAGCCTGGATTAGGGATTGGTATTTTTCTGCGTTCTGGTGCCAATGCGCTGGATACCGCAGCAGCTGTTAAAGCTAGGATGATTGAGCTGAAGCAATATTTTCCGGAAGGCATGGAATACGTTATTTCTTATGATACCAGCGTGTTTGTTAAAGAATCGATCTGGGAAGTAGTAAAGACTCTGGGAGAAGCCATGCTGCTGGTGGTTCTGGTGGTTTACTTGTTTCTACAAAGCTGGCGTGCCACGTTGATTCCGATTATTGCCATCCCGATTTCCTTGATCGGCACCTTTGCCGGATTATGGCTACTAGGCTACTCAATTAATACGTTGACGTTGTTTGCGATGGTGCTTTCGATCGGCATTGTGGTCGATGATGCGATTGTCGTGCTGGAAAATATTGAACGCTTGATATCACAGGAGAAACTATCGCCGATGGATGCCGCCATCAAAGCAATGCAGCAGGTATCCAGCGCCGTGGTGGCGATGACAATGGTTTTGGTAGCGGTTTTTATCCCGGTTGCTTTTCTCGGCGGTATCGCAGGGGAGCTGTATCAGCAGTTTGCCGTGACAGTGGCGGTCGCCGGTGTGATTTCCGGTATTGTGGCGTTAACGCTGACGCCTACATTGTGTGCGGTCTTACTCCGGCCCACACACCGCCAATTTGTTTTTTTTACCTGGTTTAATGCTCACTTTGAGCATGCACGCAAATTCTATGTGGGTATGGTTGGTTTGAGTTTGCGGCATGTGGCCAGAAGCGCGCTAATATTTCTGGTGATGATTGCTGGCCTAGTTTATTTGGTAAAAAATATTCCGGAAAGCTTTGTTCCGCCGGAAGATCAAGGTTATGTAATAGCGTCAGTGATCTTGCCTGATGGCGCAACACTGGCGAGAACAGTCAGAACGGCGGATGCCATCAATACCGAGATGGCAAAAGAATCTGCCGTGGCTTTTCAGTTCGCGGTCAATGGATTGGATTTTATTGGCGGCGGCAATAAAACCAATGTTTCGACTATGTTTATCCGTTTAAAGGATTGGTCAGAACGCTCCACAACCGCTACGGATATTGTGAAAAAATTGTTTCTGATCGGCGCGCAACAACCGGATGGTTTGGCGATAGCCTTTAATCCTCCGGCGATACGTGGTTTGGGTAGTACGGGCGGTTTTGAACTATTTGTTCAAAGCCGTGCAAATTCAGAGACAGCGCAATTGGCCAGTGTGGTGAATGAGCTGGTGCAAACCTTGAAACAGGAACCTAAGCTGGCGACTGTGAATACTTTCTTGCGAACATCGGTGCCGCAATATTTTGTTGAAGTGGATGAAGCCAAAGCTATCGCGCAGGGCGTTTCCATTTCAGATATCTACGCCGCGCTTCAAAGCACTATGGGATCATTTTATGTGAATGATTTTAATCGTTCCGGACGGACCTATCGCGTGCAACTGCAAGCTGAAGCGGCTTACCGCATGAAAGCGGAGGATCTCGGTAAGGTTTATGTGCGTTCAGAATCCGGTTCGATGATTCCTTTATCTGCACTGAGCAAAGTAAAACATATCGTGGGTGCAGAACAATTGGAGCGATTCAACGGGCTATTGTCGGCAAAAATAATGGGGAGCGGTGCAAGCGGAGTCAGTTCCGGGGATGCGATTGCGTTGGTTGAAAATATTGCAGCCAGAACATTGCCGGAGGGTTATCAGATCGCCTGGACCGGTGCTGCATTTCAGGAAAAGAAAATGGGTTCGGCGGCAATTTTTGCGTTTAGCTTGGCCGTCGTGATGGTTTTCTTGATTCTGGCAGCACAATTTGAAACCTGGGCACTGCCATTGGCTGTCATTATGGCGATTCCTTTCGCGATGGTGGGTGCGTTGATAGCGATTTTGCTGCGCGATATGCCGAATGACATTTATTTTCAAATTGGAATGGTGACATTAATCGGGCTGACAGCAAAAAATGCAATTTTACTGGTCGAATTTGCCAATCAAAGAATGAAAGAAGGTATTGCGATTAAACAAGCAGCCATTCAATCCGCTCAGCTACGTTTTCGGCCTATTGTAATGACTTCCATGGCTTTTATATTAGGAGTTGTTCCTTTGGTACTTGCGACCGGTGCTGGCTCAGCGGCTCGGCAGTCGATGGGAACAGGTGTCTTTGGCGGGATGATCATGGCAACTTTGATTGCGACGATATTTGTGCCGTTATTTTTTTCCTGGTTTGTAAGAAAACAGCCTCCTAAGTAGCCTAAAGCTGAACAAAACACAATGCAAAAACCCGCGTTATCCTTCAAGCCTGTTAAAAAGACTCAGGATTAACCGACAAGGCGTGACTAACCAGTGTGTGTATCTGCGTACTTACTGCTGCTACAATCACAGGTATGAATTTAAGCAAAACGAAAATACTCCAACCTGCTCAGAAAAAACTGGGGAATATCAATATAATCCTGGTGGGTATGATGGGTGCCGGCAAAACAACCATCGGTAAAGCACTGGCTAATTCTCTGGGTAAGGAATTTATCGACTCAGACCATGAGATACAGGACCGTACCGGCGTAAAAATTCCGGTGATATTTGAGATTGAAGGTGAGGCTGGCTTTCGTAAACGTGAATCTGAAGTGCTGGCTGAGCTGGTTAAGAAGAATAATGTCGTATTGGCTACCGGTGGTGGTGCAGTTCTGAGCCGGGAGAATCGTCAGATACTGCGGCGCGGTGGGATCGTTATTTATCTCCGGGCGTCGGTTAATGATTTGTATCGCCGCACCCGGTATGATAAAAACCGGCCATTACTTCAGACACAAAATTTGTTTGCAAGATTGAATGAACTCTATGTGCAGCGGGACGCACTGTATCGTGAAACAGCTCATGTCGTCATCGATAGCGGGAAACAAGGTGTCCGTTTTTTAGTACAAAAACTCATTAATAAGTTAATATCCATTGATTTCAACAATATAATGCAAAATAACAACAAAAATGCCATGCAAACTATCACGGTAGATTTTACGCCTTCGTCAGAAAAGCGTAGCTACCCCATCCATATCGGTCACGGAATCCTGCAACAGGTTGACTTGATCGTGTCTTGCCTGCCGCAAAAAAGAGTCGCTATCGTCAGCAACACAACGATTGCGCCGCTATATCTGGATAATTTGCGCACAGCGTTGGAAAAACAGGGGGTTATTTCTGTTTCGATTATCCTGCCGGATGGCGAAGCCCATAAAAATTGGGAAACCTTAAATTTAATTTTTGATGCGCTCCTCAAAAATCACTGCGAACGAAATACTGCCATATTGGCGCTGGGTGGTGGTGTGATCGGTGATTTGACTGGATTTGCTGCGGCGACTTATTTACGAGGTGTGCCATTTATTCAGATTCCCACGACACTGCTGGCGCAGGTTGATTCCTCGGTAGGGGGTAAAACAGGTATTAATCATCCCTTAGGTAAAAACATGATCGGCGCCTTTTATCAGCCACGTATGGTATTGGCGGACAGCGCAACATTGAATACGTTACCGGATAGAGAGCTGCGCGCGGGTCTTGCTGAAATTATCAAATATGGCCTGATTCGTGATCCAGCCTTCTTTGATTGGTTGGAACGAAATATGCATCGCTTGTTAGCGCGGGATCCGGTGACGTTGAATGAAGCGATCCAACGCAGTTGTGAGAACAAAGCTGAAATAGTCGCTGCGGATGAAAAGGAAGAAGGGGTAAGGGCTTTGCTGAATCTGGGGCATACATTTGGGCATGCCATAGAAAATGGGATGGGGTATGGTGTCTGGTTACACGGTGAAGCGGTGGCGGCAGGCATCGTGCTGGCAGCTGATTTATCCCGGCGCATGAAACTCATCAGCGAAGCGGATGTTAGCCGTATCCGCAAGATTTTTTTACAGGCTGGATTGCCGGTTGCAGCACCCAAAATGCCGCCGGAAAAATATTTGCAATTGATGATGCTGGATAAAAAAGTGGATGCTGGCAGAGCACGTTTTATTGTTCTTAATCGCATCGGTGAAGCAGTAATGCGGGCGGATATTTCCCCAGCCATACTGAATGAAACGATATTAGCTTGTATGAGTGATGAATAAGCTGACTGCTTATGCGGTTTCTTCTGAGAATTCACGAGGACGCATGATCCATGAAGAGCCACCTGCCGGGCGGAGTGAATTTCAGCGTGACCGGGATCGAATCATACACTCCACAGCCTTTCGCCGTCTGGAGTATAAAACTCAGGTTTTTGTCAATCATGAAGGAGACTTATTTCGTACACGCCTGACGCATAGCCTGGAAGTTGCGCAGATAGGGCGTTCGATTGCAAGAAACCTGGGGTTGAATGAAGATTTGGTTGAGGCGATTTCACTGGCTCATGATCTGGGGCACACCCCATTTGGGCATGCGGGTCAGGATGTGTTGAATGATTGCATGCGGGAATATGGCGGTTTTGAACATAATCTTCAATCCTTGCGGGTTGTTGATGTTCTTGAAGAACGTTATGCCGCTTTNNAGAAAAAACATTCCCAAGCTCGGTGCATTAGGAGAGCGTTTTTTGCAGCATAAAAATCCTTCACTGGAAGCGCAGTTAGCCAATTTCTCTGATGAAATTGCCTACAATAATCATGATGTGGATGATGGATTGCGTTCGGGTTTAATCACATTGAATCAATTGGAAGAAGTATCTATTTTTTCGCGTCATCTAATGCAAGTGAAAGATAAGTATTCCGTACTACCGGAACGTCGTATGGTTTATGAAACGGTGCGCAGCATGATTAATACATTGGTAACCGATCTTATTCAGCAAAGTACCCGCAATATCAAAGATGCCGGTATCGATACTCTGGCTGCAGTGCATACAGCGCCGCCGCTCATCGGTTTTAGCCAGCAGATCAAGAAGGAACAGCAAGAATTGAAAAAATTTTTGTTCGATAATCTTTACCGGCATTTTCGTGTTGTGCGTATGAATAACAGAGCGCGTCATACGATTGAGAAGTTATTTGCAGCTTTTAGCTCGGAGATACTGCTGCTGCCTGTCAAATATCAGAAAAAATTTGAGCAAGAAGGGCACCAGGCGATTGCTGACTATATTGCTGGGATGACCGACCGGTATGCGATTAAAGAGTATCAGCGCTTATTTTCTATTACAGAAAATTAATTATGAACAAAGTTTCAATTGAAAGAACACGTCTTTTATCAAGACAGATTGGTTTTCTTGCCGGATAGACAATATACGTGATAGCTATTCACTGGTAATATTGCCGGTTGGGAAAAGGTTAATATATTTGCTTGCAAGTAGCCTTTCAATAGAACAATAAGATATAGGCTTTTTAATGACAACACTTAAGAATGATACGTTTCTGCGTGCACTTTTGAAACAACCTGTTGAATATACACCTGTTTGGCTAATGCGTCAGGCGGGTAGGTATCTGGCAGAATATAATGAGACGCGTGCGCGCGCCGGGGATTTCCTTTCTTTATGCAAGAATCCGGGGTTTGCGACTGAGGTGACACTGCAGCCGCTGGCGCGCTTTCCGCTGGACGCCGCAATATTGTTTTCAGATATCCTGACAATTCCTGATGCAATGGGACTCGGGTTGTATTTTTCACAAGGTGAAGGACCCATGTTTGAACGTCCCTTACGCGAAGAAAAAGAAATTCGTGCATTAAAGGTGCCTGATCCCGGCCAAGAATTGCGTTATGTAATGGATGCAGTTGCAGAAATCCGTAAAGCGCTGGATAACCGGGTGCCGTTAATCGGTTTTTCGGGCAGCCCCTTTACACTGGCTTGTTATATGGTTGAGGGTCGGGGCGGTACTGAGTTTCGTGAAATCAAAACCATGTTGTATCAGCGTCCCGAATTGTTGCATCACATACTGGATGTGAATGCAAAGGCTGTGACGGCCTACCTGAATGCGCAGATTGAATCCGGTGCGCAGACTGTAATGATTTTTGATACCTGGGGCGGGGCACTTTCACATGCGGCTTATAAGGAATTTTCATTGCGTTATATCCAGCAGATTGTTTCCGGATTAAAGCGTGAGCAGGATGGCGTACGTATTCCAAGTATTGTTTTCACCAAAGGCGGCGGTTTATGGCTGGAATCCATTGCGGATATTGGCTGTGATGCCGTCGGGTTAGACTGGACAATAGATATTGGTGACGCACGCCGGCGTGTCGGAGATAAAGTTGCTTTGCAGGGTAATCTAGACCCTTCTGTGCTTTTTGCATCGCCCGAAGTAATCACTGCGGAGGTAGAAAAGATACTTGCCAGTTATGGGAATGGAAGTGGTCATGTATTTAATCTGGGGCATGGTATTTCTCAGTTTACTCCCCCGGAAAATGCAGCGACATTGGTAGAAGCTGTGCACACATTGAGCCGAAAATTTCACTCAGTGTGCGCATAAGTAGATTTGAATGATCATCACAAGTAATTTTGTAACTGTAAGTTTATGCATATATTGATTATTGAGGACGATTTGGCTATCGCTGCCAATCTTTATGATTTTCTGGAATCACGAGGACATACGGCAGACGCTGCTGTCAATGGTATTGCGGGACTTCATCTTGCTGTAACGCAACGATTTGACGCAATTTTGCTTGATTTAGGTTTGCCTGGAATGAATGGAATGACCTTGTGCCGTAAACTGCGGCAGGAATCACAGATTGACACGCCGATTTTGATGTTAACAGCTCGCGATACATTGGATGATAAGCTGGCTGGTTTTGAGCAAGGAGCGGATGATTATCTCGTCAAGCCATTTGCATTAAAAGAAGTTGAAGCGCGCTTGTTGGCGATGCATAAAAGACATGTCGGAAAAGTTGCGAATCGCAAGCTGGAGTTTGACAAACTGTCTTTTGACCCGAAAACATTTTCCATTCTATTCGACAATCAGACTGTAAAGATTCCGCCCAAGTGCATACGTTTATTAGCACTGATGATGAGTGAACCGGGCAGGGTATTCAGCCGGGAAGAGCTTGAGCTGGAAGCTTGGGAAGATGTCCAGGAAACAAGTGATACTTTACGTAGCCATATGCATATTTTACGGCGTGCCTTATCCAAGGCCGGCGGTTATGACCCAATCGAGACAGTTCATGGTCTTGGTTATTGTTTGACAGCTCGTGCGCAGATTCCCGATAGAACATAGTCTACGCTATCGTGTTGCTGTAGCGCTGGCGACATTCAGCATTTTTACTGTTGGTACACTGTGCATTATTCTTTATTTTGTTTCAGACAACATAGAGGAAGATCATATTGAACAAGTGATTGAAATGGAAATGGATCATCTTGTTTATCGCTATCAGAAGCACTCGGACTTTATTTCTCAAGTCGGCTCACATCTAAAAACCTATGTTATTCATGATATAGACGATGAGTTGCAGATTCCTGCTTATTTACGTGGACTTAATGATAGTTATCATCGCATTTACTACGGTCTTGAGGATTTCCATGTTTTAGTACGAAGTGTTGATGAAGTGAAGTTTCTTGTAGCGTATCGGATTGCGCTTCATCAACAGCGATTGAGTAAGCTGAGGTTACTCATTTTATTGTCTTGGGTTGTGGTAGTTGCGATTGCGTTTGCAGTCGGGTATCTACTTGCAAGAATACTGGTTAAACAAGTGACAGATCTGGCTGAGCGAGTCAATTTACTCGCTCCTGGAGATGTCCAAGTAGGACTATTGACGCAGCCTGGAATGGATGAGGAAGTAGCGCAACTTGCGCGCGCATTGGATGATTATCAGAATCGTATCAAGCGTATGCTGCAACGTGAGCAAGAATTTACTGCCAATATCAGTCATGAATTAAGAACGCCGATTACAACCATTTTAACCAGTTGTGAGTTGTTGGTTGCGGCAGCCGATATACCCATCAAAGCCTATCAACGTATAAAAATGATTGAAGCAGCTGCTACCCGTATGGGTGAGCAGATCCAAGCCTTGTTATTCCTTGCGCGTGAACAGGCGCTCGGGGTCATAGAAACAGTAGCAGTTGCGGAGTGTGTTTATGATGCGGCAGATCCATTGATGGCTGAGATTTCCAGGAAGAAGCTTACTTTTGAAGTGTTGATTGAACCCGATGTGGTACTTACAGTCAATCGCCAAGCACTGCATACAGTATTGATGAATCTGATTCGTAACGCGGTGCAATATACTCCGAGAGGATGTATCCGAGTTGGATTTGATCATCAACGATTGTCGATTTCAGACTCCGGAATCGGGATAGAACCAGCTTTTCTGCCACTGCTGTATGAGCGTTTCTTTCGTGGTTCGACACAGGGACAAGGATTAGGGATCGGACTTGCTATTGTTAAGCGGATCTGTAATCACTATGGCTGGTTGATCGAAGTGAACAGCACGCCTGGACAGGGCACAACTTTTCATATTGTTTTTCCCCAAGCACGCAAATAGCTGATAGTTAATCAGATCAATAGTATTCACTAATTCTTCACATTTCCTGTGTTAACGTTTCCAACCTTAGAGTCTCGTAGAGTTCCAGGTAAAATTGAGTAGCGTGGTGTCTTGCTGTCTACAGAATTTGTTCGGTTTTATTTAGTTCCGAATCTACGATGCTTTGAAGAAGATTGTGGTAAGGGTCGAATTTATTTTATAACTAGAATATTATATAATATCAAATAGATAGGGAGTTTTTTGCATGGCAACTATACAACCAGTAGTACTTTTTTTCATATTGGGGGTTTTGGCAGGGGTAATGAAATCCGACCTGAAAATACCAGAAGCTTTATATAAAAGCTTGAGTATTTTTCTATTGATCGCGATTGGCTTTAAAGGCGGCGTATCGATGGCCAAGTATGAGATCATGGAAGTGCTGCCCATCGCGTTATCTATGGTCGTTTTAGCGGCACTGATTCCGCTGTCAGCTTACCCGATATTACGGTTCGTGGGTAAATTCTCCCAGGCTGATTCGGGAGCGATTGCGGCGCACTATGGCTCAGTCAGTGCAGTGACTTTTGCCGTGGGTGTGGCCTATCTGGCTTCATTGGGGCAGGAATCCGAAGGCTTCATGGTACTGATTATGGCACTCATGGAAATACCGGCATTGGTAACCGGAACGATCCTGGCGCGCGCAGGTGCCAGCAAGGATGGATCGAAAACCGATTGGGGCAAGTTGATGCACGAAATTCTGACTGGTGCCAGTCTTGTGCTTCTGATCGGTGGTGTGATTATCGGTTATTATGCTGGCGCGATGAAGCTGGTAGAGCCGCTGGATAAATTGTTCATGGACTTGTTCATGGGTGTGCTGGCCTTCTTCTTATTGGAAATGGGCTTATTGGCATCAGCGCGACTGTCGGCAGTTGCACAGAAAGGTATATTCATACTGACGTTTGGCATAGCGTTCCCGATAGCAATGGGAATGTTTGGTGCTTACTTGGGCTGGATATTCGGCTTATCAGAGGGCGGCACGATGTTGCTGGCTGTCTTGTATGCTAGCTGTTCCTATATCGCCGCGCCTGCAGCCATGCGTATTTCGGTACCGGATGCGGATCCGGCGGTTTCAATAGGCGCTTCTCTCGGCGTAACTTTCCCCTTTAATATTTTCCTTGGGGTACCCATTTACTGGGAGATGTCGGTGTGGTTCCATAGCATGTCATAACATCAAAAACCACTAATACACTTTAATGATTATCTGAACTTTTTGGGAAAATTTATGAATAACACAATAGCAATGAAAAGATTCGAGATTGTTGTCGGTATTGAACAACTCGAACGATTGACAGGATTGTTAGAAAGATGCGACGTACGTGGTTACACTGTTCTTAAAAATGCAGGCGGACTCGGTTCACGCGGTGTGCGGGACCCGGGTGATGTTTTGATGGAACAAGAGAATGTTATGGTTGTTCTCGCCTGTAAAGAAGATCAAGCACAAAAGGTACTTAATGAACTAAGACCGGCAATGAAAAGCTTAAGCGGTATGTGCCTGATTTCCGATTGTAATTGGGTTGAAGGACCGGCGGTTTCTTATTAATTCCGGCTGCTTTTAGATCCTTTTATCGTTCTGTAATACGCGCAATATAGTTTTAAGTTGCGTGTATTACAGAATTCTCAGTTTAAAACTTGGTGATATGTGATGCGAGGTCACCACAGAATGCAGTATCATCCAATCAAATACATATTGCTTCCTATGAGCTTAAGCAAGACTTAAATATTTTTTATTGTTTAATCCCGTTGACCGCTTCTTGGTAAGAAGCGAGATTGGCAGGCCACGATAAATTTAACTACCGGTGAAACTGTCTGGTAAATTTCTGACCTCCTGAGATCACGCTACAGTACCTAGAACAGTTCGCTACATGCAAAAAACTACTCCTCAGTTACTGCGTGTTATTCGCATGATCCGCTTGCTGTTCCAAATTGCCTCAGGATTGCTGCAATCCATTGTCTATCCGTATTTTCCTCTGAATGTTCAGCGCCGCATGATGCAGAAATGGGCAGCCGGTTTACTGGCTATCTTCAATATCAGGCTGCATTGTCATGGTAGTTTGCCGGCGGCAGAAGTACCACGCGTGTTGTTTGCCGCTAATCACGTATCCTGGTTGGATGTTTGTGTGCTCATGGCCGCTTGCCCGACTCGTTTTGTGGCCAAAGCAGAAATCAGCAAATGGCCGGTATTGGGTTTGTTGAGCCGAAATGCTGGCACATTATTTATTGAACGTGCAAAACGTAGCGATACCTTGCGTATTAATCAACAAATCAGCGAAGTACTGGGAAAAGGTGAGCGGATCACCGTATTTCCAGAGGGAACTACCACCAATGGAATGCAATTAAATCATTTTCATGCTTCATTGCTGCAATCGGCCGTGACAGTCGATGCATTACTTTATCCAGTAGCCATTAGTTATCGTAATAGCGCAGGGGATATTTGTCAGGAAGCTGCTTATATAGAACCATCTCTGATCTTGTCGTTACAAAGAATACTGAGCCAGACAAGTATTGATGTTAATTTGACTTTTAATCTCCCGATTCAATGTGGTATGAAGAATCGGCGGGAATTGGCACGCTTATCGGAACAAGCGATCGCTGATACGCTGACGCTGCCTATTGTGCACAAGGAAGCTGAAAAACTTTCCGGTCTTCCAGACGAATAGCAGTCAGTTGCCCACCCCAGACACAACCACTATCCAATGCAATCAAGTTATCCGTTATGTGCAGCCCTAATGCCGACCAGTGGCCGCAAATAATGGTTTCTTTTTGACTGGCCCGTTGCGGTACGCTAAACCACGGTACATAGCCAGATGGAATGGATTGCAGATCACCTTTAAAAGCAAAATTCATGTTGCCTGTTGCAGTGCAGATGCGCATTCGCGTCATGGCATTGATAATTACTCGCAAGCGGATATAACCGGTCCACTCATCTTGCCAGTAATTGGGTTCATTGCCATACATTTGTGAGAAAAATTCCTGATAATTATCCTGACGTAAAGCACGCTCGGCTTCGTGCGCTAATTGTTCAGCTTGCGCAACGGACCAGCTGGGCAACAAACCGGCGTGTACCATGGCATACTGCCCTTGTGTATGAAATAGCTTCTGCTGCCGCAACCAATGCAATAATTCATCCCGGTCAGGCGCATCTAAGATAGGCTGAATTGTGTCACTGGAATGGTTTTTTGCGATGCCTGCTGCAACCATCAACAGGTGTAAGTCATGATTGCCCAGCACCATGATCATCACGTTGTCTGCTTGTTTGATATAGCGTAACAGAGATAATGAATCAGGGCCGCGATTAACAATATCTCCAACTAACCACAATTTATCCTGTGCAGGATCAAACTGGATTAAATCAATGAGCCGTTGGAATGCAGTAAAACAGCCTTGTAAATCACCGATTGCATAAGTTGTCATTTTTGGATTATCGCTGAGCGAATGTAACGTTACATTGCTGTTTTAGTAATAGAGCATTAGCGTAGTCCGAGCACATCCTGCATATCGAATAAGCCATTGGGTTTGTCTGCCAGAAAACGCACCGCGCGCAATGCACCCATCGCAAAGGTCATGCGACTACTGGCTTTATGAGTAATCTCCACGCGTTCACCGATACCAGCAAATAGCGCAGTATGATCCCCCACAATATCACCCGCACGGATGGTCGCAAATCCGATGGTTTCCGGGTTTCTCTCACCGGTCACGCCTTCACGTCCGTAAACTGCCACTTTACTCAAATCTCTTCCCAAGGTTTCCGCGATTACTTCGCCCATACGCAGTGCGGTGCCGGATGGCGCATCCACTTTGTGCCGGTGATGCGCCTCGATAATTTCAATATCGTAGCCTTCATTCAGGATTTTTGCGGCAATCTCCAGTAACTTGAAAGTCACATTTACACCAACACTCATATTGGGTGCGAATACAATAGCAATGTCCTTTGCTGCTGCTTTGAGATGAGCCTTTTCCTCGACTGAAAAACCGGTGGTGCCGATTACCATTTTTACGCCAGATTTCTGACAAGCGGAAAGATGGGCCAATGTACCTTCCGGACGAGTGAAGTCAATCAATTGATGGCAGCTTTCTAAGGCGCTTGAAAAATCGCTCACAATAGGGGTGCCACAACTGGCGCCTATTAATTCTCCTGCGTCTTTATTCAGGTAAGGGCTACCAGCTCTTTCGAGCGCGGCAGAGAGCTGCATATCGGGTGCTTGAGTGACTGCTTCCAGCAATGTGCGACCCATACGTCCAGCGCTACCTGCGATAGCAATCTTTTGAATTATCATTTTGTTTTCGCTTAGTTCTAAATTTAAATAAAGAATTAATATCAATGACCAGCTTTCTTAGCTTCCGTATCGTCAGTCTGAGTTTTTTCTGGATCAGGGCTTGCTTGGACTGGCTTCGGTTTGACGGGATCCTTAGAGAAAGACAGATAATTTTCAATATTCACCAACATGTCATCTTCAAAAAAAACGGTCATTCTTTTTTGCTCGATTAGTTCTCCCTTCTCACGAAATAAGTAGACGTAATCCCATCGGTTATCACGGAAAGCATCCATGATTAGCGGTGATCCCAAAACGAAGAGTACTTGGGATTTAGTCATGCCAGGTTTTAATTTTTCTATCATTTCTTCTGAAACAACATTGCCTTGCTGCACATCTATCCTGTAGAGAATAGCAGGCAGGTATGAGCACCCTGCCAGCAACAGGCACGTAATCAGCGCGAAAATTTTTGCAGCCATTTTGTTGATATTATATGTTTCCAAAGTGAACACAGCACTATATGATACAGTAAATAATTTTACGAACAGAGAGAACCATGGGTAACTTCAGCGATCTGAAAAGTAAAGACCTCAAAAATATTGGCCTAAAAACAACACTGCCAAGGCTAAAAATACTGAATTTGTTCGAGCAAAGCAGCGTACGCCACCTATCTGCTGAAGATGTTTATAAAGTATTGATCAGTGAAGGTGAAGATATCGGATTGGCTACTGTCTATCGTGTTCTAACACAATTTGAACAAGCTGGATTGTTGGAACGGCATCATTTTGAGAGTGGAAAAGCTGTTTTTGAGCTGAAAGGTGATGGTCATCATGATCACTTGGTTTGTTTGCAATGTGGCCGTGTTGAAGAATTCTACGATGCAGAAATAGAGAAACGCCAGACAGCCATTGCAAAAGACCGGGGATTTACGTTGCAGGAACATTCACTGTCACTTTATGCGGATTGTATTAAACCAAACTGCCCCCATCGAAAATAACAAAATGCCAGTGATCGCTACCCGCTACTTCCCTACTTTTAATTCTTCTTTGGCGCATAGCGCATGTTGCAGGAAAATAGGCTCAGGAATCATAGTGTTTGTTCTTTTGATGTTCACACACACTGTTCATGCCGAAAATAACGATTTTGGCGAGTGCATTGCTCGAATCAAATCACAAGCCAAAGCAGAAGGTATTTCTGATAGAACAGTCAGCAAGGTACTGGATAAGGCCAAATACATACCGCGCGTGATTGAACTGGACCGGCGCCAACCGGAATTCACGCAAACATTCGCAAATTACTTTAACACGCGTATCAATGATGAACGCATTCAACGTGGACGGGAATTATTTACCAGACACCGTCCTTTACTGAATCAGATTCAGCAGGAAACGGGTATTCCGGCACAATATCTGGTTTCATTCTGGGGTCTGGAAACTAACTACGGCGGGCATTTTGGCGACTGGTCAGTGGTTGACTCATTAGCCACGCTTGCCTGTGATCCGCGTCGCAGCACCTTTTTCACACAGGAATTGTTCAATGCCATGCGCATTGTCGATGCGGGAGATATCTCGCCGGAACGGATGATCGGCTCATGGGCAGGGGCCATGGGGCATATGCAATTCATGCCATCGACTTTCTTACGCTATGCCAAAGATATCGATGGCGACGGGCGNNCACCTGGTTTAGACTGGGGACGGGAAGTTCGATTGCCGCCAGCTTTTGATTATTCGCTGGCAGGGCGTGATCAAATGCTGAGTGAAGCGGAATGGGCAAAACTGGGTGTTACCACAGCCGCTGGAACGCCATTAGTTCCTACTGAACAAAAAGCTGCATTGCTCGTTCCTTCAGGCCATCAAGGGCCCGCTTTTTTGGTTACCAAGAATTTTTATGTGATTATGCGCTGGAATCGCTCGGAATTTTATGCGCTGTCAGTCGGGCATCTGGCAGATCGCATTGCCGGTTCGGCCGCATTGTATCGTACACCACGGGCTGATACGGAAAAAATATCCAGAGAACAAGTGCGCCAGCTTCAGATGGATTTGTCTACACTAGGCATTGATGCCGGTGAAGCGGATGGTGTAATGGGTTCAGTTACCCGTCAGGCAATCAGCCGATTTCAGAAAAGTACACAGCGTATTGCGGATGGCCATTTGGATACAACACTATTGATGGCTATTCGTGAAGCGGCTAGTATGGTGCGCTAAAGAAAGACCTGCAGAGAATTGGGCGGCCCGCTTTCGATTTAGGCGAACAGATGCTTAATAGCTTCCTGCTCAGCAATCAGTTCCTGATAGCTTTTCTGCATTTTTTCCCGGTCTGACGGAGTTATTTCTAACCCCTCGACAATTTTATACTGACCGTTTTTGCAGGTGACTGGATAACTGAAGATAACCCCTTTGGGTATGTCGTAGCATCCATTGGCTGGTACGCCCATAGATACCCAATCACCTTCTGGAGTACCAAAAATCCAACTCTGCATATGATTGATGATCGCATTGGCCGCGCTGGCTGCGCTGGATTTGCCACGACGCGCCTCAATAATCGCCGTGCCGCGTTTTTGCACCGTTGGGATAAAGTGATTTTCAACCCAAGCTGAATCTCTTATCAGCGATTCCACCTTGTCATTGCCAACGGTTGCATGGCTTAAGTCAGGAAATTGCGTATTGGAATGATTGCCCCATACGATCATTTTTTTTATGTCTGACACCGGGACATGGAGTTTCAGTGCGGCTTGAGACACTGCACGATTATGATCAAGCCGCAACATCGCCGAGAAATTCTCGGGATCCAGATCGGGTGCATTTTTTAAGGTAATGTAGGCATTCGTATTGGCAGGATTGCCGACGACCAGTACTTTGACATTACGCTTGGCAGCGGCATTCAGTGCTCTTCCTTGCGCGATGAAAATAGGGCCATTGGCTGCGAGGAGATCCTTGCGTTCCATATTCTCGCCACGTGGTCGAGCACCAACCAGCAAGGCAATGTCCACATTATCAAATACAACTTCTGGATTATCGGTAGTGATAATTTCAGTTAATAATGGGAAAGCACAGTCATACAACTCCATGACGATAGCCTCGAAAAACGGCTGTGCATCAGTAATGTCGTGCAGCTGCAGAATAACCGGTTGGTCTTTGCCAAACATGTCGCCAGCTGCAATGCGAAATAGCAAGCTATAACAAATCTGTCCAGTTGCGCCGGTGACAGCGATACGAATAGGCGGTTTCATTTTTTCCAATCCTCGAGAATCCGCCAATAGCTTAGAAAATTGGCGGTATATGGGGAAAAGTGAACGAATTATACTTGCAATCAGGGTCTCGCGGAAGAGCAAGTTTACTTAAGAAAAAATAATTGCGATAGAGTGTTGATTGCAGATTGAAATACAAGGAGTATCCGGAATGTAAAGGAATTTGTACTGATACAAAATTTTTCATATCTTCATGTAACAATGCAGTCCTTAATCAATGATAAGCGCGCGTACATTGAACTTGCATCATGATTTGTATTGCGTATGATGCTGAAGTTGAATAACTGAAAGGAGATGCTATGAATACCACAAGTTTTCCTGCTTCTACTTCTACTCCCGCAACATCGATTGACGAAGTTATTAGGCAATTAACCGCCATCGTTGAATGGTCCAAAGATAGCGTCAACTGGGAGGATGCTCAAGCCTTTATAGCCAAAAGAACGACCTGAAAGCAGAATTGAAGTTATGCCTGCCGACCGAAGCGCAATGGGAATATGCCTGCCGCGCCGCGAGTACTACGCCATTTTGTTGGGGAGATCAGATTGATTCAATGCAGGTTAATTTTGATGGAAGTAATCCTGACAATAAGGGCAGTCCGAGCGAATATCGGAAACAGACTATCGAAGTCAAAGAATTGAACTGTAACGACTGGGGCTTGTACCAAATGCACGGCAATGTGCGGGAATGGTGCCAGGATTGGTTTGCAAATTACCCGGCGGAGCCGGTGATCGATCCAAAAGGGGCGGAGTCGGGCGGCTCCCGCGTGCTGCGCGGCGGCTCTTGGAACCGCAGCGGCAGGTACTGCCGTTCTGCTGACCGCGATCTCGACCTTCCGTCTTACCGCAGCTACAGCTTCGGTTTCCGTCTTGCCCGAGGTCATTGAGCTCAAGTAGGGTGCAATACCCGGAGGGCATTGCATCAGTCCAGTGGAGCAGGCCAGCAGCCGGTTGGCAGCTGCGCGGCGCGGAGCGCGCGAGGGAACAAACGGGGGATGGACTGCGGGGTACTACCAGCGCTTAAAAGGCCTTTGAAGGGCACCTCTAAAAATCCAAATTTCGTCACAACACTTTGTTGCTCACAAAAAATGTTTCCTTACATATCAATTATATGCTGCGTAACCATTTTTTCTCGCGCCTCGTTTTGTTTAGAACTTTGAATTTTTAGAGGCGCCCTGAAGAATTGTCATTTCGAGCATGGCGAGAAATCTGTATTGTGGATTCCAAAAGATTCCTCACTTTGTTCGGAATGACAAAAGCGGGTTATTCAGAAATTCGTTAAGGAAGCGCTGATTAAGTCCTTCGACAGGCTCACCACGAACGGTAATATATTGATTACGTTCGTGGTGAGCCTGTCGAACCATGGGTGTAATCAACTTAATCAGAATTTCCTTAACGATCTCTTCTGTTTTGCGATGCCACGGGCACTTAACAGGCCGTTGAAAAACTATCTGCATTGCCGCTGCGGTGTTAAAAACAGGCTCAAAATGCTCATTTATCATGTATAAACTGCGCTTTTTCGCCTGTTTTTGCCTTGCATCGGCTGCCTCGAAAACGTTTTTCAACGGCCTGTTAAAACAAAATTCACATGCGTTTCTGATAAAAAAGGTCAAATGAACCGTTAAGCCCATTTGACCAGGAAGGATCTCAAACTTTATCGTAAAAAGTTGGAGAACGTAGCAGAAGTAGGAGGGAGAGAGTGTTCTGCAGTACGTTAGGAAGAGTATCCAGTAATTGTTCTGCTGTGTATGTGATTATTGTCACAACACAGTGCGGGATTCCAGGTGATGGCGTGTGAGCAATGCGATACAAAAGGAAATGCTGGATAAATTGCCTCCTTGGTATCGCCTGTATTTTTATGTATTGAGATTGATCTGGGATAAGTAAGCTATTTATTTGTGTTTTTCCCAAAAAAGAATAGTATCCAAGTTGTTGATTTTTTCTTCCAGTAAGTTAAATCTTCAGTGTTATATAGTTTTTCAGATAGAAATCATAAATGTGTATTTTGTAGGTGAATTAGGTTCAATGCGCTATTGGTATTCATTGATAGCTTTTTTTCGATTTAAGGAGATTATAATGAACTATCCGCTTCTTACTGCTGTACTTATCACCGTAATGTTGATTGCCTGTAAAGGCGAAGGTAAACCAGGTCAGTATCCCCCAAGTCTGTATCAAGAAAGAGAAGGCGCATTGTCTGATGCCGAACTCGAAAAAAATAAAAAACAAGCTGCAGAGACCGCAGCGAAAGTTTATCCCGCCGATGATCCTGCTGTGCCGCATGCTAAATCCGCTGAGGGATTGACAGCAGAGAAAGTTGAAAAAACTGATCCTGCCGAAGATTCTGCAACACCACTTGCGAAATCAGAAGAGGAACTTAAAACAGAGGAAGATGAAGAAGACGAGGAAGCTCGTCCTGCTGAAGATACAGCAGAGCCCCGTCGTGGTGGCTATTAAGAAGAAAGCCCTCCAAGAAAAGCTGTAAAGACCACTGCGATTCTGGTAGTAATGCCGGAGTCGTTTTTTTTTAAGAAAAAATAGGAGAACTGAGATTACTAGCTGCGCAATGTGATTGTCACTGCATCACTTGCGATAGGATTTATGGGTTATTTGCTTAAATACTGGTGGTTTCAAAAAAACGACCCTGGTATTTCACCAGGGCCGTTTGGAGAACAAGCTGTAACATTTCATTTGCTCATTATAGTTTTTGCTTATGCACAACAAAATGCTTAATTAATTGCTTCTTTAGCTTGTTTGTTGCTGATGCTTCTGAATCGACTCTCTATGAAATATTTAAAGAATCAACAGCAGAAACACTTATTTACCGTCTTTCCCTGCAGCTTCTTTTTTATTTTTTTCGAGTTCGGCATCAGACAATGCGCCTTCTCTTTCTTGATATAGACTTGGTGGGTATTGGCCTGGTTTGCCCTCGCCTTTACACCCGGTCAACATGATGGCTAACAGTACAACTGCAACTGCAATTAGTGAATATTTCATGACAATCTCCTTTGTAATAATATCAAATGATGTTAATGGATATATTCAGCGTTACGTTGAAACTCAATCAGCTACAAGCCACATACCTAGTCTACAGATTTTTATCTGGAATTAAATTGCAGTTCCACAGACAGAAAATATGCTTTTAAAAGACTACTTATTTGTACAAACTTAATCTTCTAAAAGAATAGGATATGATTTCTGAAGTAATTAAGTGATGTAACTAAGAATAAGCGATAACACTTATCCTGATTTAAGGATAACATTAAAAATGTTAATTATGTGTGAAATTTAAATGCAACAGATAGGCTTGTAGTGACTGAGATTGTGCATTGGTTGAGCACAAAAAATTGATGCCAGGTTCGCGGAATGTATCGATAAAAAATGAGGTGTGTGGCTGGGTTACTGTTCTTATTGATGATTTGTTAAGAATGGTCTGTCTAAGAGGCTCTCCTAAGCTGCGATAGTTTTGCCATGACCGCTTGCCAGATAGCTTTCCGATTGCATTTCCATCAAGCGGGAAATCGTACGTTCAAATTCAAAACTGACATCGCCTCCGGTATACAGCGATTGGGGCGGCACAGCGGCCGAGCAAAGGAATTTGACGCCATGTTCGTAGAGCGCATCGATAAAATTCACAAAGCGCTTGGCCTCATCGTTGTTCTCCCTGCTGAATTGCGGGATCGCGACCATGATGACAGTATGATAGGTTCTGGCGATGGCAAGATAATCTGCTGCTCCCAATGGATTTGCACACAGGCGCTTAAACGAAAAAACCGCAACCCCGCGTGCTGATTTTGGTACAAACAGTGTGCGTCCTTGCACATTCAATACTTCGCTGGGGACTTTCGCACGGTCTTCAATGCGGCGGTCGGTCAGACGGAAAAAAGTTGTTGCTAATTGGGCCGTGGTTTCTGCATTGATCGGGAAATAGTACGTTTCTGCACCTTTCAAACGGTTGTAGCGATAATCTACCGGGCCTTCAAGTGGAATGATTTCAAGTTTTTCCTTGATTTGCGCAATGAAAGGCAGGAATCTCTGGCGATTCAAGCCATTCTTGTAAAGATCATTGGGGGGGCGGTTGGATGTGGCGACCACAATCACACCTCGGGCGAACAGTTCCTTGAACAATCGTGTCAGCACCATGGCATCGGCAATGTCAGTGACTTGTAATTCGTCAAAGCATAACAGCGTTGCTTCACCGGCTATTTGCCGTGCGATGGATGGCATCGGGTCATCGTCGTTAGCACGACTTCCACGCTGCGC
>CXWL01016476.1_pt1 | contig 25647 bp, 27 predicted proteins | sample 590931 | NCBI WGS metagenome assembly CXWL01 (sample SAMEA3498368, study PRJEB10139) | groundwater metagenome | biome: water well; material: biofilm material | place: Germany | collected 2015-04-27
GTACCTGGAGCACCTATGAAGGCTCGTGCTCTACATTATTGCCGAATCCGACAACAGTCAGTTATTTTGCCAGTGATACCGTCGCATTAGGGCTTGCACGCATGGAAGCGCACTACTTCAGCCACAATATCTTCTTACCGGAAAATTCATTACTGGATAACATTCATAAACTCCATGCTATTCCGGCAACCATCGTGCAAGGCCGTTACGATGCAGTCTGCCCGATCATCAGTGCCGATGATTTGCATCATGCATGGCCACAGGCTGAGTACATCATCATTGATGATGCCGGCCATTCGGTATGGGAGCCAGGCATACAGGCGGCATTGATCAGAACCACGGATCAATTTAAAACGATTCTGACCTAATGCTATAGGCGATTCCACAACGATCTCCGCTACAAATGAGCAGAGATCGTTCGAAACATTTAAAGATGCAAACCGCACTCGGTTTTAGGTTTTCCTGACCAACGGCCGCAACGGCCATCACCTTTTACGGTACAGTGCGTACAACCAATGGAAGAATAACCTTCTGCCACTAATGGATGAAACGGCAGTTTATGCTCGAGTATATACGCATCGCGCTCTTCACGTGTCACGTCGATCATCGGATTAAACTTGATAATCCCGCGACGTTCCTCAAAAATATCCAAACCGGCACGGTGATCCGTCTGCCAGCTCATCAAGCTCGACACCCAGATATCGTAATTAGGTTTGATCGCTTCCAGCGGGTTAATCTTGTTAATCGTGCAGCAAAAATCCGGATCGGTTTCATACAGCTTTTCTTTCTTGCTATATTGATGCTGATAATCGTCCGCTTTCACATCCTCGACTTTCAAATGATAGAGCCCAACCAGATAATCGCGGTATAACAAGGTTTCCGGAAAATGAAATCCGGTATCAATGAAAAAAATCACCTGCTCCGGCCGGATGCGCGAAATAATATGCAGAAAATAGGCGGAGGTCGCCGCAAAGGAAGACGTTATCATGATCTTCTCAGGCCGGAAATCGGTATAAAGCTTGCGTAAACGCGCTTCAAAACCGAGCGGGTGATATCGCGTGTTCAATTCTTTGATGGCTTGTGCGCTCAAACCCGCACTGTTGCTGGAACTTTGTACTACAGTTGCTGCTTCAGACATATTAATTACTCATTCTCTAATTACAATTTACAATTCAAAAATTATTTCATTCCTCTCAGACCGCTGAAAAACTATCTGCGCTACCGTTACAGTGTTAAAAATGGGCTACAAAGCTCATTTATCGTTCATAGGCTGTACCTTTCCGCCTCTTCTTGCCTTGCATCGACTGCCTCTAAAACGTTTTTTAACGACCTGCTAGATTTCCAATATAACCGCCTAATTCCATCATCCAGGCGATACCCAGATGCACGGTCAGACCACCCAGGATGGATTGAGTCTTATGGGCGATCATACCCAATATCAACCCCCCAAAGAAAGAAGAGATACATTCAAGCAGAGGCTTGCCAAAATGAATACTGCAATAAAATGTAGCCATTGGCAAAATAGCCGACGGTCCGGCGTAACGGATAAATGCAAACACCAGAAATCCGCGGAAGAATAATTCTATCGTAATAAAGTCAATCCCATAACTTATTTCATAAAGGAGTTGATACCACAGCGGATTTTCTGTGTACGGCACAATAAAAGCCGCTTGCCTTAATCTGGGATATGTATTTAAAAAGTCCGGTTGCGTGCTGGCAAAAATAATCAGTGGAATCATCAAAGCCAGCATCAAAAAATAGGGTCGCCATCGAACATTTTTAAAGGTTACACCCCAAAAGTTCTGCTGCACGGGAAGAATCTTATATAAAACGATTAGTGGGATAAGCACAACTAATAACTTAAAGGGAAGTGTCGTAACAATTGTCAGATAACTTCCCCATACCCCATTGATAATATTTTCCAGCGGATTGGCAATGCTTACTTTGAGCGCAAACAATACCGGTGCAATAAAAAGCAGTAGCCAAAACGTTGGCGTCGCGTCTATCAGTTGTTTCCGGAAACCCATCGCAAATAAATAGGGAACCACGAAAGCGCTGCAATAAACCAGAAAAAGTGAAAACCATTGATCAAAGCGGGAATCAAGTCCTCTGATCATTTCACTCTCGATACCCAGTATGTAATTTAGGGTAACCAGAATACCCGCCCACACCACGCAAAAAAGCAGCAACCATTTATCAACTGCCTTAGCATATTCTTGCAGATAAGAAAGAATAGTCGTCATTCGAGATGGAAAAACATATGGTTACTGGGGACAAGCGTCTTTGATTACTTGCAGAAGAGCGGCATCAATCAATTTGGAGTGAAAATGCTTCTATTTTAAAACTACTTACAAATAATAGCTATGATCAATATTCAATGAATACAAGAATGCCCGGTGATTTGAGAAGTTGAGATACGAATCTATATGTTTGACTAAAATGGCTATTAGGCTATTAAAAGACTGTTTTTCGCGGTTAAGCCATCACTAGATTTGTAATATGCTCCTAAAAGTACAAGAAACCTTCACCAGCATTCTTAACCATTCCAGTCATCTTTAAGAAGGCCGGCGAGGAGCAACATTTTATGTGTGTCAATCGATAATTGCGGAGGAAAATATGGGTGGTTTTTGTCTTGGCCGGCAACCAATTCTAGATCGTAATCACAATCTAGTCGCATTTGAGTTACTTTTCAGACAAGAAGAAACTGAGGAAACTGCAAATGTCACCAGTGACTTATCTGCATCAGCAAACGTTATCGTTAATGCCTACGGCAAATTCGGTATCCACAATGTCCTGGGGCACCAGCGTGGTTTTATCAATGCCGACCCTGATCTCATTATGAGTGACATTATTAGTTTACTGCCCAGCAAACATATTGTGCTCGAAGTTAAAGAATCCGCATCAATAACGCCGGAATTTTTACAGCGCTGTAAAGAATTAAAACAAAAGGGCTATCAATTTGCACTGGATAATATCATCGCTATCAACAGTAAAGTTGAACTCTTATTGCCTCTAGTCAGCGTGGTAAAAGTGGATGTTCTTGCACTGAATCAAGATGCGCTTACAAAGCTGGTCGGTGAACTCAAGCGTTGGCCGGTCTTGCTTTTAGCATTGAAAGTTGAAAATCGCGAACAAGAAACATATTGCAGAATACTGGGCTTTCAAATGTTTCAAGGATATTATTTTGCGAAACCTGAGTTAATGTCCGTTAAACGTGCCGATCCCGGAATGGTATCATTATTGAAGCTATTAGCATTGGTTATGCGCAATAATGATGGCGATAGCAGCATCGGTGAAATTGAAAACGAGTTTAAACGTCAGCCTGGCTTAAGTTATAACTTGCTGCGCATGGTGAACTCAGGTACTGACGGCTTACCCCAGAAAATCAATTCCATCAAGCACGCCATTAAGTTAATGGGATGCAAGCAACTGCAAAGCTGGATACAACTTTTGCTTTATACTTCCAATCAATCGGAAGATAGTGCGTCAACCGCCTTGACACAAACTGCTGTAGCACGTGGCAAATTGATGGAATTAATTGCAACCATCGAGCGCCCGCATGATAAGAATCACCAAGAAAGAGCATATATGGTTGGAATTTTATCTTTACTGGATGAATTTTTGGGCATAGAAATGCAGAAAATAGTTGACAAATTAGGGGTCTCCGACGACATAAGTCAAGCATTGATGACTCGCCACGGTCGCTTAGGTCAAGCATTAAAATTAATTGAAGCCAAAGAAAAAGGCGAGATTACCTCCATTCATTCCATATTATCCGAACTGGATTTTTTAAGTCTGAATGAATTATCAAATATAGAAACACAAGCGATAGGATGGGCTAATCGCCTAGAAGAAATAGTGAACTAACTGGCACTAGCAGTGCCGTTGAAAAATGTAAGCGGCAATCGATACAAACCAAGAACAGTTGGAAAAGCGCAGTTTATGCATGATCAATGAGCATCTTGAGATTCATTTCTTCACATTCTCCCTGATTGCGATTGAAGTTGCACCGTACAAGATTAGCGCGCATACCTCCACTTTGAATCCTTAGAAAAGCAGCCATTTCATCTCGCTTATAGCATTCTTCCTAACTCAATCAATACGATACACTGTTAATTTCCTATTTACCGACAGCGGGAGGTTACTCCATGAACACAGCATTACACGAAATTGATGAACGCACTAATCTGACATCCAACAACAAGTTTGAATTATTACTGTTCCGTTTAGGCGAAGCGCCGGGTACCGATCACCGGGAATTATATGGCATCAACGTTTTCAAAATACGTGAGATTCTGGTGATGCCGACCATCACCGCAGTAGCCAATGCGCCCGCCAATGTGATGGGGGTCGCCAATATTCGCGGCCAAATCATTACGGTTATTAACTTGCCAAAGGTTGTGGGTTGTACGCCGAAAAAGGGAACTCCAATTCTATTGGTCACTGAATACGCGCGTTCGACCCAGGCTTTCGCAGTTGAGGAAGTCAGTGAAATTGCGCGCCTGGACTGGAACCAAGTGATTGCCGCAGAAAATAATGGCGGCAATCTGATCACCAGCATTGCACGGCTCGATGGCAATACAGAGGAGTCACGATTAGCACAAGTGCTTGATGTTGAGCAAATACTGCGCGATGTATTGCCCAGTTCGACTGAAGACCTGACACCGGAGAATGTTGGCCCCCAGATAAAGCTTCCCGCTGGAACGGTCATCCTGGCTGCCGATGATTCACCGCTCGCGCGCAGCTTGATCGAAAACGGCCTCAAAGCGCTAAATGTTCCTTTTGTAATGACGAAGACTGGGCTTGAAGCCTGGACCCGTATCCAGTCTATGTCGGATGCGGCCATATCCGAGGGTAAAACAATACAGGATAAGGTGGCTCTGGTATTGACCGACCTGGAAATGCCGGAAATGGATGGATTTACACTCACCCGCAACATCAAGAACGACCAGCGATTTAAATCAATTCCGGTGGTGATTCATTCCTCACTGACGGGTGAAGCTAACGAGAATCACGTTAAGTCGGTAGGCGCTGATGCCTATGTCGCCAAATTTGCAGCTGAGGAGTTGGCCGGGGCTATCCGCAAAGTGCTGGGATAGTTGACTAAAGAGATCAGGCAAAGGACTGTCTTTGCCTTAATTGCGCTTCGGCACGTTTCAGCCCGGCTTCTATCTGATCGGGAAGGTGGAAATGCTGCATTTTCACTTGCACTACCGTTGATAAATGATGTGCGCAAGCCGCCGAGTCGACAATGCGAATACCCATTGCCGAGTCCAATCAGCATGAAAGCGCTAACAGCTTACTAAACAGGAGTAAGATCAAAGCAATATCGCACTCATCAAATTCATTCGCACACAGACTCGTGTACTACACCGATACTTGGCAATCGTTTATACAGCAACAACACACCGATGCGGCTGAAAAACGCGAATACCCTGAATGGCATAAAAACCGTCCACGCTATTATTTGTGGGCTATCGATAGTGACACCGCGTTAGTCAATAAGCGCTTGCAAAAATACCATTCCCTTTTCAAGGATCTGCTATTGCACCACTATGAGCGACAGGCGCATATTACGCTTGCCATCAGCGGCTTTTTAAGCGAACACATCACTCATAACGACGACATTACACAAGCTGCCATAATAAAACAGCAGGAAGCACTTCGTGCCCTGAAATTGGCGCCATTTATCGTGTCAATCGGCGGTATCAACAGCTTTTCGTCAGCACCATTCCTTGAAGTAACGGATCCATCAAAATCGATAGAAGTGATCCGGCATGCTTTGATTAGCGACAAACAAGATTTCAGAAACACGCACTATATTCCCCACGTTACCCTTGGTATTTATAATGCCAACCATGCCGTTGCATCGATAGCAGCCATGATTAAAGATCTGCAAGAAGAACCGATCGAGCTTGCTGTGAATCACATCGGACTGTATTCTTATGACGCAAAGGATATTGGCTCATGTTTGAGGAAAGAATGCGTCATGGCGCTTTATTAATCCCTATTCTTTGATTGCCCGGCTGGCGGCTCCACACTGATTTCAGGTTCTGTTACCGGCGTGGCTAAGAACGTGACTGATAGTTCACTAAAAGTCGACACCGTTGTAAACACCTCCATATAGCCCGGCGTTGCGTGAGTATCGGTAAAAAAAGTGTTGGCATAGTTACCCGATGCGGTAGAAAAACCGAATCCATGCACGGTGATCTGACCTTGCGTGTCGATGCGGATCAAATTATCCAACGTATGGGGCTCGTTACCTGGAATCGCGCTACCGGCAGGATGCAACTTTTTAATGGGGTCACCATTGCGATGACCGGCAATGCTGGAAATTTGATAAAAACCCAGAGAATCCACGTTTTCGGACGTCGTAAATGTCCCGCTGGCAACAATGTTGCCTCCCCTGTAGGTCCAGTTCCATATCTTCTCGGCTCCGGCATTTTGCACGAATAGCGCCCCGGCAACGAACAGTACGACATAAGTACCTTTGGATAGAATTACGCGTAGCAACTCTTGCATTTGAGATTTCCTAAGATGCAGTTTTTATATCAACAACTCTGTTAGTGTTAGAAGGCGCATACATCGCAATCACGAGCGGAACTTGAATTTAATCAATCCTTGATCACCGCAAGATAGATTCTTTCCATCTCCGCATTGTTGTAATCCTGAACCACGGTCTGCGCGGCAAACAAAGCTCTTAGCTCAACCATACTGATCGCGATCAGTAGCACGATTCCAATTGCCACTTGCCCAGAAAATAAAAAAACAACGCCGGCCAAAAATATGAATAAATTAATCGAACCGCGAACCCATTGACCCAGATAAAAGTGATGAAGCCCGGCCACAAACAGAAAGTTTAACGTCGCGTAGGTATCCGGATCTTTCAGATTTTTTTCTGCTTGCTGGAAAAACAGTAATCTTTTCTCATCCGGCAATTCGCGCACCAGCTTTCGGATACGCTCCTCCTCTTCTTGGATTGCTTCTTTCGTTTTCACCTTTCTGCGTATCCGCTTTGACTGTCATCGGGCCAGCGTAATAATGACCGCTTCCCGTTTCCAGAACAGCATAAACCGCTTCTGCTCGACAAACTGAAACACCAACGTCCAGCCATCTGCGGCTTCCTTATTGAGCGTCATTTCCAGCCGCTTGATCGGAATCCCCGAAGCGCCCAGAAAAATGGTTCCCAGTCCGCCTTCGGTCACATATAACACTTTATATTCCTTGTATGCCATCCTTTAATCTCCTGCAGTTTAATCAGAATGAAGCCTATTCAGAAAATGAGCTCGTCAAACCATGCGTATCATTAACTGGCGCAGCATTCCGGAAATTTTTCGAAATCATGGTCTCAAGCCCCTCAAAATCACATCGCCCCCCTTCTTTGAGTGGCGAGAACCCGCCTGCGATACATGATCATGACAATTAAAACCACACACACTGCCGCGATGACAGCAGGAAACAATAGCGTTGTCACCGAATAATTCTCAAACGCCATCATAACGAGCAGATTACGCACCGCGAACAAACCGAAAAACAGCAACGATTCCGAATACGGGAAATGATAGGCTTTTCTGACTGTTGGTCCGAATCCGATCACATCGACAGTAGTCAGCAAAACGACCGCCCATAGTGGGTCTGACGTGAAGTACCACAGCGGCAAAGAAGACAATGCCGCGACAAAAAACAGCCAATCCGTTTTGGTGATGGTCACATCGGCACTCTTCAAGTAAGCCAGAAATGCAATAAATATCGTAATGCTACCCGAAACACCGATCGGCCACGCGCCCACGCCGCCTTTGTCCTCCAACTGCGCCAGAAAAGCCAGAAAGGTGGTCGCGCCCCAAATCACCCAGGAAAAGACATGCGGTCTGATGGCTCCATTAAAGATTGCGCGGATATACGGAATAAACGCCATCAATGTCAGCACGATAGCAACACCGCTTAAAATCTCTTTGTAAGGCATAACTCCTTTGTTCTTCTTCGCTGACAGAAATCCTGAATAACAACTCGTAATCCACATTCACAAGAAGGGCGAAATAGGCGATAGCCGTATTGCGCCACTGTAACTCATGCGGTGCAATACGTGGAGGATCGCTATTGCACCCTACGGCCCTGATGACAAAGAAATTTGTCTGACAACAAGGTGAGAGCAAATTAGGAGCGTGCAATGTAGAGAACCACGATGAGCCCCACACCCAAGATTGCCACGACGACATTAACCAACATGCCCCAACGCGCTTCGTAACCCTCAGGAAATTCGGCTGGACTCAGGGTTTTCAGAACGGCCGCATACTGACGGGAAGAATATGCTGCAGACAATGCACCCAAAGCGATGAAAGCCAAACCCAACCAAAATGTCAGCACCATACTAGCAGCGTGCGCCTGGCTTGGCGCAATGGCATTCAACAGAAGACCAGCACGCTCAACCAGAAAGCCGAAAGCAATCAGAGCAAGGCTGGTACGATTCCATGCCAGTAAAGTGCGCTCTGCCGCAAAGAGAACTCTAGGATCTTTGAGGTCTGACATACTCTCTCCTATTCGTAGGACTAGAATTAGATTCTGAAATGACGCAGGATTTGCATTTCATCATAACATGTCGAATGAGATCCACTTTACGATATCGCTTGGTACGGCTTGCTATGTCCCATACATCACGACAGGTATCTCTCAATAACTTGTCTCAAGTCCGGCAGATTTCTACTCCCAAATCACCATTTTGAAACGTTCCTTAACGATCCCAAAGTAGTTACATTTCCAATCGCTTTGCGCAAAGAAATCCAAGTGATGCCATTGGTCTTTTTGTTTCAGGATTCGGGCTGCGGCATCGTCCCAATCCATGACCGCAAATTTAACCTCTAGCTGGCGCTTACGTTCCGCCACTTCCTCAAAATCAAAGCCGTCATATTCCCAGTGCAGTACCTCAAAGACATTGCCTGCGCGATCCGCATAATCCATGCTGAAGTCCAGGCCCCACTTGGGGCGCATTTTGATGATTTTGTAGACCAGAGGGTTTTTTAGCGCCCAGCGTTCAAGCTGTTCAAGTGCTTCTCCGGTATAGCCTTTGCGTTCGAATAACAAACTGTGATTAAGCACCGCACCTTCCACCCGTTCAGGTTGTGTAAACCAAGGCGCTTTTAAAGCATGCCGATGTTCTCGATGCGCGTGAAAAGGCGTTAAGTTAGCCACTGCATAACATTGTTCCAAATCCGTTAAGTCGTAGCCGTTTTGATCAAAAAGCGCCAGATCGCAGGCCAAAGGCGGACACAACCTATCAAGCGGTTGATCCCAATATCCGAATGGGTTGAGTTGATTATCTGTTAGATCTAAGTAACTCATTGGTAAATTAAAGATTATTTATTATAAAAACCAAATCGACTGGACAGCCTCTTTACTATAACGCTCACTCATGATTGATCAGAAAATCATAGCTAGATCAGCCATTAAGTAGTTAGACAAAATACCTATAAGACAAGCCTTTCCGGATATAACAATTCGCACAATTGGATGGCCGACACTATAATTGATGCGATCATCCAAGAAGCCATCAACTTGGATCAATTATCGGCTTAACGATATGATTACTTGTCAAAATATTAGTATCCAATAACCCAATACTGTGTACGATATCAGTTTCTCTGTCACTGAGAAACGGCAGAATCCCTAGCAACGGGCAATCCAATCGCTGATCCAATGTCGCAATATTCTCGGCAACCACTCTCATCTGCGGGTCTATACAATTCGCCACCCATCCCGCCAAGGTCAAACTGGCCGCCTTGATCGCTTGTGCGGTCAGTAAGGCATGATTCAAGCATCCCAGACGCATACCAACCACTAAGATCACAGGAAGATTTAGTGCTTGCGCCAAATCCGCACCGGTCTGATGTTGATTAATCGGCACCAGAAAACCTCCGGCGCCTTCGACGATAACCCTATCCGCTTGGGTGCTGAGTTGCCGGTAAGTCTGTTGAATCACCTTCAGATCAATTTCCATACCCGCCTGTTGCGCAGCAAGGTGCGGGGATATGGGTGGGTCGAATGCATACGGGTTGATTTGCTGACGCGTTACATTCACGTTGCTGGCAGCGAGCAATTGCTCGACATCTAGCCATTTTCCGTTCTCGCTGCCTGCGGCAACCGGTTTCATACCCACGGCTTTTTTGCCTTGCGCGGCAAAAGCCTTTAACAAGGCACAACTGACGGTGGTTTTGCCAACGCCGGTATCGGTGCCAGTGACGAAGCACCCCTGACTCATGCTCAAGGCGGCAAACCCAATTGCCGGCGCGTTTCCGGCGTCAAAATCGAGCGGGGATCGAACGGTTTCCAGGCGTGACCATATACCACTTCAAACGTGGCCGGCAGCTTACCGTCGCGGCGTAGCATTTCGTAGGCATCGATCGCCTGCCGCCATTGGTTCTTGCCCATCAATCCCTGTCGCCGTCCCTGAATGACGTTGTGCGCGCCGATGGCTTTGAGGTCGCGCATCACGCTGATCACATCGTCGTACGTCAAGGTGATGTATTCCATGTCCATCACTGGCGTGGAGAAGCGGTTGTTGACCAGCAGATCGCCGATGTCATGCATGTCTACAAACCGGTTGACATGGCTATAGCCATCGATTTTCGCAAACGCCTGACGCAGTTCTTTCAAGGTATCCGGACCGAAGGTGCTGAACATCAGCAAGCCATCGGTACGCAGAATGCGGTGCATTTCGGCAAAGGTTCGATCCAGGTCGTTACACCATTGCAGCGCGAGGTTCGACCAAATCAGCCCGACGCTTGCGCTTTTGAATGGCAACTGTTCGATATCGGTGCACACATAGTCGCTGCGTTGTTGCTGCAACGGCAGCAAGCGCTGCCACCAGGCGGTATTGGGCCGCGCATGCGACAGCATTGTCCAGGCAATATCGGCCGCGATCAATTGGCTGTTTGGATAGCGTTTAGCCAATTGCTGGCTACCGTAGCCGGTGCCGCTGCCCGCGTCGAGAATCACATCGGGCTTATATTTGATGAACTCCAGCCGCGCCAGCATGCGATTACTGATTTCGCGTTGCAGTACCGCCGCTTGGTCGTAACTGCTGGCGGCACGCTCAAACGCGGCGCGTAGTTGCTTCTTGTCAAGAATTTGTTCGGAATTCATCGAGATGAGCCACAAATTGTTCGGGGTAAGATAAAAACGGCGCATGGCCGCAGTGCGGAAACAGTACCCGCTGCGATTGCGGTAATTGCTGATGCATCCACTCGGCAGCGGCGGGATGGGTAATTACGTCATTTTCACCGTGCAATAATAAAACCGGTTGTTTGATCGCTGCCACACGGTCACGTAAATCACTCTCTTGCAGAATCCTGAGTCCCTTCTGCAATGCGTCCGGATCGGGTTCGGCGCGCTGAAAAAAGTGCTTGCGCAGTTGCAGCAGAATCTTGCTTGCATCCCGGTCACCGCTCATTTGCAACGTCAGGAAGCGGTTAATCGTGGTCGTATAATTGAGTTTCAGATTTTCCAAAAATAGTTGTAACAATTTGTGCTCCATGCCCCATTCCCAATCGTCGCGTTTGGCAAAACTGGGGGTAGTCGAAATCAAAATCAGTTGCTGCACACGTTCCGGTTCACGCAGCGCCAGTTCCATCGCAATCTGCCCACCCAATGACCAGCCGCCGACCATGCAATGCGCCGGCAGAATTTCCGTGATGATCTCAACGAGGTGATTCAGTGTCCCCGGTTCACACGCGGGGCTCAATCCGTGTCCCGGCAAATCTACCAAATGCAAGTGGAATTTTCGCGCCAATTGATCACGAACGCTACCCCAAATACCACTGTGCATGGCCCAGCCGTGCAATAAAACGAGATCGGGGCCATTCCCTATCGATTCGACATGCAGATACGTCATGAATCGAGTGCCAACTCATTCAATGCCTGTGTCAAGCGCAAAATATCATTCGGCTGATGCGCGGCAGACAAAGAGATACGTAATCGAGCCTTACCTTGCAGCACCGTCGGCGGGCGAATCGCCGGAACCAAAATTCCGCGTTCGCGTAATGCCTGACTGACCCGCACTGCTTCATGGCTTTCACCAATCAACAAGGGTTGAATCGGCGTGCTGGAAGGCAGTAATTTCCAGGACGAGGACAGTAAGTCATTTTTCAATTGTGCAATGTTTTGCAGCAAGGCTTCACGCCGCCATTCCTCTTGTTCAATCAGTTTCAGACTCGTCAATAGCGCGTGCGAAAGCAATGGCGGCGTAGCTGTTGTGTAGATATAACTACGCGCAGACTGGATCAAGGTTTCGATCACATCTGCTTGCGCGGCAACAAATGCACCAAATACACCCGCTGCTTTACCCAGCGTTGCCATATACACGATGCTCGGTGAATGAACAACATCGCTGTCCGCCACGAATAAGCTGCCTCGCCCCTGCCGTCCCAATACACCAAAACCATGCGCATCGTCCAACAGTAACAACGCATGATATTTCTCACACAGTGCAATAAGCTGCTTGACCGGTGCGATATCGCCTTCCATACTGAACACGGCGTCAGAAATGACCAGTTTGCGCCGGGCATTGGAAGCCGCCAAGCGTTGCTCCAAAGCAGTGAGATCCAGATGCGGAAAGCGGATGAATTTCGCTCGTGACAGTAACGCCGCATCGTTTAGCGAAGCATGGTTTAACTTATCCGCGAAAATAGCATCTTCACGTCCAACCAAGGCCGTAACCACACCGATATTTGCCATATACCCGGTAGAAAACAGTAGTGCTTTTGGAAAACCGGCAAACTGCGCCAGAGATTCTTCCAGAATATGATGCGCAGCAGAATGGCCATGAATGAGATGCGATGCGCCTGCACCCACGCCATAATGCCGCGCGCCTTCTTCGACTGATTTAATCAAATCCGGATGATTGGCCAGTCCCAGATAGTCATTACTGCTGAATGCGAGATAGTTATGGCCATCAATGGTGATATGGCTTGCTTGCGGGCTTTCCACGACTTGCCGGAAACGCCGCAGCCCTTGCTGCTCGCGGGCACGCAGTTGTTCAGCCAAGTCTGGAAACATGTGTTACAGCGCGTGTAGCCCCAGTTTATCCAATAACGCCCGGTCACGATCTGTTTCCGGGTTTCCTGTCGTTAAAAGCTTATCGCCATAAAAAATGGAATTGGCACCAGCCAAAAAGCACAATGCTTGTACGGCCTCGGACATTTCTTGCCTGCCTGCAGACAAACGCACCATAGCTTTCGGCATGGTAATCCGTGCTGCTGCGATAGTACGCACAAACTCCAGCGGATCTAACGCCGCGGTACCATACAATGGCGTGCCTTTGACTTGCACCAAATGGTTAATGGGAACCGATTCAGGGTATGGACTCAGATTGGCCAATTGTGCAATCAGCCCGGCACGCGACAAACGTGTTTCCCCCATGCCCACGATACCGCCGCAGCACACGTTAATCCCGGCATCGCGCACTTCCTGCAACGTATTCAAGCGATCCTCATACTGTCGCGTGGTGATGATTTCTTCATAAAATTCCGGTGCTGTATCGAGATTGTGATTGTAATAATCCAAACCGGCTTCACCGAGTTGTTGCGCCTGTCCGGGTTTTAACAATCCCAATGTCGCACAAGTTTCCATCCCTAGCGATTTAACCGCACGCACCATTTCGGTCATTTTGTCCATATCCCGTTGTTTCGGCCCACGCCAGGCAGCGCCCATGCAAAACCGCGAAGCGCCGTTAGCTTTTGCTGCAGCTGCTGCAGATACCACTTCATCCAGCGATAGCATGTCCTGATTATCAACGCCGGTATGATACCGGGCTGCTTGCGGACAATAACCGCAGTCTTCCGGGCAACCGCCTGTTTTGACTGAAATCAATGTAGATAATTGCACGCCATTGGCATCATGATGTTGGTGGTGTATACACTGGGCACGGTACATCAGATCATTAAATGGCGTATCCAGTAACGACTGAACTTCTGCCACACTCCAATAGACTGAATCATCTGATTTCCCGGTTATACTGCTTAAGTCATTTTGTGTTTTGCTGGTTGTGAGTGAATCCAAATTCATACCAATTTACCTGTCGTTTTGTAAAATTGATGCATCAATCGCACCGATTGCCGATAATTCTTGATGATCAAGGATTCAATGAACATTGTCAATTTCTCTAGCACTCATTTTTAAACAATTGATTAGTTATCGTGCAAATTTTCAGCCAGAAAAATTGTGTGTTGTGCAGCGTCCCCGCAAAACAGGATTTGTGCGAGCCTTGTTATAACCACTTACCGCAATTGCCGCTTAATCACTGCCCTATTTGTCTGTGGCCTGTGCCAACAGCGGAAATCTGTGGCGCTTGCCTGACAAAACCGCCTGCATTCACCCGCACCATTGCAGCACTGCGTTATACCTTTCCTGTCGATGCAATGATCCATGCGCTAAAATATCAAACCAATCTCGCTATCGCACCGATTCTTGCTAACTTGCTCATCACACGATTAATAGCAACAGAAAGAATGCCGGATATCATCATACCGATGCCGCTACATCGGGTCAGATTACGTGAACGCGGATTTAATCAGGCGATGGAGATCAGCCGTTATATCTCGAAACATATGCGAATTGTTTTACTACCCGATAGTTGTCAGCGTATCAAACATACGCCGCCGCAAACCGGATTACCCTGGAAGGATCGCCAGAAAAATATCCGTAAGGCTTTTAGCTGTAAAATAGATTTGTCTGGCAAACATGTCGCACTGGTCGATGACGTGATGACAACAGGTGCTACATTAAACGAGCTGGCTAAAGTATTGCGTAAGCAAGGTGCTACGGAAATCAGTAACTGGGTTATCGCCAGAACACTTCCCGAGAAAGGCCAGATCGGCCGTTACACGTTATAACCAAAGCATCATCAATCTTATTTATATGTTTAACATCATTCTTCATCAACCGGAAATCCCCCCCAATACGGGTAATATTATCCGCTTGTGCGCCAACACTGGTATGCAATTACATCTCGTTAAACCCTTAGGTTTTCCACTGAAAGATAAACAGTTATTACGTGCCGGGCTGGATTATCATGAATTTGCTCAAATAAAAGTGCATGAGAATTGGACAGACTGCTGTCAAAGTTTGCAAGGACATCGCATGTTTGCGATAACCACGAAGGGAAAACAGCGCTATGACAAAGTGATATACCAGGCCGGAGATGCTTTCCTGTTTGGCGCAGAAAGCTGCGGATTACCCATTCACATCATGGAGTCTTTCCCGGAACTACACCGTATCCGAGTTCCAATGATTGCAACCAGCCGCAGTTTGAATTTATCCAATGCTGTAGCCATTGTTGCTTATGAGGCATGGCGCCAATCTGGATTCCCGTCAGGGCAATAGAAGACAGTTACTGCAGATTGAGATTTTCACTGATAATACGTGGCGTCACAAAAATCAACAATTCACGTTTATTATCCACTTTGGTTGTATTACGAAAAACATGACCCAGCACAGGAATGTCACCCAACATGGGTACCTTATTCACAACTTGATTCTCAGTCCGGTTAAAAATACCGCCAATCACCACGGTTCCACCATTCTCTACCAAAACTTTGGTCGTTACTTGTTTAGTATTAATCGGTGGCGGCAGGAATTGATTGATGGCTGTACCAATCTGGTCCTGGTTAACACTCAATTCCATATCAATCTGCCCATTATAGGTAATTAATGGCTTAACTCTTAGTTTTAGTGTCGCATCCATAAAGCGGATACTGGTGGCACCGCTACTGGTTGCTTGCTGATACGGAATCCGGTCACCTTGCTCAATAACCGCTTCTATACCATGTGCGGTCACCACACGAGGACTGGCGATCACTCTTCCTTTTTGATCGGTTTCTAATGCAGATAACTCGAGATTGATTAAACGGCCATTATTAATCTTCATCAAACTTAGCCCCAGCGCAGCAGGTCCGCCTAATAATCCAGTCGCAGCAGCAGCTGGCAAATTCACATTCAGATTGCTACCGCCTCCCGCTGAGCCACCGCCAGCTAATGCACTCGAATCAGTCAAATTCCCTGATATTCCGAGTCCCTGATTGCCTATGTTTGATGAATTCTGAATACCAAAACGCGCACCTAAATTGCGACTGAATGTGTCTGTCGCATCCACAATACGGGCTTCAATCATGACTTGCCTTTCATAAACATCCAATCGCTGTATACGCTTCCTAATTTCACTTAATCGCATAGGAATATCGGTAACCGTTACGGTATTACTAATCTCATCCAAGTTAATCGTGCCGCGTTTGCTCAACATTCCTTCAAACGACAATGAGTTCACTCTGCGATGGTTCAAATGAAAAATTTCTGAGCGCAAAGGCTCCATTTCAGTTATCTGCAACTGTGCTTCCAGATCAAGCAGCTCTCTGTCTGCCATTTCTTTACGCGGCGCTACAAAAATAACGTTGCCCGTCTTACGTTTATCCAAACCATGCGCCTGCAGCACAATATCGAGTGCCTGATCCCAAGGAACATCTTTTAAACGCAATGTGAGATTTCCCGCCACGGAGTCACTGGCAATGATATTAAAATTGGTGAAATCAGCAATCACTTGCAGTACCGCTCGCACTTCCACATCCTGGAAATTAAGCGAGAGCCTCTCACCCGTATATCCGCCATCGGCACGTTTTTTTCGCGCCAATTCCTCTTCATCTTCACTCAATGCCCGTACTTCCAGAATAAACCGTGTACCGAATTGTCGCGCAGAGTGCTCCCATCGGCCTTTGGACTTCACCACCATCCGAGCATTATCGCCTTTCTTGGAAGTTTCAATGGTATGCACAGGTGTGGCAAAATCCACGACATCAAATCGTCTTCGCAAGCTACTTGGCAGTAAAGCATCCACAAACTCGACAAAAATATCATCGCCTTGCTGTTGTACATCAACGGCTGCACCCGCTTTTGTCATATCAACTTCTATGCGGCCTTCACCATTCGCGCCACGCCGAAAATCAATATCCTGCAGACTATTCAATTGCTTATTGGGTGTCTCTTCCGCAAAACGAACGACTGTATTGGCTGTTGGATTCTCAGCCACACTCACCAATTTGATTAACAGTATATTCTCTTGCGCCCGGATATCATGCCGCATTAATTTCGCCAAGTTCAGTACCAGCCGCGTTCTATCCCCGACCTGCACGATATTGACACTGCGTAAATCTCCATCTGCGGCTTCTTGAATGTTCTTACCCAGACCATTAGAAACCTGATAGAAGTCAAAATAAATACGATAGGGATTATCCAGTGCAACACCCGTTGGTAGAGTGTCTAACGGTTGATCTAAAGTTAATTTGGCAATTACCTGACCATTCCGGAAAGTAGAAATATCAATAGAACGGATACTATTTTGAGCTGTTTCTGCAGCTAAAATTGGTTCAGCAAGAATTACTGATGCAAAACAAATTAGCAGTGCTGCTATAACCATGCATAGGCTATATCTTCTCATTATTAGTAGCTTCATGGCTTTATTCCTAATTTTTCAGCATAAGCGCACTAGTCCGTTCAATCCATTCATTCACACCGTCTTGCACAATTTCCGACAGTTTAACTTCTGCTTCTGAAATATGGTCAATTTTCCCGAAGTTCTGACCCAGGTGATTACCAATTTTCACTCGATGCAATGTACCATCTGGAGATTTAATTAAGGCAAAAATGCTATCGTGTTGTTGCAGTGAGCCAACCATCGATAAGCTTTCCAATGGATAGGATTCCAGTATTTCCTTATGCCGGTTTAAATCAGGTTGAACTCCACTCGTAATAGTTTGTGCTTGATCGTTTTTACGCGGCACAAATGGGCTGGATATATCAAATGCCTGATAAGTAAAGTACTGGTGTGGCTTAACATCCGGTACTGGATCAATCTGTCCTTGTAAGCCATTTCCGGAACTCTGAACAAATGCTTCCAGGTCAGTATAGTCATTCTGAGTACAAGCAGTCATCATAGTTAGAGAAATCACAAACAACGCGAGCAGAAATATATTTCTTATCATAATTCATTTGCCCCCGGCTTGCTTTGTTATTTCTTCTTCATCCAGATAGCGGAATGTTTTTGCAACAGCATCCAAGACTAATTTTCCATCAGTTCCAAGTGTTACACTAATATCATTTAATGTCACGATACGTGATAACTGTGCAACATCGCTGGCAAATGCCCCAATATCGTGATAGCCGCCTGTCACACGGATAGAAACGGGGAGTTCGGCATAAAACGCGTGTATCGTTTCCTTCGCCGCTGGCTTAAATAATTCAAACTGTAACCCACGGCCTAGGCCAGCCTGATTAATATCAACCAATAGCGCTTCCATTTCTGATTTATTGGGAAGTTGTTTCAGCAAAGCACTGAGCGATTGTTCAATATCCTTTAATTGCAGACGTAAAGCAGGTAAATTAACAGCACTTCTTTTTTTAGCCAGATAAGTGTTTTTTAAAGTTTCTTCCTGAGCTTGAATATTCTCCAGTGTTTCAATTTGCTCCTGCCACACCAGGAAATGACCTGCAACGATAATGGCAATAAATAGAATTGCCAAAGCGGCAATCTTAAATGCCACCGGCCAGTTTCCAGCTTGGTTGATATCGAGCTGGCGTAATTCAAGAAGTAGATTATTCATCGCAAGCACATTCTTAAGATTTCGCAGCGGTACCGCGGGACAGATTAGGCACAGCGTCCAATGTTACCCTCTTGAGCTTTATTTGCATGTTAAATTCATTTTGGCGCACATTATTCACTGTCATCGCCTTAATTTCTATCAATAAGGGTGATTCAAGCCATTGAGATGATTCAAGGTTACGCATCAACACAGAAACCCAGGCATTAGATTGCGCATACCCAACTAAAGTAATGTTATGGTCTACTTGTTTGACACTTTGTAAATACACGCCATCCGGAAGTAATCTGACCAACTGATCCAATAGATGAACTACTTCAGACCGGCTGCTCTGCAATGTCTCAACAACTTGCTTGCGCGCCAGCAATTCCTGAGTCTGCGTTTTTATTTCTCTGATTTCAGCAATTTCTTTATCCAGAATTGTAATCTGATCAGTTAAGTATTGATTGCGACCATTCTGATAATCTATTTTTCCAGCGTTAATCGTATGAATGCTCATAACAACAGCAATCGCTAATAAACCTATCAAACCTGCCAGAACTCCAATCTGCTGCTGTCTCGCTTTACGCTTTAGTTCGCGATGAGGTAATAGATTAATTCGAATCATGATGGATCAAAACTACGTAGCGCCAAACCGCAGGCAATTAGAAGAGAAGGCGCATCCATATTAAGTTGCCTTGGAATGATACGACTCGACAACTCCATGGTTGAGAAAGGATTCACAACGAGCGTGCTTACTTGTGTACGTGATGTGATGATTGCGTCTAACCCGGGAATAACTGCGCATCCACCTGCAATAAAAATATAATTAACTTCGGTATATTGCGTTGATGTGTAAAAAAACTGAATAGCGCGCATCACTTCAATAGCAAGTGTTTCGCAAAATGGCTGCAAAACATCCGCCTTATAGTTCTCAGGAAGACTCCCACCTCTTTTAGCAGTCTCCGAATCTTCCAGCGAGAGATTAAATTGATTATGAATCTCCTGAGTCAGTTGATTGCCACCAAATGGCTGATCTCGCGTATATAATGATTCACCATTAAGAAGTACATTAATTTTCATAATTGTTGCACCAATATCAACCAGTGCCATAACCTGATCTTTTCCACCCCCAGGTAATTGACTCAGGGTTAATTCGAATGCTGCGTGCGCTGCATAAGGCTCAACATCCATAATGACTGTCTTAAGACCTGCCGCGAGCGCGGCAGCCACACGGTCTTCCACCTTCTCTTTACGTGATGCGGCGATAAGCACTTCAACTTCTTCAGGATTATCTGGAACTGGCCTAGTAACTTGAAAATCCAAATCAACTTCATCTAAAGGAAAAGGGATATATTGACTAGCTTCGTTTTCGACTTGAAAAACCAAATCATCCTCACGCTGTCCATCTGGAACAACGATTTTTTTGGTAATCACATCAGTCGCGGGCAGTGCAAGCACTACATTCTTTTGGCGGGTTCCCATACGTTTCCATCCGCGCCGCAGACATTCACTGACCGCCTCCATGTTTTCGATCGCGCCATCCAACATCGCATCCGCCGGCATGGATTCAATTGCATAGCGTTCAATACGATAGGTTTGATTTTCTTTATCAACCAATGATAATTCGACCATCTTTACAGATGAAGAACTAATGTCCACACCTATTAATGGTGGCGACTTCATCTTAAAGAAGTCTAAATTGATAGCGAAATTTCCCTTGAACATTGGCTAATTAGAAGCGATACTCGCAAATTATAAATTACCATATTAATGCTGAATATATGTAAACTACTCATTATCTGCAGCAATTCAATATAGTTACTCAACAGACTAAATGATTGGCATTGATTCTGACAGAATCCAAGAAATCCTATTCAAAGAAAAACAATAGATATACCCCCTATAACTGTGTATTTTAACAATCGCATCAATTAATAAATCCAAATTCATGTTAGCACGTTGGCTGTATTATTTTTTTGTCACATTATCAGCATTAGGTTTGATTGGCGTGTTGCTAGCTGGATTTGCCGCGCTGGTCATCCATTCCAACTTACCATCATTAGATACACTGACTGATTACCGCCCTAAAATACCTTTGCGCATTTATAGTGATGAAGGCCTATTAATAGGAGAATTTGGTGCGGAACGTAGGAATGTTGTCAATATTTCTGATGTACCGGCACATCTTAAACAGGCAATCCTTGCTGCAGAAGACGATCGTTTTTATGAACATGGCGGCGTTGATTACCTAGGAGTTTTGCGTGCAGCTTATTCAAATTTTTCTGCGGGTAGTGTACGTCAGGGTGCCAGCACTATAACAATGCAAGTAGCGCGAAATTTCTTTCTGACAAGAGAAAAAACACTGACTAGAAAATTCAGCGAAGCGCTTTTGGCTTTCAAAATTGAGAACAATCTCAGCAAAGACAACATCTTAGAACTTTACGTCAATCAAATTTACCTCGGCCAGCGCAGTTATGGTTTTGCAGCAGCGGCACAAACATATTTTGGAAAATCACTGCAAGAAATTAATATTGCTGAAGCGGCCATGTTGGCCGGATTACCTAAGGCGCCTTCGAGTTATAACCCTATCAGTAATCCTAAGCGCGCTAAAAGTAGGCAACTTTATGTATTGGGCCGCTTACATAAGCTTAATTACATCTCCAGCGAGGAATTGAGCGAATTAGAGAAACAACCTATTCCCGTTAAGAAGCAGTCGGCCACCTTTGCAATGCCGGCTGATTATGTTGCTGAGATGGTCCGCCAGGTGATATATGACCGTTACCAAGAAGAAACCTATAGCAAAGGTATCAAAGTCTATACAACAATCCGTCAGTTGGATCAGGAGGCCGCCTACCGGGCGCTACGTAAAAACGTCATAGAATATGACAGGCGTCGCGGTTATCGTGGCACAGAAGCATATGTGAACTTACAAAAACATGGCAGTAATCAAGAAAAAATGCTTGATGATGCATTGGAAGAAATCAATGAAAGTGATGATATTTATGCAGCCATCGTACTAAGTGCTAAACCAAATACAATCCAGGCTTATCGTAAGGGTGGGGAAATCATTGAAATTACGGGCGATGGACTTAAATTTGCACAAAAATTTCTGGCTGATAAAAAAGAAGCTGGAAAAAAATACATTACTCCGGGTGCATTGATTCGTGTACAAAAAGATAAAAACAACAGCTGGCATATCACCCAGCTTCCAGAAATAGAAGCCGCGCTTGTTTCCCTTGACCCCAATGATGGTGCTATCCGTGCTTTAATTGGCGGGTTTGATTTTCAGAAAAATCAATTTAATCATGTCACACAAGCCTGGCGACAACCTGGCTCCAGTTTTAAACCATTTATATATTCAGCAGCTTTGGAAAAGGGTTTCACTCCCGCCACAATCATTAATGATGCACCGCTATCTTTCAGTGCTGCCCAAACGGGTAGTCAATTATGGGAGCCAAAGAATTTTGATGGAAAATTCGAAGGGCCTATGCGCTTGCGTACTGCGCTAGTAAAATCTAAAAATCTTGTGTCTATTCGAATACTTCAGGCAATCGGTATACAGTATGCTCAAGATTACATTACCCGATTTGGTTTTGATGCAAATCGTCATCCACCGTATTTACCCATGGCATTAGGATCTGGTTCGGTTACACCAATGCAAATGGCTGCAGGGTATGCAATTTTTGCAAATGGCGGTTTCCGTATTGCGCCCTATTTTATAAAGCGAATTGAAGATGAGAAAGGAACCATAATCGAACAATTCCAACCCGTAACAGTTTTGAATGGCGCCAAACGTGTCATTGATCCCCGTAATGCATTTATCATGACAAGCATGATGCAGGATGTTATCAATCACGGCACAGCCATTAAAGCTAAACAGCTGGGACGCAGCGATTTGGCAGGAAAAACCGGTACCACCAGTAATTTTATTGACGCTTGGTTCTGTGGTTTTCAGAAAGATTTGGTCACAATTGCCTGGACAGGATATGACGAGCCTAAGTCACTAGGAAATAATGAAACAGGCGGTCGTGTGGCATTACCTATTTGGATGGATTATATGGGTCCAGTCCTGAAGGGTATACCCATGGCAGAATACAAACCTCCTAATGGAATCCTCGCCACAAGAATTAATTCATTAACAGGGTTCAGAGAACCATCCGGAGATGCTACAGAATATTTTTATAATGAACAACTTCCTCCGATCACTGACAGTTCTATTAATGATGCACCGAAAGTAACAAGAGATTTAAAAGACCAATTATTCTAATATCAACCAATAATTCAATATTATTCAATCTATTATAGACTATTTTTCAACCAATTCGCTGCTTCTACCGCATAATAAGTTAAAATCCCATCCGCGCCAGCACGTTTAAAAGCAAGCAAAGATTCAAGCACACAGGCCTCTTCATTTAACCATCCGTTAATTGCTGAAGCTTTGAGCATTGCATACTCGCCACTAACCTGATAAACAAAGGTCGGTGCGCCAAAATGATCCTTCACCCGACGTACAATGTCCAAATAGGGCATCCCAGGTTTAATCATTACCATGTCAGCACCTTCGTTCAGATCTGCTCCAACCTCCCATAGTGCCTCATCTGAATTTGCCGGATCCATCTGATATGTATATTTATTACTAGCCCCGAGGTTTGTCGCCGAACCGACAGCATCTCGAAATGGCCCATAAAAGCTTGAAGCATATTTAGCTGAATAAGCCAATATTCGTGTATGAATAAACTGTTGACTATCCAAACTATTACGTATTGCAGCAATGCGTCCGTCCATCATATCGGATGGCGCTACAATATCAGCACCAGCTTGCGCATGTACCAATGCTTGCTGACAAAGAACATCTACTGTTTCATCATTCAGTACGTAGCCATGTTGATCAATCAAACCATCTTGACCATGACTTGTATATGGATCCAGCGCTACATCTGTAATCACCCCCAACTCAGGAAAACACTTTTTTAATTGCATGACCGCTCTAGGTACCAACCCATCAGGATTATATGCTTCACTCGCCGTAAGGTTCTTAAGTTCAGTATCAATAACCGGAAAAATAGCAAGCGCTGGAATACCTAGTTGCAAACAATTTTCAGCTTGAGTCATTAAAATATCAACACTCTGCCTTACAACGCCGGGCATAGACTTGACGTTCTCAATACGTTTTTTTCCATCCAATACAAAAACTGGATAAATCAGATCATCGATTCGAAGGTGAGTTTCTTGCATAAGGCGCCGAGAAAATCTATCGCGACGCATACGACGCATTCTTCTTTGAGGAAATTGGCTATAAGAAAACATAATGAATAGAAATATAATGAAAAAAATCTGGATGGGGAACTAATTTAATCTTTAAGTCCTCTTATAATAGGACATTCTGATTGTCTCCCTGTCTTTCCTCCCTGAGGCAGGGCCTTAAGTGATATTAAGGCGGTTCCCCCGGTTTTACTCCCCTTTAACCGGGGTTTTTTTATTCTTCTACTGAACTAACAATATCATTATCAGTAAACTTCTAATTAGCACCTAACCAATCGCTAATAACGGCCGCAGCACCTTCAACTCCAGTGGTTGCTAAGCTCGAAAATAACTGGACAGTACATTGCGGATAGGCTCCCTTCAGATACAGAGCTACGTCTTTTAAGGTAATATTTGCCTGTTGTGAGCTCAACTTGTCAGCTTTCGTTAGTAATATATGAATTGCTTTTCCAGTTGGTGCAAACCAATCAAGCATTTTAATATCGAGAGGTTTTAGAGGATGACGAATATCCATTATCAACACTAAGCCCTTAAGGGGCTCGCGCGTTTGCAAATAATTGCTCAATAAAATCTGCCAGTGTTGGCGTATCGAATCTGGAACCTTAGCGTATCCATACCCCGGCAAATCAACCAAAAATTGGTCTGTATTTAATTTAAAATAATTAATTAATTGTGTGCGACCAGGAGTTTTACTGACAAAAGCCAACCGGCTCCGATTTGTAAGTGTATTAATTGCACTTGATTTTCCAGCATTAGACCGCCCTGCAAATGCAATCTCAATACCTGCATGCACGGGTAAATCCCGTATATCATTGACGGATGTATAGAAGGTTACATTGTGGAATCGAGACATAAATTTATTTTGAAATACCAACTTAAAAGCGTATTAAGAATCTTCAGCGATAACAATAAGTCCCTCCAGTACTAAATTATCAATTGCTTTAATTGGAATCTTAATAAAAGGAATTAATAAAAATGCTCCCCCTCCGCTTATAATGCACTCTTCTACAGGATGATCTATCCTTATAGATAGTAAATTATACATACGTTCAATAGCTCCTACCATAGAATCGATTATACCGCTATGTATTGCACTATTCGTGCACACAGGAAAGTCTTCATATTTATCCATATCCATATCAATTAGCTGAGTGCCCTGTTGCAGACTTTTAAGCATCAATTGGAAACCAGGTAAAATGATACCACCAAGAAATTCTCCAGAATCAGACAAAGCATCAATGGTCACCGCCGAACCAACATTTATAACCAAACAAGCATGTCGTTGCATTTTCCATGCTGCAATTAAAGCTGCCCAGCGATCACATCCTAATTGACTAAAATCAGAGTAACCATTAGAAACACCACATTGGAAGGAGAGCGATCGAATCCAGAGTGGCACAACCGTCCAAATTGAAATTTGCTCACAGATTTCATTTTTGGTAATCACTCGTGCAACATGAGAAATTACAATTTTTTCTGGAATAATTAAATCTTTAAATTCTTTCTTTAAACAAAGTATCTGTTCGTAAAACACTTTACCTTGTCTTAACCATCGCCCGTGATTAAACAATCCCCATTTTACGTATGAATTGCCAGAGTCAATCGCTAGAATATAAGACATCAGAAGCTCAATGATAATTCGAGCGCAAAGAAATATCGCCCACATGATACGTTTTTTTCCCCCCAGGCGTTCTTAAACAAATCGAACCATCATCAACTACGCCATCAACAGTGCCCACAATGCTACTACCATTTGGTAATATCAAGC
>CXWL01129907.1_pt1 | contig 25642 bp, 21 predicted proteins | sample 590931 | NCBI WGS metagenome assembly CXWL01 (sample SAMEA3498368, study PRJEB10139) | groundwater metagenome | biome: water well; material: biofilm material | place: Germany | collected 2015-04-27
AAGCTGCGTGACGCGCCCGAGTGGCGGCGGCGCCTGGCGCGCTCGGCGCAAGGTCTGGATACCTTGACCGAGCACGCAGTCAAAGGTTTTGGCGCCATGCCGGCCAAGGGCGGACGGGACAGCCTGACGCAAGCGGAGGTCAGGAGCGCCATCGTGTACATGATGGGACCGGAAAAATAGGGCAGCGCTAGCACGCCGACCGCTTACAATGTTTTGACAATGACAAGCGAAGACGGGCGCCACATGCCACTACTTGATCCACGCGCATTTCTGCAGCAACTGTTTGGCGCGGCGCTGGGTGCCGTGGGCGCGGCTAGCTGCCTGCCACCGCATTTGCCGGCGCCGCCGGCCAGGGGCCGCACGCTGGTCATCGGCGCCGGCAAGGCTGTCGCCGCCATGGCGCGCACGGTCGAATTGNNTCGCCATGGCGCGCACGGTCGAGATGCACTGGCCGGGCGAACTGTCCGGGCTGGTCGTGACGCGCTACGGCCACGGCGCGCCCTGCGAGCGCATCGAGGTGGTGGAGGCGGCCCATCCGGTGCCGGATGCGGCCGGGCAAGCGGCTGCGGCGCGCATGCTGGCCATGGTGGCCGGGCTGAGCGCGGATGACCTGGTGCTGTGCCTGATTTCCGGCGGTGGCTCGGCCTTGCTGGCCTTGCCCGCGCCCGGCATCACGCTGGCTGACAAGCAGCAACTGGCGCGCGCGCTGCTGGCCAGCGGCGCGACCATTTCTGAAATCAATTGCGTGCGCAAGCATTTGTCGGCGATCAAGGGTGGGCGCCTGGCGCTGGCTTGCGCGCCGGCGCGGGTGGTCACGCTGCTCATTTCCGACGTGCCGGGCGATGATCCGGCCATCATCGCCAGCGGACCGACGCTGCCAGACGCCACCACGTGCGCCGATGCGCTGGCGGTGCTGCACAAGTACGCCATTGTTGCGCCCGACAACGTGCTGGAACACTTGGGTACGGGCGCGGGCGAGACGCCCAAAACTGGTTTCGACGGCAATCGTGTGCAGGTCATCGCCAAGGCGCAGGATGCGCTGGAAGCGGCCGCGGCGTTTGCGCGCAAGGCCGGCATCACGTCCTATATCTTGTCGGACGCGATCGAGGGCGAGGCGCGCGAGGTGGCCCAGGTGCATGCAGCCATCGCGCGCCAGGCGGCGCGCCGCGGCCAGCCTTTTGCGCCGCCGTGCGTGATCCTGTCCGGCGGTGAAACCACGGTGACGGTGCGCGGCCAGGGCCGGGGCGGGCGCAATGCAGAGTTCCTTCTGAGCCTGGCCGTGGCGCTGGACGGCGCAGCGGGCATCCACGCCATTGCCTGCGACACCGATGGCATCGACGGCTCCGAGGATAATGCGGGCGCGCTGGTCGGCCCCGATACGCTGGCGCGCGCAGCCGCGCTGGGCCTGAATCCGCGCGCGTTACTTGCCAACAACGACGGCTACGGATTTTTCAGTGCGCTGGGCGACCTGGTGCAGACCGGCCCCACGCGTACCAATGTGAACGATTTTCGCGCACTGCTGATATGGGGAGACGACCATGGCGCTTCTTGAACAATTTTTCAAGCTCAAGGAAAACGACACCGACGTGCGCACCGAGCTCATTGCCGGCCTGACGACGTTCCTGACGATGGCCTACATCATCTTCGTCAATCCTTCCATCCTGGGCGACGCCGGCATGCCCAAGGATGCCGTGTTTGTCGCCACCTGCCTGGCCGCGGCCACCGGTTCGCTGATCATGGGCCTGTACGCCAACTATCCGATTGCCATGGCGCCCGGCATGGGATTGAATGCCTATTTTGCCTACGTGGTGGTCAAGGGCATGGGCCTGTCGTGGGAGGTCGCGCTGGGCGCCGTGTTCATTTCCGGCTGCCTGTTTATCCTGGTGAGCGTGTTCAAGCTGCGCGAAATGATCGTCAATGGCATTCCGGCATCGATCCGCACCGCCATTACGGTGGGCATCGGCATGTTTCTGGCGCTGATTGCGCTGCGCAGCGCCGGCATCGTGGTGGCCAATCCGGCCACGCTGGTCGGTATCGGCAACTTGCACCAGGCGCCGCCGCTGCTGGCCATTCTGGGGTTTTTCGCCATCGTGGCGCTTGACCGGCTGCGCGTCAAAGGCGCCATTCTGATCGGCATTCTGCTGGTGACCACGCTCAGTTTCTTTGTGGCGGGCAATCAGTTCAACGGCCTCGTGGCGCCGGTCCCATCGATCGCGCCGACGCTGCTCAAGCTCGACGTGATGGGCGCGCTGTCGGTGGGCATCCTCAATGTCGTGCTGGTGTTTTTCCTGGTCGAACTGTTCGACGCGACCGGCACCCTGATGGGCGTGGCCAAGCGCGCCGGCCTGCTGGTCGATGGCAAGATGGCACGCCTGAACAAGGCGCTGCTGGCCGACAGCGTGGCCATTGCCGGCGGCTCCCTGCTGGGCACGTCGAGCACGACTGCCTATATCGAGAGCGCGGCCGGGGTGCAGGCGGGCGGGCGCACTGGCCTGACCGCGGTGGCGGTGGCGCTGCTGTTCCTGGCCTGCCTGTTCATTTCGCCGCTGGCGGCAGTAGTGCCGGCCTACGCCACCGCACCCGCGCTGCTGTATGTGGCCTGCCTGATGCTGCGCGAGCTGGGCGAAATTGACTGGAGCGACAGCACCGAGAGCATTCCGGCCGCCATTGCCGCCTTGACCATGCCGTTCACCTATTCGATTGCGATGGGGGTGGCGTTCGGCTTCATCGCCTATGCCGTGCTCAAGCTGCTGACGGGGCGCGCGCGCGAGGTGCGGGCCATCGTGTGGGTGATTGCNNCGTGCTTATTTGCAGCGCCGCTCGCACGAAGCAAAACCGCCACCGACGCCGGAAGCGATCCGCCGGGAACTTGGATGGGAACTGGTGCGCGCGCCTGCAGGTCGTGTTGTGAAGTGATGGGCTAGGCGGGCTTGTTGGCCATCGCGTCGTACAGCGCGGCAGCCTTGGCGAAGGCCTCGTTTGGCGTGGCGGCCGCGCCCGGGCCGAATTCCTTTTGCACGGCTTCGCGGTTGTCATCAATCCAGTGCACGGCGCGGTCCAGATTGGCCATCTGGCGCTGCTGCGAATGGCCCTTGGCGTTAAGAAAATCCACGGTGGTGATGAAGGTGTCGGCAAACGCACGGCTTGATGCGGCCACGTGCGCCTTGTCGGCGGCCAGCGCGGCGTCCAGCTTGCCCTCGTCGATGGCGGCCAGACCGGTGCCGGGATCGGTCGTGATGCCCAGTTTGGCCAGGTCGCCCTTGATGCCCTTGTCGGCGCCGTTAAGGATGTAGTCGATATCGCGCCGGGTCGCAAAGCGCGCGCGCTGCGCCTCCCAGCTGCCTTCGAGCACGCCGCCCTTGTCGAGCGCCGGTGCAAAGCGGTTGACCCCGGCGTTATAGGTGTCCACGAAATGCGCCAGTGCGCCCTTGATGTCGGCCGCGCTGCTGGCGGCGTCCAGGCTGGCCAGCGGTTTTGCCGCTGCCTGCTCGGTCACCAGGCTGTGGCGCATTTCGCCCAGCTCGGAAAACTGTGCCTTGAACGTCACTTCCACGCGGTTGAGCACGGTGACCATGTTCTGGCCCGGACGGCTGAAGCCGCCCNNTGCCGGCGCCAAAGCGGGCGTCGCCGGCAGCCCGTCCGAGCGGGTCGAATTCCCAGCTGGTGGTGGGCGTGTCAAACAGGGACTGGCCCTTGAACAGGGCCAGCTGCGCGCGGATGTGGGACAGATCATGTGCCATAGTCGCTTCAGGATACACCCGTTGGCGGCCGATTCGATTGAATCAGGGTGTGCTGCGCTCGAACACGGAAAGTACCGTCATGTTGGGAGGCTGGGCGTGCTTGTCGTAGCGGGTGGTGAGGGTCAAGGTTTTGGCCGTCACGGCCACCTGCTTGACCGACTTCCAGCCGATCTGCGGCGCCAGGTTGGAGCTGGTCGTCACGGTGACGATCGACTTGCGGTCAATCCAGGAATAGGTGCCGCCATTGGTGTTGCCTGGCGACGTCATGGTCCAGCTGCCATCGGCGCTAAATTCAATGAAGGCGTCGCCTTTGGCTGGCATGATGCGCACGGCTTCGCCCTTGGGGTGCTGTTCGAGCCGCTGGTGCGTCCATTTGCCGATCAGTTTTTGCTGTTCGGGACGGGATGCGGCGGCGGCGGTGGCCACCGAACTGGCTAGCAGCAGAGAGAGCAGGCTGGTGCTGAACAATTTCATTGTTTCCTCAAGTAAAGCTTTGGTTCGTAAAATGACAGTCTACCGCTATCCAATCGCGGCCGGATATCGTATTCTCCCGCATTGCATTTCAGAACACTACACGAAGGGGATGTACATGAAGTGGAAATTCCTGGCCGCCGGCCTGCTGCTGAGCGCCGCCACCAGCGCGCAAGCGCTTGGCCCCGAGCAAGTCAATACCTTTACTTTGCCAAATGGGATGAAATTTATCGTGCTCGAAAGCAGCACGATTCCCAACGCAAATATGTACACGTTCTGGAAAGTCGGCTCGCGCAATGAAGCGCCCGGCATTACCGGTTTGTCGCATTTTTTCGAGCACATGATGTTCAACGGCTCCAAAAATTATGGCCCGAAGCAGTTCGACCGGGTCATGGAAGCCAAGGGCGGCGCCAATAACGCCTATACCAGCAACGACGTGACGGTGTACCAGGACTGGTTTCCGTCGGCCTCGCTGGAGACCATTTTTGCGCTGGAAAGCGACCGCATCGCGCATCTGGCGATCGATCCGACCGTGGTCGAGAGCGAGCGCGGCGTGGTGCTGTCCGAGCGCAGCACGGGCTTGGAAAACTCGAACGTGCGCCTGCTGATGGAAGAGGTCAATGGAGTGGCCTTCCAGGCGCATCCGTATTCCTGGTCCGTGATCGGCCACGAGTCCGACATCAAGGCCTGGACGCTGGACGACCTGAAGCGCTATTTCAACGTCTATTATTCACCCAATAATGCGGTGGCCGTGATCGTGGGCGACGTCAAGGCCGACCAGGTCAAGCGCCTGGCCACCAAGTATTTCGGCAGCATTGCCAAGCGCGCGCTGCCGCCGCCGGTGCGCACCGTCGAACCTGCGCAAAAGGGCGAGCGGCGCGTCTTCGTGGCCAAGGAATCGGTCACGTCGCCGAACCTGATGATCGGCTACAAGGTGCCGGAAATTGGCCACCCCGACTATTACGCGATCAATGTGCTGCAAAGCATACTGGCCGAAGGCAAGACGTCACGGCTGTACCAGGCGCTGGTTGACCAGCAACTGGCCAGCTCGGTCGGCGCCGACAATATCGATGGCTTCGATCCGGGCTTGCTGTACCTGTTCGCGGTGGCCGCCGCCAAGGTCGACGCGGCCAAGCTGGAGCAGGCCATGCTGGCCGAAGTGGCGCGCCTGATCAAGGATGGCGTGACCGACGAAGAGCTGCAAAAGGTCAAGAACCAGAAGCTGGTGGGCTATTACCGCCAGCTTGAGACCATCAACGGCAAGGCCCAGCAGCTGGGCAACCACGAAGTGTTCTTCGGGGACTACAAGAAAATGTTTTCCGCGCCCGATCAGTACCGCAAGCTGACCGTGGCCGATATCCGGCGCGTGGCCGCCCAGTACCTGATCAAGTCGCAGCGCACCGTTGGCGTGCTCGCTGCCAAAGAGGAATGATGATGAAAAAGCTCCTGGCAATGACCCTGTTCGCCACCACGGCGATGGCGGGCGCGGCGGACTTTCGCCTGCCCGCGTTTGACACCACGCGCCTGCCCAACGGCCTGACCGTGTACCTGATGGAGCGCCACGACGCGCCGCTGATCGCGCTGGGCGCGGTGCTCAAGGCCGGCTCGGTCCACGACGGCGCCCAGCCCGGCCTGGCCAACCTGGCGGGCGACGCCTTGCTGCTGGGTAGCGCCAGGCACGCCAAAGTCACGATCGACCAGGCGTTCGACTTCCGCGGCGCCACGCTGGGCGGCGCCAGCGGCGCCGAGCAGTCGAGCCTGGTGGCCAGCTTTGCGCGCGACGACGCGGCGGTGCTGATGCCGATGTTTGCCGACATCGTGCAGCAACCAAGGCTGGACCCGGCCGAACTGGACAAGCTGCGCGCGCGCAAGGTGCTGGGCCTCAAGCAAGCCAAGGAAGCGCCGCGCAATGTGGTGCAGGCGTATTACCGCGGCATGCTGTTTGGCGAGGGCGGCTACGGCAATCCGTCCGCCGGCACGGTGGGCAGCATGGCGGCCATTACCCGCAAGGACGTGCAGGACTTCCAGCAGCGCTATTACCGCCCGGATAACGCGGCCATCATCGTTGTGGGCGACTTCAAGATCACTGACATGCGGGCCCGCATTGCCGAACTGTTTGGCAACTGGCGCGCCAGTGGTCCGGCGCCCGCGCTTGTGCAATATGGAAAGGTCAAGGCCGACAAGGCGCGCGTGTGGCTGGTCAACAAGCCCGACGCGACCGAGACGACGTTCATGATTGGCGGGCCCGGCATTGCGCGCGCGAATCCCGACTATGTGCCGCTGGAAGTGCTCAATACCGTGCTGGGCGGCAGATTTACCTCCTGGCTCAATGATGAATTACGCATCAATTCCGGTTTGACCTACGGCGCGCGCAGCGAGTTCGCCACCTTGTCGCAAACGGGCACCTTTGGCATGTCCAGCTTCACGGCCACCGCCAAGACGGGACCGGCTTTGGAACTGGCGCTCAAAACTTACCAGCGGCTGTGGGACAAGGGCATCGATGCGGCCACGCTGGAGTCGGCCAAGGCCTACGTCAAAGGCCAGTTTCCGCCGCGCTTTGAGACCAGCGCGCAGCTGGCCGGCTTGCTGGCCGATATGTTCGTCGCCAATGTCAGCCGGGCCCAGTTCGACCAGTTCAACCAGGACGTGGACAGCCTGACGCCGGCGCGCGCCAAACAGCTGGTCGACCAGCACTTCCCGCGCGACAAGCTGCAAATGCTGTTGATCGGCAAGGCCAGCGAGATTCGCACGTTGGCCGCGCAATACGGCGAAGTCACCGAACTCGACATTACCGCAGATGGCTTTCAGCCAGTAAAATAGCCTTTCTTCAAGGGGAACCCAGTGTCTACATTAAACTTTTACCAAACGCCAGTCGCCCTCAACCGTGAGCGCCACCGCAATCTGAAACTTGATTCGACCAAGGGTGATTACCTGTTCGCGGCGAAAACCAATTCGCTGCTGCTGGCCACGACCGAACTGATCGACGCCGCTGCCAGCTATCCGGTGGTGTTCGTGGGCGAAGAAGGCGGTCCGTACACGCTGTGCGCCATGGTTGGCCTGAACAATGAAGAAAACCTGTTTGTCGACGCCAACGGCAAATGGGATGCGGGCAGCTATGTGCCCGCTTTCGTGCGCCGCTATCCTTTCGTGCTCTCGGGCGGCGCTGACGCGGCCGACCTGGCGGTCTGCATCGATGAGGCGTTTGCCGGTTTCAACGAGACCGCGGGACAGCCCCTGTTCGACGCCGAAGGCAAGGATACGCCGCTGCTGCTGGGCGCGATCGAGTTCCTGCGCCAGTTCCACGCTGAAATGCAGGCGACGTCAGCCTTTGCCGGCCGCCTGGCCGCGCTCGGTCTGCTGACGGCAAAGAACTTCGAAGTCCAGCGCGAGGGCCACAAGCGCGTGGTCGAAGGCGTGGTCATCATCGACGCGGAAAAACTGGCGGCGCTCGACGACGCCACCGTGCTGGCCATGGTGCGCAGCGGCGACATGGCGCTGGCGCATGCGCACCTGTTGTCGATCAAGCAGATTCCGCACATGGCGGTGCGCCTTGAAGAACGGCTGAAGGCTGCCGTGTAATTATCGGTTTCTTTTGGAAGCGTACTGAAATCGCGGGCCGGTGCCGTAGAATTGACAATATTGCACGGTCGTGCCCGCCATTTGTTTTTCAGGAACCGTTTCCCCTCATGTCCGATTCGCATTTACCCTTCGGGGACGTCAGCGCCAGCGTGAGCGTGACTGATATTGGCCCGGCCATCTTTGAGAGCAGCAACGACTGCGTCAAGATGCTCGATCGCGACGGTGCGCTGCTGTCGATGAACAAGAACGGTCAATGCATGATGGAAATCGACGATTTCCGCAGCGTGGCCGGCCTGGCCTGGCCCAGTCTGTGGCCGGCCGAGTCGCACGGCGCCATCTTGCACGCACTTGACGAGGCGCGCGCCGGGCGCACCGGCCACTTCGCTGCCTTTTGCCCGACCGCCAAGGCGACGCCCAAGTGGTGGGATGTGATCGTGACGCCCGTGTTGGGAGCAGGCGGCAGCATCGAACGGATCTTGTCGATTTCACGCGATGTGACGAAGGAGCGCCAGGTCAACCGGGAACTGCATGCCAGCCGTGCCCGGTTCGCGCTATTGCTCGAGTCCTCCGGCGAGGGGATTTACGGGATCGACGCCGACCAGGTCTGCATCTTTATCAACCACACCGGCGCCCAGTTGCTGGGCTACCAAGCTGATCAACTGATCGGTCACGCGCTGCCGTGGGATGCGGGCCGCGCGGCGCCGGTCACGCGGCGTGAGGGCGAGGTGCGCTGGCACCGGGATGGCCGGGCGCAGCCGCTGTCGTATTCGGTGGCGCCGATGGCAGGCGGCGGCGTCGTGGTCACCTTTGCCGACATCAGCGAGCGCAAGGCGGCCGAGGAAAAGCTGCGCGACGCCGACCGGCGCAAGGATGAATTTTTGGCGATGCTGGCGCACGAATTGCGCAATCCGCTGGCGCCGATCGGCGCCGCCGCCGAAATGCTCAAGCTGGGCACAGCCGACGCCATGCAGGTGCGCCAGACCAGCGATATCATCAGCCGCCAGGTCAGCCACATGACCAATCTGGTTGACGACCTGCTCGACGTCTCGCGCGTCACCCGCGGCCTGGTCACGCTGGCGCTGGCGCCGCACGACATGGGGCGCATCATCAGCGACGCCGTCGAGCAGGCCAGTCCGCTGATTGTGCGCAAGCGCCACACGCTGCACTTGCGGCTGGCGCCGGTCCTGTGCCGCGTGATGGGCGACCACAAGCGGCTGGTGCAGATCGTGTCGAATTTGCTCAACAACGCCGCCAAGTACACGGCCACCGGCGGCGCGCTGGTGCTCGAGACAGCCATCGACGGCGGCATGCTGGTGCTAACTGTCAGCGACAACGGCATCGGCATCGCGCCCGAGCTGGCGGCGCGCGTGTTCGACCTGTTCACCCAGGCTGAACCGACCTCGGACCGCGCATCGGGCGGCCTGGGACTGGGGCTGGCGCTGGTCAAGAATCTGACGGAGCTGCACGGCGGCAGCGTCAGCTGTACCAGCGCCGGAGCCGGGCGCGGCAGCAGTTTCCAGGTCTGCTTGCCACGCCTTGGCGACGACGCCGGCGCGCCGGCTGTGTTGGCCGATGCCGCTCCCGCGCACGCGTTGGCGGGGCGCCGCATACTGTTGGTGGACGACAACATCGATGCGGCGACAATGCTAGGCATGCTGCTCGACGCCTCGGGGCACGCGGTGACGGTGGTCCATTCGGCCGAGCGCGCGCTGGCCTGCATCGGCGAGCAGGCGTTCGACGCTTGCCTGCTCGACATCGGCCTGCCCGATATGGACGGCAACGCCCTGGCACGGCGCCTGCGCCAGCACCCGGCCACGGCAGCGTGCATTCTGGTCGCCATAACGGGCTACGGCCAGGACAGCGACCGCCGCGACACGGCTGCGGCGGGGTTTGATTACCATTTCATCAAGCCGGTCGATACCCATGCGCTGATGGCGCTGCTTGCTGAGGCCGCCTAGACAAGGCTGGCGTGCGGCGCGCCGGCCGCTACCGGTGCTACACTGAACTATCCCAGTTTGAAAGGTCCGCCATGTCGCCCGTCAGTGGGGCCACCGTCGGGGCCACCGACATCGCCGATGTGGCGCCGGTGGCTTCCTCCCTCCTTTCCCAACTGCAGCGTTTGCAGCAGCAGTTGGCCGAAAGCATGAACAGCGCCGCCGGCAAGACGCCCGAGGGGCGTGCCACCATTGATGCCATTCGCGGCAAAATCAGCCAGCTCGAGCAGCGCATTGCCCAGTCCGACCAGGTGGGCGAGCGCCGCGCCGCGTTGTTGCGCGCCGGAAAAACCGAGCCCGCCGCCTCGGTGGCGGCAGCTTCCGGCACCGTCACCCAAACGCCGAAAACTTCCGGTCCCGGCCAGATCATCGACGTGTTCGCCTGAGCGGCTTTCCAAACGGGCCGAACTAGGGCACAGTGTGGCCCTATGACAACGAACGACTTGCCTTTTCGCGCCACCACCGAGCAAGCCTGCGCCTGGCTGGCAGTCCACAGTGGCGGCGCCTGGACGCTGGCGCGCCTGCTCGAGCACGCCATCACGCCGTATGTCTGGCTCGACTACGACCCGGCCATGGCATCGCTGTTTGGCGACGCCAATGGCGGCTATGCGGCGCCCATCTTCTTTGAGGACGACACGGCGCGCCTGGCCGCCGGCAGCGCCGACGTCGTGATCACCATCACCAAGGACGCCTACAAGATCGTCACCCGGCTGCCGGCGCCTGGCCTGCGGCGCGAACTGCACGCATTGCGCTTCCAGAAGCGCGATCTGGAACGGCTTGCCGCCCAGCTCAAGAAGGACGCCACAGCGCCGCCCGCCGCACCCGAGGCGGCCAGGGAAACCCAGGCCGGCATCGGCCGCGCCGAGGTGCTGGCCGCGTTCGGCGCCCTGTTCAAGAGCGACCTGGCGCAGGCGCTCGACGCCGGCGGCGGCATCTTTGGCGACGATGGCGCGCGCGTCAAGGGCAGCGCCAGGAAGTCGGCGGCAAAGGCCTTGTGGAATCCGGTGACGCTGGCGCTGGGTTTGAATGAGGTGCACCGGGTGCCGCTGGGGCAGCTCAAGCGCGCGTTTACCAGCCATGACTTCCTGCATCCCTGGCTGGCCAACTGGATGCAGTCGCTGTCTCTGCTGGGCAAATAATTTCCTTGCTGTATGGACAGTCGATGTGACAGACTGGTCACCTTTGCCGCTTCTGGATGTGCCATGTTCTCTCAAGCCCGCCTTGCCTGCCTGATCGCGGCCCTGTTGCTGCACCCTGTCAGCCATGCCGATATCTACAAATGGGTCGATGCCAACGGCAAGGTGCATTATTCGGACAAGAAGGATGGGGCCGGCCCGGCCGCAGTCGGCGCGATCCGGCCCGACGCTGCACCGGTGAGCGCGCCCGCCGTCAAAACGCCCAGCTGGCAGGAGCGCGAGCGCGCCTACCAGCGGCGCCAGCAAGAGGCGGCCAGCACGCCCCCGGGTGGCAGCAGCGACAGGCCGAAACGGCTGAGCCACGCATACGGCAGCAACCAGGTCGACAACGACCAGGCCAAGTGCGCGCTGGCGCGCGACGTCATCAGCGGCGCCGTGCGCCATACCAATGGCAGTGTGACTGACGCCAACGACCGCCAGATCGCGCAACAGGATCTCCAAGCGTTTTGCCGTTGAATCCCCGTTAGCAAGGTAATCCATGGACCACAGCAAGCCGACCGAGGGAGCATCCGTTGCGGCGCACGACGACGCCGCCGCGCGCGCGCTGCTCCTCGAGCGGCGCATTGCGGCCCTGGAAAAAGTGGTGGCAATCGAACGGCGCCTGCGCGAATTGCAAAAAAGCGCGCCCGCACCGACGCTGACAGCGCGCGCGGCGCCGGACGACGACTCGACCGTGCTGTACCGGCCCCTGCACCAGATGGTCGATGATTCGACCGTGCTGGCGCGGGCCCCGCTGGACGACTCGACCGTGCTGTATCGCACTGCGCCAGCTGCTGCCGCGATGGCGCCGGCCGCGCCCGCCGACAGCGCAGCCGACAGCGCACTGGTGCTCACGCCCGGCTTTCATCTGTTCGAATACCGGATCGATGCGGTGCTGGGACAGGGCGGCTTCGGGGTCACCTATCTGGCCACCGACGTGCACCTGAACGCCAAGGTCGCAATCAAGGAATACCTGCCGGGCGAACTGGCGCAGCGCTCGGGCGACAAGTCGGTCTCGCCGCGCTGGCCCGAAGACGGCGCGCTGTATCAGGACGGACTGGACAACTTCCTGGTCGAAGCGCGCACGCTGGCCACGTTCCGCCATCCGAACATCGTGCGCGTGGCGCGCTTTTTCGAGGCCAACCGCACCGCCTACATGGTGCTCGAATACGAACGGGGGCAGCCACTCAAGCATTGGTGGCCAGCGCGCAAGGAAGCGTCCGAAAGCGAACTGCTCAGCCTGATGCAGCCGCTGCTGGACGGCTTGAACGTGGTGCACCAGGCCGGCTTCCTGCACCGCGACATCAAGCCTGACAATATTTACCGGCGCAAGGACGACGGCTCGCTGGTGCTGCTCGACTTTGGCGCCGCGCGCCTGGCGGTGGGGCAGGCCGGCGCGCTGGCCGACGTGGTCACCCCTGGCTACGCACCCACCGAGCAATACGGCGGCGGCGTGCAGGGGCCGTGGACCGACATTTATTCGCTGGGCGCCACGCTGTACTGGATGATCACCGGCGCCAAGCCGCCGGCCGCGCCGCTGCGCGCCAGCGGCGCGGTGGCCATGCCGAGCGCCGTGCAGGCCGGGCAGGGACGCTACAGCGAAGCCTTCCTGCGTGCAGTCGACTGGGCGCTGGAGCCCGATCCTGCCGCGCGGCCCCAGGATCTGCAAGCGTTTTCGCAAAAGCTGTACGCGGCCCACGCGGGCAGCCTGGCGCTGCACGACGCGCTCAAGGCAGGCGAGGCCGAACCGGGCTTTGGCAACGAGAGCTTGCGCGCCTTGCTCGACTCGCCGCGCCTGCTCAAGCGGCGCGCCTTGCAAGTGGGGCGCGCCATCATCCACCCGGGCTCGTGGCCTTTGGTGATCAAGATGACGATTGCGATGATGCTGGCGGCGCTGCTGCCGATGCTGATGACCGCGTATTACAACCTGGACGGCTCCGTCACGGCGGTCTCGGCCAGCGAAATGCGCAATCTGCAGCGCATTGCCAAGAGCAGCGCCGGGCAGGTCGCGCAGCTGGTCGAAGATAGCCAGAACCTGGCCAATTACGCGGCCACCGAGGCCGAATTCATCGATTACCTGCGGTTCCCGGACGAGGCGCGCAAGGCGCAGGTGCATGTCAAGCTTGGCAATCTGATCCGCACCAATCCGGACGTGGCGCTGATTTTTCTGATGGATACCCAGGGCACGGCGCTGGTGGCCAGCCGCGCCGGCGTCGAGGGCAATAGCTACAAGTTCCGCGAATACTTCCAGCTGGCCGTGCAGGGGCGCGCCACGCGCACCGGCATCCTCGTCGGCTCCAGCGATGGCAAGCGCGGCATGTTTTACGCCAACCCCATCTTCGATGAAGCGGGCAAGGTGGCCGGCGTGGTGGTGCTGCGCATCAAGGCTTCCAGCATTGCCGATATTTTGGAAGGCATCACCGCCGGCACCAACCGGGTGCCGTTCATGATCGATGGCGACGGCATCCTGATCTATCATCCGGACGAAAAGCAGCTGCACCGCAGCCTGGGCCAGCTGCCGCCCGACACCCAGAAGCGGATCGCCGCCGACAAGCGCTTCGCGCGCGACCGGATTGACAGCGTGCAGATGCCGCAGCTGGCCAAGACGCTGATCGGGGCCACCACCTCGGGCAGCACCACCTACTATTCGACGCTCTCGCGCGAGGAGGAGCATGCCGGCTATGCGCCTGTCAAAGGCCACGACTGGGTGGTCGGCGTCACCGAGTCGCGCCGCGTGTTTGAAGCGCCGCTGCGCAAGCTGTTTCTCAATGTGCTCTACAGCGTGGTGCTGGTGGGGCTGCTGTTCCTGGTGCTGGCCGTGCTGTTTGCGCGCAGCATCGTGCGGCCTGTGGCGCGCCTGACTGCCGCCGCCAATGCGCTCAAGGAAGGCGACTACGAAAACGCCAACATCAAGGTCACCAGCAACGATGAAATCGGCCGCCTGGCGCGCACCTTCAATGTGATGATCGATGTGCTGCGCCAGCGCGACCGCGAAAAGCGCAGCGGCCGGCGCAATCCTGGCGCGCCCGACGACTGAGGCGCTACTGCACCCGCGCCGACAGGCGCCACGCGGCCAGATGGCCGACATCGAAGCCGGCGTCGTCGCGCACCCGCAGCTGCCACCTGCCACGGATGGGGCGCCCAATCAGCGCGCGCAGGGCCGGCGTGTCTTGCGGCGTATAGCTGCGGATCAGATTGTCGCTGGCGCCGCCCGCATGGTTGTGCAGCAGCACGGCGCTGGCGTCGGGGGCGAGCAGTTCGACCCGCAAGTCGCCGATATAGGTGTGGCGGATGTCGACCTGCAGGCGCAATTCGCCGATGTTGCCGTCGTCGCTGATGTCGATCGCGCTGGCCACCGGCGCGCCGGCGTCGGGAATGGCCAGCTCCGCAGTTTGCACGACATCGACGCGGCGCGTGCTGTCGGCTCCTTCGGCGGCCGCCCTGACCGCGCGCCAGGCGTTGACCTTGCCGTAGCCAAACCACAGGCTAAAGCCGCCCGCGTCGAACTCGCCGCCCTGGTTGACGGGGGTGTCGGTCATCAGCGACAAGTCCTTGTCGGCCGTGCTGCGCAGCAGCTGGCGCACTTGCAGCGCCGTGAGCGCCGGATTGGCCGACAGCACCAGTGCGCACACGCCGGCCACGGTGGGGGTGGCGCTCGAGGTGCCGCCGAAATCGGGCGTGAAGCGCGCGCCGGGCGTGAAGTCCGAACCGGGGCCGGCGCCCTCGTTGTCGGTGGTGGTGATGCCGCGTCCGGGCGGCGACGTCAGGCCCAGGTCGTCCCAGTTGTCGGACGGCGCGCACACGCTGATCTGCGCGCCCCACGACGAATACGCCGAGCGGGTCTTGCGCGAGGTGCTGGCGCTGACGGTGATCACGTCCGGATGGGCCGCCACCCAGCGCTCGATCGGCCCGCTATAGCTGCGGAGGATGCCGTTGTGGTCGCGGTAGCGGTAGGTCTGGGTGTTGGCCAGATCGGCCACCGGACAGTTGCTGTTGCCGGCCGCGATGCAAAACACCAAGCCCTTGCCGCGCCGCCCGCCGTTGCGCGCCAGGCGCGCCATGGCCTCGCGCAGCGCGCTGCTCATGGGGGCGTCGGCCGGGCCCACGCCCCACGAGCACGACAGCACATCGGCCAGCGGCGAGATCTTGTCGAACATGGTGATGAAATGGGCATCGGACATGGCGCTCAGGGGAAAGCGCACGGCCGCCAGCGCGCAGCCGGGCGCCACGCCGATGACGCCGCTGCCATTGCCTTCGGCCACCGCCACGCCCAGGCACGGCGTGCCATGGTAGTCGCCGGCGCGCGGCTGCACGTCCTCGCGCCAGTCGATGGCCGCATTCGCGCTGCCCGCCGCCAGCACCGCATTCAGGCGCGCACGCACCTTGCCCGCGCCCTGGAAGTCCGGGTGGGACAGGTCGAAGCCGTCATCGGCCACGGCCACGACGACTTCGCGCCGGCCCAGCGTGATGTCCCAGGCCTCGGGCGCGAAGATGCCGGCCCCGGCCACCAGGTCGGGCGCGGCGCTGGCCGGCGCGTGCAAATGCCACTGCTGGGCAAAGCGCTCGTCGGCCGGAATGAAGGCGTAGCGGGTGACGGGGCGCACGATGTTCGGCTCGGCGTACTCGACGTCGGCGTCCAGCGCGGCCGTATTGGCGGCGGCGATCGGATTGCTGCCGGTGGCGTCGGTAACGCGCACCAGCAAGGTCTTGTTGCCCAGGTCGCGTTCGAGCACCAGATGGCGCGCTTGCAGGTGGGCGCGGATGCGGGCCTCGGGCGTGTCGGGCTTGAACTTGATGAAAAAGGTTTCCGTGATCAGGTATTCGCTCTCGCCTGTCTGGCGGTCGCGGTAGACATGGTGGACCACCTCGTGGGCGGCGCGCATCGCTTGCACCGCGCGTTCGCGCTCGGCGTCCGCAACGGTGGCGCGCACCAGTCCCGGCGCTACCGGTTCGACCCGCTGCAGGCTGACGCCGGCGCGCGCGGCGGCCGCCTGGGCCTGTTCGGGGCTGTGGGCCCGGATCGTGATGGCGGCGTCGTCCTTGCGCACGTCAATCTTGCGTCCGCCCTGCCAGAAAAATGTCGTCTCGGCCATGCTCGCTGCTCCTTGTGGTCTGGGTGATTTAACGGTAGGCCACGCTCAGCGTGGCGTCGGCGCCGCCCATGATGCGCACCTGGCCGGCACGGGACTGGCTGTCGGGAAACTGCAGCCGCAGCTGCGTGAGCGCGCCGCGCCCGCGCCCGATGGCGGCCAGCCCTTCGGCGCTGAACTGGCCCGAGCGCGCGCTGCCGTCAAAGGGGGCGATCGCGGCCACAAAGGCGGCGCTGGGCGGGTCGGCCCAGTCCGCGCCATCGGTGGCCGGGCTGCGCCCGAAGGCGCCGCGGCGCAGGTCGACGATGATGGCGCGCCGCCCATGCCACGGCTCGCCAACGCGTGCCTGCTGCCTGACGGTGACGAAGGCGCGCGTGACGCGTGCGTCCGGCGGGATGGCGCTGGTGTCAAAGGAGAGCAGGGCGCGGCTGGCGCGCCCGTCAGCGGCCAGCCCCACCGCCAGGGAGCCGGGGGGCGCCGGGCGGGCATGCGCGCCGCCTGGCCCGGCGCTGACGCAGCCGTTTTCGGCGCCGCGGCTGGCAAACACGCGCAGCTGTTCGGCGCCCCGCGCCACGGGCGCGCCGGCCAGGCGGTCGATCATGCGCCGCACGGCCGCCACCTGGACCCCGTCGCGCGTGTCGTAGGCCTGGGGCGAGGTATAGCCCCACCAGTCGAAGCAGCCGTTCGGGTTGCGCAGCGCGATGCTGACCGTTTGCGGATACAGCACGATGATGGCGTTGGTGTCGGCCCACTGGTTGATGCCGCTATTGCGGATGTAGGCGTCGTGCACATGTTCGGCGTACTGGAAGCAGCCGTGAAAGGCCACATGCACGCGGCAGCGTGCGCCCGCCTCGCAGCTGGCCGGCACGTAGACCCAGCCGCTGTCATCCATGCCCTGGCTGCGCGCCGCCGTCAGAAATTCGGTCTGGTCGAATTCGATGAAGCGCCCGGCCGGCGCGCCGCCATTGCGCGCCGCCAGCGGCCCATAGATGTGCTGGAGCAGCGCGCCAGCGGCGTCGAAGTCGCAGTCGTTGACGTAGGCGTCGTGCAGCGCCGACCTGTTCTTGTAGTGGCAGGGCTGGACCCGGCGGTCGCCTTCGAGCACCACCTGGTTGTGGAAGGTGGCCAGGTCGCTGCGGTAGGCGATGTGCGCGGCCGGCATGAAGTGGCGGTAAAAGGCGGCCAGCGCGTCCACCACGGCCGGCTTGACGACGTCGTCGGCCGCGCCGACGAAGATCCAGGCTTTCTGGCGCGCCAGCTGGGCCGGGTCGTCGATCAGGCCGGCGCGGCCCCGTTCACGCGTGAGGGCGGCCAGGCGCGCGATGTCGGCCGCCTGCGGCGCGGGAAACAGCAAGCTGGGGCGCATGCAGCGCGTTTGCGCGGTAAACAGGCTGCCTTCGGCGCAGTGGTAGGGACCGCCGGCAAACACGCCCGCGCCCTGCATGATGGACGCGTGCGCCACGTGCATCTGGACTGCCATGTAGGCGCCGGCCGACAGGCCCGAGACCGACGTTTGCGCGAGCTCGGCGCCAAAGGCCGGCAGGCTGACCGGCGCCGCGCGCGCGCCATGGGCGGTGCACAGCGCCACAATCCAGATGGCTTGCCTGGCAACGTGCAGCAGCCCGCTCATGACTTCCTCCGTTTCACGCCCGTGTTCAGTTAGGCGCGCGCCGAAGCGAAGAGTTCAGACTTTATTTGGTAGCGTGATGCTGACCATCAGCCCGCCGCCGGCGCGGTTGGCCGCGCCTATGCTGCCGCCATGGGCGTCAATCACGCGCCGCGCAATCGCCAGGCCGAGGCCGTGACCGTCGACGTTGTTGGCGTTCGGATGGGAGCGGTAGAAGGGCTGGAAAATGGTGTCCAGGTCGGCGGGATCGACCCCGGGGCCGCGGTCGGCGACCTGCACCAGCAGCTGGCCGGCGCGCTCGTCGAGCGTGATCTCGACCGCGCCGCCGGGCGCACTGTGCTTGACCGCGTTGCGCACCACGTTCTCGATCGCGCGCCACAACAGGTCGGGCGCGCCGCGCAGCTGGGCCGTGGTGCTCGCTTGCACCTGCACCGCGATCTTGCCAGCGGCCGCTTCGAAGGCGGCGTCGGCGCCGATCTCGGCCACCATCTCGGCCAGCGCGATCATCTCCGTGGCCGGCAGCGCCGAGCCCGCCTCCAGGCGCGCCAGCGTCAGCAGTTCGCCTACCAGCACATCCATGCGCACGCTTTCGCGTTCGATGCGCTCGAGCGACACCTTCAGTTTGTCGGGCTGCTGGTGCGCCAGGCCGATGGCCGCCTGCAGCCGCGCCAGCGGCGAGCGCAGCTCGTGCGAGACGTCGTGCAGCAAGCGCCGCTGGTGCTCCATCAGCGCGCGCAGCTGGCCGCTCATGCGGTCGAAGTCGCGCCCCAGGTCGGCCAGTTCGTCGCCCCGTGCGGCGCCGCCAAAGCGCGGCGCCAGGTCGCCTGACGCGGCGGCGTCGAAGGCGGCGCGCAGCGCGCGGATCGGACGCGCAAAATACCAGGCCAGCAGCGCGGCAAACAGCAGGCTGGCCAGGGTCCCGACCACCATCGTGATGTAGGGCAGGCGGTAGCCCTGGGGCGGACGCCTGGACGGCGCCGGCGCGCCAAACAGCGTGGGCGGCGTCATCCGGAAAGCGGGGCGCGGCCCGGCGACGCGCTGGGTGAACACGGTCAGGCTGCGGCCGTTTGCGCCGCGCAGCTGGCGCACGGCGCCGCTGCCGGCCAGGCGCGCGGCCTCGGCCACGAGAGTGGGACTGACGGCGCGCCCCTGCAGGTCGCGCGCGTCGGCGTCGAGCACCACGATGCGCTGGTGCGCGCTGCCGGCTGCCAGCTGGCGCAGGCCCGCTTCGCCGCCGTACTGCAGCGTCAGGGCCGCCGCGTCAAGCAGCGTTTCGCTGCCGGGGCCGGTGTCGATGCGGGCCGCGTCAGCCTTGCTGCGGGCCTGGTCCCAGACCCAGAAGGTGGCGCCCACGCCCAGCGTGGCGGCTAGCTGGGCAAACAGGATGGCGAGGAAAAATTTCCAGAACAGGCGGCCCATGCTTATTCGCTAATCAGCTGGTAGCCTTGGCGGTACACTGTCTGCAGGCAGGAGCGGCCGTCGTCGAGCAGGCCCAGTTTGTGGCGCAGGCTGCTCAGGTGGACGTCGATGTTGCGGTCAAAGCGCGCCAGCGGCCGGCCCAGTCCCTGTTCCGACAGGTCGTTCTTGCTGACCGGGCGCCCCGCATGCCTGGCCAGTACTTCGAGCAGATTGAATTCGGTGCTGGTCAAGGCCAGCGCTGCGCCGTCCCAGCTGGCGCGGCGCAGCGCCGGCGTCAGGCTCAGCTTGCCCACCACCAGCGCCTGCGGCGTGCTGCTGTCGGGCTGCGGCTGGGCGCGGCGCAAGATGGCGCGGATGCGCGCGCACAGTTCGCGCGGCGTGCACGGCTTGGTCACATAGTCGTCGGCGCCCAGTTCCAGCCCCAGGATGCGGTCGGTGTCGTCGCCGCGCCCGGTCAGCATCAGGATCGGCAGGCTGCTCTTTTCGCGGATCAGGCGCAGCGTCTGGATGCCGTTCATGCGCGGCATCATGACGTCCAGGATGGCAATCGCATAGCCGCCGCCCAGCGCCTTGGCCGCACCCGTTTCGCCATCGTGGGCCACGCCCACGCCAAAGCCTTCCTGCGACAGGTAGTCGCGGAACATTTCTACCAGCTCGGCATCGTCATCGATCAACAGGACTTGATTCATGGGGCCATGATAGCAAAGGAGGATGGGCCTGGCGGGCGATCTTTACATCGTTTTACCCTGCACTTACGGCGCTTTACACGGTCTGAACCAACAATGGAGGCCCTTTCAACCGCGATTGGATCGCCCATGCATAGCGACAGCAGCGCCGCCGGCGCCAAGCTTGATGCTTCAGCTGCGTCCGGCAATCTGATCAACACAACGGCGTAACGCCACACCTGGGAATCATTATGGAAGACCACAAGCACGAGCACGGCCTGGCGCAGGACATTGACACCTTGCTCACGATGACGGCCAGCCGCCGCCAGTCGCTGCGCTGGCTGTTCGCGGGCGCGGCGGCGGCGCAGCTGGCGGCCTGCGGCGGCGGCGCGGCCACGGCCGCGGCCACTCCGCCCACGTCCGGCACCGGCAGCAGCGGCGCCTGCGCCGTGATTGCCGAGGAGACGGGCGGCCCGTATCCGGGCGACGGCAGCAATGCGAACGTCAACGGCGTGGCCAACGCGCTGATCCTGGCCGGCGTGGTGCGCAGCGACATTCGCAGCAGCTTTGCCGGCGCCACCGGTGTCGCGCAAGGGGTGCCGCTGACCATCAAGCTACAGCTGGTCAACGTCAACGCCAGCTGCGCCGCGCTGGCCGGCGCCACCGTCTACCTGTGGCATTGCGACCGCGACGGCAACTATTCAATGTACTCAAGCGGCGTGACGGGCCAGAATTATCTGCGCGGCGTGCAGCAGGCCGACAGCGCCGGCAACATCACCTTCACCACCATCTTCCCCGGCTGCTACGCGGGGCGCATGCCGCATGTGCACTTCGAAGTGTTTCCCAGCCTGGAGAAGGCCAGCAGCGCGGCCAACCGCATCAAGACGTCGCAGTTCGGCTTTCCGACAGCCATGCTGGCTGACGCCTACGCTGCCAGCGGCTACGCCAACAGCGTGCGCAACCTGGCCGGCATGAGCTACGCCAGTGACAATGTGTTCAGCGATGGCACGGCGCTGCAGATTGTGGCCATCGAAGGCAGCGCCGCGCTGGGCTACACGGCCACGCTCAGCATTGGCGTCGCCCTGTAGCGTCAGAAACGGGCGCCGCCCATTTCTGCGCCCGGCTTCTGGCGGCGGCCACCAGCGGGCGGTTCGCCGCGCGCCGCGCCCGCCGCGCGTTCAGGGGCGTCGACCCGCTCCATCTGGGTCAGCAGAAACTGGCTGGCCTGCAGGCGCTGCTGGTCGTTCAGGGCGTCGGCCAGCGTCAGCCACAGTTCGCGCAGTTCGGCGTTTTCAACGGCGCTGGCCGACTCTTCCTGGGCCAGGGCGCGCGCCAGCGGCCGCAATTCCTGGGCCGGGTCCTGCAGCGCGGTCTTGAAGGCGGCCTGCAGCTTGTCGCGCCGGGTCTGGCGCGCACGCAGCAGACCGGCCGATTTGGATGCGACTTGCTGCCACAAGGTTTGCTGGTTTGGCGTCAGGTGCAAAGAATCCTTGATGAAGCCGGCGCCGCGCAACAAGTTGTCGGCTTCCAGGTTCATCACAGGGGCGGCGTGGGCCGGCAGCGCTGTCGCCAATAGCAAGGCGGCCAGCAAATGGTTCAAGCGCAATTTCATGGAGGGGGTGGCAGAAGTGGAGGAGTCGCCAATATAGGGTTCGCGCGCGCGCCTTGCCATCGGCTTTACCTAACTTTACCGTGCCGACAGCATTGCTTGGGCTTCCCTGTGGAGTAATAAAATTTATTTCCCGGAAACTTTGTACTTGCCCACTGGAATTGCAAGTGCCCTACTGCAAGTCGTTGTTTTACATCAACAACGTGGCGTCCTTGCTGAGCGCCTATTCGCCGGTTGGCTATGACGTTGACGTGACCAGCGGCGCCTGGAGCACCGGCAACGGTCACGGTTCGTTCCAGATTCACCATTTCGGCGCCGGCCAGACCTTGTTCGGCTGGAATGACTGGGGCGGCAATTCGGTCGGCAGGGCTTCCGAGTTTGGTATTGGCAACGCATCGCTGCTGGGCCATCAACACAATGACTGGACTTTTCCGGATCGGGGCCAGGCCGGCATGATGCAGATCGTCGTCGGCGAGCTGAAAGACGTGCCTGAACCGGCCTCGCTGGCCATCCTCGGTCTGGGCCTGGCTGGCCTGGCCGCAGCACGCAGCCGCAAGCAGGCCTAAGGTCACGCCGCTGCCTGCGCCGCTGTTCCAGGCGCCACCCTAGGACGCGAAAAGCGCGCCCTGCGCGAGCAGCTCGGTAAAGCGGGGCCCGGCCAGCGCTTCCGAAAACAAGAATCCTTGCGCATAGTCGCAGCCAACAGCGCGCAGGCGCGCGCTCTGGTCCGCATCCTCCACGCCTTCGGCGATCACTTTCAGACCCAGTCCGTGCGCGGCGACGATGATGCCGGCCGCCAGCGCGCGCGGCCCGTTTTGCGCCAGCTCGCGCACCAGCGACTGGTCGATCTTCAGTGCCGCCAGCGGCACTGCGGTCAGGCTGCTCATGGCAGCATTGCCGGCGCCGAAGTCGTCCAGGCACAGGCGCACGCCCGCTGCGCCCAGCTGCGCCAGGCGGCTGCGGGCGCCGTGCAGTGCCGCCTCGGTAAATTCGAGCGTCACCGGTGCGCTGGCCTGGGCCAGGCGCGCAACGATGGTTTGCCAGTGCGCCGTTCCCTGGCTCCCCGCGCCGGCCTGGGCCGACTTGTTGATCGTCACCAGCAGCGCCGCGCCGCGCTGGATCTGCCACTGCCGGGCGCGCGCCAGCGCGTCGGCCAGCACCCATTCGTCGATGCCCGCCGCCAGCCCGGCTTCTTCGGCCAGGCCGAAAAACTGGCTGGCCGCCAGCAAGCCCTGCGCCGGGTGCTGCCAGCGCACTTGCGCGGCGGCGCCGACGATGGCGCCGCCGGCCAGGTCGATGATGGGCTGGTAGTACACCAGCAGCTGGCCGTGCGCGATGGCGCCGCGCAATTCGCCTATCAGCTTCATGCGTGCGCTGGCGGCCGCGCGCATGGCAGGCGTAAAAAAGGCGAAGCTGCCGCCGCCGTCTTTTTTGACGGCGTACATGGCCTGGTCGGCGTGGCGCAGCAGTTCCTCGGCGCTGGTGGCGTCGCGCGGATACAGGGCAATGCCGATGCTGCAGCCGATCTGGGCCGCTCGTGTGCCCAGCGTGAACGGCAGCGCCAGCTGGTCGACGATGTGCTGGGCCAGGATGTCGACGTGGGGCAGGTTGCGGATGTCGGTCAGCAGCGCGGCAAATTCGTCGCCGCCCATGCGCGCCACGCTGTCGGTGCCGCGCACCTGGCCGGCGATGCGGGCGGCCCCTTGGCGCAGCAGCGCGTCGCCCGCTTCGTGGCCCAGCTGGTCGTTGACCTGCTTGAAGCCGTCCAGGTCGATGAACAGCAGCGCCAGCGGCAGCTGCAAGCGCCCGGCGCGCTTGATTTCCTGGGCCAGCCGGTCGCCAAACAGGTAGCGGTTGGGCAGGCCGGTCAGGTTGTCGTAGTGAGCGCTGCGGCGGTATTTTTCTTCGGAGGCCTTGCGCTCGGTGATGTCGCGCGCGCTGCCGGCCACCGCTTCGACCTGGCCCTGTTCGTCGCGCACGGGCGCGAGCAGGTATTCGTAGACGCGCGCGCCGCGCGTCAGTTCGCCCCGTACCGAGGCCACCCCTTGCGCGGCGGTGCGCACGTGCTGCGCGAAGTCGGCAGCGTCGCCGTCGGGCAGCGCGAACGGCTGGCCCGTCAGCGCGCTGAGCGGCTGGCCGCAGGCGGCGCCCAGCGCGCCATTGCCGTAGATCAGGCGCCCTGCGAGGTCGACAATGAAGCTGAGGTCGGGCGTGACCGAGAGCAAGGTGCCAAACAGGCGCGTGCTGCGCGCCTTGTCGTCGGAAAAGCCGGCCAGCGATTCGGTCAGCGCCTGGTCGATCGCTTCGTTAAAACGGGTCAGCTCGATGCAGCCGGGCGTGAGCGCAATGCCTTGCACGCGGCTCCACTGGCGCAGCACGCTGGCGCGCAGCGCGCGAAACTCGGAGACCGCGTCGTTGACGCTAAAACCGTCAAGCAGCCTGCTTGAGCCGTGGCTTTGCGCTTCGCTGACGCCGGCCACGTGTGGCGCGCGTCCCTTGCCTTTTTGCTCCTGCTGCTGCGCACTTTGCGACCGTTCGAGGTCATCACAGATGGTGTGCAAGATGCCGGCCGCATGGTCGCGCAAGGTTTCGTCAGCCAGGCGGCTGGCGGCCGGAATGGCGCGTGCGAAGCGGATCCAGTCCTCGATGATGGGCTCGAGCTGGGCGCGGATGAAGCTGGCCAGGGACATCGCGCCTCCTTTCCGGCAGCGTCGTTTCCTGATAAGACCATCGCGGCGCGCCAGTGTTCCATCATCGCGAATTGGTAACTTTAAGTAGTAAAAGTAGCGTAAAATTTGCTAGTTGGTAGCGAGGCAAATGAGCGGCTTTTCCGGGCGGCTGAAATGGTATGATGCGGCGTCAGATTTGTACGACCATTACCACTATTTTTTACCTCCGCAAATCCTATGGCGACAGACGAAGAATCACCGCGCGCGCTCATCGAGCGCATCCTATCGGGCAGTCCGGACTCGTGCGTCGACGCGAGCATTGAACTGCTGCAGATCCTGGCCGAATCGCTGTCGAACATCATCGGCGAAGATGGCTTTGAATCCTTGCTGTACCGGACCGTACGGCGGGTCGGACGCGATTATTCGTGGCTGCACTTCGATCCGCGCGCGCGCCCGGCCGACCCTGAGTTCGAACTGTTCCGGCAGTGCTTTGCCGGGCAGGACGCGCAGCAGGTGTGCGCGGCCAGCATGCTGCTGTTCGGCACCTTTGACGATATCCTGGCCAAGCTGGTTGGCGCTCACATGACACAGTTAATTTTCAAATCAGCACTCGGTCGCGCCCGCGCCGGCCTCATTAGCAAGGAACAGCACGATGGATAAGCGAGTAGAAATCAGGCGTTTGGCCACCGGGGTAGCCGGATTCGACGCGCTGTTGGGCGGCGGGGTGCCCGAGTTTTCGTTTAACCTGATCGCCGGTACGCCCGGCAGCGGCAAGACCACGCTGGCGCACCAGATGATGTTCTCGATGGCCAATCCCGAGTCGCGCGCGATTTTCTTTACCGTGCTGGGCGAGCCGCCGTTGAAAATGCTGCGCTACCAGCAGCAATTCGCTTTTTTTGACTTTGATAAACTGGAAAAATCGATCAAGTTCGTCAACCTGGCGTCCGACATGATCGATGGCGACTTCGAGCGGGTGCTGGCGCGCATTTCCGACGAAGTCCAGGAGTTCGAGCCGAGCCTGGTGTTTGTCGACTCGTTCCGCTCCGTGATCCAGTCGGCGCCGTCGAACGACCATGGCGCGGCCGGCTTGCAGTATTTTGTCCAGCAGCTGGGCATGCAGATGACCAGCTGGCAGGCGACGACGTTCCTGATCGGCGAATACCTGCAGCCGGAAACCGAGTCGGGCCCCGTGTTTACGGTGGCCGACGGCATCTTGTGGCTGTCGCAGCTGGTGCGTGGCGACTCCATGGTGCGCAAGATGCAGGTGGTTAAAATGCGCGGCGGCTCGCAAAAGCTGGGCGTGCACACCTTCCGCATCGACGACACCGGCATCCAGGTGTTCCCGCGCGCGGTGCTGCAAGACCCGGCTACCGAAGACTGCGATTTCGACGCCGGCAAGCGCCTGTCGCTGGGCGTGCCCGAGCTCGACGCGATGATGGGCGGCGGCGTGCCGCAAGGCTATTCGGTGCTGGTGGTGGGGCCGTCCGGCTCCGGCAAGACGGTGCTGACCACGGAGTTTTTGGCCGAAGGCGTGCGCCTGGGCGAGCCTGGGGTGATTGCGGCCTTTGAAAAGAGCCCCAACCAGCTGCTCAGCCACAAGCTGA
>CXWL01010133.1_pt1 | contig 25639 bp, 21 predicted proteins | sample 590931 | NCBI WGS metagenome assembly CXWL01 (sample SAMEA3498368, study PRJEB10139) | groundwater metagenome | biome: water well; material: biofilm material | place: Germany | collected 2015-04-27
CAATCCAGGAATAAAAAACAGAGCTTGCAGTCTGGTTTTTAGGGCTTGCAGGATTTAGGTTATTATTGACCAGTGCAACAGGATTATTTATTTCAACGAAAGATTCTCCAACGCTTTTTCATGATCCCACTTTCCGTGAAAAAGGTGACCTTTTTTCTCGGGGGTACGGTCACTGGTCCAGGTCAGATAATTGCCATCGGGTGTAAATACCGGCAGACCGTCAAAACCTTCTTTGTCAGTCACACGCACAGGCTCTTTTTTACCTTCACCATCGACGATATAAAGCTCAAAATTCCGGTGTCCATGCACATTCGTTGAAAAAATGATGTATTTTCCGGAAGGATGATAGAAAGGTGCCCAGGACATCATATTGAGGCGTGTCAGTTGCTTCTGATCGGATCCATCAATGTTCATGGTAAATATCTCGGCTTCCCGGCCATTTTCCGAGAAACGACGCCAGACGATTCTTTTTCCATCCGGACTGAAGAATGGGCCGCCGTCATAGGTTTTCGTATGGGTGAGTCTTTTTACGTTAGAACCATCCGCATGCATAATGTAAATATCGATCAAAGCGGATGGATTGGCTTTGAAAAGAGCGGCTTCTTCATGGGATAATTTTTCGGTGTAAGCTCTGCGATTGGAGGCAAAAACGATGAGATTGCCGTCGGGTGACCAGGATGCTTCTGCATCATATCCCATGGTATGGGTGAGATTCCTGATTTTTCCCCCTGCAAAATCAGTCTCGTAGATATCATAAAACTCATCGTAATCCCAGGCATAGGATTGTCGTTCGCCGGATTTCCTGCGTTCGATCTCATCAGTCATCTTGGCTTTTGCATCCGGGTCTTCATGCGTGGATGAAAACAGCACTTTTTCTTGTGAAGGGTGAACCCACGAACAAGTCGTTTTGCCATTACCCGGAGACACTTGCTGTACTTTCCCACTCGCGATATTTTTCAGGAAAATCTGATAAAAAGGATTTTCATCCGATACTTCCGCCTGATAAGCCATCCACTGCATATCTGCACGATAATAGGCCTCGCCGATTCTTTTTTCTTTATCGGAAAATTGATGTTCCCCGGTAATAAAATCTGCCGCACCGGCACTGGTTGCCGTAAAGAAAATGAACGTTAATAAAAGGATACTGATTAATAAAGAAGAATCGGTAAATAAAGCTATCTGTGTAAAGTTTCTCATTGGATTTACAAACCTTGTTGCTAAAGGGAAAACATTTAAACATAGCTCTAAAAAGAAAGTAAACAATATGTATTATAGAATAGATTTAATTTCTAAAAATCTGTTCCAACTGGACTTGGTCACGGTAAATTTGTTCTAACCCCAGAAACTACGAAATTCAGCATTTTCGGATAACCTTAAAATCATATGGTATTGATTTTAAAAAATTTCATCAGGGTTTATTAGCGATTTTTCGGTGCTAACCGGAAATCAACGTAACATTATGTTTTTGAAAGTATTTAGTAATCAGAACAAATTAACCCTGGGACTTGGTGATAACGCTTGATATCTGCCAGAATAAATCAAACAAAAACTATCAATAAAATTTAAAGAAAAAATGCAAAAATTAATCAAATTGAGTGTGACATGGGTTTCAATCATCAGCTGCATGCTCTATAGCCTGACGGTATTAGGAAGCAACCAGACATTGCATCATCAGATGGAAATTACGCTATCGCCGGACACTTCTGAAATCCGCGTTAAAGATCACATCCGTGTTCCAGAACACTATCGGGATCAAAAAATACCAATCCAGCTTGATTTCAGCCTGCATACCGATTTAACGATTATTGAAGTTGAAGGCGCACAGATTACTTTACAGAAAAGCAATGCTGCTTCGAGTTCCGGGTCAGTGCCATTAAAACATTACACACTGACCTTGCCACCACAACAGGAAGAGCTCACAGTAACTTTCAGTGGAAAAATCAATCACTCAGTGCAAGGTCCCAGTCAGGAATACGCCCGCAGCTTCAGTTATACGCCCGGAGTCATCTCAAATGAGGGGGTTTTTCTGGCAAATTCCAGCGCCTGGTATCCGCAGTTTGATGATGCGATGGTGTCATTTCGTCTGGATATTCAAGTACCCGCCGATTGGGATGTGGTCAGTCAAGGCACCTTGATTCATGAGCAAAAAACAGCAGCGGCCCGGCGTGTGATCTGGGAAGAAAAACAGGCGCAAGATGATATTTATATTGTTGCGGGTCGCTATCAACGTTACACCCAATCAACAGGTGCAGTGGACGCTTTGGTTTACCTGCGTAGCGCCGATGAGCCGTTAGCGCAGAAATATCTGGATACCACCGCGCAATATATTGCCCTATATAACAAGTTGCTTGGGCCTTATCCATATTCCAAGTTTGCCCTGGTCGAGAATTTCTGGGAAACCGGTTACGGCATGCCTTCCTTTACCTTGCTCGGCCCCAAGGTGATCCGCTTCCCTTTCATCCTGCATTCTTCCTATCCGCACGAGATTCTGCATAATTATTGGGGCAATGGCGTGTTTGTCGATTATGCCAAGGGAAATTGGGCGGAAGGATTGACTGCCTATCTCGCCGATCATCTGGTGAATGAACAACGAGGCAAAGGCGAGGAATACCGCCGTGACGTGCTGCAAAAGTATGCTGATTTTGTGAACAAGGAAAAAGATTTCCCGATTGCCCAATTTGTTTCGCGGCATAGTTCCAGCTCGGAAGCCGTAGGTTATGGAAAAACCATGATGTTTTTTCATATGTTGCGCCAGGAATTGGGCGACGAGGATTTTGTGCGCGTGCTGCGGCAGTTTTACAAGCAGTTTAAATTCAAGCAGGCGACTTTTGCGGATTTGCTAACGACGCTCAACACAACCGCCGGTCAAGATTTTTCCGCACAGTTTGAACAGTGGGTACATCGCGCTGGTGCGCCCGATTTATTACTACGCGATGCAGAAACCGAACGCACGGCGCAAGGATTTAATCTCAAAATGACGGTAGAACAAACGCAATCTGGCGATCCTTATCGTCTGCGCGTTCCAGTTTCCGTCACGCTGGAGGGTGAGGATATGGCGACGCAATCGCACATCACCGTTGATCAGCGAACGCAAGCCATCGAAATGGATTTCCGCGCCCGTCCGGTGCGGATCGACCTTGACCCGCATTTTGATGTGTTCAGGCGACTGGACAGTCGTGAAATTCCTGCTGCGTTATCGCAGGGTTTTGGCGTAGAAAAACCGTTGCTGATTCTGCCTGCGCGCGCAGACAAACAAGTCTTAGAAGCGTATCGTGTGCTGGCGGCGAATTGGCAGAGAACTCAATCGAACCAACTGGAGGTGATTACGGACGATCAACTCACAGCCTTGCCCACAGATCGCACCATCTGGCTCATGGGGTGGCAAAATAAATTCGCTGAGACTATCGCCAAAACTTTGGCGGATCGCGGTGTCTCCTATCAGCAGAAAAAATTGCAACTGGATCAAAAGACCTATCCGCAAGCTGAGTACGCCGTCGTATTGACTACCCGGCAACCGTCTAATCCGGACAAAATACTGTTATGGATCGCATCTGACAATCCCAAGGCGATTGCCGAACTGGCCAATAAATTACCGCACTACCGAAAATACAGTTACCTGATATTCAAAGGCGACGAATTGACCAATATCGACAAAGGTCAATGGCCGATCACGCAATCGCCGCTCTCACAATGGATCAAACAGAAAGACAATCACGTCATTCACACGACACATACCGGTATCACCAAACCGCGCCGCGCATTGGCGGAACTGCCACCGGTTTTTTCCGAGAGCCGAATGCTGAGTGATATTACGCATTTGGCCAGCGAATCGTTCAAGGGACGTGAACTGGGTACCCCGGAATTGGATACCGCTGCTGCCTATATCGCCCGGAATTTTCAGCAAGCTGGTTTGCTGCCAGGTGGTGATGACAACAGCTATTTTCAGACCTGGCAACAGGATGTCGGCGCGCCGAAAGGCAATATCAGATTGCGCAATGTCATCGGGATTTTGCCGGGCACCAATCCCCGATTGGCCGGACAAAGTCTGATCATCGGCGCACATTATGATCATCTCGGCATGGGCTGGCCGGATGTGCGCGTAGCCCACCGGGGGGAAATCCATTACGGTGCGGACGATAATGCCAGCGGCATCGCCGTCATGCTGGAGCTGGCGCGGCAGATCGTCCCTAAATGGCAGCCGGAACGCGCCATCATTTTTGTGGCATTTACCGGGGAAGAGGCGGGCCTGCTCGGTTCAAGCCATTACATCCACAATGCAAAAGACTATCCGGTGGAAAAAATAGCTGCCATGTTGAATCTGGATACGGTGGGCCGGCTGGGTAACAATCCGGTGACCCTGTTTGGCACCGGAACAGCGCGTGAACTGGTACATGTTTTTCGCGGTGCAGGCTTTGTCACGGGAATTGCGGTCAATGCTGTGCCAGATGATTTCGGCTCCAGCGATCAGGCCGCTTTCATCAAAGCAGGTGTTCCGGCTGTACAATTTTTCGCCAGCGCGCACGAGGATTATCACGCCCCCGGCGACACCGTAGATAAAATCGATACCGCCGGACTGGTCAAAGTCGCTGCCATTCTGAAAGAAGCCGCCGAATATCTGGCCAATCGCATCGAACCTTTGACAGTCACCATGAATGCTGAAAATACGCAGTCTGAATCCGTGCCGGTGAAAGATAAACGCCGAGCCAGCCTCGGCACGGTGCCTGACTTCTCCCATCAGGGGGAAGGCGTGCGCGTGGATAACGTTATCCATGGCTCCCCGGCACATCAAGCGCAGTTACAGACGGGCGACATCCTGATTCAACTGGCCGGTCAACCAATCAGTGATCTGGCATCGTATGCTAATATCCTGAAAACGCTCGAGGCAGGACAGAGAGCCGTGTTGCTATACCACCGTGCTGGTGAACTGAATACAGTTGAGGTTACATTGGCTGAGCGTTAATTGCGCTATAGTCCATGATTCTATACCCCATGCTGCATCAATACTTGATATTTCGAATCGAGTATTGATGCAGCATGGGTATACATCAAACACTTTGGATCTCGACCACACCGATGATGCCACCTATGCCAGCAAGCACTTTCTTTTTACAACGCCCATTATGGCCGCTATTGGCTACCTGCCTTTGCTCGTATTTGAGGCTCACTCCGGTGCTTGGTGACTGCCGTACTGCGCCCCGGCAAGCGCCCGCGACCGGGGCTGAGAACGCTATGATCATGAAGCGTGTACTAGGCTTGTTGCGGCAGCACTGGCCACAGACCCATATCCCGCTGCGCGGGGGTGGTCACTTCTCCAACCCCGAGTTAATGGCGTTGATTGTTGCCGATGGCAATGCCGATTTCATCTTCGGTCTGGCTGGTAACCCCGTCTTGTCGCGCAAAGCTGAGGGGTTGATGAATTTACCAACCCGGCTCTATTGGCAGGCTTGTGGGTGTTCCTTTCCATGCTTGAAATCATGGAGGCGTACTCCGAAGTAGAGCTGAGCAGCTTGAAAATAACCGCACAGCAATTCTTAAGGGTTGTTTGCAAATAACCTATGCATTCCCGTCTCCACAAAGTGTCTATGCTGCAAGAAAAAAATGATTTAATTGCACAAGTTATTTCATAACGACCCCTTAGGAAAAGTTGTGTAGATACTTATGCTATAGGCCCGAATTATGATGCGCATTCTGTGAGGTAAATGAGCTAACCCGGATATTTCATGAATTCGCACGATGATCGCGCAGGGTATTGGTTTAACAAGGAATTTTTCGAAGAAGTGGTGTAGTTATTCATAGCGTGCTGTGCTTATCCGGTTAGCTCTCAAGATGTAGCGCACGATAAAGTTTCCGTGCTTCTTCTTCCTTAAGTGTGTCATTGATTTCACGCAATACGCTATTAATGTTGACTGGTTTCTCAATACGCTCGAAGCGTCCCGTCAAAACACTCTTTGGATGTAGTTGGCCGCTTTGGTAGAGTGACCATATCTCCATCCCATAGCGGGTGGTCAGCAATTCAGGTGCAAACTGGCCGAAGTAAGTAGCCAGGTTTTCGACATCACGCAGCAGCATTTTACAGGCCTGGTTGTTGGCAGCTGCGTCGATAGCTTGTGGCAAGTCGATGATAACAGGCCCCGTGCTGTCGACTAGCACGTTATATTCAGACAGATCACCGTGGATAATCCCAGCGCAGAGCATGCGCACCACCTGCGTTACTAACATCTGGTGGTATTCACGGGATAATTCTGCAGTAAGCACAAGATCGTTGAGTCGCGGGGCTGCGTTACCATTACTGTCGGTCACCAGATCCATCAGTAATACGCCTTCATGGAAGCTATACGGCTTTGGCACGCGCACGCCAGCAGCAGCGAGTTGGTACAGGGCGTCGACCTCGGCATTTTGCCAGGATTCTTCCTGTGCTTTGCGTCCATACTTAGTGCCTTTTTCCATGGCTCGTGCACGACGGCTATTTTTGACTTTGCGGCCTTCGGTATAATCCGTGCTTTGGCGAAAACTGCGTTTGTTGGCTTCTTTGTATACTTTAGCGCAACGTATCTCTTCTCCACAGCGAACTACGTAAACAGAGGCTTCTTTGCCACTCATTAATTGACGGATAACCTCATCGACAAAGCCATCCTGGACCAGCGGTTCAATTCTTTTTGGAGTTTTCATCGGTGTAATACCACGTTTATATTTTGATACTTATACTCCGCGCGGCCACAATTACGGATTTCTGTTCAGCCCTTTTATCCGATAGCTGCGTTGCGGAAACAGTTACATAGCCAGCTATGCGCCTGTTTCCTCGCCTTGCTCTCGAATAAAATGACTCGACCATAAATTCCGCAACCGTAACCGCGCGGAGTATATCTTAAAAAACAATTAAACAATTCATAACACAAAACATACAGAATAAAGAGAAAAAATGCGACTTGCACCAAACTATCTGAAGTGTTTTATAGCATCGAGTAAAAATTTCCCAGTGTCTAACAATCGTGTTGTTGTTCTCGGAGGGGAGTTAATAACGATGAGAGTCCATAATCCTAGAAACCGCAGTTGACTACTCGAGTGGTCAACTGCGGTTTCTAGGATTATGATCCAGTTCTTGCATCAACACCAATAGATTACCGATTTCACCGGAAGGGAACCCTTTACGAGCAAACCAATTAAGGTAATCTCCAGGTAAATCAGCTATCAGACACCCCTTGTACTTGCCGTAAGGCATGATTCGTGTCACTAATAGCTGCGATTGCTTTACCCTCATATTATTACTCATTGTTTATGTTTCAGGAATGTTGATTTTATAGGCTAAGTGTCAGGCCCCGTCAGGCCGGGAAAATGGTGGAGAGGATGTCCCATTGAAAATAGGAAATTCGGAATACAATGACAGTATTCTAAAAGAGCGTCGAGCATATAATCGACAACTGAATTATCCATCAACTAGAATGACGGTCTTAATATTCTTTACGTCAGGAAAGATTCACAATCATGCGCGATACTATCGCTAGTGCAAACAGGAAACTCGATGATCTTCTCATGCTGGGGTGGGCTATAGGTTATTACAATAATCTGCCTCAGAGTGCCCATGAAAATCGTTCTCGTATCGAAGTAACTTGGTTCCATGATCTTTTCATTGCTCAATTGATTGAACGAGATGAAACTGAAACATTATCCCGCTTGTTTCATTCTTTACCTGCGCAGCATTTTTCAACGCTTACGCCTTTAATCATCAAACGCTGGCCGCATTGGCCTTCTACTCTGGCCAATGCGGCGACACGGATTCTGGCTGTTAATGCGCCTTACGAGATTCTGGATTTATTCGAAACTTATCTGCAACAGATTGAGAAGGGAGCTTTACCTGATATCGAGCGGCTTCAGAGTATTCACCTTTTGGCGACTATTGCAACAGAAGAATCCTGCCGGTCATTTTTAATCCGCCTCTACCAAAGGTTTCTGACATTGCCGGAAGACGATTTTAGCCGGATGATTTCCTTGCCCACTCTACTAGAGATGAGTGGCACTTTATCTCTTGACACGCTCAGATCTTTGCTGGATGCGGCACTTCGTAGTGATGAAAGTGTGAATCGCCGTGAAGGCGTATTAAAAGCCTTATTCCAGGGATTGTTTGGTCATATCGAATACTTGGATCTTGTTTTCGCTCGTGACAAGAAAGAGTCGGAGCAGTGCCTGGAAGTGCTGTCGCCTTTTTTTCTCCCGGAAGCACCTCTCGTGCAGTTTGATCAGTGGCTGGAATCGCCGCCTGCTTTTTACACTGTTGTCCCGATATTGGAAGAGCTCTGTTGCCGATCAGGATGTTGTAAAAAAATCCTTGAGCTTTTGCAGGATTCCAAAATTGGCAAATCACTACCCGATATCACTCGATCACAACTAGGCATAGCTGCCTGCATTCATGGTTTTGCTCGGGAGACATTCGATGACTTGACGCTTGATCTCGAAGCGACTGTTAACTTGTTGTCGGCAGATTTGGCTGAACCCCGCTGGTTTTACACCTTATTTGAACATCTGCACACTTTTGACCGGCAAGACATAGTGACCGCGTTAGTCTCCCGCTTACCTTCCATTCAATATACTTATGGCGCTGTGCAATTGGCTAAAGCTATGGGTGAGTTGGGGTGGCCAGAATTCGTGCCGTCTTTAATTGAGTCCATTGGAGAGGATCAAAAGGATTTTCTCTGCGAAGCTTCGCAGAGCGCATTGATAGAAATTGGCAATCCTTCCCAGGCAACCTTGATTGAACGCTGGGATGATTTGGATCAATCCCAGCGTATCTTTGGACTTTCGGTGATTAGGCATGTCGGTGGAACAGCGGCGGCGGATTTTGCTTGCGCCCACTTTGTTGCGTTGATGGAGGACAATGTTGAGTTTTGCTGCGAGTTGGCATTGGCAATTCCGGATCAGCGCCTGTTGGATCGATTGCAACCGGAACTTCGGCGCAAACAGCCTCTGATTGATCGTGCTTACTATATCATTGCACGTCTATTGGATCGGGATGACGAGGCAATGCAGGCGGCAAAAAGTCGCGCGATTGAGGATGAGAATAGAAGGGCAAAGCTTATGGAAGCATTCAATTCGGGTAATTTCTCCCGCGAATCACTCTCTCTGGAACTTCGTTGCCCATCATGCGGTGCTGTCAACCGGTATGAAGTCAAAGGTGTTATCGTGGCCAAAGAACAAGACACGGGTGTTACTCACTTGATCAATGATGAATTTCCTTGCGCATCTTGTGAACAGTATGTGGAATTCGAATTCACAGCAATGGCGCTAATGGCGCTCACTGCTGAAATGTTGCTTATCACGGCAGCTCATGAGAGTGGGCAAAAAAGGGATTCGCTGATTACATTCGTTGATTGTCAACTGGATGGTCAATCCATACCTATTGCAGCGGGTCTAGGGAAGTTACGAGATCTTGTTGCCAAGACACCGACTGATGCCCGTGTCTGGTTTCAATTGGGAAGACTTCTTGCTTATATTAACAGACCCAAGGCGGCGATTCAGGCTTTGTCGCAAGCAGCAAAGATAGCGCCTGATGCTGTTGATGTGAAATTAGCACTGGCGGAATTGCTTGCGGCAAATAATGCCAACGAAGAGGCATTCAAAATACTTTCTGATGCACTGGATCGATTGCCGAGCTGGCAATTCCTTGCTGCGTATCCGAACTTTGGTCAGGTATTCGCACAAGTGTACAATCATCTGCGGCGAAGCCTGGATAGAAATGATTTGCCTGCACTCCATCCTTCTTCTCTGGCAGCCCTGAAAAAGATCGGCCGCAACGATCCCTGTCCCTGTGGCAGTGGCAAGAAATTCAAGAAGTGTTGCGACAGATAGATTACGCGCATTAACGCCTCAAATCCTGAGATTCCGATATACCGGGTGGGTAGCGGGATACTTTATTTAATTTCTCTTTTTAATACAGTATCTTGTGCAATTGGTAATGTGTCTGGATAATCTTTGCTATAGTGTAAACCTCGACTTTCATGTCGTAGCATTGCACTACGTACAATTAAATCAGCACTATCAACAAGATTACGTAATTCTAATAAATCACTCGTGACTCGAAAGTTTGTATAGTATTCATTGATTTCCTCACGTAATAGCTCTATTCTACGCTGAGCGCGTTGTAAACGCTTTGTTGTACGAACAATGCCAACATAACTCCACATAAAACGACGTAATTCATCCCAATTGTGCGAAATAACAATTTCTTCATCAGCATCAGTAACACGACTCTCATCCCAATCAGACAGTTCTGGTAATGATTTAACGGGTTGATTGGTAATATCGTCTCCTGCAGCCTGAGCAATCACTAAACATTCAAGCAGAGAGTTACTTGCTAATCGATTGGCACCATGTAACCCAGTATGAGCTGTTTCTCCTATGGCATATAGATAATTTAAGTCAGTTTTACCATTTTTATCGGTAACTACACCGCCACAAGTATAGTGCGCTGCGGGAACAACAGGAATCGGTTCTTTAGTAATATCGATTCCCAATTCCAAACATCGAGCATAAATGGTTGGAAAGTGTTTTTCTAAGAAACTGGCTGATTTATGTGATATATCTAAATAAACACAATCTAATCCTCTTTTTTTCATTTCATAATCAATGGCACGAGCAACAATATCACGTGGTGCAAGTTCTGCACGCTGGTCATGCCAGGACATAAAGCGATCACCATTTGGAAGCTTCAATAGTCCACCTTCACCACGCACAGCTTCGCTAATTAGAAATGATTTTGCGTGGGGATGATAAAGACAAGTTGGGTGAAATTGAATAAATTCCATATTGGCTATTCGACAACCTGCTCGCCAACCCATGGCAATTCCATCGCCAGTCGCTGTATCCGGATTCGTAGTATAGAGATAAACTTTATTCGCACCGCCTGTGGCCAGTACGGTATTTTGTGCTGTAAATGTATAAACCTTATCTTTTTTTATATCGAGAACATAAGCGCCAAAACAACATTTATGTTGTGAATCAGGATAGTTAGGTAATTTGTCAGTAGTAATCAGATCAATAGCTATATGATGTTCTAATATACAGATGTTCTGGTGAGTACGTATTTTTTCAATCAGAGCTTGCTGGACAGCTTTTCCAGTTGCATCGCCGCTATGAATAATTCGCCGTATGCTATGGCCACCTTCTTTAGTGAGATGATAACCAGTTTCACTACTTTGATCACTGGTAAAAATGACACCTTGATTTATTAGCCAGTGTATAGCTCGAGGTGCATTCTCAGCAATATATTGAGTAATCTCCTTATCACATAAACCAGCCCCAGCTATCAATGTATCTTGAACATGTTTTGATGGTGAATCATCATTTGATAATGCTGCTGCGATACCTCCTTGTGCCCACGAACTAGCACCTGAACTGGCTGTTTGCTTTGTTACTATGCAAATTTTTTTAGTTTGAGCCAAATGCAGAGCGAGCGTGAATCCAGCCAATCCACTGCCAATAATAAGCGTATCAAAATTGTTGTCAGGCATTAGACTGATTCGGATTTCAAATGATTAACGTATTAAATGATAACAGACTCTGAGGTATCCCCACGAATTTATCCTCCCACTAATGAAACCAATGAATCGAAGTAATTTACTAAAGGAGTTTCGCCTGCCTCAATATTGAGGCTGATAACTCAAAGACGATATAGCGATAAGCAATCCGGGCGAGAAAAACAACCGGATAATCCACAGGTAGTAGGGCTATTATCAAAAACCGGCATAGTGAACTAATTAACAGGGTTACTTGTCTCTAAGACGAATAACATATAGTTATGTAGTTCCCGAGATTCATTTGAATAGGTATACTTGTTCTGTTGTGTCATTATGCTACATCTAATAATACAAGAGTAATATTACAAATTCATTCAAAATGCTCAGGGATCAGGTAGTATGGGTGATCGGGAGGTCGATCAACAATTAGTAGAACGAGTTCAAGGCGGAGATAAGCATGCATTTGATCTACTAGTCATCAAATATCAGCGTAAGCTTGCTCGCTTATTATCGCAATTCATACGTGATTCAGCTGAGGTTGAAGATGTTACTCAAGAAGCTTTTGTTAAAGCGTATAGAGCATTGCCTTCATTTCGTGGGGATAGTGCTTTTTACACATGGTTATATCGAATTGGTATAAATACTGCTAAGAATTTCTTGGTATCTCAGGGACGCAAGGTACCAATATTGCAAGGATTTGACAATGAAGATGCTGAAAACTTTGAGGATAGCGGTATATTAAGGGAAATGAATACGCCAGAAAGTGAACTGATGAGTAAACAAATTGCTCAAACAGTTAACCAGACACTTGATTCATTACCTGAAGAACTGCGTATTGCGATAACTTTAAGAGAGATTGATGGATTAAGTTATGAAGAAATTGCAAATATTATGAGTTGCCCGATAGGTACTGTGCGTTCGCGTATATTTCGTGCACGTGAAGCGATATCTGAACAGTTGCGTCCTTTATTAGGGACTAGTAAAGACAAGAGGTGGTAATGTGAAAAGTAAAGTATCAACATTAATGGATGGTGAGCTTGATAAACAAGATGCTTCAAGTATTATTGAGGTACTAATACGGAATGATGATTTGCAGGAGGAATGGAAAACTTATCACCTTATTGGCGATGCACTACGACATTCATCTCGATTATCCATAAACATATCCTCTGGTGTTAACCAGAGATTAGAAATAGAACCCACCGTCTTCTCTCCCTATACATCTGATATACCCAAGCAACAGAAATACAAAGTATTTGCTTTTGCAATGGCGGCTTCTGTGATAGCAATGATTTCAGGATGGGTAATAATGCACGATTTATATGAACCCAGACAGATAATAGTTGCTGAACATTCAAATAATAATAGTAATTTAAATGCAGCATCCATGATGGTTTTATCACCAACATCAGTTCGCAATTATCCATATTCGCCTGTTGAAATGAATGATTATCTATTTGTACATAGAGAATTCTCTCCAGGCACTGCTATGCGTGGACAGGTTACTAATGTACATGCCGTTACCGAATTTCACGAAAGATATGGTAGATGATTAGTCGCAAAATAATCACTCTGTTTTTTTTGTTACCTTTTGTTTTTCATGCTGCATTTGCACAGGATCTACCTCGTTCATCTGAAAGCGCACTTGATTGGCTAAAAAAAATGGCCGACGCGCCGCGCAAGTACAACTATTCTGGCACATTTATTTACTATGCTGATGGCCATATGGAAACATCACGCATAATTCATAAAACTGATCAAGCTGGAGAACATGAAAAAATTGAAGTTTTAGATGGAATGCCACGCATAGTTTACCGTAATAACGACGAAATGAAATGCTATCTACCTGATAGTAAGAAAATATACACTGAGAAGCGTTGGTCTCGTAAATTCTTTCCCGACATTGTTACACAACCATTTGATAGTATTGATAATAATTATTATATCAAGGAAACCAAGCGTGAACGGATAACTGGCCATGAATGTCAGGTTTTATCGCTTATACCAAGAGACACCCTACGTTATGGCTACCAATTCTGGATTGATATTGAGACTGGCCTGCTGCTAAAAGTTGCGGCAGTAGAGGGTAATGAAATCATTGAGCAGTTCGCATTTGCGCAACTGGAAATTGATGGAGAGATTCATTCCGATCTGTTGAAACCTGATCAATCCACTATTACAGAAGAATGGAAAGTGATTGATTTAGTAACATCAGTTTTAAATGATGGTGAATTAAAGTGGCAAGTTAAGAACCTGCCAGTCGGTTTCAAAAAATTGATTGAAATGAAGCGTAATTTAACTGAAAAATCCATATTGGTAGATCATATTGCTTTATCAGATGGGCTTGCAACAATTTCTGTTTTTATAGAGCCTATTATTGAGAATACACCAACACCAGCACCAGGTTTCTTTACAAGCCGCGGCGCAATTAACATTTACGTTCGTATACTAGGCGACAGTAAAATAACAACTGTTGGTGAAGTTCCATTGGAAACTATAAAATTAATAGGTGACTCTGTCATTAATCAAGATTGAGTACCGGCAAGTTAAAACTCATCACACTGGCACTTTCACAAAAAATAAAGGCTATGTCGTAATTACCTGTTGATTTTTTAGTAACCCTTTCATCCTAAAGAGGTTATGATTAATCACAAAAAAATACTAAAACCTGCGATTGATAAGAGCTTGGCCGTTTTTTAAATTACATTCAACAGTTAATAATTGCGGCATAGCTAAAATAAAGGATTTAATAATTTAGATCATCTGGCGCTAGCTTATTATTTAGAGACGTGTCACTATAAGACGTGTCACTATAAGACGTGTCACTATAATAATATAGTATTACATCAATTAAATTCCTAGTTTTTCTTCAAATATACCCGCCACAATTAAAAGAATTGGATGTATTCTCAAATTGATTTGTAAATAACATGAATAAAATGTTAATTATTTATACTGGTTTATAGTAAGGATAAGAATTATGCTTCAGCTTATATTAATCTCACTCCTTTTATCGTCATCAATAGCTTTTGCACAAGCTAATGAACTACCTGACTTTACAGTGCTTGTCGAAAAACATGGGGCAGCCGTGGTAAATATCAGCGCTGTGCAAACTTCAAATACACTGAATAACCAAATTTTTCCAGATTTGCCAAATATTCCTGAGAATTCACCTTTTTATGACTTTTTTAGACGACACATGCAGCCATTTTCTGCACCGAGAAAATCTGAACCGAGGTCTATGGGATCAGGTTTCATTATTAGTGCAGATGGCTATATTTTGACGAATGCTCATGTCGTTGAAACCGCTGATGAGATTACCGTAAAGCTTAATGACAAACGTGAGTTTGTAGCAGAAGTTATTGGCACCGATCGAAAAACAGATATTGCATTAATCAAGATAGAAGCAACTGAATTACCAAAAGTTACACAAGGAAATCCAGAGAATCTCAGAGTTGGCGAGTGGGTTATTGCAATCGGTTCACCTTTCGGTTTCGAACATAGTGTAACTGCAGGAATAGTTAGCGCCAAAGGACGCTCCTTGGCACAGGAAAATTATGTTCCTTTTATACAAACGGATGTGGCAATCAATCCAGGAAATTCTGGTGGACCTTTATTTAATATGAAAGGAGAGGTAGTCGGTATTAACTCTCAAATCTACAGTCGAACGGGTGGGTTTATGGGATTATCATTTGCCATACCTATTAATGTGGCTACTGAAATCGCTGATCAATTAAAAGTTAGTGGTAAAGTAAGTCGTGGAAGGATTGGCGTAATGATTCAAGAAGTAACCAAAGAATTAGCGGAATCCTTCGGATTGTCTGACAGTAATGGTGCATTAGTTGTTTCAGTAGAAAAGGGCGGTCCGGCTGATCTGGCAGGAATTAAAGCACGCGATATCATATTGCAGTTTGATGGAAAAGAAATTACAACATCCTCTGATTTACCTCGCATAGTCGGCAATACAAAACCAAGCTCAAAAGCATCTATTCAGATTTGGAGAGACGGTTCTTTTAAAACCGTTAAAATTGAGGTTGGAGAAACACCTTCGGATGAAGTAACAGAAAGCCGCAAATCCAAGAAAGGTAAGAAACCTGATACTTCAAATCGTCTTGGATTAGCATTAAGTGAAATAACTGCTGAACAGAAGAAACAATTGGATATTACTGACGGATTATTAGTTGAAGATATGCAGTCAGGTATTGCCAGTCAATCAGGGATACGTATCGGAGATATCATCCTGGGATTTAATAGTAAAGATGTTAAGAGTATTGAACAGTTTAACGAACTACTCAAGCAAGTTAAAAGTGGTAGAAATATCGCCTTACTCGTTAAAAGGGGAGATCTCGTCACTTTCATTACCATGAAACTTACTGATAATGACAAAAATTGAGCTAAACCCATCTCTCTTAGAGCACACGAAAGCACTACTAATTGTATATAGCCGTGAAGAATGTCATCTTTGTCAAAACATGATACTTGCTCTGCAAAATTTGCAAGAGCAAGTATCCTTTGATTTTCAAGTTATTGATATCGACTCTAGCCCTGATCTGGTTGCACTTTATGGGGAAAAAATCCCAATATTAATGTCTCCTATTAATAATCAAGAGATCTGTCATTACTTTCTGGATTTGGCAGCTATAGATGATTATTTTGATAAATTTCGCTAGAATGCTACCTCCTTTAATTTAACTGCCATTTCAATAGCTTGATTTCTGACTTGGCTACTTAAAATTTTCCACTTTGTTTGATTTGTAAAGATGTTTTTCTATATGTCATATCCTGATGCAGCATATTCGTAATTTCTCCATTATTGCTCATATTGATCATGGCAAATCAACGCTAGCAGATCGTATTATCCATTTATGTGGCGGTCTCTCTGATCGAGAGATGGAAGCGCAAGTACTTGACTCCATGGATCTGGAACGTGAAAGAGGAATTACCATCAAGGCACAAACTGCGGCATTACAATATAAAGCAAGAAATGGCGAAACTTACTTGTTAAATTTAATTGATACACCGGGCCATGTTGATTTTTCTTATGAAGTTTCTCGTTCTCTAGCTGCGTGTGAAGGTGCGCTTCTAGTTGTTGATGCATCCCAAGGTGTCGAGGCACAAACAGTTGCAAATTGTTATACCGCTATTGAACAGGGTGTTGAGGTCATTCCAGTTTTAAACAAGATTGATTTACCCGCTGCAGATCCGGAACGCGTTATTATCAATATTGAAGAAGTGATCGGAATAGATGCTCATGACGCATTAAGAGTTAGTGCGAAAACTGGAGAGGGTGTTGAAGATGTTTTAGAGGCATTGATATTAAAAATTCCTGAACCTAAAGGAGATCCGGATGCACCATTAAAAGCACTTATTATCGACTCCTGGTTTGATAATTATGTGGGTGTCGTTATATTAGTGAGAGTGATGGATGGAACCCTGAAACCAGGGAATAAAATTTTATTGATGGCTAGTAAAGCAGTACAGCTATGTGAGCAGGTGGGCGTATTTGTGCCTAAATCAGTAAATCGTGATTCTCTTAGTGCTGGAGAGGTAGGTTTCATAATTTCTGGGATCAAAGAATTAGGTGCAGCAAAAGTTGGCGATACTGTAACGTTAGCCAATAATCCAGCTGAAGCGTCACTGCAGGGTTTTAAGGAGATTAAGCCTCAGGTATTTGCTGGTTTGTATCCAATCGAATCAAATCAATATGATGCTTTACGTTCGGCTTTAGAAAAGCTGAAACTGAATGATTCTTCACTTCATTTTGAGCCAGAAGTATCTCAGGCACTTGGTTTCGGATTCCGTTGTGGTTTTCTTGGGTTGCTACACATGGATATTGTGCAAGAGCGATTAGAAAGAGAATATGATATGGATTTGATTACTACTGCACCTACAGTGGTTTATCAGATACTTATGCGTGATGGTACAATTATCGAAATTGAAAATCCATCAAAAATCCCTGACCTTTCTAAAATTGCCGAGATTCGCGAACCCATTATTACTTCAACTATTTTAGTGCCTGAAGAATATGTTGGGGCAGTTATTACATTGTGTGTTAGTAAACGCGGTAACCAAACGAATATGCAATATATGGGCAAACAAGTAATGCTTACTTATGAAATGCCTTTAAACGAAGTTGTAATGGATTTCTTTGATCGACTGAAATCGACCAGTCGTGGTTATGCTTCATTGGATTATGAATTTAAAGAATTTCGTGCTTCTGATTTAGTGAAACTGGATATATTGATTAACGGTGATAAAGTAGATGCTTTATCCTTAATTATTCATAGAAGCAGCAGTCAATATCGAGGTCGCGAGTTAGTTCAGAAAATGCGTCAATTGATTCCTCGTCAAATGTTTGATATTGCGGTACAAGCAGCTATTGGCGCACATATTATTGCAAGAGAAAGTGTTAAAGCATTACGTAAGAATGTGTTAGCAAAGTGTTACGGTGGCGATATATCACGTAAACGAAAGCTGTTGGAGAAACAAAAAGCAGGTAAAAAGAGAATGAAAAGAGTTGGCAATGTAGAAATTCCGCAAGAAGCATTTCTGGCAATTTTGCAGGTTGATAATAAATAATGATTAGTAAAAGTAAAATTCACTCATCTAACTATGAAGTGGATCTGAGTGGACATATAGAAACACAAGTTTGTTTTAGCTCATCATCAAAGGAAATAGCATGAATTTTCCTCTGATATTATTTGTGCTACTAGTAATCACTGGAAGCATTTGGTTATTAGATTACTTCCTATGGAAAAATAAACGCGTTCATGAGGAAAGTGAACCTTGGTGGATTGAATACCCTAAAAGCTTTTTTCCAATTATTTTGATTGTTTTTAGTCTACGTTCCTTTGTAATGGAACCTTTTAAAATACCATCGGGTTCAATGATCCCCACATTATTAGTGGGTGATTTTATTCTGGTAAATAAATATGCATACGGGATCAGGCTGCCAGTTATCAATAAGAAAATATTGAATATCAATGAACCTAAGCGTGGCGATGTGTTGGTTTTCCGCTATCCAGAAGATCCATCAATTGACTACATTAAGCGGGTCATCGGATTACCCGGTGACACTATTACTTATCACAATAAGCAATTAATTATTAATGATGAAGTAATAAAGATGGAATACGAAGGCGATTACAAGTATGTTGAAGCAGGATTTGGATACACCTATTCAGATCAGTTTTCTGAATACTTAAACAAAGAAAGTCATTCAATTCTTATTAATCAGGATGTTAAAGGAATACAATATTCAAATGTAAGACAATTCGAATTTAGAGAAAACTGTAAGTATCGACGCACTGGATTTACCTGTGAGGTACCTGCAGGTAATTATTTTACACTGGGCGATAATCGTGACAGTAGCAGTGATAGCCGTTATTGGGGATTTGTTCCGGAAGAAAACATTGTGGGCAGAGCTTTTATGATTTGGTGGAATTTTGGAGATTTTGGCCGTATTGGATTAACAATTAAATAATTTTATTAAAGTTATTTCTTGGGAGGAGACTATGTATCACCATACGGAAACAAAAAGGCATCAGTTTGTCTAGTTTATTAGTACGGTTTGTAATATTGATTCTAGTTTCAATCCTTGGTATGAAACTTGCCCCAGTTTATTTTGAATATTTTTTAATTAAGAAAAATTTAACAGCAATAGTCAAGGATACTAATCTGCTGCAGCATGCAGATCCCAATCAAATAAGGCTATCGTTTAGTAAACGTGCTAGAGTCGATGATATTAAGTCTATTAGGGAACAGGATATCAAAATCAATAAAAAAAATGGACACATTATTTTGAGCGCAAAATATACTGTAAAAATACCACTCATCTCCAACATCTCTCTGAGTATTGATTTTGAGGCTATAAATGATTGATAGCTGGTAGCACAATGCTAATGCCAAATGGAGATATACAAACTAATAATAATAAATTATTGCTTGATACATTCTGTAAACGGTTGGGATATTCCTTTGCTCAGCATAAATTACTCCAAGAAGCTTTAACACATCGAAGTCATAGTGCGTCACATAATGAACGCCTTGAATTTTTAGGTGATGGTGTGTTGAATTGTGCGATTGCTGGGTTAATTTACAAAAACTTTCCAGATCTACCTGAAGGCCATTTATCTCGACTTCGCGCTAATTTTGTTAATCAGCAAGCATTATCTGATTTAGCACTTAGCCTGCACATGGATAATCTTATAAGATTAGGTGAAGGGGAATTAAAAAGTGGTGGTTGTCATCGCCCTTCCATTCTTGCTGATGCTTTCGAAGCTGTATTGGGTGCGATTTATTTGGATAGTAATTATGCACAGGCTGAAGCCGTTATTAGTGCGCTCTTCTTACCTATGATGGAGAGTATAGATCTAAAAACACAAGGTAAAGATCCAAAAACCTTATTGCAGGAATTTCTGCAAAGTCAAAGATTAGCATTGCCAGAATATGTTGTAGTCACAACAATTGGTAAGGCACACAAACAGAAGTTTAAAGTAGAATGTGTAATACCAACGTTTAATATTCGGACTCTTGGTGAAGGCACAAGTCGCCGTAGCGCGGAACAAGCAGCAGCAAAATTAGCCTATGAAGAAGCTTGTCTGTATCACTGATGGTTATAAAAAATATGCATTATATTACGTATAAACAATATCTTAACACTTATGATCTGTCAGAATGACAATTGATAGTAATTTCCGTACTGGTTACATTGCAATTATTGGCCGCCCAAATGTTGGCAAATCAACATTACTTAATAAGTTACTTCAGCAAAAAATCAGTATTACATCCAAAAAAGCACAAACAACTCGCTTTCGAATTAATGGTATTTTAACGGATCAACAAACACAGTTTATCTTTGTAGATACTCCCGGTTTTCAAACTCAATATACCAATCATTTAAATACTATAATGAATCGGGTGGTAGCACAGAGTATGCAAGATGTAAACGTTATATTGTTTGTCATTGAAGCAATGCATTTTGATCAACGTGATCTTATCGTACTAAAAATTCTGCCTGAAAATGTTCCGGTTATTTTGGTTGTCAATAAAATTGATAAACTAGCCGATAAAAATCGAATGCTTCCGTTCTTAAACGATATGGCAAAAGTATATGAATTTGCAGCCATTATACCGGTTAGTGCTGTACACAAAATTCAATTAACAGAATTACTTGATACCATTCGTACCTATTTGCCAGTTGATCAGCCTTTATATGATAAAGATGAAATAACGGATCGTAGCGAACGTTTTATCGCGGGTGAATTTATACGTGAGAAATTGTTTCGCTTAATTGGTGAGGAAATTCCATATTCAACAAGTGTAGTAGTAGATCAATTTAAATTAGAAGATAGTTTGCATAAAATTTATGCCACGATTCTTGTTGAAAAACCGAATCAAAAAGCAATTATTATTGGAAAAAAAGGTGAAAAACTTAAATTAATAGCTAGCCAGGCTCGTAAGGATATGGAAATATTTTTTGGAGGAAAAGTATATCTGGAAGTTTGGGTCAAAGTTAAAAGTGGCTGGGCTGATAATGAAAGTGTATTAAGAAATCTTGGATATGAATAACTAGTGTCGTGAATCAGAAATAGCGGAACAAGATAAAACGGATGGATTTTTTCGCAGGGCAAGGCGCGAGGAGGTGGCATAGCTCGGACTATGGCAACGACGAGCAACGCCGCCATGCGGGAAAAGACACCGTTTTATGTTTCGATATTTCTGATTTACGACACTAGCCCGGATATTGCATGAATTTGCACGATGATCGCGCAGGGTATTTATTTCACAAGTGATTTTTCGAAGAAGCGGTGTAGTTATTCATACACCCGACTGAGATAAATCCCTTGTGGAATCAAGGGCCAAGTGAGGGCGTGTGCAATTCATGCAATATCCGGGCTAGGAGGCTATCCGAGAATAAATTGAAATAATCCAAGAGTAATTTATCTTATTATATTTGTTTAAATTTGCTTTCCAATTATAAATTATTCTTGATGGCATCTTGGGAAACTTAAATTATGATTGAATTAGGTGTCAATATTGATCATGTGGCAACATTAAGACAAGCGCGTGGTACAGAATACCCAGATCCCATTGCTGCTGCACTGATCGCTGAATCTGCCGGAGCTGACGCAATAACGTTACATTTGCGTGAAGATCGCCGCCATATTCAGGACAGAGATGTGGAGATTTTACGTGATCGATTAAAAACAAGAATGAATCTTGAAAGTGCAGTTACTGATGAAATGATTAATATTGCACTAAAAATAAAACCCCATGATATCTGTTTGGTGCCAGAAAGACGTGAAGAGTTGACTACAGAAGGCGGGCTTGATGTCATAAAGCACTTTGATCAAATAAAGCGCGTATGTCGAAAATTAGGGGAAGCGGGAATACGTGTTTCACTATTCATTAATGCCGACCCGATTCAAATAGATGCTGCAGCTCGCGCAGGTGCGCCTGTTATCGAGATCCACACCGGTAGTTATGCAGATGCACCCACTCCTGAAGCACAACAAAAACAATTAATTGAAGTACAAAAAGCTGTTGCTATTGCTATTGCTATTGGCTTAAAAGTAAATGCCGGACATGGTTTACATTACGAGAATGTCCAGCCAATTGCTGCAATACATGAAATCTCTGAGTTAAATATTGGCCATGCAATTGTTGCTCGGGCTATTTTTGTTGGATTTAAACAAGCAGTACAGGAAATGAAACAGTTAATGCTTGAGGCACGTTGATGATCTATGGTATTGGAACTGATATTGTAGAATCGTCACGTATTGCACAATCGTTGGATCGTTTTGGAGAACGATTCGCGCGGAGAATATTAACCGATTGCGAATGGAGTGAATATAATTTAAGCAGTAAACCAATAATATTCCTCGCAAGTCGCTTTGCTGCCAAAGAGGCCCTTTCTAAAGCAATGGGCACCGGTTTACGCCATCCAGTAAATTTAAATAATATTACGATTACTCATGATAGTCTGGGAAAGCCATATTTTGAATTTCATCCTGATCTCAATCAATTAATAATTGACAGAGGTATTACTCAACACCACCTTTCTATTAGTGATGAAATAAATATGGTCTGTGCTTTTGTCATATTGGAGAAATAATCATGTCACTTGGGCCAGTTATGCTCGACATCAAAGGTACACAACTGACCGAAGAAGGCAAAAGAAGGCTTTTACACCCACTTACAGGTGGAGTCATACTCTTTACACGAAATTATTCTAACAGTCGCCAACTGACTGAACTCACACAAGAGATTCATGCTTTACGAAACCCACATTTACTCATTGCAGTTGATCATGAAGGTGGACGTGTCCAGCGTTTCCAGAAAGATTTCACAAAATTACCTGCCATGCGCGAACTGGGAAAAATATGGGATAAGCAACCAACTCGTGCCCGTCATCTTGCCAAGCAAGTCGGCTATGTATTAGCTGCAGAGTTAAATGCTTGTGGGGTAGATTTTAGTTTCACTCCCGTACTTGATACTGATCATGGACAAAGCTGTGTCATAGGCGATCGTGCTTTCCATCGCAATCCAAATGCCATTTCAGATCTTGCACATAATCTGATGCTTGGCCTGAAAAAAGGCGGTATGTTAGCGATAGGAAAGCATTTTCCAGGTCACGGTTATATTCAAGCCGATTCACATTTAGAAAAATCAGTTGATAATCGCCGATACACAGATATTCAAATGAATGATCTGATTCCATTTCAACAAATGATTAATTATGGATTAGCTGGAATAATGCCGGCACATGTTATTTATCCAAAGATTGATCAAAACCCTGCAGGTTTTTCTAGCATTTGGTTACAAAAAATTCTACGAACCGAATTGCAATTCGAAGGCTGTATCTTTAGTGATGATTTAAGCATGCAAGGCGCTGCTGATTATCTTGAATCTATAGTGATGTGTGCACAAGCTGCACTTAATGCAGGCTGTGACATGATATTAATCTGTAATAATCCCAAGGGGGCTGATGAAATTTTAAATAAATTGCACTGGGAGATGTCAGCTACAAGCCTTTCTCGTCTGGCTCGCATGCATGCTAAAAACAACTTTGGGTCAATGACAAAATTACGTGAAAACGGTGATTACGTACAAGCAGTTCGCGAAATCAGTGTTATTGGGTGTGAGAGTGAAGATCTTCCATTATAGTAAGTTGCGATTTATTCATCAAAAAGAAAAATAAATAATACATCCTGAGGTACTTGCAAAATACCACATGATGTGATCATATTCCAATAATATATACTATATGTAGTTTTTTATGGGTAAAAATACATAATATTGCAAGTCCCTCATCCTGTTTTAATTTAAAATTACTTCATTAATATTATTTTTCTCATAAGGCTTTAATCATGTCAGAAACGTTTGATGTAGCAATCATTGGTGCTGGTCCAGGAGGTTATATTGCTGCAATTCGATGTGCACAACTTGGCATGAATACGGTTTGTATCGATGAATGGAAAAATTCAAAGGGTAAAGCAAGTCTCGGTGGTACATGTCTTAATGTAGGATGCATTCCATCTAAAGCATTACTAGAATCCTCAGAGAATTATTATCAAGTAAAATATAAATTTTCTACGCACGGTGTCATGATAGGAAATGTATCAGTGGATATTCCCGTCATGATTTCTCGCAAAGACAAAATTGTCACCACTTTTGCAACGGGTATTTCCTCATTATTTAAAAAGAATAAAGTTAAATCATTGCATGGCAGAGGAACATTGTTAAAGCGTGAAGAATCTGCGAATATTTGGACAATAAATGTTGATGATAATGGTAATACTGAAACAATCCTGGCAAAGCATGTAATCCTCGCAACTGGCTCAGTACCTCGCCCATTATCCATTGCACCGATAGACAATGAAATGATTCTGGATAATACGGGTGCGTTAGCTTTAACTGAGGTGCCCAAACGTTTGGGTGTCATTGGCGCAGGTGTTATTGGCCTTGAAATGGGCAGTGTATGGCGAAGATTAGGCGCGGAAGTTACCATTCTTGAAGCTATGCCAGATTTTCTTATGGCTGTTGATGAACAAGTAGCCAAAGAAGCTAGAAACATATTTACAAAAGAACCTGGCTTACAAATTAACACGGGTATTAACATCAAATCGATCAAAGCATCAAAGAAAGATGTTGTTATTAACTACGTTGATTCTAATAACCAGGCTCAAAGCTTAGAAGTTGATAAATTAATCGTGGCTATTGGTCGCGTGCCGAATACAATAGGATTGGGTGTTAAAGAAAATGACTTATTATTGAATGAACGTGGATTTATTGTTGTCGATCAGTATTGCCGGACCAATTTAACTAATGTTTATGCCGTAGGAGATGTTGTACGCGGGCCAATGCTTGCGCACAAAGCATCTGAGGAAGGAGTGGCAGTCGCTGAAATGATTATGCATCTTGAAAAAGGTCAAGCCAGTGAAAATGAGGAAATAGATTTCAATACAATCCCCTGGATCATTTACACCTCACCAGAAATTGCCTGGGTTGGAAAAAATGAGCAGGAATTGAAAGCGGCTGGCATCGCTTATAAAGTAGGGCAATTTCCATTTATCGCCAACGGACGTGCGCGTTCAATGGGTGAAACAGGCGGATTTATTAAAGTATTGGCAGATGAAAAAACTGACCGCGTGCTGGGTGTTCATATGATTGGTCCATACGTTTCAGAACTTATCTCAGAAGCTGTCATGGCTATGAAATTCTCAGCCAGCAGTCAAGATATTGCTTGTATTGTTCATGCTCACCCATCTTTATCTGAAGTACTCCATGAAGCTGCCCTTGGAGTGGATAAGCGTGCTTTGCATATCTAGGAGGTTGTCAGAGAATAGAGTGATCTACTACGGAAAAGCCATTTCAGCCCTGTTTTCCGATCACTTTCCGTTAAATAGCTGATGTTACGCAGCAACCACAAAAACACGCTAACCTTACGACATGAAATCTAAAGAACTCGAACTTTATACCGACTATTTGATCGCAAGCAGCGGATAAGCAACGGCGACTGGACTGGCGGAAGTGCTGGGTCAAGCGATCAGCCATGACCAAGTAACACACGGTTCTTGTCCGAACGTGAATACACATCGAAAGATTTATGGTTTGAAACGAAAGAAACC
>CXWL01010684.1_pt1 | contig 25628 bp, 26 predicted proteins | sample 590931 | NCBI WGS metagenome assembly CXWL01 (sample SAMEA3498368, study PRJEB10139) | groundwater metagenome | biome: water well; material: biofilm material | place: Germany | collected 2015-04-27
CCCGCCGACTCAGTCGTTGGGTACATGGCAACACCCCCCTCCATAGATTTCGGATCAAAAGAAAGCCATGACGGAAGCGGAGTCTCGAGGAAACGGGTTCCGAAATTTTCAAATAACGGAAGCCCTCGACTTCCCTCACGCACACCGATGCGCTCGGACAGACTCACCATGCGTGAAGGAATAGTTGTTTTCTTTCCGTTTATGGTGATGTGTCCGTGAGAGACCATCTGGCGAGCACTTCGGCGCGTCGGAGCAAGTCCGATGCGGTATACAATGTTATCAAGACGCATTTCAAGAGTCTGGTGAAGCATATCTGAAGGCGGTAGTGCGTCCTTTCCGTGCGAAATCATAGATTCACGGACATAGCGAGAAAACTGGCGTTCTCCTAGACCATAGGTAACACGGACTTTTTGTTTCTCAAGAAGCTGTTTCCCGTATTCAGTAGGTCCTCGTCCTCGTCCAGAACGCTTAAGTCCTTGTCGTTCTTGTGCGAGCGCAAACTTCTGTGTTTGTGTTTTCTCAAACACAGAAGCGCCGAGACGTTTTGCTATTTTGTATTTTGGTCCAATTTTCATAAATTATGTAATGCGCTACGTTTAAACGCGACGTGCCTTAGGCGGACGAGGACCATTGTGTGGTACAGGTGTTGCGTCCTTAATGCTTCTAATACCGATACCCTTTCCAGAGAAGGCGCGAAGTACCGACTCGCGTCCTGCGCCAACGCCACGAATAATAACGCTCGCTTCCTTCACACCGATGATACCGGCTTTTTCTCCCAGCAACTCTCCTACCTTTGCTGCAGCGTAGGGGGTTGATTTTCGAGCACCAGAGAAACCAAGAGCACCAGCAGAAGAAGAAATAATGGCATTACCTTTTTCGTCAGTAAGGACGGCCTTCGTGTTGTTGAATGTTGCCTCAACATGAAGTACGCCACGCTCAAGACGTTTCTTAACTGCCTTAGAGAGGGCACGGTCTTTGCGTCCCTGGTCGAGACCCTTTCCTGACTTCTTGATAATGCGTTTCTTACCCATAGTGTATTAATAAATTAGGATTACGTCTTTTCGAGTGAACGGCGACCAGATCCCATAGTCTTACGAGTGTTTCCGCGAACGGTACGGGAGTTTGTCTTTGTGCGCTGATTGCGCACCGGAAGACGACGCTCGTGACGTACGCCACGCAGAGAACGAATGTCTTTGAGGCGTTTTATGTTTTGTCCGATTTCACGACGAAGCTCTCCCTCGATAGTAAAGCCTTCTGCAAGCGCGCGGATAGTCTGCTCTTCTTCAGGCGTAAGTTCAGAGCCCTTCTTGGTCGGTGCTATCTTTGCCTCCTTGAGGATTTCAAGCGCGCGTGTTGGACCGATGCCATAGATAATAGGCAGCGAGTAGGCAAGCTGCTTTTTATCCGGAAGTGTTACACCAGCGATACGCATATTTAAGAAGTTGTTAGGCTTTAGATGTTAGTAGAGAAATCCAAGAGTTTCGAACAATAATTAGCCCTGGCGAGCTTTGCGGCGAGGATTTCGCTTGTTAATACGATACAAACGTCCGCGGCGACGGACAAGGATATCTCCAGGCTGTTGTACTTTTAGTGATGCGCGGACTTTCATATTTAAATTACGAGCTGACAGTTTATACCTATGACAAGCGGCGCACTACTCGTGCGCGACCACCATAAGGATCAAGTACCAGTTCAACCTTGTCTCCTACCAAGACACGAATACGATGCAAACGCATCTTTCCTGCCAGGTAGGCGAGCAAAAGCTCACCGGAAGACATGCGAACACGAAACAACGAATTAGGGAGCACTTCTTCTACGGTGCCTGTTGTTTCTTCGTTCTTAACTTCTTCCATGTATAGCCTAGATATAGTAGCAAACTCTATAAATCTCGTCAACACTAGTATGAGGTACTTTCCTTGTAGATAGAGGGAATCGACTCAAATTATTGACTAGTTGAAGAACTAATTCCTAATTGTGTCTCTGGTTGGGCAGGTTGCTTATTTCTGGGTCTTTTGGAATAGTTGAGTTTCTCATACAAGTAAGGCCGCCCGGTTTCCCAGACGGCCTTGTCCCCCGTCAAAACATGGGACTGACATTATTGTACGGTTGAGTTTGAATATTCAAGTCGTCGGGACAATCGCTCTTGCATTGTCGCAGATAGCGATTGTACATGCGGTAGCCCTCATCAGCATATGCTGCCAGACCAAGATACTTGTTTTCTCCATTAACAGTGATCTGGACCTGCCAGCTTTTCAGGTCGTGGCGAAAGCTCACTCCACGACACTCCTTTCTTAAGGGAGCAGAAGAAAGATTTGAGCGACGAAAGTCGAGCGGATGTCCGAGTCTCCAAACACGCTCGATTTCCCTCCCCGTCTGTCGTGTCCATATTTCTTGATTGAGCCAGAAGTCGTATTCCTGTCCGTCAATATTTTCCCTCCGTCGGACTGCGATAGCTTTATGGAGACTACCAGAGATTCTTCCGCACCAGGTGTATCGCGTCATGAGCGACAAATCTTCGGGCGATACGAGAACGTACCACCCCCACAAATCGGCAAAGCTCTGGTTGTTAAGCTGGCACGCCACAAACGGCCCCTGCACATCTTCACCGCGGACAAAGTCCTTCTTGGCGGCCTGTGTAGCTGTGAATAGCGGCGTAATAACTTTCCCGTTAAGGATCAGAATGTTTTTCACGCTCTTTCTCCCACTGTAAATAGCGATTATCTGATATTACTTTAGCATCGAAAACATAAGTGTCAAGTACGTTGCTGATATTTCAAACGTACTGAATATGCGCCGTTCGTGCAGTATCTTGTATCTATTTAGTAGCAGTCGTCGTTGAAATCGTTATATCTTTGGGGTCCTCTGGGAAAGTTGTTTTCCAAAATGGACGCACCAGGAGCGTTGCACTAGCAACTTCAGGGAAGGTGCTAATTACAGTCTGTGCGGCATCCCTACTCTTTCCGGCAACTCCTGAAGAAATCTTTGCTGGGTCAATGTCCCATACGAGCGTTGCGTTCCCAGAAAGTGAGAATGCAAAAGAGGTCTCGCCTGCGGCAGGTAGTCCCACGGTCGGAGCCAGAGCAAGTCTTGAAGCATCAGTTATTGATATGGGCTCTCCTCCATATGAACCGACAGATTTATCGGCAATTGCCTTCGCAAGAGCCGACTGTGGAAACACGATTGCCGTTGCGGTTCCCTTGAGGGATACCGTTACCATGTCCTTTTCTATCTGATCAGGAATATCACTATATGTGGTAAATGTTGCTCCAGGAACAAGGACATATCCTGATGGTATTTTCTCAGCAAGTCCTTCTTTTAGACTTGTTTCAAGTGCTTCTTTATTTTTTGTTGCCTGTGTCTCGCGAATGGCTTGGCTCACCGTTGCTCTGGTGCCAGAGAAACCTCCAGTCATGGGGCTAGAGGATTTTGCCGTTACAAGTGTGAACGCTTTTGAACCCTTTAGTCCAGGAACCGTAAAGTTCGTTGGGCCAACGTTATAGGAGTCACCTCCTGCGTCAGCATAGGCAATAACGCTAAGCTTCCCTGGCGAGCTTACGGATCCCGCAGGAATGGTTACTGAGTCGTGGATACGGAAAATGAGCCCATCAGAAGTTTCGAATCGAGTATTTTTAATGAGAGTTTGTGGAGTTGGTTGGGCATTTTCTATAACGATAGAACCCTGTGCAGGTTCATTTGCAACTTCAGTACCTTCAGATTTCAGTGGAGTGCCCGCTGTTTTCTCGACGGTAATAATCTCAAAAGGAAGACTACCCCCGCTTAGTGTAGCGGTGAAGTCTCCGGTTATAGTAGCGTCGTTTTCTGTGGGAGTAATCGTTACTTTCGCACCTCCGAATTTATACAGAACAACACCGGCAACAACGATAACAAGGAGAGTAAATACTGCTGTGCCATACGGAAAAGTTCTTGCGCTTCGAAGAGGTCTTGGAGGAAGCACAGGACGGTCTTGGAGGGGTCTTGGAGGTGGAGGCGATTCAAGGTCAGGCATCTCTTTTCCAGCATTCATTTCCATATCCATAGCACGGCGACGTGACGGTGGAATAATATCGGTGATGTTGTTCATAGGCAACGAAAGAAGTCTATATTAGTTTGATTTTAGTAGTATACCTCAGAAAAAAACAATAAAAATTTGGCACTTTTAATATGTGGATATGGCAACACTCCCTAGGTAGTTTAATTCAAGAGATAGTCCTTTGTTGGAAAAGACCAAGAATACTCAGAAACATATCTTCCTCAACGTCTACACCAAGCCGAATGGAAGAATTAAACTGACCTGGAGTAACCGCAATGATGGAAAGAGGTTCATCTGAAAGCCATAGAGTATGAAGTGAAGGGGTATCGAGTATGCGTGTAAGAAATCCTCGCGCCTGTTCGTTTGCAAGGAGGAAGATTTTGCGTGGAAGTGCATGACGTTTTGCAAAAGTCCGAAGCACCTCAATCATGTCGTCTATCCATTTTTTCTGAAGTTCTTGTATCTGCTCTTCAAATTTGTCGTTACGAGTTGGGCTTATGTACCCTGGTTGTTGAGCTGGTTCGCGGACTTGTCCGAGTGCCTCCTCTTCGGTTCGAAGCGCATGTCCAGTTCGTGCGCCAGCATTGAGAAGTTCGTTAAGGCCTTTTTGAACAGATCCGACATCTACTAGGATGCCACGTTTGACGGAGGTAAGTTCAGTTCCCTCTCCAGAGACGTTAATAATGAGAAAGTCTTTTTCATGTGGATAGAGGTCCTTGAGCACTCTAAATGACAGGCTACCAAACGCACCAAATTCAATGTCGTTAGTGTGGTACAGAGACTTCATTTGTTTTGTAACTCCTGCAATAACTTCTTTGTCGAGCGTGGAGGAAAGTATCGTCACTTCTGCCCGCTTCGCTTCCTTGCCAAAAGGATCTGCAACAGCGTAGCCATTTAGAAGTGTTGCAATCACCACGTCTTCTCCTCGAACACGACCTTCGGATAAGGCATCAGTTGAGGCGACGATGTCACTCACCATGCTTTTCGTGAGGGTAAACGTTTTTCCTGGGGCAATAGTGTGTACGCTTACTCGTGTTTCTTGCCATGGCGCGCAAAGGCTCACGAGTATCTTATCTACAGAACCGCTCCCTGTTTCTTTTTTCAGTATGGGGGCGCCGTCACGCGTTAAAAGTGCGCCAACATCCTCAAGTGCACGGAGCATACTGGCTCCGAGAGACTCCCCCTCACGCGGTTGTATAGGAACTCGAGTGCTGTAGTAGAGTACCGGCTTCTCCTTTTGAGGATACCCAACACATGCAGCTCCGACCGACGTGGTGTCGATGTCGATAACAACGCCGGAAGCTATTTTTTTAGTACTACCGAAAAATCCCATAGAATAAATATACTATACCGTACGAAATACTATTTCTGTGCAAAGCTTGGCTTTGCACAGAAATTACTCACTAAACGACAACAGCCTTTATACGACGAACTCCTGAAGCAACCGCTTCTTCTTTGACAATTTTAAACATACCACCACTATCTTCGTAAATCTCGCGAGTGTTCTGTACGTGCGGGCCACCACAGAACTCGAGTGAAAATGTGGACGTATACAAGGGGTCGTCTTGCGTCGCTTCCTTTGGACCTATTGAGTAAACCGATACCGTGTCGGCGTATTTAACACCAAACTCCATTTGAGCACCAAGCTCTTCTGCTTGTGTTTTTGGCATCACGGTACGTATCACCGGAAGGTCTTGGCGGATGATGTCGTTTACAAGATCTTCAACTTCTTTCTTTTGTTCGTCAGTCATTTTTGCGCCATGTGAGAAATCTATACGAAGACGCTCGCTCGTAATGTTGCTTCCGCGTTGCTTCACCTCTGATCCCAGCACCTTTTGTAGGGCGGCGAGGAGTATATGGTGTGTCGTGTGGTAGCGCACAGTCTGCACTGCGTGATCAGCTAAGCCTCCAGCAAACTTTTGTGCTGCACCAGCGCGCGAGAGATCTTGATGTTTTTTCATTGCTTCCTCAAATTTCTCAGAAGATATTGCGACGCCTTTTTCCGTAGCAATTTCTTGCGTTAGTTCAAAGGGAAAACCATAGGTTGTGAATAAAAGGAACGGATCAATCTCTGTTCCCATCTTTTCTAGCTCCCTGAGCCCGTTTGCGAGGGTCTTTCGGAATTGATCTTCTTCCTTGGCGAGCTCGTTTGTAATCTTTTCTGCTGACGAAAGGAGGTGTGGATACTGGTCCTTATACACCACCGCGTACCCTCTTGCTACATCTGCGAGTAGTGCGTCTTTAATACCAAGCCGGTCAGCTTCACGTATTGCCCGACGTATAAGACGTCGCAGTATATATCCTGCTTCAGTGTTGGATGGACTGATTCCTTCAGCAAGCATAAAGGTTGCTGCGCGTATATGGTCGAGAATAATGCGAAATGCACGAGTAATAACCTCGTCGCTTCCATACTTTTTTCCGGTGCGTGCTTCAAGTAGAGAACGTGCGTCAGCAAAGACATCAATATCGAAAAGGTCAGAAGTCAGAAGTGTGGTTGCAACAAAACGTTCAAGTCCCCCCCCAAAGTCTACGTTTTGTTTTGGAAGGTCGCTGAAACTTCCATCGGGATTCTTTACATACTGCATGAAAACCGAGTTGCAGATTTCAACAAAGCGGCCACAGTCACAGTTCACATGACACTCCTTACCCCACTTTGTGTCGTGTGGTGTCCCGAAGTCATAAAATATCTCAGAGTCAGGTCCTCCTGGCTCGCCAGCAGGCATGTTGGAAGGTACCCCGGAACGACTCCACCAATTTTTTCTAGACCCGTATGCAAAAATACGTCCGTTTTGCATACCTTTTTCATATCCATTCTCTTCCGTATCTAAAACGACGAGCTGAGCATCAATCCCCTTTTCGGCAAAAAGACTTTTCCAGATCTCAACAGATTCTGTATCAAGCTCCATTCCGGCGTCGGCGTCACCTGCATATACCGTAACGTATATTCTCTCAGGATCGAAGCCAAGACCCGTTTCTTTACTCGTCATGAACTCGAATATCCACGGAAGCTGTTCTTTCTTAAAATAGTCGCCTAAAGACCAGTTACCAAGCATTTCAAAGAATGTGGTGTGGCGGTTGTCTCCTACTTCTTCAATATCGCCTGAACGAAAAGACATCTGTGAGTTAACAATACGAGTACCTTCGGGATGATCTTTCCCCAGAAGATACGGAATTAAGGGCTGCATACCGGAGGAGGTAAAGAGTGTGGTGGGGTCGTTTCCGGGAACGATAGGTGCGGATGGGATAATAACGTGCCCACGATTCTTGAAGAATTCGAGATACCGTGTACGTACTTCAGAGAGAGTCATGTTTCTACAAAGATAGCATAAAATGTCCTTTTTATGTTCATCTTGTATACTTGAAAAACTATGACATCCACAAAAACAAAGAACTGGGGCTACGACGTACACAGTATCGATCCAAACGTGCTACCGCAAAATGATTTTTATCACTACGCAAACGGTGGCTGGATAAAACGGAACAAGATTCCCAAAACAGAGTCTCGTTGGGGTTCCTTCACCATGCTTCGAGTAAAGACAGAACATCAGTTAAAGAAGATTGTGGAGCAGGTGCTGAAGCAGAAGAAGCGTGCTCCAGGCTCGCCTGAACAAATGATTGCAGACCTGTATCACTCAGGTATGGATATGAATCACAGAAATGCGCTCGGCCTTACCCCACTATCACCCTATCTCTGGCAGATAGCCGGTATTTCAAACGTAGAGGAACTTAACAGCGTTATCAGCGAACTTCACCGGATTGGTGTCGGTGTGTTTTTTGACATCGGAGTAGACCAGGACGCAAAAGCAAGTGAGAAATATATTTTGTATCTCGGACAGAGTGGTCTTGGTATGCCGGACTCAGACTACTACCTGAAAAAGGATACTGAATCAAACCGAGTGCGGAAGGCATACCTCCCCTATGTGATGGACATACTCATGCTTTCGGGGATGAAGCTTGACGAAGCTACGGCAGCTGCAGAGAAGATTTTGGCACTTGAGACCAAGCTCGCTAAGCTCTGGATGAATAAGGTCGAGCGAAGGGAAATAGAAAGAATTTATAACAAGAAAAGCGTCTCCGAGTTAAAGAAGCTTGCCCCATCGCTTGCGTTCCCCGCTTACCTCAAGTCTGCCGGTGTCGGACAGGTGAAATCACTCATTGTGATGCAGCCACAGTATTTCAAGGGTCTTAATGCCCTTATCTCCTCCGTACCGCTCGCTGACTGGAAACTGTATTTGCAGTTCCAACTCGTAAACGACTTTGCAGGTAGTCTTTCGCTCCCCTTTATAAAGAAAAGCTTCTCTTTTTATGGGAAGACCCTCTCTGGTGTTCAAGAAATGAAGCCGTTATGGCGTAGAACACTCGCAACCGTGAACGGCATCCTTGGAGAACAGCTCGGAAAGCTGTATGTAGCAAAGCACTTCACAGAGGAATCTAAGAAGAAAATGAATGTGCTGGTTGACGACCTGTTCGTGGCCTACAAACATCGAATCAAACAGCTAGACTGGATGAGCCTTGCTACGAAGAAGAAGGCACTCGCGAAGCTCACGATGATGAGTAGAAAGATTGGGTACCCGAAGAAGTGGAAGTCTTACAGTGGACTTCGCATTACAGCTGACGACTATATAGGTAATCTTATTCGTGCTACTGCTTTTGAGCATAAGCGAGCACTAAAAAAACTCTCTGGAAAGGTGGATAGGGATGAGTGGTTTATGTACCCACAGACCGTGAATGCGTACAACGCACCCACCATGAATGACATTGCGTTCCCTGCTGCCATTCTACAGCCACCCTTCTTTGATGCTGGCGCGGATGATGCACTGAATTATGGCTCTATCGGTTCTGTCATTGGCCACGAAATGACCCACGGCTTTGATGACGAAGGCGCAAAATTTGATGGGAAGGGAAATCTCAAGAAATGGTGGACGAAGATAGATGAAAAGCGTTTTATTCAAAAAGGTAAGGGGCTTGTATCGCAGTACAACACCTACAAGCTCCATGGGGTACAGGTAAACGGCAAGCTTACTTTGGGAGAGAATATAGCCGACCTTGGTGGAGCTACTCTTGCTTATGAGGCGTATCAACGACGACTGCAGAAGACGGGACGAAAGAATCTGGGTGGGTACACTCCTGAGCAACGATTCTTCCTTGGATTTGCACTCTTTGAACGGGAACTTGCTCGTCCTGAATTTCAGAAGATGCAAATACTTACAGATTCACATTCACCCAGTCTGTTTCGTATTAACGGTATTGTCACTAACCTACAAGAATTCTACGATGCCTTTGCTGTGACGAAAGCTCATAAGCTCTATAGGGCACCCAACGCACGAACAGTGATTTGGTAGTTATAAACAACTGAGGTCCGCACAAGTGTACGAGCCTCTCTTAAGTTTTATGTATATGGTAGGTCACCGTACACCCGGCTACAGGAACAGAAGTATCTGGTGCAAGGAGTATTCGCAACCCATTACTCTTAAGCGTGTACTCGGAGATACCACCAAGGGATTGTTTGAATGTTACGCCTGGAATCTGCACGGGAGTTGGTTTCATTTCCCTTACCATAGCAAATTTATGAGAAATATAAAAAGGAGTCCCGCGCCAAGGCGCGGGACCACTGTGTCGGGTGTGCTAGTGAGCTTGCTCATCAGATTGCGGCAAGCACTTGTTCGCGTAACCACTTTGTAACTGCAACGACTTGCTCGTTGGTAAGTTCCTTGCGGCGAACGAAGTGGGTATTCGCACTCACCACCCGTTCTTCTGAACTTATCCGAGTATTGATTTGGAACCAAGCAACAAAAGTGTCTGTTGAAATGATTCGAAGTTCAATACGTTTTTCCTCAGGTTGAGTGCCAGCCCTAGTGCAGACCTCAAGATCAATAGAAGCAAGATGTGTCATCGAAAACCTCCCAGGAGCTATTCTAAAGTCTAATTGTAACACTGGTATGGCAGTCTGATAGTATGACGCTCTTTTTCATTAGGTTGAAGCTTGAAAAGACAAAACCGCCCCAGTCATACGTGCTGGAGCGGGTTAATTTCCTGAATCTTGTTTTCTCATCTTGGAAGTACTGCCTCATAGGCCCTGTACAAGAAATCGATGTGGTTCAGTGGTGAACGTTCGATTTCTGACAAAATGTCATAATCCTCGCTGTACCCAGCATTGTCTAGAAATGTGAGAAGCATAAATTCATGGACTGTTATCTCCCCAGAGCGATCCAAGATTTCCTGCTGGTAACTACGTAACTCCTCAGTCCCAACTAAAAAATAGACATTTAGCTTGGTGTCGAGTATTTCATTTATATCTTCAAGTATTTGAATGAGATTTGTTCTAATATTTGGTTCATCTGCCATTACCGGCTCCTAATATCTGTATTCCTTGGTCAGTAAAGCATCAAAACTATTGAGTCACAAGTCAGAAGAATAGGGATTTAAGCTTACAACCAATCTATCGGAGTTTGTTCATGTTCGATCAAATACGCGTTTGTCTTGCTAAAGGGTTTACTACCGAAAAATCCGTTGTAGGCAGAAAAGGGTGAAGGATGTGGAGACTCGAGGACGAGATGTTTGCTTCGGTCTATGCGGGCACCTTTGGTGCGCGCATAGTTCCCCCACAATATAAAGACAAGATGTTCACGTTTCTCCGAAAGTTTCTCTACCACGCTATCTGTAAACTGTTCCCAGCCCTTGCCTTGGTGGCTTCCGGCAAGGGACGCTTCTACGGTGAGTGTTGCGTTTAGGAGCAGTACTCCCTGCTCCGCCCAGCGTGAAAGATCGCCGTCGGTATGTACGAGCGACTTTCCTAAGTCGCTCTCTATTTCTTTAAAAATATTCTGAAGCGACGGAGGGACTTTCATGTTTTCTCCAACAGCAAATGAAAGTCCGTTTGCCTGACCGACTCCGTGGTACGGATCTTGTCCGAGTATCACCACCTTCACCGTATCAAAAGGACACAGATCAAAAGCCCTAAAGATATTCTTGGGTGCAGGGTAGATGTTCTTTTTCGTATACTCTTCTTTTACAAACTGTGTGAGTTCCACAAAGTACGGTTTTTCAAACTCTCCGGACAGTTCCCTTTTCCATGATTCTTCTAAGCGCACGTCCATATACTAGTCATTTTCTAGACTTTGAATCTCAGCAACAATCTTTCCAATTCGCTCCGGTGGGATGCCAATTTCTCGTAAAATCTCTCGGTGTTTTTTAACCAGTTCTGTTGTACTGATGTTTCTATCTATAAGAAGACGTTTCTCGGATTTCCGGAGATTCAGTAAAACGGTTATCGGGTACAATCCGCTTTCTACAATCCGATCGTACAGGTTCCCTTGTGTTGGATAGCTCCAGCCAATGAGCTGAATACCCGAACATGTTGCAAAATCTATTGCTTGCCTCGTAAACTTTGTGTTCGTAACGAGATATCCATGCGTTACTGGGCACGTAGCGCGGATGTCGGGATCACATTTCATAATGTCGTCAAAACGCGCTTTTACATAGAGCGCGACTTTTACGTCAGTTTTATAACCTGGGTCGTTGTGGTATTTAAGCTCTGCGAAAAGATACTCGCCGTTACGCATAGCATACACATCCACCTCATGCGGGACGCATTTTCCAGGAATAACTTGCCGAGGCAGTACTTCCCAACCCTCCTTCTTAAATAACTCTGCTACAAAGTCTTCAAAAGGATGTCCAGAAGGTCCCAGCTCAAAAAGTGCCCGACGAAGCGAATATCGACTGGCAACGGTTCGTGCTTCCGCGCGAAGCATAGTGAACGCTCTGCGATAGAATTCACTACTTTCAGACGAGGGTGTAATGGAAGCTTCTATTTTCTCGCGAATTTTTGTTGCCGTGAATGCGCTTGCGCCTGCACGCACAAGAGAGAGTTCGAGCTTGCTTGGATCGAATTTCTCAATACTCCCGTCACTTTTTATAACATCCGGCATGTTTAGTTGATGATACCACCTCCAAGACACTCGTTACCTCTGTACAACACTAATGACTGCCCAGGAGCAACATTTTCGGGAATAGGCTCGTTGGGTGCGAAGGTGTTTGTAGCGAAGTCATAGGTTCCTGGTATATTCGGACCGTGATAGCGATACTGTGCGCTTACCAATAGACCTGCCGATTGTTCGACACCGGGTGTTGGACAATCTTTGAAAAGGTTTGTTTGCGAGAGCTGTATAGATTTCTTGGTGTCCAGAGATGTCACCGTAGTGTCTACCGTATGCGAGACGACTATTGTGTTCTTTTCTATATCTTTCTTTACTACATACCAAGGGCCGGCTCCTGCGCTTTGTAACGCAACACGCTCTCCAAGGGTGTAGAGCACTGCCCCGTCGTGTGTTCCGATCTCACGTCCTTCCTCGTCGTGTGCCACCCCTTTTACACTCCCTATTTCTTTGCGTAGAAAGTCCTCGACTGAGATGGTCCCGAGGAAACAAATCCCCTGACTGTCTTTTTTAGATGCATTGGGAAGGTGGTATTTTTCTGCAAGTTTACGCACCTGTGTCTTCGGGAGATTTCCGATTGGAAAAATAGTCCGAGCGATAGCCTCCGTCGGCACCGCCCACAGGAAATAACTTTGATCCTTGGTCTCATCACTTCCCATAAGTAAGTGTGTGCCACTCGTGTCGGTTACTGTTTGCGCATAGTGCCCCGTTGCAATAAAGTCGGCACCCTGTTCAACTGCAAAACGATAAAAAGCCCCAAACTTCACTTCCCTATTGCACATAATATCTGGGTTAGGGGTTCGTCCTTGCTTATATTCTTCGAGCAAGTAGTCAATCACCGCTTCCTTGTATTCCTTTGAGGCGTCAAGGGTAAGAAATGGAATCTGCAAGTGCGCGGCGACACGCATAGCGTCCCGTCTATCTTCCGACCATGTGCAAGGCATCCTGGGCGGGTACCAACCTTTTATAAAGACCCCAATAACCTGAGCACCGGCTTTTTGTAGAAGTACAGCCGACACGGCAGAGTCTACTCCGCCAGAAAGTCCAACGTATACCTTCTTACCCTTCACATGCGAGAGGTGTTGTTCCATTTCCTACACTATACGTTTTTTAGTCCAAGTACAAAACCCGGTTACGTTTGTGTTCCTCAAACGTTCGGGCGTAGTGCATGTTTCCATCTTTGCCGGTGAGGTAGTACAGGTACGGAGTTTTTTCAGGAGTTGCCGCCGCTTCAAGAGATTCAAGTCCTGGATTTGCTATCGGAGTTGGTGGAAGTCCTCTTTTACGATAGGTGTTGTATGGCGAGTCCCTCTCCAAGTCCTTTCGAGTTGGAGTGTAGCCGTTTTGTGAGTGTATGTATCCAAAGACTGCATCGACTTGAAGTGGCATATTTTTACTTATGCGACTCCACAAAATATCGGCAACGATATGTTTGTCCTCGACATATTTGGCTTCGCGTTCAACTAAAGACGCCATGATAACGATGTCATATTGTGACTTTCCAGAAGCAGCAATCCCAGGTCCCAGAGATGCGAATTGTTCGTCGAATCGCATCTTGAGTCTCTCCACGAGTTCTGCTGGGGTCTCCGTAGGAAGTATGAAATAGGTATCGGGGAATAAGTACCCTTCGCTTGTTGAAGCCTCTGTTAAAAATGTTGTTGTATCGAAGCTCGCAATTGTCTCACGGAGTAACTCTGACATGTCCAGTACAGTCATACCCTCCGTAAATGTAATGCGAAGCATCTCTATGCCGTGCTCGCCGTTTCCTATGCGATACAAGATACGAAGAGTATTTATAGAGGTATCAAATTGATAAATACCTTCATTAAGATGGGTGTCGACTCGAAGTATACGAGCACTTAGTCTAAAAAAAAGTCGAGAGCGTATTATTTCCTCGGTATAGAATTGCTCTGCAATACTGTGGGGAGTTGCGTCTTGGGCTATGGTGATTTGTTTTCCGTTTTGAAATGCAGACGGTGGAGATATCAAGAAATAGTAGAGACCAGCGCACGTTACCAGAAGAAACAGGCCTAAGGCCACGGAAATGTGCATAGCACCTTTCCGTGAAAACTCTCTGAGTAAAAAGAACTGACTCTTTATTTTGAAAAGTTTGTCGTGAATATCGGGTAACTCCATAATCTTAAAACATGTTCAAAAATTTTCAGCTACTAGGCGCGGGTAAAATAGTTTTTGAGGCGTACGTGCTGGTACGTTGAAGAAACTATTTGGGACCCGAAACAACGTAGCTGGAGATTTTTGGACATGTTTATGTGGGGAGGTTTGCAGGTGCGCCCGATGTCGCCGACTGAATGCGTGGAAGATTCGGAGTGGTTGTCGTTCCTGAGGGAACATGGAAGAGTGTCGCAAGTTCCTCAGTACTCATAATCATCCATGGACCAATGTAGGGCGTGTGAAAGTACGCACGCCTGCGATAGAATTCCGTAATTTTTTCGTGGTCGTGGTGTTTGTGGTGTCCACCCGGATCTTCCCACGGGTAGTCGTTATATTTCGCCGAGAATACGTTTGCGGTCCTTAGACCATTCCCTTCCTCGCTACTAAATGGTTTAAAAAGTCCGAGCATGTGGGAGATGTTTATGCCACGGAAAGCATCTCTTGGGGCACTATAAATAGAACGAATACCAACATCGAACCCTTGTTTTGCAGTATTTCTATCAATTGCCGCAATAAGTTCAAGCTGTCCTTTTGTTGGGTTTGGGAATCCTTCAGTTGTAATAGTCTTACCTGTTCCAGGGTCGGTGTAGGTGCTCTTCTTTACCGCTTTTTGCCGTATCTCATCAATAATTTCGAGCCCTTCGTTTTTCCAACCAAAACCTTTAATACCTCTATATTTATACTTTTCTCCCTTTGTAACCCGTACGATTATTTGAATCCAAAATTGCTCTTTGGGACCAATAGATCCAAGATATTCGATAACCTGACTGAGCGGGTCAATTTGTTCTTCGGGTTTTATACCTGCCTTATCAAGTCCGTAGTCAACGTACGTTTTCAGTGGGTACGGATTTTCCTTCGTGTGTATAAATTCAGTACCCCACATGTCATTGTCGTGAGAAACAGGATCGTACACAAGACTGTAGTCCTCTGCTTCTATAATCTCCATATCGGGATATTGTGCATAGAAGAAACTTTCAAGACCTCGCCTAAAACTCTCGCGTGTCCACACGTAAAATCGCACGCGACCACCGATAGAGACTATCTCAAAAGACCACCACGGACGTACAGCTCCCTTGAAATGAACCTTGTACCAGGTTGTCTCTCCAGGACTGAGATGAAGACTTGCAAATACCGTTTCCATAGCAAGCGGGGTCTTTTTAGTATCGCGTGGCATACGAAGCTCCAAGAGAACATATTTTTGATTTGCAATAAACTCAGCCCGACGCGCGTCCAATGACCGGTTAAACGAGAACTGTACGAGTAGTATGGGAACCCATAGAGGCATAAGGAATCCGACGACAGCAAAGTTTCGAAGCGTTTGTGCCGGTTGGTAAAAAAGAAAGAGTATGTTGCAGGCAAGAAAAACAACGAGAAAAGGTCGAGGACCTATGTGCCACCCATTATCGTGCGCCTTATGCAGAAGGTTTGCCGTGAAGTCCATGAGTGGTATCTTGCTTGCGTGCTTTGAGTCGGACATGTTGCCTTTAGTATAGCAAGAGATACACATACGGGCGCGCCATATGGCGCGCCCGTATGTGTATTACAAGATTCAGAAAAATGTTACGCCAGTGCGTATGTCCCGTTCTTGTTTCTCTTGAAGTGTTTTGAGTCGTTAAGGTTCACCAAAATGGTATTGTCTTTTACGTAACGTACTTTCTTTACTTCGTCTATTACTTTTTCGCGAGTGAGTGCGCCACCCTTGCTTAGTACGTCACGAATCACATCACGAACGACTCCTGGAGCATACCCCCATTCAGAAAGTGCGTAGAGTCCACGTCCAACGAGTACAAAACGTGCATCTTTAATAAGTTCATTATGTGTTGTTGCTACGTGTGCTTCTTTTGCAAACAAAGCACTGATAGATTTTGCAACGTCAGAGAAGTGCATAGGAGAACCTGAACGCTTTATCACGAGGTAAGCGTAGTCACGAATACCTTTGGTGCGTATTGCGGGAGCATGGGTTCGTCCCCACTCAGAAAGAGGGTTTGAAGAAATATTTTTTGAAAGAGAAAGCCAGCGTTTAAGAACTTCTTCATTTTTATACGCGTCGTTTACACCCTTAAGCTCATCAAGAAATTTATCAAGCATCGCGCTTTCGGCAAGTACGTCTGTGTCAGAAAGTCCTGCATACAGTCTGGTAAGTGCTTCGTGCACTTTTTCTGCAGTTTCGTGCTCTACGTGCCAGCGTGCAAAAAAATCATCAGTTTCGCGCTCACGGAAAAAGGCGCTCCCCGTAACTAAAAGGAAACGAAAACGATTGCGTGCTTTTTCTTCGGAAGCCAGTCCATCAAGAAGCTCCTCCTCTTCAACGATAACGCCTAGAGTTTGCATGAACTCCGCAAGTTCCTCGTATGATTTTTTCGCATTTGCAAATGCCTTGGAGTTTCGGATAGCTTCAAGTCCTGCAGCTTCAATTTGACGCACTCGTTCGCGTGTTATTCCCCAACGCTCTCCAATAGCCTCAAGTGTCTCGCGAGAAGATGAGGTGCCAAGTCCGAAGCGATAGGTAAGGACTTCTGCTGCACGTGCAGGTACTTCAGAAAGGAGTTGTTTTACCAGAGCTGCATTGTCAAAAGAAAGTCTCTGTATCTTCGCCGAAGAAGAACCCTTTCGAGAGGTCTTTTTAAGAGGAGTTTTCTTAATTCCTTTTGTAGTCTTTGGTTTCGTGGCTGTTTTAGTTGTTTTTGTTGCCATATAAGTAGTGTCCTATTTATACCAGACTGGTCCCAATCAGTCAAACTTTGGAGGAAATGGTTATCCCCAATCTCCCTAGGTAAGAGTTTTGGGTGTTACCAGCAATAGGTGTTCCCAAATAAGTTTTAAGGGTGCAGATCGTTCGTGCAATATCGGAAGAAAATGCTGACAGTCGTCAAGAAATGCAAGAAGCTCAGTTTCTTCGGGCAAACTCTCTGAGCCTCGAAGCGAGTTTGCCCGGTGCATAAGTCCCTCGACGAGCTGTATGGCGGCGCTTCGCGCCGCCTGTTTCTCTTCGTCCTTATCAGATTTCGCTCGCTCAAGGAGTTTTGCAATTATTTTTTCTCGTGTCGCCTTGTCTGCTACAAGAAACTCAGCAGTTAAGGAACTTGGTGCTTGAGCGTTAAGGTTTGTATTAGCCAGAGGAAGAAGTCGGGAACGTAATGTTGGAAGGAGAAGTCCTTCGGAGGGAATAATAAGAATAAGAGTAACGTCTTGGGGTGGTTCTTCAAAAAGTTTTAAGAGTGCATTTTGTGCCTCGTGGAAGATGCGTGTTACGGAAATTATAAGTACCTTCCCTTTATTGCCGTCAGGTGCGCGCCATGCGCTCGTTGCAAGTGCACGAGCATCGTCTACCGTAAAAAGTCCATAGTTGAAAATGTGGAGGTCGGCGTTTTTTTCTTGAGGATTAGAACCTAAGATGCCCGAGGCGAAGCCTCGGGCACGAAGTATTCCCTCCTCACTCTCCCCTACCACAAAATATGCGTGATGTGCCATTATTTCTTAGAAAGAATTGACTTATTATACGTTCCCAAATGGCGAAGTGCGATTCCGGTACCTCGCGCTACACAGAAGTACGCGTCGTCAGCGAGTTTTGCCTGTACGCCGGTGCGACGAAATACTAAGTCAGGAAGATTTCGCAATTGTGAGGTTCCTCCCGTCAAAATGATCCCGTTATCAATAATATCGCTTGCAAGCTCTGGCGGAGTTTCCTGGAGCACTTTTCTGATGGCGCCCATCATTTCTCTAAGCTCACGAGAAAATGCCTGCACGACTTCGTTTGTTCTAAGCTCAACGGTGCGCGGAAGTCCCGAGACGAGGTCTCGTCCCTTCACGGCCATAACAAGTTCCTCGCTCACCGGTACAGCTGAGCCAATTTGTATTTTCACTTCTTCTGCAGTTTTATCGCCTATGGCGAGGTTGTACTGTTTTTTCACATGGTCAACGATTGCTCGGTCGAGTTTATTTCCTGCACACTTCACTGATGTTGATGCAACAATACCGCCAAGAGAAATCACCGCGACGTCAATGGTGCCTCCACCGATGTCTGCGACCATGCGTCCAAGGGCTTCTTGAATAGGAATACCTGCACCGATGGCCGCGAGTATGGGTTCCTTTACGACAAAGGCATCGCGCGCGCCTGCCTTTGCAGCCGCTTCTATCACCGCACGTTTTTCAGTAGAGGTTACTCCTGCCGGAACGGATACGAGCACTGTTGGTTTAAAGACATTATATTTGCCGAGAGCTTTTCGTATGAAGTAGCGAAGCATTGCTTCAGTAACACGGTAATCGGCAATAACACCGTCTTTCATGGGTCGGTACGCGATTATAGAGTCAGGGGTGCGTCCAATCATTTTCTTTGCCTCAACACCAATAGCAAGCACCTTATTTGTCTCCGTCGATACGGCGACCACGGAGGGCTCGTTTAGTACCACGCCCTTTCCGGGAAGGAAGACGAGGACATTTGTTGTGCCTAAGTCGATACCAAGTTTTGGAGAAAAGAAAGACATTGTTTCCCCATCATACATCGCGACGGTACCTTCACACAAACCTTCTTGAAATCGACCAGTAAAAGTGCCAAGACGACGCCTTGGCGTTTTTGCTCATATCTCTACGCTAACTTGCGAGCTATAAAGTGGAGGTAGTTTTTTGATTTAGGTTTGAAGGTTGTAAAAGAAAGAACCTCAAAATCATGCTCACCTAATAGTTGTTCTATTTCTTGTTGAGAGTAGTAACTGAACCAGCGAGGTTGATTTACCCCGGAACTTTCTCTATACAACTCTTCGTCTCCCTCTATTAACCCCAAAGCGAAGATGCCTCCTGGTTTTAGTACGCGGTGAATTTCAGCCATGGGTGTGTTCATCTCATTTTTTGGGACGTGTAGAAGAGATGTATATGCTCAGACCCCACCAAACGTATTCGACTCGAACGGTAGGTCATTGAAGTCACCAACAATAGAGTTGAGCCCGCGAGCCAGTGAGAGAGCAACCATTGCAGATGATGCGTCAACGCACGTTACGTCTGTGCCGTTTGATTTCAAGAGTAAGCCGTCTCGACCAGGACCACTACCAACATTAAGAACCTTGCCCTCAGCAGTTAGACCACAAAAGGTGTCTATAAATGTTCTTGGAAATCTATCCCAGAAATCAATAGTTTCTTCGTCGTACTCTTTAGCGAGAAGATTGTATGTTTCTATTGTTTTCGTATCCATACTGAGAATTCTANNTCGACTATCTCGGGCGGGTGGAGCAATCCGGTCATCGGTTGAGGGTTTCTTCGCTTGAAGCAATGCTCAACGAGCAACATCCGGAATGGAGGTTCTTTTACCGGGTACTCGTCAATATCGACGGCTTTGCGCGAACCATCGAAGAGCAGATGGCTCTCGTTGCGGACCTGATCCTCTGGGAGGCAACGTCCATTACAAGTCGTTTCAAGGCACCTCTTCAAACCCAAGAGATCGAGGAGCCTGAGAAGGTCTTCGATGGGCACAGGGCGATGGATGAAGTCGACTGAGCAAAACCGCCAGCCATCTACGGGAAGCCATTCTCCGTGGGTGGCTTTTCGTTTTATTGTTGGCTGTGTAGGTCTTGGATACAGATGGTAGTATGTGCCTATGGAAAAAGATGCGGGATTTGTCATTGAAGGCGGACAACAGCTAACAGGAAGTATTCTTACAAATCGTTCGAAGAACGGTGCTGTTTCGCTTTTAGCGGCAACACTTTTAAATAAAGGCACCACGACACTCCTCAACGTTCCTAAAATCGAAGAAGTCGAGCGACTTCTGGAAGTACTGCGTTCGCTTGGCGTTAGCTGTCAGTGGAATGACCACTCACTCGTGGTTACTCCTCCTTCAAGGTTGAACCTTGAAACAATCGACATAAAAGCGGCCATGCGTACTCGCAGTATCCTCATGTTCATTGGTCCTCTACTCCACCACTTCACGTCTTTTTCACTTCCGCAGTCCGGAGGGTGCACTCTAGGGCTTCGGAGTGTCCGTCCGCACCTGTGGGCGCTTGAACGTTTTGGAGTAGTTATTGATGTCTTGGATGAAAGTTTTAGCGTTACTCACAATGGACTTGCTCCAACAGAGGTCGTGCTCTATGAGTCGTCCGACACGGCAACTATTAACGCACTATTTGCCGCAAGTAGAATTACTGGCACCAGTGTCATTAAATACGCATCAGCAAACTACCAAGTGCAAGAGATCTGCGGATACCTGCAAGCGCTTGGCGTTAGAGTAGAGGGACTGGGCACGACGACGCTTAGGGTTACTGGGTGCACTGACATCAATACGGATATTTCTTATTCTATCGCAGAAGATCCCACCGATGCCATGTTCTTTATTGCTTCAGCAGTTACTACAAACTCTGCACTTACGATACAAAACGCACCAATAGAATTTCTTGAGGTAGAAATGGCAGTGCTCGAGAAAATGGGTCTAGAGTTTACCGTAACAACTCGGGGAGTATCAGAAAATGGCATTACAAAACTGGTCGATATTGCAATTACTCCTTCGTCGCTCGTCGCCTTTCCTGAAAAAATCCACGCTCGTCCGTACCCTGGACTCAATATTGATAACCTTCCCTTCTTTGCAGTCATGGCAACACAGGCAAAAGGAGAAACGCTCATTCACGACTGGGTGTACGAAAAACGTGCCATTTACTACACAGAGCTTGATAGGCTTGGTGCCGCTACCCAGCTGTACGACCCACACCGAATTGCAATTACTGGCATAACGCAACTGAAAGGAGCTGAGGTGGTTTGTCCTCCCGCGCTTCGCCCTGCCACCATTTTGCTCATCGGTATGCTCGGCGCTTCTGGCACCTCGACTCTCCGTAACGTATACAATATTAATAGAGGATACGAGAACCTGGTAACGAGACTCAAGGGGATTGGAGCTCATATAGATCATCTATAAGAAACCCGTTGCAGAGCCCTTTCGAGCAGGTTATCTACCTGAAAACAAGGTTTTATGCTATTCTATACCCTACTATGTTAGGAACAGAAGATCGTATTCATATACAGAAGACTGTTAAAAAACACCTCCTTGTTCTCTTGGTGGGATTTCTGGTGATAGGTATTATTGGCGGATATTCATTTGGGTATCGTGTTGGTCCGGGACTTACATTTGTAAAAGTCGGCATACTTACCCTTACCGGTTTGCCGCAGGGATCTAATGTGTATCTCGATGAGACGAGTCGCACTATATCGAACGGAGGTGCAGTCAGACTTTCTCTCGTACCGGGAAATCATAGTGTCATTGTGGACGCGTCAGGATACTATCCGTGGAATGATGTCTTTGTTATCGACACACACGTGAACAATGTACTTGCTCCGATACTCATCCCTACAAAGATTTCAAAAGAACGGCTCAAGAATGAAGAAGCTCTCACAGCAAAAACACTAGAAAAAAATGCCATACTTCCCACAAGAGAATCTCCAATAGCAATGGCAAAAGGATGTGCGCAGATTTTTGTAGAATCAAATGAAATTATTGCTGAGCCAATAACTACATCATGTACACCACCACCATATCTTTGTACCGGAGGTTCTTGTTCTGCAACTATTATTTTCTCACCACTATCAGCTTCAATTCACTCAATCACCAAACTTCCTGGAAGAGAGGACGTAATCGTTGTCGGGTATGGAAATACGATTGCGGTTGTTGAGTTAAACCCACTTGCTCCTCAGTTTTTCGCTCCGTTATATGTTGGTGCAAAGCCAAAGGCATTTCTGTGGGACGAAAAGACAATTGTTGTTTCAGACGATTCTTACTTTTATCGTCTTGCCTGGTAACGGCGACACAGAGACCTGGGCGGACTCTGGTACCATAGAGGAATGTTTGTTATAGATGTTATCCCTTTCTCGAAATTGGCTCCTACACAGTCACTTTCTTACCGAAGTCGTGAAGACCTTCCGGTAGGAACACTCGTGGAGATTACTCTTCGTCGAAGAAAAACATTGGGCATGGTGCACCGCTGTGCAAGTGTTCGTGAGGAAAAGTCGGTGCTCAAACGTGCGTCTTTTACGCTTTTGCACAGTGTGAAGGCAGATGCAGGAATGCTACCCAAACCTCTCGTAGAGGCGGCACAAGACATTGCCCGGTACCACGCAACGACTGTAGGAGCGGTGCTCTCAACTCTTTTTAGCGAATATATTCGCACGGAGAGTTTCCCACCCGTGCATTTGGCGAAGCGGACCTCGCCAACATACGAAAAGATGTATATAGAAGAATCCCTGTACGAAAGAGTGGAAGAATATAAAAAACGCATTACTACTCACGCAAGCAAAGGTGAGGCAGTCCTTATTGTGGTTCCTACTCTGGCAGAAGTTGCCTTTTGGAAGAAGCATCTTGCCAGCTTCTCCCCCGTCATTCTTTCTGGTGCGCTTTCAGGAACTAAAAAAGCACAAGCGCTTACTGCAGCACAAACATCTTCCGGACTGATTATCAGCACGCCCTCATTTGCATGGACACCCATAGAAAACTTAAGGCATATTGCTATTGAACGTGTTGGTGCAGGTGGGTACAGACTGCAAAAACGTCCCTACCTTGATATGCGTAAGGCATTAGAGGCACTCGCTCGCGCTCGTGCACTCCCCATTTCCTATGGAGATTACCCACTTCCGCTTGAGTATAGAAACCCAAAGTCGAAGTCCTTTTCGCAAGAAACGCTTTCTTCGGTAAGCGTATATGATGCGCGCGCAGAGAAGCCCGAGCTTGCCCCGCAACAACAAAGACAAGAGACGAAAGAAATATGGAAGGCGGTCCCAGAAAAACTTCTCGTCGAAATAAAGAAAGCCATTGAAGTGGGTGGGCGTGTCTGTGTACTTGCGGTGCGTAAAGGGTATGCGCCTGTTGTGGTCTGTAGAGACTGCGGAGAATCTTTGCGTGACGAGAGAGGGGCAACCCTTTCCTTTAGTGTGCAAAACAAAGAACGTGTACTTCGTTCAAATGACGGATATACGATACGAACGGCAAATGCAGTTTGTTCACAGTGCGGAAGTTGGAACTTGCTCCCGCTTGGCGTGGGTGTCGAGCGGGTGGTGGAAGAGCTTGCTCTTAGATTTCCTTCCACGCCTATCGTTGAGTTTATTCCTGAGTTGATAACTAAAAAGTCTTTACTACAAGAACGTCTCGTCGGGGCAACGCAACAAGGGGTACTTGTTGTTGGTACCGAAGCAATGATTCCTCACCTCCTCACTCTTCAAGAAAAGCCGCATACGTTTTTCTCTCTCGCACTTGTCGCTTCTGCCGACAGTTTGCTCGCACTTCCCTTTTGGCGTTCCCGTGAACGTTTGATTCGTTTAGTACTACTTCTATCTTCATCTGCAACGCGCACTATAGTTGCCACGCGGCGTCCCATGGACGCCTCTATAAAAGCGCTCACCAGTGGTGGAGAGACTTTTATTGAAGAGGAAACAGCAACGCGAAAAGTCGTGCAGTACCCACCATACGGGACACTCCTTGTGTTCTCCATACGTGGGATACATCGGTATATTGAAGAAGGCGATAAGTTAGTGAGAATGCTGCTCGGTGAGCGTAAGGTGTTCATACCTGATGACAGAATACTTTCACCCACACTGCGCATACGCACGCTTGTCGTAAAGCTTTCAAGGGACGATTGGCCAGATTCAGGGCTTTCGGAACGTATTGCAGGACTCCCTCCCTATATTCGGGTGCTTATTGATCCAGAGTCCTTCTTCTAGTATTGACTACCAGTAGTTTGGGATTACTATAATAGTGTCGAGACGGCTCGCCACTGCAACGGAGGACGCCACCTTCGGGTCGTAGCAGGAAGGCTTGAGACAAATCGACATTTGGAGTGTATAGGGTTTGGATGGGATCCTTATATGTTCTGGGAAGGGGTGTGGGAGTTTTACTGGAAGCTTCTGCACCCCAACTCACCAAGTTCTTTTTCTTGTAAGCATCAAGAAGTTAGATTTTAAAACATGGTCGACGTATGTCGACCATTCTGTATGTTATATGTAATTGACAGCGGTGTGGGGAAATGTATTGTGTATAGGTCTGTGCCGAGCCGTCCCTAGCTCGTTGCCCAGGCATAATCACAAGCTCCCGTATCTCGCGGTCCAGGTTCTTGTGATATAAGGGGGTGGGTGCGGGGGCGGATTTCCTTGAGCAGTGCTTCCCGCACCCTAACCCTTAGCTGTTGCGGAACAGCGTCCGAATTTCCGGGACGTTCCGTAACATTGGGCGGAGCCTTCTATGACCTTGTTGGGTACTACGCATATCCCCGCAAGCATCCAGGCTCCGCCCGACCAGCTCTTTGTTCTTACGCTTATATTTTGGACTTATGAGTTCCATCAGCCCCTGATAGTCGAGACTCACCCATGAGTGCTCGGCTTTTTTGATTTTATGGTATTTTTCTTATATGGATACTATTGTGCAAAGTGGCGCTACTGTATTGAAGGAAGTGGCAAAAGAGATTCCAGAGGAGCTATTTGGCACACCAGAGCTTCTTGATATGGTGGAACGTATGGTGAAGACTCTGGATTCCCAAAAGGATGGAGTAGCACTTGCCGCTCCTCAAATAGCAATTTCGTATCGTATGTTTGTCGTTCCCTATGATAGGCTCGTGCTTCCTCCTCCAGGTGAAGAAGAACCACCTGCGGACATTGGCATTTTTATAAATCCGGAATTCACAAAAGTTTCGCGTCGTCGTGAAGAAATGGACGAGGGTTGTCTGTCTGTTCGAGGAATATATGGAAAGACATACCGTCACCAAAGAGCAACTGTTCGAGCTCGTACAAGCGACGGAGGTATTTTTGAACGTGGTGGTGGTGGTATATTAGCGCAGGTTTTTCAACATGAAATAGATCATCTCGACGGTATACTCTTTATTGATTACGCACTGGAGTTATATGAGCGAAGCTCTCGAATAGACGAAACAGAAAATATCCCAGACACTGCCGCCATACCTGCCAATGACTAACCAACAAAAATTAAAAAGGAAGTTTGCGTATTTTGGTACTCCATACGTGGCGCGCGATACACTCGCCTTTCTAGTAGAAAAAGGTTTTGTTCCTTCTGTTGTAGTAACTTCACCTGATGCGTACTCTGGACGGGGGCTCGAGCTTTTGCCCTGTCCGACAAAAGAATGGGCGCTTGCGCAGAGTTTTCAAGTGGAAACTCCAGAAAAACTTGATGAAGCCTTTGTTACAAAGATGAAAGCAAAAGAATACGAGTATGCCATTGTAGTTGCCTACGGAAAGATTATTCCACAAGCACTTATTGATGCCTTCCCTCTGGGTATTATTAATATCCATTACTCGTTACTTCCTAAGTATAGAGGAGCATCTCCAGTAGAAAGCGTGTTACTTCATGGAGAGAGCGTTACCGGTGTAACGATACAGCAAATGGTATATGAACTCGATGCAGGAGACATTCTTGCCGTACAAGAAGTTGTAATTGGTCCTTCTGAAACAACGCGGGAACTCCGCCCACGGCTTATCACAGAGGGAGCAAAACTACTGTGTAAGGTGTTGCCAGAATTTGAAGC
>CXWL01007970.1_pt1 | contig 25623 bp, 20 predicted proteins | sample 590931 | NCBI WGS metagenome assembly CXWL01 (sample SAMEA3498368, study PRJEB10139) | groundwater metagenome | biome: water well; material: biofilm material | place: Germany | collected 2015-04-27
GGTGGAGGACGACCGCCGCTTTCGGGAAAGTCTCGGCCTGTTGATCGAGGGCACGCCCGGTTTCCACCTCGCGGGCGCCTTCGGCTCCGTGGAAGAGGCCCTGAGGAGCCCCCTCCCTGAGCCACCCCAGGTGGTGCTGCTCGACATTCATCTGCCCGGCGTGCCCGGCTCGGAAGGGGTTCGCGCGCTGACCGAGCGATGGCCCGGCGCGCTGACCATCATGCTCACCGTCTTCGAGGAGGAGGACCACATCTTCACCTCGCTGTGCAACGGCGCGGTGGGCTACTTGCTGAAGCGCACCCCTCCGGCGAAGCTGCTCGATGCCCTCCGCGAGGCCCACGACGGCGGCTCGCCGATGTCTCCCGAGATCGCCCGCAAGGTCACCCACTGGTTCCGCAGGACCCCGGCGCCCCTGACCCTCGAGCAGACCCTCAGCCCCCAAGAGACCCGCCTGCTGGCCCTGATCGGCGAAGGTGCGAGCTACAAGGTCGCGGGCGAACGGCTGTTCATCAGCATCAACACCGTGCGCAAACACATCCGCAGCATCTACGAGAAGCTCCAGGTTCACACCAAGTCCGAGGCGGTCAGCAAGGCCCTGCGGGCGGGGTTGATCTAGGAGTTGGGGGAGAAGCCGCGGAGGGCGGGAAAGCGAGGGCCAGTCCGATGGCGAGAACGGATGCCGCCGGGAGCGAGCCCAGCCACGGCCCAAGACCGTAAGGCAGGGCAGCGAGATCGACGATCGGCAAGTCCGTGCCGAGGAGGAGTGCCGCGGCCGCGAGTCCCCACCGTCTGAACTTGCCGCCACGCTCGAAGGCGTCGCGCAGCGCCACCACGACCGCGGGTAACACGATCACCAGATGGTGGAGCCAGGAAAGCGGCGAGAGCAGGAAGCCGAGGGGCAGGAAGAGCGCGAAGTCGCGGGCGTCCGCCTTGGGGTCCTGCCCGGTGCGCCGACGCGCCACGGCGAACAGGCTCGCGCCTGCGAGGACTGCTGCGAGCAGAGCGGTGAGCCAACGGCCGGCGGTCGGGACTTCCTGCTCGAGCCCGCAGGCGGCCGGAAGGAAGAAGCGGGCGACGGCTCCGTTCAAGCTTTGATTGAGAGAACAACTGGGCGAGAAGAGGCCAAAGGGCACGCGGCCGTATCCGAGAGTTGGCCGGACTTCCGTGTACCAGTCCTGCCAAGCCTCGGAGGGCAGAAGAGCGACGCTTACAAGGGTGGCGATGGCGAGGAGCGCCACAGTCACCGCGAGCGCCCGCCAGCGCCGCCGCAGGGCAAGAAGGAGCAAGAAGACCACTGGGCTCTGCTTCAGCAGAATGGCACCGGCCAACGGGACCGCCGTGAGGTCGGTCCGGCCGCGGAGATAACCAAGGCCCGATGCGAGCAGAAGCACGCTCGTCAGGAGGTTCACTTGACCGTGTAGAAAAGTATTGAGAACCGGGTAGCAAACCAGGAGCCCGGTGGCGATGAGCCACGGCAGGCCAGTCCCCGGACCTGCCCGGCTGAAGCGGACCGCGAGCCAGAGCCAAAGCGGGAGGAGGAAGTGCTGCAAGACCAGGAACCCCACGGCGGCGGGTCGGTAGGGGACTTCGGAAAAGGGCCGAAACCAAATCAAACTCGGAGGAGGATAGAGAAACGGAAAAACGTGCTGGCCATAGGCGGGGCCTTTGGCAAGGAACCTACCGCGGTCGTAGGGTGAGCGGTGGTCGTGAAACGCCAGACGGGAGGCCAGGTGGAATGATGGCAAATCAACATTGAGCACCTGCCGGTGATGCCAGCCGTATTGGAGCAGAAAGTTGCCGTAGACAATGCCAAAGACGACCGCTGCCGCGAGCGCGAGCGGTGGTGTACGGGGGCCGTCGGCGAGCTTCACAATGGCGTTATAGCATTGATCGCTGCCCAGAATACACAGGAGGGAGCCGGCCCTCTCGACGCCATCCGCAGGACGCGTGTTATCTTTTCCGCGTGAAAGTCGTCTCCTGGCTGTTGCTCGCGCTGGTCGTGGCGTTCGTGGGGGGTGCGGCGTTCGCCGATCCCTGTCCCGACGACGGTGCGTGCCCCCCGGACTGCCATGTGGCCTGTCTGGACGGTTGTAGTCTGGCGCCGGTGGACGCTCCGACTCCCGCCGTCGTAGCTCTCGCGGCGACGCGGGAGTGGCGGTTGCCGGCGGCTTTCGATCCCCTCGACCTCGACTTTCCTCCCGATCTGTTCCCTCCCCGAGCCTGACCGCGTCTCGATTCCGGCCCTGATTGGATCAGGCCNNCTCGCCTCGCCGCCGAGGCCCACCTCGCGGCTGCCCGTCGGGAGCTTTCCCTCTCTCGCGGACGCTTGCTCGACGCTCCCACGTGGACCCTTGAGACGGGACCCCGCTCGGCTTCGAGCGGAGACGACTTCGACCTAGCGTTGGGCCTCGAGGTGCCTCTGGCGGCGGACCAGGCCGAGCGCCAGGCGGCCCTGGCGGCCTACGACGCCGCGCGCCCCGGCCTCGTGGCCGCGGCCGAGCTCGGCTCGAGGCTGACTCTCCAACTCGCCTACGTCGAGGCTTGGGAGGCTGCCGAGAGGGTGGTCCTCGCCGAGCGGGAGGTCGAAACGGTGCTGGCCTGGCTGGCGTCCGTCGAAGCCCGAGTGGCGGCGGGTGCGGAAGCGCCCTACGAGACGTCGCTGATCGCGGCCGAGCTCCAGAACAGTCGTTTGGCGCTCGCCGCCGCGCGGGAGCGGCGGCAGGTCGCCTGGGCCGAGCTGCGGGCCCTGGCCGACGTCGGGGAACCGCCGGTCGGCCTGCTCGAGCCCGCCGAGCCACGGCTTCCGGACCCTGCACCAGACGTCGGCACTTCTCTGTTCGCGCGGGCGATCGCGAGCGACGTCGCGCTCGACCGAGCACTGGCTGCGCTCGCCGCGGCCCGAGCGGGGAGCCGTTGGTCCGTGGCGGCGTCGGTCGCCCGAGAAGGCGAAGAGGAAGTGGCTCGGGTCGGTCTCGGCTACCGGCCGCCTCTCTTCGGCCAGGTCGAAGCTCGAGCGGCAGCCCTCGCGGCGGACCTCGCCGCGAGCAGGCGCTCGGCCGAGCTCGAGCTCGCGCGCCTCGAAGCGCGGTTGGCCGGCGCCCGGGAACGCGCCGCCGGTTTCGTACCGGGAATCCTGCTCGCGCCGGCGGAGGTCGAAAACGCGCTCGCCGCCCTCGACGCCCGAGTCCGCGCCGGCAAAGATCGGCCTTCACAAGTCCTACCCCTGCGACGACAGCTCGTGGGCGCCCTCGCCACGGCACTGTCCGCCCGCGGCGCGCGCCTGCGAGCCGGCTTCGAAATCGCGGCCCTGACCCTGGAGAATCTGCCATGAGCTGGAAGCAAGGTCTTGTCGCCCTGCTGTTGCCCCTCAGCTTGGCCGTCGCCGGCTGTGGCGCGAGTGAGGAAGCTCACGTCCACCACGACCCCGCTGAGGAGGGCGCGGAGCACGAGGAGAGGCACTCCGAGGCCGGCCACGAAGGTGAGACGGAGATCCGCGTGCCCCTCGCTGGCTTGCGCGGCCTGTCCTTCCAGCGTGTCGGCGAGCCGCAGGAGGAGGGCGTCTGGGCTCCGGCAGAAGCGGTTTCCGACTCGGCGTCGGTGGCGATCGTGAGCGCCCCTTCGGCCGGCATCGTCCGTGGATTGCTGGTGCGGCAGGGCGAAAGCGTTCGCCGTGGACAGCCGGTCGCCGAGCTGGCGAGCGCCGAGATCGCGGACCTCGCCGCGCGCTATCAGACGGCGCGGGCCGAGGCGGAGCGGGCGCGGATCGAGGCGGAGCGCGAGCGTTCGCTCCTGGCCCAGAACGCCACCTCACGGCGAGAAGTCGAAGCAGCGGAGGCGCTGCTGGCCACCGCCACGACGGAAACTCAGGCCGCTCGGCAATCCCTGGCGGCCCGTGGGGTGAACCCCGAGGGATTCTCCGGCACCGTTCGGCTCACGGCTCCCGCGGCCGGAACCCTCGAGCGCTGGGAGGTCCTGCTCGGTCAAGGCGTCGAGGCCGGCACATCGCTGGCCACGATCCGCGATCGGGCGGCGACGCGAGTCCGCGTTGAGCTTTCCCCGCCCGGTCCGACCGTTTGGGTGGCGGGCTCCCGAACCGAGATCCGGCGGGGCGACGGGACCCGCTGGGCGGCGACCGTCGAGGGACTGCCGGCAGGGCTCACCGCCGAGACTCGACGGTACCCCTATCTTCTGAGGCTCGAGTCCGGACCGTTCCCCTCCCCGGGGACGCCGCTCGAGGTGCGGGTGCCGCTGGCCCGCGGCATCGTGCTGCCCCAGGAAGCCCTGCAGATCATCGAGGGCGATTGGGGTGTGTTCGTCAAGGAAGGCGGCCAGGCGGTGTTTCGCAAGGTCCGTCGCGGTGCCGAGCTGGGCGGAGACGTGCTCGTGCTCGAGGGCCTCGAACCCGGGCTCGAGGTGGCCACCGCGGGCGCCTATCTCCTGCGTCCCTTGTGGATGAAGCGCATGGGTGGAGGTGAGCAGCATGCGCACTGACGGCTCGCACGTCGAAGGGATCGAGAGCGGCCGGCCTTCGGCCCTTTTCCGCTGGTTCGCGTGGATTCTGCCCCGGCGGGGCGGGGTGGCCGGACTGTCCCTCGTGTTCGGCCTGGCGGGTTTCCTGGTCTACGGCGAGTTGCGCCGCGATCTGTTTCCGGACCTCACGCTGCCGACCCTTCAGCTGCTGATCCAGAGCCCTGGGCGATCGGCCCCGGAGATCGAGCTCGCGGTGGCGCAGCCGATCGAGCAGGCGATGCTCGGGCTTCCCAGCGTTCGACGGGTGACCTCGACCCTCCAACCGGGCATCGCCCAGATCGTCATCGCCTTCGACAGCGGCAGTGACCCGTGGCGTTCCCGCCAGCTGGTCGGGGAGAAGCTCTCGACGTTGGTCGGCGCCTTCCCCGAGGGCACCGGGGCACCGCTCGTGACCAGCGCCGCGGGCCGCCTTCAGGAGATCCAGGAACTGGTGCTCGAGGGCCCGGCGATCGATCCGATGACTTTGCGGGACCACGCGGTACGGGTCCTCGTACCCCGCCTGCAATCAGTGCCGGGCGTGGCACGGATCGAACTGCTCGGCGGTGCCGAGCGCACCGTCGAAGTGAGCCTCGTTCCCGAGCGGCTACGCCTGGCCGGGGCGTCCTTGGCCCAGGTGCTCGAAGCCCTCGAAGGCAGCGACCGCGATACCGGCGCCGGCATGCTCGAGGTGCGGGACAAGATGTGGCTGGTCAGCGTCGCGACTCTGGCCGCCACGAGTGAGAGCCTCCGGCGCCTTCCCGTCCACACCGCCCATGGGCTGGTGCAGCTGGGCGACCTCGCCGAGATTCGGGACAGCCCCGGCTTCCGGCTCGGCCTGGCCCGCTTCGGCGGCTTCGAAGCGGTTTCGATGCGGGTGGTCAAACAGCCCTCGGCCGAGACGCTGTCGACCGCGCGGCGCGTTCGCGAGCTGCTGCCGGATCTCGAGCGGACCTTACCGGAGGGCATGACCCTGGGCCTCTTCTACGACCAGGGGGAGCTCGTGGACCACGCGCTTTCGGGCGTGACGACGGCGCTCCTCGCCGGGGCGGGCTTCGTTGCACTGGTGCTGGTGGTGCTGCTCGGAAGCTTGCGGGGCGCCGCGGTGGTGCTCGCCATCTTGCCGTTGTCGACTCTCGGCGCCGCGATTCCCCTGATGCTCCTCGGACACGGCCTCAATGCGATGACCTTGGGCGGCCTCGCGATCGCGGTCGGTCTGCTGGTCGACGCCGGGGTGATCATGGTCGAGAACCTGGTCCATCGCTTGGAGACGCGGCCTCGGGAGGCCGCCGACCCCGGCGAGCGGCGCTCGATCCTCGCCGCCGCGGCAGCCGAGGTGGCCGTGCCGATCGTGACCGCGGTGGCGGTGATCCTGGCGGTGTTCGTGCCTCTCCTCGCCCTGCCGGGCGTGGCCGGCCGGCTCTACGCTCCTCTCGCGGTGGCCGTCGCCTCGGCGATGACGATCAGCCTCGTGCTGTCGTTCACCCTGGTCCCCGCCCTGGTGGATCGCTTCCTGCCGCTCGGCTCCTCCCTGGCCGAGCCGCGCTTCGTGGCCGGACTCAAGCGGCTCTACCGCCCGGGGCTCGACTGGGCGTTGCGCCACGGCGTCGCGGTGCAACTCGCGGCCCTCGCCATCGCGCTGCCGTCCCTGTGGCTCGCGACGCGGCTCGGCACGGAGTTTCTTCCCGCGCTCGACGAAGGCGCCCTGATGGTGCAGACGCTGCTGCCGTCAGACGCCAGCATTCAGGCGGTCGACGATGCGAACCTCGACTTCGAGGCCCGGATCGCCGAAATGCCCGGCGTTCGATCGGTGTACCGCCGCACCGGCCGGGGCGAAATCACCGAGGACCCGATGCCCCACTCGCTTTCGGATGTCCTGATCGTCCTCGAGCCGGGTATCGATCCCGAGGAGCTCGGAGCCGAGCTCGAAGAGATGGGGGAAGCGGCGCCGTTCGGAGTCGAAGTGACCACCCCGATGGGAATGCGCATCGCCGAGGGGATCGGTGGCAGCCCGGCGGACATCGAAGTCGAGCTGTTCGCCGCCGACCTCGAGCCGTTGCGCCGGCGGGAGGCGGAGATTCGACGCGAGCTGTCCGAGATCGAAGGCGTCGTTTCGGTGACGCCGGACTCGGGATCGCCGCTCTCGGCCTGGAGCATCGTTCCGGACGAGGACGCTCTGCGCCGTCTCGACGTACCGCGCACGTTGATCGCCGAAACGGTTCGGGCGGCCCTCCAGGGGATCGAGCTCGAGCCGCGCTTCGAGGGGGTGCAGAGGATCGCGCGGGTGGTGCGCTTCCCGAACGACGGCCGCCTGACCGGAGACTCGCTCGCCCGCTTGCCGCTGGTCGTCGAGGAGGGGCGGGTGATCGAGCTCGGCCAGGTGGCGCGGGTCGAGGAAAGCTCGTCTCCCGGCCTCCTGCGCCGGAAGAATGCCCAGCGCCGCCTGGGCTTCCGCGTTCAAGCGGCGGGGGATCTCGGCGGCACGGCTCGGCGCATCGAGGCGAGGCTGGCCACGATGGCCCTGCCGCAAGGGACGACGGTCGGCCTCGCGGGCCAGGTGGAAGAAGCCCGCACGACCCAGCGCCGCCTCGGGACGGCATCCGCGGTTTCCCTCGTTCTGGTCTTCTTCCTCCTGCTGCTGGCCTTGGGCTCGGTGCGGGAAGTTGCCATCGTCCTCGCCACCTTGCCGCTCGCGTTCGCCGGCGGCCTCTTCGCGCTGGCCCTCGCGGGCGAGAGCTGGAACGCCAGCTCGATCGTGGGAGTAATCGGCCTGTTCGGTGTCGCGGTCCAGAACAGCCTGGTGCTGATCACCCAGACCAAGGGGTTCCTGGGCCAAGGACTGCCGCTCGAAGCCGCCGTGCGGGAGGCTTCCCTCGGGCGGGTGCGGCCCAAGCTCATGACCGCCGGCGCCGCCATCCTCGGCCTCGCCCCGATGCTTTTCGGCCTCGGCGGCTCCGAGCTCGAGCGCCCCCTGGCCGTCGTCATGGTCGGCGGGCTGGTGACCTCGACGCTGTTCACGCTGCTGGTGCTGCCGGCGGTGTACGCCCGCTTCGGTGGAAGCAACCGCCTCCCACCCCGGCCGGACCACTTCGAACTCCGCGGAGGACGCCACGCGGAGNNGCCCCAAGAGAATCCGTAGTTTCTGGCAGCGGCCGGGCTCGTCCCGGCCGGGGCGGTAGGGCGTCCGCGCGAATCAATCCCCCGCGCCGACCCGATCCCCCGCCCGGACCACTTCGAACTCCGCGGAGGACGCCACGCGGAGCCCGGTCGTGCGGTCGATCACGGTCAGCTCGAGAACGTAATGGCCAGGCGCGAGGTCGGGAGCGCCGAGGCGGGCGGCGAGGTGGAAGGTCTCGCCCAGGCCTGGCCGGCGTTCGCCGAACGCGAGGGGGCCGGTGGACCGCGGCTCACCGGTCGCGAAGTCGTGCACCGTGGCCGTGACGTCCAAGTCCGTTCCGAGACCCTGGCCCGTGATCTGGAACTCGAGCGGTCCGCCCGCCTGCACCCGCGGCGCCGCGGCCGGCAGGTAGGGTACTTCCCCGGCGAAGAACGGATAGGGCACCGGGCGCTCGCGTTGCTGCTCGAGCCCCTCACGTACGACCAGCCAGCGGCCCGGGGGCTCGGGGAACAGCGGAGGCAGAAGGAAGGGAGTCTCGGAGGACGAAGCGGGCACTTCGAGGTCGAGGCTCGCGAGACTGTCCTGGCCCGTGGCCTCGTTCTCGACCAGCACCCGCAGAACGTGGCGCCCCGGCGGCAAGTCCAGATGGCCGAAGAACTTGACTCCCGCGCTCTCGATCGCCGCGCGGACCTTGGTCAGATCGAAGGCGACCTGTTGGACGAAGTAGTCCAGCACCTCGCCGTTCTCGCCCAGGGCATAGACGTAGAGCGCCGTCTCGAGCAGGTCCTCACCGGCCGAGGCCAGCAAGCTCGTGCCATCGACTTCCACCACCACCGGCACATAGGCCGGCTGCTCGGGAAGCCGGAAGGGCAACGCCAGGGCCGCGGCCGCGATCGCCCCGCCGTCGTCTCCGGAGAGGATCTTCTCTGCCCGCGCGAATCGTTGGGCGAGGGGAGAGGTCCGGGCGTCCGAATCGGGCGCGAAGAAGCCGGGTCGGTGGGTGACGGTACCGCCTTCGACGCCGTCCACGACTTTGACTCGGAGCCGGTGGAACTTGCCGTCGGACCGGAGATCCGGTGGCTGGATCGAGAGCAGGTAGGTCACACCGGTGCGCTCCACCAACTGGCCGAAGGCCGCGCCCAGGTCGTTGAAGTCGTCGTAGAACGTCCCGCCGGTCGACTGGGCCATGGCCACCAGGGAGTCTTTGTTGCCGGCGAGGCCCGCCGCGGCACCGTTGCCGCGAATGTCTCCACCGGCCCGGGCGCCGGCCAGGTCGACCGCGTGAATGACGCTGTCGGCCCGGCGAAACGCTTCGAGCATGGTTTCGACCCCGTTCTGAGCGCGGCTGCTGCCGAAACGCTGGTCGTTGTCGACCCGAAAGAGGTTTCCGCCTTCGATGGCGACACTGTCCTGCACCGTGGTTCCCTCGCCCACCAGCGCTCGGTTCGAGAAGCCCTGGGACAGGTAGAGCACGTGCTTGCGACCTTCGATCGAGCCCAAAAGGCCCGCGAGCTCGGAGAAAGCCCGGGTCAAGTCCACGATCTGTTCGACCTCCCGTCCTCGCTCGCCGCGCACCGTCATGCGGGCGAGATCCTGCGGCGTGTCCTCCTGGGAGTCCGCCATGCGCATCACGCCGGGCAGGGTCGAGCCCGCCGCCGAACCGAAGAAGCCGTCGAGCTCGTTGACCGTGCTGGCCGCGGTCAAGCCGAGCGGGTCCGGCGAGCGGTTGAACTGCGCCGGCGAGCCGATGTTGCGAATCGCGCGGGCCACCTGGTCGCGATCCGACGTGAAGCCGAGTGAAACCTGGAGACCGGTCGGCTGGTAGAACGCCACTGCCGCGAGGTCCGAGGGGTGGAGCGAGCCGCGGAGGATCTCGAGCGCGGCTTCCTGGGCCTTGCCGACGGACTTCGGCTCCGAAAAAGCGAGGTCGAAGAGGAAGAGGAAGTGCCGCCGGGCGGCCAGGGGGACGCCGCCGACGGAACCGCCCGGCAGCTGCGCGGCGAGGTCGACGACCTCGAAATCGACCACCGGCACACGGGCTCCGCCCGTCGAGACCTCGAAGTCGTCCCGAGTCAACCCGCGCACCGGCTGGCCGTTCCGGGCCACCTGAACGGGGATCTCCACCACCGTGACCTCTGCCGTGCCGGCGAAACGTGGGGCCGACGACGGAGCGGCGAGGACCGCGGAGGTGGAGACGACGACGATCGCGGCGAGGACCTGGTGCTTCATGGGGGGCTCCCTTCAACGAACGGGGCAGGGCCCGTTCAGAATAGGGAGCCGAAAGGGCTGGCACAATGGCCAATTCCGAGCCAGGCGACCAGGCCAATTCAGCCGTGCGACGGCGGGCGAGCCAGGTGGGTGGACGCGTGGGTCCGCTCCTACCCCAGGCGGTGGCAGGCGGCGCTCTTGATGATCGCGACGACTGCCCGACCGGGCTCGAGGCCGAGCTCGCGCGCGGCCGCGGGGGTGACGCGGGCGGAGAGCTCGTGGTCGCCCGCCGCGAGCGTCACCAGCACTTCGCGGCCGACGGCGGTCGAGGTGGTGACTCGCGCGGGCAGGGCATTGCGGGCGGAAAGGCCGGCCGGAGCCGAGAGGCAAAGCAGGATCTCGTCGGCGTAGAGCCCCACCGTCACCGCTTCGCCCGGCTCGGCGGCGGTGAGGGGAATGGCCAGGCGCAGCCCGCGACCGAGGTCGAGCAGGCTCACGCCGCCTTCCTCGTCGTGGGAGAGGACCGGGGCGCGCAGCAGGTTGTCCACCCCCACCAGGTTGGCCACCCCGAGGTGCCTCGGCCGCGCCAGCACTTCGATCGGCGCACCCTGGGCCACCACCCGGCCGGCCTCGAGCACCACGCAGTCGTCCGCGAGCGCCATCAGCTCGCCGACCCGGTGGGTGACCAGCACCATCGGCACGCCGATCTCCTGCTTGAGGCGCAGGAGCAGCGAGAGCACCTCGCGGGACAGCGGCGCATCGAGAGCGCTGGTGGGCTCGTCGAGCAGCAGCAGTTCGGGCCGGGACAGGAGTGCACGGCCGAGGGCCACGCGCTGCTTCTCGCCGCCGGAGAGGTTCGTGACCGCCCGTTCGAGCAGCCCGTCGAGCCCCAGGAGGGCACACAGCCGCCGCCCCCGGTCGCTCGCCAGCTCGTCTCCGGCCCCCGGGGCGTAGGTGAGATTGCCGCGGACCGAAAGGTGGGGGAACAACAGCGCATCCTGGGGGACCAGGGCCATGCGTCGCCGCTCCACTGGCACGGGTACGCCGCCGGGGCGCTGGCACAGCAGGCGATCGTCCAGTCTGATCTCGGCCTCCCGCGGCACCACGAGGCCCGCGAGCACGTGGACCAGGGTCGACTTGCCGCTGCCCGAGGCCCCGAAGACGCCGAGCACCGGCCCGGAGGTTTCGAAGTCTGCCGCCAGCTCGAAGCGGCCGAGCGCCAGGCGGACCCGGCAGGCTAGCCTCACCGCCGATCCTCCAGCCGCCGCCGCTGGCGAGCCTGGAGGGCGGCCGCGGCGAGCAGGGCGCCCAGACTGAGAGCCACCGAAAGGGCCACCAGCCGGGCTGCCGCGGCCTCGCCGCCGACGGCGTTCAGGTGGCCATAGACCGCCAGGGGGAGCGTCCGGGTCTCGCCTTCGATGTCCCCCGCGAACACGATGGTGGCGCCGAACTCCCCGAGGGAGCGAGCGAAGGACAGCACCGCCCCGCCGAGCACGCCGGGCAGGCTGAGCGGCAGGGTCACGCGCAGGAAAGTCTGCCAGCGGCTCCGGCCAAGGCTCCGCGAGACCTGTTCGAGCCGCGGGTCGACCGCCAGCATCGACAACCGGATGCTCTCGACCAGGAGCGGAAAGCCCACGACCGCCGCCGCGATCACGCAGGCCGCCGTGGAGAAGGCCACCCGGCGACCGGTGAGCGCCTCGATCCAGCCGCCGAGCCCGCTGTGGCGGCCGAGGCCGGCGAGCAGCAGGTACCCGGTGACGACCGGCGGCAGGACCAGCGGCAGCATCACGACTCCCTGGGCCAGGGCCCGCCACGGCGAGCGCCAGCGCGCGAAGAGCCAACCCAGAAGCACGCCGGGGACGATCGACAGGGCGACGCTGGCGACGCCCACCAGGAGCGTCAGCCGGAGGATGGGGCCGTCCGCGGCGTCGAACACGGTTCAGGGGGCCGGCACGAAGCCGTGACGGGCGAAGGTAGAGCGCCCGCCGGGACTGCGCAGGAACTCGAGAAAGGCCCGGCCGGACCCTCCGCGCAGGAGAGCCGCGGGGTAGGTGATCGGCGTGTGGAGCCCGGCGGGGATCTCGAAGGCGACTTCGACCTTCGGCTCGACCTGGGCGTCGGTCCGGTAGACGAAGCCCGCGTCGGCCTCGCCGGCCGCCACGACCCGCAGCGCCGCCCGCACGTCCTTCTGCCCGACCAGACGGGGAGCTAAAACCTCGAGGCGGCCGAGCCGAGCCAGGGCCTCGCGGGCGTAGCTTCCGGCGGGCACGCTTTCCTGGGCCAGGGCGATCAACCGGAAGGCCGCGCCGTCGAGCCCGGCGGCATCGGCCGGGTGGGGCCGGCCCGCGGGAACGACCACCACCAGCCGATTGCCCGCGAGGGTCACCGCGGCGCCGTCGGTGGCCCCGGCGGATTCGAGCTTCTCGAGCCAGGAAAGGCTGGCGGAAACGAAGACGTCGGCCGCGGCGCCGGCCAGGATCTGCTTCGCCAGGACGTCCGAGCCCCCGAAGGAGAAGCGTACCGGCCGGCCCGTTTCCGCCTCGAACGCGCGGCCGATCTCGGTCAGGACGTCGGTCAAGCTGGCCGCGGCGAAGACGGTGATCGGGCCGGCCGCGGGCCGGGGAGCGCAGGCCGCGAGGATGAGCGCCGAGGCCGCCAAACTGGCCGCGCGCCTCACGCCTCGTCCTCGTCGGTTCGCTCGACTCCGGGAATGCTCAGGATGAAGTCGGCCCCGAAGGCCCGCGAGGGAGTCTGGAAACCGGGCTTCGCATCGCCCGCCAGGACGCGCTCGAGGGCCGCCAAGGTCGTCAGAACGGTCAGGTCGTAGGACTCCGGCCCGCTCAACCGCGAAACCGCCGTCCTTCCCGCGGCATCCGCCACCTCGCCCCACAGGCGGCTACGGCGGTGAGCGCGGTGCTCGGCTGAAGGCCCGGAGGGCCCGGCGTCGATGCGCCGCTGCAGGAACCCTTGAACGGCCCGCGAGCCGAGCACTGCCCGGAGGTGACGGGCGACCCGCAGGCCCAGCCGCAGACCGAGCGGCGCCGCCATGTAGACCTCGATGTCGGGAATCCCGGTCGAATGGAAGGCCGTCGAGACGTCGCCCCACGGGATGGTTACGGCCCTGCGCCCTCCGCGGCCGAAGTCGATCGTCCGGGTCCGGTAGGCGTGGGGCACGCGCACGATGCGGCCGCCCCGCCGTACGGCACCGCCGTGGGGGAGGTTCTCGAGCATGGTGGTGGCGGTGCCGTGGGAGGGCCGGCCCAGGGCCTCGAAGCCGAGCGCCAACCGCACGGCCCCGGGCAGGCGGCGCGCCAGGTGGGCCGCCAGGCAATCGCTCGGTACGACGTCGAAACCCGCGCCGGGCAGGAGCATCGCCCCGGCCGAGCGGGCCTCCCCATCGCGGGCGGCGAGGGCCTCGAACACGCCCATTTCGCCGGTGATGTCCAGGTAGTGGACCCCGCGGGCGAGGCAAGCGTCGACCATCGGCCGCGAGGTGCGCCCGAAGGGGCCGGCGCAGTGCATCACCGCGGCCACGTCCGCCAGTCCCTCGGCCAGGAGGGCCGGGTCCTCGAGGGCGAAGGCGCGGGTCGACAAACCGAGCTCCCGGCCGAGCACCTCCACCGCCTCGGCGCGCCGGCCGGCCAGGATCGGCCGGAGGCCCCGGCGCGCCGCTTCGCGAGCGATCAGCCCGCCGGTGTAGCCGGTGGCGCCGTAGATCAGGAAGGTCGAGGCCATGGGGGCAAGGGTAGCATCGGCCGTCCTTGCCGCGCCGGACGGTCCCTGCTACAACCCGCGATCATGACGAGCGCGAAGAGGATTCGATGGTGGCCCGCGATCTCAGTAGTGGCGCTGTGGGTGTTCGCCCTGTGCTGGGAGACGTTTTCTGGCGAGCGTAGCGGCCAGGAACACACCATGGCGCGGATCGGCCTGTCGCTGGTCGCCGGGGCCTTGTTGTTCCTGTGGTTCCTGTTGCTGTCGCGCCTGCCCTGGCGACGGCGCCTGCTGGGCCTGGGGGTGATCGCGGCGGTGCTGGGAGCGCTTTCTTACCTGGTGGAAATCCGCGGGGTCAGCGGCGACCTCCTACCCGTTCTCGCCTGGCGCTGGACCCCTGAGCCCGGCGCCACCCCGCCCGCCGCTCCGGCCGTGGCGGCGGTCCTTCCCGCTCCCGCCGCCGTCGCGACCGAGCCGGTGCTGACGGAGCCGGTGCTGGCTCCCACGCCGGGCGTCGCGGCCGAGGTCGAGCCCGTCGCGGAGCCGGTGGCGGCCGCCACGGGCTTGCCCGGCGCGGCGGACTGGCCCCAGTTCCTGGGACCTCGGCGCGACGGCACCGTGCCCGGTGTCCGGCTCGCGCCCGACTGGGCGGCGCACCCGCCGCGCGAGGTCTGGCGGCGCGAGATCGGTGCCGGCTGGGCCGGTTTCGCGATCGTCGGGGATCGGATCTACACCCTCGAACAGAACGGCGAAGAGGAGGTGGCGAGCGCCGCCGAGCTGGCCACCGGCCGGGAGCTCTGGCGCCATGGCGACCGCGCCCGGTACGAGTCCACCATCGGCGGCCTGGGGCCGCGGTCGACGCCGACGGTGGTCGACGGCCAGGTCTTCGTCCTCGGTGCCACCGGGCGGTTGCGCGCCCTCGACGCCGCCACGGGACGACTCCTCTGGGCACGGGACATCGTCGCCGACGGCGGCGGCCCCAATCCCGAGTGGGGGCGCAGCGTATCCCCGCTGGTCGTTGGGGGGCTCGTAATCGTGGGCGCCGGGGGTGCCGAGGGCCACTCCGTCGTGGCCTACGACGCCGCCAGCGGCGAGATCCGCTGGTCCGGCGGAAACGACGGGCCGTCCTTCAGCTCGCCGATCCTGGCCGAGCTGGCGGGCGTGCGCCAGGTGGTGAATCTCAACGCGAGCAGCCTCACCGGCCATTCCCTCGACGACGGCCGGGTGTTCTGGAGCTTCCCCTGGCCGCCCCACCAGCCCAACGTCTCGACCCCGATCGTGCTCGGACCGAACCGCGTCTTCGCCTCGAGCGGCTACGGCATCGGCGGCAAGGTCGTCGAGGTCACTCGCGGAGCCGACGGCACGCTCGTCCCCGCGCTCGTCTGGGAAACGCCGCGACTCAAGGCCAAGTTCACCAACGTGGTCGCCCACCGCGGCCGCCTCTACGGCCTCGACGACGGCACGTTGGTGTGTCTCGACCCCGCCACCGGCGAGCGCTGTTGGAAGGAGGGGCGTTACGGTCACGGCCAGGTGATCCTGGCCGGGGAGCTGCTCCTGGTGCAGACCGAGGACGGCGAGCTGGTGCTCGTGGACCCGGTGCCCGAGGCCCTGCGCGTGCTGGGCACCTGGCGACTGTTCGAGGGCAAGACCTGGAACCCACCGGCTCTGGCCGGCCGCTACCTGCTGGCACGGACGGACCGGGAAGCGGTCTGCCTGGAGCTGGCGGTCGAAGGGGACGGAAGTCGAGAACGGCCGAACTGAAGTTCGGCCGCTACAGGAATTAAATCGATGGCTTGGGGTAGCGGCCGGACTTCAGAGGCTGTCTCAAAACTGCCCTTCCCCCGCGCACCCCGGCCGGCACGGGGGCCGGCCGCTGCTCATGAATCTCTGATCCTCTTGGGGCAGCGGCCGGGCTCGTCCCGGCCGGGGCGGTGGGCGGGTGCCTTCCGCGTTGCGGCCGGTCTTCAGACCGGCCGTTCTCGGCCCCTTCCTCCCAGGCCTAGAACTCCACACCAGGGCAGTCCACCGCCAGAATCAGCCACAGCTCCAGTCGATCGAGGAACTCCTCGGTTGGCGCGCCGGCCTCGGCGTGGGCTCGGACCTGGGCGAGAGCCGCGCGGATGGCGGGGGTGGCGGGAAGGTCGGTGAAGTGCTCGAGGACACCCGCGATGAGCTCGGCTCTGGCCGCCTCGGCGTTTCCTCGGGCCAGCTCGGCGCGGGCGGCGACGATCGCCGCGCGCAGGCTGCCCTCGAGGGATCCGGCCGCGCGCAGGCGGGCCGCCGGGCCGGCCAGCCGCTCGAGAGCGCCGGACGGTCGGCTTTCGGCCAGCTCCACCGCGGCCTCGAAGATCTGCAAGCGATCGAGCGTGTCGCCCTGAGGGCGGGGACCGATCTCCGCGGCGAGGCCCATCTGGGCGTGACGCGCGAGCAGCGGGGAGCCCGTGCGCAGGGCCGCGGCCACCAACAGGAAGGCGAGCTCCACCCGCCGCTCCCGGCTCTCGAACTCGGGGCCGCCGACGAACCGGTCGACGGCGCGGGCGGCGTTGCCTCGGGCGAGGTCGGTGCGCACCTGGGCGGCCAGCACCTCGGCATCCTCTTCTTCGCTGCCGGCCACGCGCAGGAGGCGCTCGGCGCGGCGCAGGACGTTGGCGGAGGCCTCGAGGCGACCCTCGTCGCGGGCCAGCAGGCCCGCGGTCAAGCAGCGATCCGCTTCGAGGGTGAGCCAGAAACGCAGCGGCGCGTCGCCGCTATCGAGCAGCGAGTCGAGCTCGGCGAAGCGACGGCGGGCGGCGGCCAGCTCGCCGCGGCGGCGCAGCGCGCGGACCTCGAGCAGGCCGGCCCGGCCGAGGTTGTCGTCGATGCGGGCGTGGAAGAGCGTTTCAACCGCAGGTACGGTGGCGAGCGCCGAAACCCGGGCGGCCAGGCGCGCCGCCTCGAGCCGGTCGGCAAGCGGCCGCCGCTCGGCGTCATCGAGGAGCGCCTCACCGAGGAGCGCTCCGTCTTCGCGCCAGTTCTGGGCGTCGATCCAGGCCACCCGCTGGCTCGCGTCAAGCTGGAGGAGCCGGGCCAGCTGTTCGCGGGTGGTGGCCATCCGTTCGGCCAGCCCCCGTTCGACGGCCTCGCCGCGCTCGGCGAGGGCTCGCGGCATCGTGAGCTCCTCGCGCAGCTCGAACAGCGAGCGCCGGGCCTTCTTCGCCACCCATTGCTCGACGGCGTCTTCGAGGGGCAGGAGCGAGTTGGATCTCGACATGGAGCTCACCGGCGCCCCTTCGCCCGGCCAGCGCAGACAGCCGCCCGTTCGAGCAGGGCTTCGGGAAGGGCGTCGAGCTCCGCCAGAAGCGATGCGGCGCAGGCGGCGAAGGCGCCGCTGGGGGGGGCAGAGGGGTACTCGTAGCGCCGGACCAGCCCCGGACCCTTCGCGGCGGCGACCGGCTGCGCCTCCGCGCGCTCGACGAGCTGGGCCTTTGCGTTCATGGGCGACTTCCTTTCGAGCAGCGAACGATCCCCCCGGCCCGCGCGGTACCATGCGAGCGATGCGATTCGAGATCGACGATGTTCAAGCGCTCGGCTCGACCCTGCTCGCGCTGCGGCGCAACCTCGGCCTGTCCCAGGCGGAGCTGGCGCAGCGGGTGAAGGTGACGACGACGACGGTCTATCGCCACGAGTCCGGCCGCAAGGCGCCGGACACCGACGAGCTGACGCGGTACCTGCGCGCCCTCGGCTGCACGTTCGCCGAGTTCCAGTCCCTGCACGAGACGCTCAAGCGGTGTCGCGAGCGGGACAAGGGCGGCCCGCTGTGGTGGAAGCGCCAGTCGGCCCAAAGCGATGAAGCGAACCGGGAGGCCCGGGAGATCGCGGCGGTGGGGGAGGAGGCGGCCCAGGTGACGCGCCGGCTGGTGGAGCTGGTCTTCAAGAAGCTCGATCGGCACCACTGAGGCCCCGGCACCCCGCCGGTCCCCCGCCGGTCGCTCGAGACGGTTCTCGCGCCGCCGCGAGAGAAATTTTCCGCGACGGCCAGAAGCCTCCGGCCGAGGCGCCGGCAGTATCGTGAGAACGCGAGAACGGAAGGGGTTCGAGGGGGCCGCCGGGGCTCCGTCGAGCGACCGCGACGGAGCACGTGCTGCTCGGTTTCCTTCCGTATGGACAGGCCGCGAGCGCGGATTTCTCGCGGATTCTGCGGATTTTTCGCGCATCGGTGCCAGTAGCTTCGGGCATTCCGGGTGCCGCGAGCAAACGAGTTCTCGTGAACAACTCCTCCTGAAATGAGGCCTTTGCGCGTCGGTGGTGGGCACGCTGTGCCGCTCTCCGACGGCTCCGTGGAGCCCATGGTGGCGCGCGAAACGGGCCATCTGGTTCGCACGATCCGCCAAAATTGGCGGATCTGATTTACACTCGGCCAAGTTCCATTCGATCGGACATCTGGACCTTCCGGCAGGGCTGTGCCACCCTCGGCGGGTCCGGCACCTCGAACGGAACCTCTCTCGATTTCGACTCCCGGGAAGGAGCTCCCACCATGCGTCGCGCCTCGGCCACCCGTCTCACAGTTCTCGCGATCTGCCTCTCGCTCGGGGTGCTGGGAACAGCCAACCCCGCCGCCGCCGCGCCCCCCGGCGTCAAGGCGGATTTCTCGCCGATCTGGAACGTGATTGAGGAGGGATTTGGCTGGGTGTGGGAGTGGGTGGGAGAGGCGCCGGTCGCGCGAGAAAAACTGTTCCTGCAGGCTGGAACCTGCGTCGATCCCAACGGGAATCCCCTGCCTCCCGGCGCTACCTGCCCGCCGCCGGCCGGGTCCGCATTCCATCCACCAATACCAGGCAAGAAGGGGTGAGTCCGCATTCGTCGTTTTCCGAGAACCTTACCGAGGGCGTTCCGGACTGTGACTGGATTGCGCTAAACTCGCATTCCTTCAATGACGTGAGGCGGAGGGCTTGGTAAATGCGCGCCGAGGAGGGCTTGGACTTCGCCGCTTCCGTGGCGGCCCGCGTTGCCGCCGGCCGACTGAGCCGCGAGAAAGCGGAGATCGCCTTGGCCGAGGCCTTGCGGGCTGACTGCCCCGCTTGCAGTGGCAACTACGACGAGGCTCTCGCCGCGCTGTTCGGCCAACCCACGACGGCCTCAGGCTGCTCGGTGAGTCCTTCGGCGCGCGACCGGATGGCGGAGTTCCTGCGCGAGACCGCCGTGGGATTCGCGATCCATGGCGGTGGCTCTGCGTCGCCTCCGTCGATGCGGCGGCAAAGGCCACCGACCTCGTCCGAGCTGAGCGCGCGCGCCGAGCGAGCGTTAGCCACACTCAAGCCCGAAAGGTGGGCTCGCCGACGGGAACGAGTGGCGCTCGAGTGGCATCGCTTTAGAGGTTCCGCGGTGGCGCGGCAGTTTCTGGAGGAAGCCCGGGCGGCGTTGCCGGGCCGGCCCGAGGATTCGGAACATTGGGCGGAGTTGGCGCTGCTTGCGCTCGGCGGCAACCGGAATGAGCTTTATCCCGACGAGGAAGAGAAGGTAGTTTTGCGGCTTCGTGCCCGGCTCTTCCAAGCCAACGCCCTGCGCTGTCGAGGGGATCTCGCTGCGGCCAATGAAGAACTCGCCTTAACCGTCTCCGTGGCAGACGAACTGGACATCCGGGGGTTGTCCTTCTGGGCGGAGGTCAAGAGCTTCTCGGCGTCACTACGGCGGGATCATCGCGACTTCCCCGCGGCCATCCGCGAGGCGAGAGCGGCGGGAGCTCTTTGCCGGGCCGCCGGGGAACCGAGAAACGAGGTCAAGGCCCGATGGCAGCTGACCTCGATTTACGAACAAGTTCGTGATTTCAATGCTGCTCTCGTGGCGGTGCGACAGGCGGTTCCGGGCGCGATGGAACTCAACGATCCAGTTCTTGAGCTGGGTGTTCGCCACTCCGAAGTCGCGGTTCTTGCGCGAGCAGGCCACACTTCCGAAGCGGCCGAGAGGTTCGAAGCCCTTGGGCCCTTGTACCGGCAGTTCCGCGATTGGGAGAACTTCCAGCTTTGGGTCGCCGGCCTGATCTCTGTGGGTCTCGGGCGGAGAATCGAGGCCGAAGATTCCTTCCGCGCCGCTCGCGACGGCTTCCTTTCCGACAAGAACCCCTACGACGCAGCCCTCGTCACTCTCGACTGGACCCTCTTCCTACTCGACCAGAACCGTGCCGAGGAGGTTCTTCCGCTGGCCGTTTCCATGGGGCAGGCGTTCGAGGGCTTAGGGGTGGCTCGCGAGACCTTGGCTTCCTGGAACGTCTTCGCGGAAGCGGCGGCGCGGCGGGAGGTGACGCGGACGGCGGCGGAGGGGTTGGTTCGGTCGCTGGGGACGGAACGGTCGGCTCCTCCGCGCGGGCGCTGACGAGATCGGTTGCCCTTGTGCCTCCGGGTAGAGAGGCTCTTCGCGGCCCGCGGACGGCGCACCCATGATCCCCGCTCCCACCTTCTCGCCCGCGCGGCTGCGGGTGGCCAACGACCGGCCGGTGTCGGGGACGGGGGAGTACGTCCTCTACTGGATGCTCGCGGCGCGGCGAACCCGGTTCAACTTCGGACTCGAGCGGGCGGCGGAGCTGGCGCGGGCGCTTGGGCGGCCCCTGGTGGTGTTCGAGGGGTTGCGGGTGGGCTATCGCTGGGCCAGCGACCGCTTCCACCGCTTCGTGCTCGAGGGCATGGCGGAGAACTCGCGGCGGCTCGTGGGGCGGCCGGTGATCCATCACCCTTGGCTCGAGCGGACGCCCGGGGAGGGCAAGGGGCTCCTGCTCGAGCTGGGCCGCCGGGCGGCGGTGGTGGTGACGGACGAGTATCCCTGCTTCTTCCTGCCGCGGGCGGTCGAAGCGGCGGCCCAGCAGTTGCCGGTGAGGCTCGAGGTGGTCGATGGCTACGGTCTGTTGCCCCTGCGCGAGCCGGGGCGGGCGTTCTTCCGGGCGGTCGACCTGAGGCGACACCTTCAGAAGAACCTGGCGCGCGAGCTCGAGCGGGCCGCCTTCCCGCGAGAGGACAGCCTGGGCGACGACCTGCCCGCTCCTCCGCCGGGCCTCCTGGGCGAGATCGCGGCCCGCTGGCCCGCGGTGGACGCCGCGGCCGCGGCGACGCCGGAGGAGCTGGCCCGGCTGCCGATCGATCACGCGGTGGCGCCGGCCGGTCCGCCCGGCGGCTCGGCGGCCGGGGAGGCGGCCCTCGCGCGGTTCCTCGAGCGGGGCCTGTCGCGCTACGTCGATGACCGCCTCGCCCTCGACGACCGCGCCACCTCGGGCCTGTCGCCCTACCTACACTTCGGCCACCTGTCGCCCCACGAGATCTTCCTCGGCGTCACCGCGCGCGAGGGCTGGCACCTCGGCAAGATGCCCGGAATCACCAACGGCTCGAAAGAGGGCTGGTGGGGGCTGTCGCCCGCGGCCGAGGCCTTCCTCGACCAGCTCGTGACCTGGCGCGAGCTGGGCGCCAACACTGCCTGGCACGAGCGCGGGTTCGACACCTACGACGCACTCCCGGCCTGGTGCCGGCGCACCCTCGGCGACCACGAGGGGGATCCGCGGCCATTCCTGTACTCTCTCGAGCAGCTCGAGTCCGCCGCCGCCCACGACCCGATCTGGAACGCCGCCCAGCGCGAGCTGGTGGCGACCGGGACGATCCACAACTACCTGCGGATGCTGTGGGGCAAAAAGGTGCTCGATTGGTCGCCATCGCCGCGCGCGGCCCTCGAGATCCTGATCCACCTCAACAACAAATACGCCACCGATGGCCGCGACCCCAACAGCTACGCGGGCATCTTCTGGTGCCTCGGCCGCTACGACCGCCCCTGGGGGCCCGAGCGACCGATCTTCGGCACCGTCCGATACATGAGCTCGGATTCGACCCGCAAAAAGCTCGACCTCACGGGGTACCTCGGGCGCTTCGGGGGTTGAGCCGGGGCGAAGCGCCAGCCCTGGGACCGCCGAGCTCCAGCTCGGCATTTGATCTGAACCGGCGAGCTCCAGCTCGGCCTCCCTCTCGCCGCCGGCTCTGCGGCGGCGGGGAGGGTCGCAAGGGCTACGGGCGAATGCGTCGCAGTCCGAGACCCACCAGCAGCGCCGCGAGCGCGGCGAGTCCCAGGGTGGACAGCGCAGGCACTGCCGGGGGGCCACCCACAACGAAGCGGATCGTTCCCATCAGATAGGGGTTGTCGGGGGTCGAGCCAGCGACGCGATAGGTCTTCACCTCGAGGGTGTACTCGCCAGCTCCGAGCGAGCCGAGTGGAATCTCCCGCTCCCACGGGAACAGACCCCCGCCACAACCTTCAGGCCAAGGGTGAAGCATCACCACCGCTGTGCGGCTGGTTGGCCACGTGACCTCATGAGAGACGATCGGGCACGTAGGCCAGGGATAGCCCCCCATCCGGAGGGAAACAAGCTCGCCGGGAACGGGGTCGGTCGGAAGCAGAGCCCAATAGTCGAGTTGGGCCTCGGCGGATGAGCCGATCGATATTGCTGCAAGAAGTACAAGTAGGCTCCAGATCCGCATGACGGGCGATTCTATCTGGCTTCAGTGTCATAGCAGCATGCGCGAGGTTGCTCAGTGACCATTCATGCCACGCGCGGCGGAGCGTGAGGCCCCGGGTCGATCGAGTTGCCCGTGCGTCTCGTCGATCGCGTCGATGCTACGATCCGCGGCGAAGACGAGAACATGCCGACACCGTCCGCCATTGGGCGCAAGCCCGGCCAGCTCACGGCCATGATCAGCAGCACGGCGCTCGATCTGCCAGAGCACCGTGCCGCCGTCTTTCAGGCTTGCCTCGGAGCCGGGGTCTTTCCAATCGGCATGGAGCACCTGCCGGCGCGGGATGCGACCGGCGTCACTGTCTCTCTGGAGATGGTGGACCAGGCGGATCTCTACCTCGGCATCTATGCCTGGCGCTACGGCTGGGTGCCGGACGGCTCGGCCGTTTCCATCACAGAGATGGAACTCGACCGCGCCGTCGAGCGCCAGGCCGCGGGTGCGCTCCGCGAGATCTTCATCTTTACGGCTCACGAGAAGCACCCGTGCACCGCCGCGGACGTGGAGGCCACCGAGGCCGCGCAGAAGAACCTCGCCGCGTTCAAGGCCAGGGCCGGCAACGGACGGATTCGTAAGGAGTACTCCTCGGTCGAAGAGCTCCGGCGGTTGGTGAGCGAGGCGCTTCACGAGTTCCTGCACCGCGACGGCGCGGCTCCTGCGTCACCCGGCTCGCTCCGCTTCTCGTCCGCCACTCCCAACAACCTGCCCCGCCTGCAACCCTTCTTCGGCCGCACTGAGCAGCTGGCCCAGATCCGCGAGGCTCTCGATCCGGAGTCCCGCACGTGGGGGGCGCTCATCGACGGGCCAGGCGGCATGGGGAAGACGTCGCTGGCCGTTCGCGCGGCCTACGAAGGGATTCCTCGATTTCACGGGTCGCTGGGATGAGAGGCTGTCGCTGAGCCAACAAGCGGAGACCAAAGCCGTGGTGGCGGGCGATCTTTGGAACGCCGGTTGGCAGGCCTATCGAGCGGGCTGGGCTCACTATCTGCGCGGCCAGGCGGACGAAGTGCTGGCCTGCGCCGGCCGGGCGGCGGAACATTGGGAAGCTGCGAAGTCGGGGGCCCGGGAGCGCGCAACCGCGATTCGCCTTCAGGGTTCAGGGTACGACTTGCAGAAGGACTACCCCAGCGCAATCGCCGCCCATTGCGAGGCGCTCGGTCTCTTGCGAGGTTTGTCTGCCGAAAGCCCGGACGTCGCCCGCGCGCTGAACAGCCTCGCGATTGCCCAAAAGCGGTCCGGCGATTTCGAGGCCGCAGAGCGGGACTATCGCGAGGCACTTCGCATCGCGCGGGCGGTCGACTACGGGGAGGGGGTTGCCACCTACACGGGCAACCTCGCGACACTGGCGCTGTATCGAAAAGACTGGCCACGGGCCGAGACGCTGGCCCGCGAGGCCCTGCCGCTTTCCGAGAAGGTAGGCCGTAGGGAGCTGATTGCGGGGGACTGCCTCCGGCTCGCCAAGGCCCTCGTGCGCCAGGGCCGGGCCGCGGAGGCCTTGCCCCAGGCTCGGCGGGCCGTGGAGATCTACTCCGAACTCCGTTCGCCCGACCTCGCCGTGGCGCAGGAGACCTTGTCGGAGTGCGAGGGCTGACGCGGGCTCTTGACCTTCACCCCCCGGCCCCCGCTCCACACCGCCCTCGAACCCCGACCGGGAGAGGAGGGAGAGAGGAAAAGATCAAATTCATGTTGTTTTGTTGCGTTCCGCGTAGGGGCGCGGCATGCCGTGCCCTCCGAGGGCGGGGGGCCGGGGCAGGCCGAGCTGGAGCTCGGCGGTCCCAAAAGAGGGCCGCGAGGGATTGAAATCCCTCGCTAGCGAAGACGTCCCCAGAGCGGGGACGAAGAGAAGGAACAGGGGAGGGGTGGTGGTGTCGTCCCGTCAGGGACGATGCCTGTAGCGAGGGATTTCAATCCCTCGCGGCACGCTCCAGCTCGACGATTTTCCCTGTCGTCATCCAAGAGGCGGGCTGTGGCTCGGCGTGCCCAGGCCCCCCGCCCAGGAGGGCACGGCATGCCGTGCCCCTACGCGGAACGGAACATTTCGACAGGAAATCGACGCTTTTCTTTCTCCCCTTCTCCCAGGGGTGGGTTCGAGGGCGGTGGGGAGAGGGGGCCGGGGTCGTTTCGGGGGCTGAGCCCGCCGAGCAGGGCCGGCACCACGGTCACCGTGGCGAGCCAGCAGGCGCCGAGGGTGAGCATCATGAGGCCGGCCAGGCGGGAGTTGGCGGGCACCGGCGAGAGCAGCAGGACGCCGAAGCCGAGGCCCACGGTCGCCGTGTCGATGGTGATCGCGGGCAGCACGGAGGCGAGGGCGGCGCGGACGCGTTCCGCCGGGTCCGGGTAGCGGGTCGCCAGCAGGCGGTGGCGAGCGAGCAGGTGGATCGCGGAATCGACCCCGACCCCGAGGGTCATGGCCGCGAACATCGAGGTGGCGACCCCGAGGGTGATCCCCGCCCAGCCCATCGCCGCGAAGGTCAGGGTGACCGCCAGGCAGGGCGCCGCGATCACCCGCAGCCCCCAGGCCAGGGAGCGACCGAGCAAGGCCGCCACGAGCAGGATGCCCGCGACCGACAGCCCCAGGGAGCCCACCTGGGTGGTCACCACCGAACGGATCAAGGCCTGACTGACCGCCACGTCTCCGCCTTTGCGCAGGGTGATGCCGAGAGGCGCCAGGCGCGCCGCCGAGAAGCGGGCGAGCTCGTCGAACAACCGCTCGACCTCGGCGTAGCGGGCCTCGTGGAGCACCACCGTGACGAGCACCCGGGAGTAGCCCTCGGGCTCCACCAGCTGGCGCAGGCGAGCGGGCCCGAGGCCGGAGCCGAGGGCGGACCAGGCCGCGAGGGTCTGCGCGGGCTCGTCCGGCAGGGCCGTGGCGTTCGTCAGGGCCGCGGCGCTGGGGCCGCCGAGGAAGGAGAACAGCCGGGCCGCCCGCTCGACCGATTCGGTCGGCCCCACGACCAGGCCCACCCCGGGCCAGCTCGCCAGGTGGCGCTCGAGCTCCCGTGTGCGTTCGAGGAGGGCCGGGACCAAAAACGGGCGCAGCCGCAGCCGGTAGCCGGCGGTGCCCGTCGGGGGCGGGCGACCGTGCCAGGGAGTGCCGCTCTTCCTTGCCAGCCCAAGCACGATCTGGTCTTCTCGCACCGCGACGTCTTCGACCCAGGATCGCCACTGCCCGCCGCCCGCGGCGGTCAGGGTCAGCTCGGCGCCCACGAGGTGCTCGGGCACGGCGAGGTCCGGCGGGCGGGGCAACACCAGCCGCCGGTCCGCGCCGAGAGCGCCCGCGGGTAGCGGACCGGTGAAGCTCCACGGGGGCGGCCTCGAGCGCCAGCAGCAGCCGGTGGAGGCCGCGGAAGTCGCGTTCGAAGTCCCGGGCGACGCGGGCGAAGCCGCTCCGGGGATCGAAACCGTCGACCCAGCTGTCCTGGACCACCAGGCGGGAGAGCCCGCCGGCGACGAGCAGGCAGAGGGCGAGGGCGAGACCGAGGGTCACCGTGCGCCCCGGGCGTCCGCGGCCGAACCCGGCGGCGACGCGGGCCAGGCGCTCGACCGTGCCCGCCCCCGCCC
>CXWL01010856.1_pt1 | contig 25598 bp, 25 predicted proteins | sample 590931 | NCBI WGS metagenome assembly CXWL01 (sample SAMEA3498368, study PRJEB10139) | groundwater metagenome | biome: water well; material: biofilm material | place: Germany | collected 2015-04-27
TTCTTTGCCATCGATAAGTTCTTCGATGATCGTCACATCAGGCTCCCTCTCATGGCCTCGGTGACGTTTATTCAAGCCGGCAGCAATCGCGGGGTGACGGGCCAAACGATTGAAGCCTTCTGGAATTCCATTTCCCATGTGCCCTTGCTCAGCGTCGGCATCAACTGTGCGTTAGGTCCCAAGGAAATGCGTCCGTTGATTGAAGAGCTTTCGCGCCTGGCTCCGATCTATGTGAGCAGCCATCCGAATGCGGGGCTGCCCAATCCATTACTGCCGACGGGATTTCCAGAGACACCAGATAGTTTGGCGCCACAATTGAGAGAATGGGCGCAAAACGGCTGGCTGAATATCGTCGGAGGCTGCTGCGGGACGACACCGGAACACATCAAGCTGATTGCCGAGGCCGTGAGGGATCTGCCTCCGCGCGTCCCGTCCACCGTCGAGCCCCATACCAGGCTCAGCGGGCTGGAAGCGGTTACGATTCGACCTGAGTCGAACTTTGTGAACATCGGTGAACGGACCAACGTAACAGGCTCGCCGGCTTTCTCGAAACTGATCCTGGCAGGCGATTATGAAACCGCGCTCTCGGTGGCGCGCCAGCAGGTCGAGGGAGGCGCCCAGATCATCGACATCAATATGGACGAAGGTATGCTGGACTCTCAGGCTGCCATGGAGAGGTTCCTGCGATTGGTGGCGTCGGAGCCGGATATCTGTCGCGTGCCCATCATGGTGGACAGTTCGAAGTGGGACATCCTTGAGACGGGGCTGAAGAACATCCAGGGTAAGCCCGTCGTCAATAGCATCAGTCTCAAAGAGGGCGAGGCCAAGTTTCTTCAGCAGGCCAAATTGGCTCATCGCTATGGGGCTGCTGTGGTGGTAATGGCGTTCGATGAGCGAGGACAAGCCGATACCTACGAGCGCAAGATCGAGGTCTGTGAACGGGCCTATCGTCTCCTCACCGAGCGCATCGGCTTTCCCGCCCAGGACATTATCTTCGATCCGAACATCCTCACGGTGGCGACCGGCATCGAGGAGCACAATAATTATGCGGTGAACTTCCTCGAAGCCACGCGGTGGATCAAGCAGCATCTTCCGCTCGCAAAGGTCAGTGGCGGGGTCAGCAACATTTCCTTCTCGTTTCGAGGCAACAATCGCGTGCGTGAAGCGATGCACGCGGCATTCCTCTATCACGCCATCAAGGCTGGTTTGGACATGGGGATTGTGAATGCAGGACAGTTGGCGGTGTATGAGGAGATTCCCAAGGATCTCCTGGAACTGGTCGAAGATGTGCTGCTAAATCGCCGTCCCGATGCCACAGAACGGTTGGTAACCTTTGCGGAGACCGTCAAGCAACAGGGTAAAGTGGCGGTGAAAGACGATGAGTGGCGATCGGGCACGATTGAGGAACGTCTTTCCCATGCTCTGGTGAAGGGTGTGACCGACTATATCGAACAAGATATCGAAGAAGCGCGACTCAAGTATGACAAACCTCTGCATGTGATTGAAGGGCCGTTGATGGCTGGGATGAACATCGTCGGGGATCTGTTCGGGTCCGGCAAGATGTTTTTGCCGCAAGTGGTCAAGAGCGCCAGAGTCATGAAGAAAGCCGTCGCCTACCTCATGCCGTTCATGGAGGCGGAGAAGAAAAAATCAGGCGCGTCCAGCTCGAACGGAAAGATCCTGCTTGCCACGGTCAAGGGCGATGTGCACGACATCGGGAAGAACATCGTCGGGGTGGTCCTCGGATGCAATAACTACGAGGTTATCGATCTTGGGGTGATGGTGCCCTGTGAAAAGATTCTGGCAGCAGCGCGCGAACATGGGGTGGCGATTATCGGGTTGAGCGGATTGATTACCCCATCGCTGGACGAAATGGCGCATGTGGCGCGCGAGCTGACGCGCGAAGGCTTTGACCTGCCGTTGCTCATAGGGGGCGCCACGACGAGCAAAGCCCACACGGCCGTCAAGATTGCTCCTGCCTATAAACATTCCGTGGTACATGTGCTGGATGCGTCCAGAGCGGTGGGCGTTGTGAGCAGTTTGGTGAATGCCGACGTGCGGGCTGACTTTGCTACGAAGGTTCGCACCGACTACGATCTGATACGGCAGACGCATCAGGACAAGGGAGCGAAAACCCTGTGGACCTTGGAGCGAGCGAGAGCCAATCGATTCCATTCGAATTGGGCTGATATCGATATCCCCATACCGGCCTTCGCAGGGATAAAGGCCCTGTCGCAGCAACCGTTGGATCAGCTGATTCCCTATATCGATTGGTCGCCGTTCTTTCACACTTGGGAATTGCGAGGCCGCTACCCGACCATTTTTGTGGATCCTGTCGTGGGGCCGAAGGCCAAGGAGTTGTACGACGATGCGCTGGCGTTACTTCGGAGAATTGTGGAGCAACGGTTGTTCACTGCCAAGGGTGTGTACGGGTTCTTCCCTGCCAACAGTGTGGGCGACGATATTGAATTGTATACCGATAACAGCCGCAAGGTGCTCTTGACGACATTCCATACCTTGCGTCAGCAATCGGAAAAACCGGAAGGACAGAGCAGTTTTGCGCTGGCGGATTTTGTCGCGCCGAAGGAGTCGGGCCGCGCGGATTATCTCGGAGCCTTTGCTGTGACGACGGGCATCGGAGTGGATGTATTATGCAAAGAGTACGAGCGTGATCACGACGACTACAATTCCATCATGGCCAAAGCCTTGGCCGACCGCTTAGCCGAAGCCTTTGCCGAGTATCTCCATAAGCAGGCGCGTGACGCATGGGGTTATGGCAAGAGCGAGGCTCTCTCTTCCGAGGACTTGATCCGTGAAAAGTATCGCGGCATCCGTCCCGCGCCAGGGTATCCGGCCTGTCCTGATCACACAGAGAAACGGTTGCTCTTCGACCTTTTGTCCGCAGAACAGCAGACAGGTATCATCCTGACGGAAAGCTTCGCAATGTGGCCTGCTGCTGCCGTATGCGGATTCTACTTCGCCCATCCGGAGGCCAAGTATTTTGCGGTGGGAAAGATCGGGAAGGACCAGGTGCTCGACTATCAGGCGCGAAAAGGGATGTCTCTTTCAGCGTTGGAGCGATGGCTGGGGCCGAATCTGAACTATGAACTCACTGGAAAATAGGGGCGCGAGACGGGCGAAACTGGTTGATCTGGTTTATTTAGTCTATCTGGTTGATTTGGCTCAACTGTTTAGTTTCATTCAACAAAATAAACCAAACAAACCAAATAACGTTCTGCTTACGCCGGTAGGCTAAGAGGCTTCTGCCAATAGGGTATGCCGATCAGTTGACCTGATCGCATCGGTCAGCGCCGACTTAATCCGCCGATATCGTTCCTCTGCCCAGCGATTCACATCCTCTGAATCCGTAAAGACCAGCTCCCATGCTTTGACGGCATCCAACATCAGCAATTGGTGGGGGTGATCGTTGCCGGATATATAGACGACCAGCACGGCGGACTTGCCGGTAAGGCTGATATCGGTAAACACATGCAGCACGGCCCCTTCAGGCAAGGCGATGCCACGAGTGGCAGCCTCGGCGAGGGGATGGTACAGCCGCTGTAAAAACTGGGACGTCACTTCGTAGGAGTTGGTCGCGCTTAAGAGTCGGGGGTTCGGTTTCTCTCCAAATAGATTCTCGGTCAGGTAGGTCGCGGCCTCCCAGGTCGGCATGACTCCGGACGTGACTAAGGATTCGCATAGATAGGCGATCCAGTTATGCGTGGCCCTCTGTTTACGGGACGCCGGCGCTTTCTTTGCCAAGATCAGCAATCCTTTCGCTCGTATGAAATATTGTGGTACAGGGCCTGAGAATCTGGGCGAGGGGCCGTACCTGCGAGATGGAGAAAGTATAATGGCAGCTGAAGAAGCGGTCAACGAAATGACGAAAAGAGCGCGAGGGATCTGTGCCGTATTGCCGGGAAGTTTCTAGTCCTCGGGAGTCATTTTGCTCGGCGTTTGGTCGGCATACTGATCATGGATCTGTTTGATGTCGTTCAGGGAAGCGAAGAAGACATCGAGGAGCTCAGGGTCGAAGTGCTCCCCCCGATGTTTGATCATGAGATTCACGGCATGATCGAGGGAGAAGGCGGGTTTGTACACACGCTGTGTGGTGAGGGCGTCGAAGGCATCGGCTATTGCTGCGATGCGTCCTTCTACGGGAATCGACTCGCCTTTCAGCTTCCGGGGATATCCGTTGCCATCCCAACGCTCATGGTGGGTCCAGGCGATCGAGGCCGCGACCTTGAGGATCTCTGCATCCGATCCGCTGAGGATGCGATACCCGATTTCCGCATGTTGCGAGATGACGGTGAATTCTTCCGGCGTAAATTTGCCGGGCTTGAGGAGAACATGATCCGGCGTGCCGATCTTCCCGATATCGTGCATAGGGCTTGCAGTGCGGATCAAGTCGCACCGTTCGGAGGACAGCCCATATTTTCTGGCAAGTAGTTCGCAGTAGTGGCTCATTCGTTGAATATGCTGGGCCGTGGCGCTGTCACGGTATTCTGCGGCGATGGCGAGTCGCTGAATGGTTTCCTCCCGAGAGAGACGCAGTTCCTTTTCGCTGTGCTCAAGCCACTCAAGCGCTTGCTGGAGAGCCATGGTTCTGGTTCTCACGACATCTTCCAGATTTTCCCGGTGCAGGCGGTTTTCAAGTTCAAGCCGTCGGCGACGAAGCGCATTGGCGACATCGATCATGACTTCATTCGACTCGAACGGTTTGACGATGTAGCCGAAGGCGCCCATATCTAACGCCGCATTGGCTAATACGGAGCTGTCGAGGCCGGTCACCATGATGACGGCGATGTGACGATGCTGGCTGAGGACGCTGCGAGCGAGATCCATACCCGATTCACCAGGCATATTCACGTCGCATAACATTAATGCAAAGGGCTGTTCATCGAGTCGTGCCCTTGCCTCACGGGCGTCGGCCACGAGGACCGTCTCATACCCATGGGTTTGAAGCATGTATCCCAACAGCCGACGGATCGGCTCTTCGTCGTCGATGATCAGGACGCGCTTGAGGTCGAGGAGGGCTTGATGGGCGGATCGGTCAAGAAGCAATGTCATGATCTGTGGACCGGCTATATATGAAGAAGGGACCTCTTCGGGCTCAGCAGTTATCCATTTGCATTAGGGTTGAGGTATCTTGGGAACTGTACGACCAGACGCACCTTTCATGCCACTATATTATGAAATACTGCACATCGTGAGCCTTTAGTAGAGCGAAGTATTTTGGGGCGGAGCGTCGCAAGATGCCGCGCCGTGACAGTGTTTTCATGGGTGGCTGTCGCGGCGGTGATCCGGATTCAAGTGATTGTCTGTCATTGGATGTGCGTTGGTCCGTACAGATTTAGACTTCGTACCGGGAATTTTCGTACAGAGATCACTCGGAATAACTGATACAAAGCGCATGTTGTCTGCTGCAGCTATCGCTCGTTGGCCGGGACAGAAGCTTGCGTTGTTCATGACTGCACACCATCCTGGACGCTGATCCCACGCTTCAGGCCCGGTCATCGGAGTTGCAGTAGTCGCGCGCACGAGAAAGACGGACCGGGGCAGTTTCATTGCGCTTTCATAGAGCCTTGACTATAATGCGCGGCATCAATCAACGGGAGCAACCAATGGCTAATGCAGCAGGACTGATGCGTGTCGATGGGCGGCGAAAAGATCAACTCCGTCCGGTGAAGGTGACGCGAAATTTTATTAAACATGCCGAAGGATCTGTCCTGATCGAAATGGGCGACACCAAGGTGATTTGTACGGCCTCGATTGAGGAGAAGGTGCCTCCGTTTTTGAAGGGAAAGGGGCAAGGATGGGTGACGGCAGAGTATTCGATGCTTCCCCGTTCGACCCACGAGCGATCCCCGCGCGAAGCGGTTAAGGGGAAGCAGAGTGGCAGAACCTTGGAGATTCAGCGCCTTGTCGGGCGAGCTCTCCGTGCTGTGACAGATATGGGTCAGATGGGGGAGCGGTCGATCTGGCTCGACTGCGATGTCATCCAGGCCGACGGAGGTACCAGAACGGCGTCTATAACAGGAGCGTTCATCGCCCTGGCCGATGCATTTTCGGTTCTCAAAAAACGAGGCCTGATCAAGAAACGTCCTTTGACGGACTACCTGGCTGCTATCAGCGTGGGGAAAGTAGGTGGGGAAATCCTCATCGACCTGGCCTATACGGAAGACTCCATGGCCGATGTTGACATGAATCTGGTCATGACTGGACAAGGGCGTTATGTTGAAGTTCAGGGCACAGCGGAACGGACCCCCTTTGCCAAACAAGAAATGGATGAATTTATGGCGATGGGATGGAGCGGAATTCAAACCCTCACCGCGCTGCAGAAGGATTTGATCGGCGAGCTGGAGTAGGAAAAAGGCGATGATTCGTGAATTGGTGCTTGCCACGCGCAATCGGCATAAGGGTGAGGAGCTTTCGGCCCTCTTGGGCGATCTGGGCATCACGATTCGTACACTCGATGAATTCCCAGATGCTCCTGAGGTGATCGAAGACGGGGACACCTGCGAGGCCAACGCAGTCAAGAAAGCGCGTGCCATAGCCGAATTCACGGGTTTGCCGGCTGTCGCCGACGATACGGGACTGGAAGTGGATGCGCTCGGTGGGCGTCCCGGCATCTATGCGGCCCGTTACTCCGGTGAGGACGCGACCTATGAAGACAATTGTCGAAAGTTGCTGCGGGAACTGGCCGGAGTGCCCCACGAACGACGAACGGCTCGCTTTTTGACTGTCGCAGCAATCGCGCTGCCTTCCGATGGAGTACGAGTGGCACATGGAGCATTGAATGGAGTGATTGCGGAAGAGGCAAGTGGGGCGTTAGGATTCGGGTATGATCCGGTATTCTTCGTTCCAGAGTTAGGGAAGACCTTAGCGCAGCTGTCGGCAGATCAAAAAAATACGATCAGTCATCGTGCCAAAGCGTTTGCCAAGATGCGGGAAATTCTCAGTGCATCAATGGTGAATGTGTAATGATGAATGTTGAATTGCAGAACAGTGAAGTCAGGCGGCATTCAACATTGAACATTCACCATTAAACATTCGATGCTGAAGATGTCGGGGCGTAGCGCAGCCCGGTAGCGCGCCTGCTTTGGGAGCAGGATGTCGGAGGTTCAAATCCTCTCGCCCCGACCAAAGTGTAACAATACCAATTGAGAGTCGAGAGGATGTGAAGCGGGCAAGCGCCGACCGCTAGAAGGAAAAGGTCGCCGTATTTCTGGCGATCGACAGCGAGCCAGCCGGGCCGAAGGCCAAATCCTCTCGCCCCGACCAAATCCCTAGCCAGTACTGAGTTCTGAGTCTTGAGTGATGAGTCTTGAGTCTCAGAACCTTTTCGAGCCATCTGTTCCCCACTCGCGGCACTTCTAAGAGGGCGTCGATATCTCAGCCGGAGGTAGAGGATTAGCCCGCTAGCCTCTCTGGCTGCCTTCGCTAGTTTTCCAATGTAGTATTCCTCGGTGCAAATTCCCCTGTATCGCCAGCGATAGCTGTTTTGGGCCAGTAATCGATTGGCGCTGGTCAGGGGCCATTCAAAATTACACTCAAAACTGCTAGTTGATCTACAGATAGGCCTGTGATATCTTGCGCCTGCGGCATGCAAATTTGAATGAATATCGGTTGAGTTTAAAGAGTAGAAGAGAGCCACAGTTCATTCATTATAAACCAGGAGGTTACTATGGAAATTGCCGTTGCTTTCGGAGCATTGGTCGGTGTGTTTGCTTTGGGCGCGTCTTTGATTCTCTGGTGGCCCTATGATAAATAACGATGTCAGGAAATAAGACTGAGCGAATCATAATTATGGCAAATGACCGGGGCGTACAGTTCTTTTGGGTTTCGTTGGGGCTGTGGGAGGCGGATACGCTCAGTATAAAATGAAAGCAGGGTAATTGATACAGGCGCTTCCTCTAATAAATTTCAGCCCTAGAATTCCAACATGAGAGGGCCTCAGAGGCCCTCCTTGTAGGCGAGAAAAGTCCTGATTCGCTAAGGTTGTGTTGTTGATCTATTTATAGTTCCCCTTCTGATTGACGTGTCGTTCCCTTCGCAACTCGTTGCCTGCTCCTGGCCAGCACGCCGATCGATGCTTCGTTTTCGCTAATATCTCCTATTTAAGCTGCTAGTAGATCTGGGTCGTAGACGAGATTTCTTCTGGCCAATTTATCTTTCTGCCGGTACGAACGCCCCTTGATGGTTATCCCTGCGTGAATGTCGGACGAACTGAGTCCCCTGCTCAGAAGTGCTTCTAAATGCCATAACCTCTAACCGGTTCTTTGAACTTCATTGCAAAAAATGAGGCATTTGATAGAACTTTTCAGGGGGATTCTACATGTTATATGGACTGTTCATGTTTTGGATTGTCGTCAGCATTACAGGTCTTGTGGCCAGCATGGTGCTGGGTGGTTTATTGTGTGTGTGGTGTGCCTTTATAGGCCGGAAGCGCTCCGAGTGGTCGTCAAGGATGTGCGTCAACCAGCGTTCCCATGAAGTACCCTCCTCCTAGCCAAGTAATTCGATTTCATGCGTCCGTATCGAGAGACGTCATCCAGCCATCCGCTGTGCATGGATCTCACCCAAACAGTTCTTGCCTGGCGGGTGTGCCGTTCCACGTTCTTTTGTCATTCATCGGCGCCAACGGGTGTTCAATCCCATGCTCCTCCCTACGCGTCTGTTGTGCAATTTCAGCCGCAGATAGAAAGTGTTCTGTATTGGGTGGGTCACCGTGAGGGGATATACGTCTCCAATACTTATTGTCAGATCGTGGAGTAGCACTGAGAGTGCGAGCGGGGTATGGATTGCCTTGTCGCGAAGCGACCACCCGAAGAGGCCGTATCGGAGGAGAGTGAGCAATCATTCGAGGCCGAATGTAGCGTTAGCCCGCAATATTCATGAGAGTTCGCTGCGAACTCGCTGAGCCGCGTCGCGAGAGCGGCGCGCGGAGCCCCGAGAACCCGATGCGTACTTGTGCAGTACGTTGAGGATTCGAGAGGCGAGCCCGCCGACCGAAGGCTCGTCGCAGCAGCGGATCGGCGATTGCAGCAGAAGTGATCATGCATAATGCGGGTTAGGATTATATTTCATCACCAAGCTCATTACGGTACAATTCCACAAAATAGCTTGCTTCCCTTCTTCGCGATCGAGGTGGTTATGTTTTTGATCGTGGGAAAATAACGGGAGGCTCCCAATGATGGCAAGGGTCGGTCTGATCCGTAGGTAGGAGTCGAGGCTTTTCATGGGTGGCGTTCTCGCTCTGGCGATAGCAATCGGAATCGTTTTCGGCGCGCGCAAGTTATGCGTTCTGATTAGAGCGCCACGGTGGTTCGCAAAGTATTTGTTTATCTGTGCCTCCCTCATCGCCACCTACTTTCTGGCAGAAGAGGTCGTTCCCAACAAGCCGTGGAGTATTTGGCTTGCGATGCTCGGTACAGCAACTGGAATAATCCCAGTAGGGTTCATTGTGTTTAAACATATCGAAGACGGCGACAGGGAAGCAGGCGAGTCCTCTTGATACGGCTCAGCGTAGGCCCGAGGTGTTCAAGATGATGTGGGTTCCACCCAAAGCAGTAGAAGTGTAGCGAGGGAGGCGCAAGGCGAGACCTTTACGGGTTTTGAGGGTGCGCTACTGGACTCTCAACGGGTCTTCCTGTACAAAGACAAGCCAAATAGACATCAAGACCCTCTTTGGTAATGGCTGTCTACTAGGTATAACAGGGGTAAACCTGACACCTTGACGTCAGGTGTTGAAACACTAAGTCCTTGTCTTTCCAATGTGCGCCCGTAGCTCAGTCGGATAGAGCATCAGCCTTCTAAGCTGAGGGTCGTTGGTTCGATTCCAACCGGGCGCACCATATAATCAAGGGGTTGCATCGTCCTCGGTTCCTCCTCCAGTTCCGTGGCCACGCTTTTAGCCACGGTTCCGGTAAAGCTTCCGCGATTCACCGCGTCTTGAAGATGCCCTGGCGAGAGGTGCGAATACCTCAACGTGGTTTGAATGCTCCGATGGCCGAGGATCTCCTTGACCGAAAACAAGTCCACGCCAACTGCTATTCGTCGAGACGCCGCTGTGTGTCGCAACGTATGCCACGACGCGCCGGTGATCCCTGCCTGGCGTAAAGCCGGCTCAAAGGCCCGACGCAGGAAGGCCCGGCTATCCATCGGGTGCGTGTCGTCCTCTTTGTCGAGCACACTCGGAAAAACCCACGCGGAAGTGAAGACCGAATCAAAGGAGCGAAGAAGTGTCTTCGCTTGTTCGCTCAGTGGGACATAGCGCGTCTTGCCACCTTTTGGCATGGGGAGCACGAGATAGCTGTGTTCGAGGTCAACCTGTGCCCATTTCAATCTAAATTGTTCTTCGCGCCGCAAGCCGGTTTCAATGGCGAGCGCGACCAGCCGCCAGTCTTCCGGCTTCATCACGCCTTGGAGTCGGAGTAACTCTGCTTCTGACAAAAACCGCGTCTTGGTCACTTCGGGAAAGAAGGTCACGCCGATCACCGGATTGCGCTGGATGTGGCCATCGTTGAGCGCCAGTGCACACATATGCTTGAGATAGGCGAAGTGGCGGTTGATGGTGGCATCGCCCCATAACCGCTTGGGTTGAAAACTCTTTGGCGCATTCGCACGCCGTGGTCGGAGCTTGGTTTGCATCTTGCGTTGAATCTGGCGCAGCACGTCCGTGTTGATCTCTGTGAGCAACCGGCGCCCGATGAGCAGGGACCAGCGCCGCCCATAGAGCCGCTCATTGACCCGATTCCGATTGGTGCACCCTTCTAAGCAGCGCGCAATCCAGGCGCGGAGTGTGATGGTTTTCACGGCGAATTTCTTCGGGAAAAAGATACCTTCGCGCATCCGTACTCGATGCCAGCCGTACCGGATTGCGGCTTGAGTTTTGGAATCACATTTTTCTAGCCGGTCGCGCCCATTCTCTACCCAACGGGCATACCAGCTTCCCCGACGGAAGATGACGCCTCGAATCTTCTTACCTATGCTTTTTTGGGGCATGTGATTTCCCTCCTTTTTTTGTCGCGTGTGCGTGACGTTGTCGTTTTGTCGTTCTCTGCTCGCGCTTTTTCGGTGGCCGAGCACGCAAGGCCCGCACCCGACAGCGTGTTGAGCAATACTCCTGTTTTCGTCTCGCTTGCACGAAGAATGCTGGGCAGTGCGGACACTGCCTGAGCCGATCACCTGCGCCCTTCAACGCCAAATAGAAGAGATAGAGCAACCCCTTCCCGTTATAGGGTTCAATCGGCTCACTACTAACAAGGCTGTAGGGAAAGTTCGACAACCCACGGAAGCGAGGTATAAAGATCGATGGACTGAGCGTGAATGCCTCAAACTCAATCCTTCCTGTCGTCGTCAGTTGTGTTAAATACGCCGCGACGATGGCCTGTGTCTTTGGCAAGTGCGCGGCGGTGCTCGCAGCATCTGTTGAGAAGGAGCCCTCTTCTTGAAGGGCTCGGACTTCTTGAACCAGCTCATCCAACTTCCCGGTCGCGCCCATCATAGCCAGATTCTTTCGGGGCAACTCCACGAACCAGCTCAAGAGTCTCCGATAGTCCACTTGACGCCCGCGTTTCGTGGTGTCGTCGAAATAGCCGATGCGTGCCAGCGCCTTCTTGCGGTCGGTGGGATCAAGGATGGTCGAGAGATGAACGATCGCCATGGTTACGTTACTCCTCAGATGTGAGTCATTTCACGTTACGATACTTTACTGTAATCGTTACTAGTGCTAGATAATAGGAGTAACAATTATTGCTTGTCAATCAATTTATTTTCGAAGGGAGCTGCGATGAAGCTTGGACTTGGAGAGGGCGACAAGTTAGTGACGTTGAAGGAGGCTGAGGCATTGACCGGGAGGAAAGTTTCAACCTGGCGGCGGGATATCTTCGAGAAGCGCGTTCCATGTGTCCACTTGGGACGCCGCCAGGTACGCCTTCAACTGTCCGTGATTGAGGCCATGGTACGGGAGGGCTACCGCCCGGCGGTGACGCGGTGACGCTCGACGCGGCAACCGTACGCGCAGCCGCACAGGGACGCTGGCACAGTGTCATCTTGCCAGCGCTCGGTATTGAGGTGTCGAACAATCCACGCAAGCATGGGCCCTGTCCGACCTGTGGCGGACGTGATCGCTTCAGATTCGACGATAGAGAGGGTCGTGGCTCTTGGTTCTGCAATCAATGCACACCGCAAGCGGGCGACGGCTTCCGCCTACTGATGAACGTGCGCGGGTGCAGCTTCCCTGAAGTCGTGCAGCTCGTGGCAGGTGTCCTCGGTCTCGACTCGTCCGCTCGCGGACGCCGACCGCCTCCCAAGCCGCTGAAGATCGACCGTGCCGCGCTCGCGTTCAAATGGGAACTGGCAGCGCTCGATCTGCGAGTGCGCGCCGACAACGTGATGAAGGCCGTGAAGAACAGCACGATCAACGAACTGCCGGACCTGGACCTGGACCGACTCGTTGATGCGGTGGGACGTGCCTATGCCGACATCGAACGAGCGGACCTGTTTGAACACGTCGCGGACGGATTGCGAGCGAAAGCGTTTTCCCAAAAGAATGAAGGGATGGTGACCCATGCAGCCTAGCGTTGAGGATGTGGTGAACATGTCAAAGCAACCCCTCCTGAGCGATCCCGCGACGCAGGAGTATTTTCTCGATAAAGTTGGGGGGCTTCTTGGCGACTCCGCACCGGGTTCGGTCGATCTGTCCAAGGCGCTGGTGAGCTATACGGACTTGCTCGCGCTAGACCTCCCTGAACGGCCTCGCTATCTGCCTTGGCTGCTTGAACGCAGTACCGTGATGGTGTACGGGCCTCGTGGGATCGGCAAAACGTTTTTTCAACTGGCGCTCTCGGTGGCGCTTACCACAGGGACCGCCCTCTGGAAATGGGCCTGTCCAACGCCTGTGGGCGTCCTCTATGTCGATGGGGAAATGCAGCTCGATGAGCTCCGGCAACGGTGCACAGCCCTGATGGACACGCCCCCCAAAGCGCCGCTGGTTTTTCTGACGAGTCGGTTGGTCTACGAGCGCTGCGGCGGCAAGGATCTTATTCTGACCTCTGAGGTGATGCGTCAGGAAGTGGTGAAGATCCTCGATGCACACCCTGAGATCCGCGTGGTGATCCTCGACAATATCTCCTGCCTGTTCAGCGGATTGAACGAGGACAGCAAACAGGATTGGGAGCCGATCAACGCCTGGCTGAGTCGGCTACGGCATCGAGGAATTACCCCAGTGTTGGTACATCATGCGGGCAAGGGGGGCCAGCAGCGGGGCACCAGTGGCCGGGAGGACTCCCTGGATACGTCGATTGAACTCGCACGGCCCACGGGCGGCGATGCGCGGGAGGGGTGCCACTTTGAACTCAACTTCACAAAAAACCGCAGCGTCACCGGGGAGACGGTGGCCTCGCTGGATGTGCAGCTACACACCGTCGACGAGCGGCTGCAATGGGTCTGGAAACCCCTGGAAGTGTCCATGCTGGAACGGGCGCGAAAAGAGGTGGCTGAAGGAGTTCAGGGCCCGAAAGATTTGGCCGAGGTGCTAGGGATCTCCCCGGGGTACGCTTCCAAACTTCTCAAGAAGCTCAAAGAGGAGCCGGTATGAGGAAGTTTCCTCTGGGTTTCCTCGCGGGTTTCCTCGTGACTCAAAATGTTTCCTGTTTCCTGTGTGCAGAATCGCACCGAGAAATTAGGAAACTTTCGCTGGAAACCCGTGTCAACATTGAGGCGCCAGAGTTTCCTGCCCTGGTAACGGTTTCCACCCTAGGAAACTTTTTGTTTCCTCTGGGTTTCCTGGAGGGTTTCCTATGAGCACTACCGCGGTAGGACACTGTCCACACTGTGCGGCGGTCGTCAACCGCCACTGGCCGAGCTGCCTGGTCTGTCATGTTGATCTGGTCGCTGCGTCCACGCACTCCCCAGTCGAGGCGGTCTCAGCGGTGCCCTCCTCTCGACCCCCCATTCAACCTAGCTGGCGGGAATTGGCACAGATGACCGCTGGGCTGGAACGGGATGACCCCCGATTGGGTCCGGTGCTGTCTGCCCTCGCAGCCTGCGAAGCGCACGACAAAGCCGGTGACCGGTCCGGTTTCGAGCACGCAGCAGAACGAGTCACGCGGCTGATGCAGTTCGCCCCTGGCGCTCACGTTCGCTGGCGGGGGAGCGAAGGACATGTCCTGAAGGTGCTAGGGCCTGCGCAGGTCGAACATGTGCATTGTTCTGAGGGGCAGCTATGGGTCTGGACAGCCTGGAAGGGACAGGGCCGGTGGGTGCCAGAATACAGCATTATCGCGATGGAGGACCACGGGACACGCTGCCCCCCGATATCCACGGGCCTCCTGAGGGAGCGAAGCGAAGGAGCGTGATGGAGTGGGATGCAACCGTTGTGGGGGAAACTTTATCAAGCCAAGGGGCCGGTACGCAGGCAACGGGGAGCCCCGGTTCATGGCCGTTCAAGAAGGATGTCGCGGAAATGTCTCAGACGGTGACATTGGATGGACAATCGAGGACAACATGGACTCGAACCGTGGCCGGAACTGTGGCCAGCGCGACCACGACGAGGCAACCTGTTGCAGAAACAGGGCGCTTACGGATCAGCCTTCAGATTCCCACTCTGTTGAGATGGGCGGCGCTGAGAGGGAATGGGCCGTTGGCGGCCTGGCTGGCCTCTCAGACCTGGCGGACAGTTCGGCTGTCGTGGGCTTTGAAGGCCCCCAGCCGGACTTCCCCCACGACGACAACGACGACATAGGAGGTTGCAGATGTTCCAAGTCGGAAATAAATTCGGGACGAAGAAAAAAGAGCCTGACATGATCCAGATCGACCCAGACGCCCCGGCGACACTCCTCGCCGCCCACCAGACGCTCGGGAGCGCGAAGAAGGCGTATCAGGTCAGGGTAGAGAAACTCGCGGCGCTCACGGCACAGCTGGCCGAGTTGGATCGGCGTATTGGCCAGAAATTGGCTGATGACGAAGTTGCCGACACGGAGATCCTTGAACAGCAGGCCTTGCAGGGCCGCGTGCGGCAGCTGGAATCAGCGATGACAGTACTTATGCAACGGCGGGACGACGCCGAAGCTGCCGTGCAGCGGGCAGAGCAGGCCATACGGATTGACAGGCAATGCACCGCCTTGGAGCACCTCCAGGTGGTCGCGCTGGAAGTCGATGCGGCGATCGCGACGCTCGGTCACGTCACGTCCAAGCTGGCGGCAGCCCTAGAGCAGGCGCGGCTCACGGGCGCTGGCGGCAAGTATCAGAGCTTTCTCGTCGATGCCAAGCTCGAATTACAGCGGTTCGTGAACATGGCCATCGACGAAGTGACGGGGACAGGGAAAGTCCCCGATCGCATGCGACGCTACGCCAAATGGTCTGAGTGTATCCCCGGCCCTGAAACGGCCCGAGTCACGTCTCGCCATGAATAAGGACCACGAACCGACAGCAGAACTCGATGAGCGCCAGCGACGGGTGGTGTCGTGGGTGATCGGCGGCATGCCGGGCCCCGCAGCATTTCGACGGGCCGGTTTTGCCCCGTCGTATGCCCGCAAGGCGTCGAAAATCTTACGGCAACCGCTCTGGGTGTCGGCGCTCGAAGACGCGCGTGTTGGGCTGCGAGACAGCCAGGGCTATGGGGCTGAGCACGCCGTGCAGGAGATCAATCGGCAGATCAAAGGCGCGTTGGCCGCCAAAACCCCCAACCATATGGCCGCGGCGAAGCTCCTGGAATTGAAGTGTAAAATCTTTGGGCTGGTGCGCGAAAAGGTCGAGGTCGTGAGTATAGATATGAAGGGCGCCCTGGACGAAGCGAAGCAACGGCTCATCCAGATCAATCCGGCATTCCAACAACTGACTGAGGTGCAGCCCGTGGTGAGCGAGGAAGCCGAACCAGTACCAGCGCGAGGAGCAGAGTGAAGTAGGGGGGGGTGGGTGCCGGGGTGGGGGCAAAGTGACTCCGGCGCTGCTAGGGTCACGGACCTCCTCATCTCGCTAGACACGCATTCTCCTAATGTGATTTTTTTTGAAAGGAGCCTCCATGAGCGACATGCCAACCACAGCCCCCGCAGCCACACCCGGACCGACAGCCCCCGCGACCCCGGCCCCACCGGCGCCCACCGAATTTGCCTTGCCCATTTCGACGAACGAAGCCAACACGGTGGCGCTGTGGGTCAAGGACGATCTGGCGAAGGGCAAGCTGACGCCGGAGGAGGCGGCGAAGGCGTTCGAACAGCTGGGTACGCCGGCGGAGCAGCGGGGGCCGGATACGAGAAGCGATTCGCAGCGGGAGTTGGACATTGCCTTCCCTCCCGCCAAGCCGCACGATTTTTTGATTCACTACGACCATCTCGATCAAGATGCCCCGGTTCCCCCGGAGGTCCAGCAATTCGACACGGCGGCCCGTGGCTGGTTAAGCGAATCGGGGATGTCCCGCGAGGTCGGGAATTCGCTGGTCAAGGCGATCGATCGGGTCGGCCACGACACGGCACGGATGACCGAGGTCGAACGCGACGCCTATGGCGAACGGGAATACGAGAGGCTGGTCAGATGTTACGGCGACACGCTGGGGGAAAAACTTCGGCAGGCCAACGCCATGATTCAGGCACTGGAAAAAACACGGCCAGGACTCAACCGGCTGTTGTCGGGCCCGATCGGTGACAATGCGATGGTCGCCAGCTTGTTGATCCAGCAAGCGGAGCGGTATCACGCCCGCAAGCGGTGAGACGCCACACAGAAGAGGCGGGTGATATACTGGCGGGACTGAGGTGGACGGACACGCAGAAGGAGGGCAGCATGAAATTCACAGTAGGACTTTTTCTTGGGATTCTCTTGGGCGGGATCTTTGGCACGGTGGCGCTGGCAGTCCGGGCGGAGTGTTGCGGGGCGTTCAATGTGCCGTTCGATACGCAGTTGGAGATCGAGCGGCAGCAGGCGTGGGCGGAGCAACAGCGGGCGTTCACGATGCCGGCGCCGACCTCGCCGTATCGGGACGAGCCCTGTGAGCGGCGGCGGTAGATGCCCCCGAAGAGTACGCCGAAAGACGCGCCCCCCCCTGGCGGTCAGCCCCATTTCTAGCCACGGTTCTAGCCACGGTTTGGCCCCAGTTCTAGCCACAGTTCTGAATCTGACATAATCACAGTCCTTCATCATGCAGAGGGGGCTAACTCAAGGGAGTTGCTCAAGATTATCTCTCTCTGTCACACTGTATCATCGCCCTTCACACTTCCCTTAGGTAGGTCTTCTAAGCTGAGGGTCGTTGGTTCGATTCCAACCGNNGATAGAGCATCAGCCTTCTAAGCTGAGGGTCGTTGGTTCGATTCCAACCGGGCGCACCACAGGTCTTCCTATTCATGCGTTGGCTGCTCAGCCCATTCCGTCTAGCGATCTTTGCCTTGGGCTCGGTGCTTCTCTATGCACTCGTTGGGTTCTTCCTCATTCCCTACCTTATTAAGGCCTACGCGATCCCCGCTGTCGCCGAGAAACTCAAGCGTCCGGTGCTGGTCAAAGAGGTGGAGCTGAATCCCTTCGCGTTCTCGCTTCGGATGACAGGCTTGGAAATTCGAGAGATTGATCAATCTGCCTTGCTTGGGTTCGACGAGTTCTTCATCGATCTCCAGGCGAGTTCAGTGATGCGTTGGGCTTATGTGTTCGACACCATTCGGATTACGATGCCGTATGTCTCCGTGCGGGTGTCCAAAGACGGGCGTATGAATCTGGTTGAGCTCATGCCGCCGGACCGTGAGTCACAACCGGCTGCGCTGCCGCAGGCTGAGAAGCCTCCAGCGGAGATTCCCGCCGTCGAAATCGGAGAATTCGAGATCACGCAAGGGATCGTCGAATTTCGCGATGAGTCGAAGCCCAAGCCTTACGCGCTCGATATCGTTCCGATCCGAATTGTGCTCAAGAACTTCCACACCAAACCTGGCGGTGACAATTCGTATGCCTTCACTGCGGAGTTGGGCAAGGGCGAAACCCTGTCCTGGGCCGGCACCGTCTCGCTGGAACCGATTCAATCCTCCGGGAAATTCTCTCTCTCTGGCTTGAAGCTGCCCAATCTGTGGCAATACCTCCATGACCGATTCCGTTTCGACGTCACCGATGGCACCGTTGCAGCCGATGCCCAATATGCATTCGATGCTAGTGCGACACCCATCAAGTTTCAAATTTCACAGGCGAACGTCCAAATCGAGAAGCTCGCGGTCAAAGAAGATGGGAGCCTCGATCCGGTGATCACGATTCCGGTGTTGAAGGTAGGGGGTGTCGATGTGGATCTCGCGACGCGCGAGGTCACGGTTGGAAACGTCGCCGTTGAGCGTGCCTCGTTCACCGCCTGGTTGAATCCCGACGGCACAATGAATTATCAGCAGATGTTTGCTCCTGTGGATTCTGCCGAGCCGCTGCCTACTGCCAGTAGCTCCTCACCAAAACCAAAAGATGAAAATCCGTGGGCCATTTGGCTCAAGGAGATCACGCTGCAGGATCATACGATCGATTTCGACGATCGTACGTTGGCGACTCCGGCCCATGTCGAGGTGCGAGCCTTAACCGTCAAGACCCACGACGTACGGATCCCGATCACAAAGGCGCTGCCGCTTGAGGTGGGCATGCAGTTGAATGGAACTGGCGCGATTCGTGTAAATGGATCGGTGCTGCCCAATCCGTTTCAGGCCGATGTCACCCTGGCGATGAAGGATATTGCGATCAGGCCATTTCAGCCGTACTTTGAGAAATTTGCGCGGATCGACATCCAGTTCGGCACGATCAATCTTGATGGGTCGATGCATCTTGCCACCGAACATCCGAGCGGCCCGCTCATGACGTATGAAGGCAGCTTCGGCGTCGAGGGATTGAGTGTGGCTGATCGCGACCAGGGTGATGAGGTGGCATCGCTGCAAGCGTTGTCCCTCAACGGGGTTCGTGTGACCGTCGATCCGACCACAGTCACGATTAAAGAGGTGGGTATTCAGCAGCCGATGGCGCATCTCGTGGTACAGCAAGACGGCGGATTGAATCTCGGAAAGCTTGCCGCTGAGTCGCCGTCTTCATCCTCAGCGGATGAGAAGACTGTGAAGCCTCAGAAAGCCAAGGGCCCACCAGTTCCGGTGACGGTCGGTGTGGTGAAACTGGCCAAAGCGGCCGTGACGTTTCGAGATGAATCGGTGCAACCTCATGTCATGACCGGGCTTTCCAATCTCACCGGCACGATCAAAGGATTGTCGTCGAAGCAGGTGGCCAGGGCTGACGTTGATCTTACCGGCCGAGTGGGTCAGGCGGCGCCGCTCAAGATCGTGGGAGCCATCAATCCCTTGAGCGAGGATACGTTTACGGATCTCACGATTACCCTCGGTGGCATGGACTTGACGGCGGAAAGCCCCTACAGCGGCAAGTATGTGGGGTATGGATTGTCGAAGGGGAAGCTATCGCTCGACTTAAAGTACAAGATCTCTCAAAAGCAACTTGAAGCGGAAAATAAAGTGCTGGTCGATCAACTGACGTTCGGCGAGAAGGTCGACAGTCCGGACGCCACGTCGCTTCCTGTGAAATTGGCTGTGGCGCTTTTGAAAGACCGCAAGGGACGTATCGACATCGATTTGCCTATTCGCGGCGACCTGAAAGATCCTGATTTCAAGTACGGTAAGGTGGTGATCTCAACGCTGCTCAATTTACTCGCTAAGATCGTGGCATCTCCGTTTGCGCTGATGGGAAAACTTGTTCCGGGTGGCGACAGCGAAGATTTACAGTTCATCGAGTTCCTTCCCGGTAGCGCGACGGTAGCTGATGAGGAGCTGAAGAAGTTCGAAGTCTTGGCGAAGGGGCTGGAGGAACGGCCCGGTTTGCGACTGGAGATTACCGGTGCTGCGGACCCTGTTCGTGACCGGAAAGTGCTTGGTCTTCAGAAGTTCAAGACGCAACTCCTCGCCAGATGGCAGCAGCGGAAGGGCGTGAAAGAGGTCGATCTGCCGATTGGTGAGGAGGAGCGCGAGATCAAAGAGCTTTTCGATCAACAGCGCAGCCAGCAACCAATGGCGACGTCGGCGGAGGGGGCGCAAGTCGCTTCGAAGCCGTCTACGATTGAGGAAATGCGTCAACAGCTCGCTGCTGCCATACCGGTTCCAGACCAGGACCTCCGCTTCCTGGCACAGCAACGGGCGGAACAGATGCGTGGACAATTAGCCGGGGATGGCAAGCTTGCCGATGAGCGTGTGTTCTTGACCGAAGTCGATCTGACCGTGTCGGATCATGAAAAGGTGAGAAGTCGATTGAACATTACGGCCGGTGAATAAGCCGGGGTTCCCCCTTGCACTTTGTCCAGCAGGAACAGTATCGTATCGAAATCGGTGATATCGATTTATTGGCTCGAATAAAGGAGGCTACCATGGCACTACGACTAGGAGATGAGGCGCCGAATTTTACGGCAGAGACGACTGAAGGGACTGTCAATTTTCACGAGTGGTTGGGCGGCGGGTGGGGGATACTCTTCTCGCATCCCAAAGACTATACCCCCGTCTGCACGACTGAATTGGGGACCGTCGCCAAGATTACGCCGGAGTTCAAGAAAAGGGGCGTGAAAGTGATCGCTGTCAGCGTCGATCCGCTGGATTCGCACAAGGGCTGGATCAATGACATCAACGAGACGCAAAAGACGACGATGAACTATCCAATTATCGCCGATCCTGATAAGAAGGTCGCGACCCTGTACGATATGATTCATCCGAACGCCCTGGACAACATGACCGTCCGATCTGTGTTCATCGTCGGGCCGGATAAAAAGGTGAAGTTAACGTTGACCTATCCTGCATCATGTGGTCGGAACTTCGACGAATTGTTACGTGTCGTTGACTCTCTTCAGTTGACCTCGAAGTTCAAGGTAGCGACGCCGGCCAATTGGAAGGATGGGGAGGATTGCATCATCACTCCGGCTGTGAACGATGCCGAGGCAAAGACACTTTTTCCCAAAGGCTTCAAGACCGTGAAACCCTACCTGCGCTATACCCCGCAGCCGAATAAGTAGCAAACAACTTGACCGGTTTTTCGGTGTTGAGGGCGGGAGAAGCTTAGAGTTTCTCCCGCCCTTTGTGTGTCTGGCAGGCTGCTGAAAAAATATGTCAGCGTGCGAATCCCTTTATGTAGTCTGTCTCGTGCATTTGGTTTGTTTGGTTTCCTGGGGCAGACAACAAAACAGAGCAGATAGACCAGATGAACCAGACAAACTTTACTCCTTCGCGGTCCAGCCCAAGACGATAACCGCCATCCCGAGCACGGCAATTCCGGCTCCAGTCCAGTCGAAAACGGAGAGTTTCTCGCCGTCCACGACCTTTAGCCAGACGAGGGCCGCTGCCACGTATACACCGCCATAAGCAGCATAGACCCGTCCGCTGGCGGCAGGGTGGAGAGTGAGGAGCCAAACAAAGGCAGCGAGGCTGAGCGCTGCAGGAACCAAGAGCCAGATCGATCCGTCCTTGCGGAGCCAGAGATACGGGAGAAAGCAGCCGACGATTTCGGCGAGAGCCGTGAGAACGAAGAGCCCAGCGGTCTGGAGCAGGAACATAGATGCGGTTTCCTTTTATGGGCGGTAACGTCTCATCATGCATGAGAAGAGTCAAGTTCGAAGGTCAGGGCAGGCGATTGACAATTCATAATATTCTGGTTTCGCGGTGCTCTCGCTTACCATTAAGACAAGAAGAGAATACCTTTGCAGGATGCTCAATCTGGTTTGTTTTGTTTATCTGGTTCATCTGGTCTGTCTGGTTTAACCAACCAAACAAGACAAACCAAATACACCAAATAACGGTCTTCTGCTGCTGGCGGCCTTTTTCAGCATCCTGCTTCTATACGAGCAGCAGACTGGCAGCGCGAATTTTTTTCCAGGAGGCCGTACCAAGGAATGTTTCAAACTCCTTTACAGTTCCTGGGAATGAGGCTTTCGCATCCCGGAGCAGGGGATAGGGACGCGATGGACTATTTTGCGGTGTAGATTGTCGAATCAGACTGCCAAGCCACTGGGCCTGTTGGTGAGAGACTGTGACGGACTGATCGCTGGTTCGCCCAGGCAAAATGAGTTTGGTCTTCTTTCCGACAGGCGCGCAGACAGGGTGTCCGCCTAACCAGACGAACCGCCGTTCTGCCTGTGGGTTATCCTCAACTGTTTGGCCCTTGAGCAGACGCTGTACCCATGTGGAGGAGACACGTGGCTTTGGCACGGTATGGTCGAACCACTGGCGGACATCGAGTGTGAGGCCGCGTCTTTCCAAATAGTTCAGTATCGACCGCCGTAATCCTTCGCCGAGCCACTCCGGTGTCTTGCCGCGTTGATCTTCATGTAGAAAGTCATTTTCCGCAAAACCCTGGAATGCAGGCCCCAGGATGCGCAGTCCATGGGCAGCCGGCTTGAGCCCGATCGGGCTATGGGCTGTGGCGGTGAAGCGATGCCAGAAGGCGGATTGAATCAGGTTTGCCGTGAACAATTGCCGCACCCGTTCCAGCGAATCCACCGTTTCTTGCACGGTCTCAGAGGGGCAACCGTACATGAGATAGGCATGAATGAGAATGCCTGCGTCTTTGAAGGCCGCTGCCACAAGCGCAGTCTGATCGACGGTAATCCCTTTCTTGATCTTTTCCAGCAGACGATCCGAGGCCGCTTCGAGTCCTGCCGTCACGGCGATGCAGCCGGAAGCCGCCAGGAGGCGGCAGAGGTCCGGCGTGAACGCTTCTTCAAAGCGGATGTTCCCCCACCATGAAATGGTGATGCCTCGTTCCAGCAGGGCTAAGGCAAGCGATTTTAAGGCAGCGGGAGGCGCAGCCTCATCGACAAAATGAAATCCTCGACAGCCTGTCTCGGCGATCAGTTGCTCAATCTGCTGGATCAGCCGATCGGTCGGCGTCATCTCATAACGGCTGATGTAGTTGAGCCCGACATCGCAAAACGTACATTGCTTCCAGTAACAGCCATGGGCGACCGTGAGTTTGTTCCAATGCCCTTCCGACCAGAGGCGATGCATCGGGTTCGTGCTGTCTAAAATCGTAAGGTAGCGATTCAAGCTCAGTCCGCTATAGGTCGGGCAACCAACCTCATCCATGCTGAATTCCCGATCGGATGTCTCATTCGCAAAGACCACTCGATCCTTATCCCGATAAAATGTCCGGCATAGCCCTGTGCGCGGTCTGATCCCCTCCAGATGTTCGATCAGCGAGAGTAGCGGCCGTTCCCCATCGTCGAGCGTGACATAATCGATGTAATCGAATACGCGAGGGTCCGACAGACGGCGAAGCTCCGTGTTGGCATACCCGCCGCCAAGGGCAATGGTTATATCGGGCCGTCGGTTCTTGATCGAGTGAGCTATGCGAAACGCGCCATAGAGGTTTCCGGGAAAGGGCACAGTCAGGCAGACGAGCGATGGATTGAGTCGCTCAAGATGTGCCTGCATGGATTCGAGCATGAATCGATCCGTCAAGGTCGGAGGGACGGCGACCGCGTCGATAATGGTTTCGAACGAGGAGGCTGCCCGGGCGATATGTTCGGCATAACGGCTCAGGGCAAAATGGGGAGAGACGGTTGCCTGGGTTAAATCAGCCAGGTCTTCGAGGTACAAGGTGGCGAACCGTTTGGCACGATCCTGCTCCGATAAGGCACGGAATGAAGGTGTGTTTCCTCTATGGCCGGCAAACCGGGGGCCTTGGGGAAGAAACCCTGGGCGAGAGAGGAGCAAGGCTAAGGAGGGATTGTGTCCTTGCAGAAATTCAATGACCGGGTCGATAGCGTCGAGATAGGCCGGTTCAACCGCCAGCATCTGCCTGGCTTCACCGGGCAATTCATCTTTGCGTGCGCGCACCTGCGCGAACAGGGTTTGGAGCCCCGATCGACAAAAGAGCCGGAGGACCATCTCGATGCCGATGTCGGCTTGGGATGCCTCGATCCCGCGGCCACGGAGAAACCCCGTGAGGTAAGCGGTGGAAGGATAGGGAGTATTCAGTTGAGTGAGCGGGGGGATGAGGAGCAAGACGTGCTGGGTCGGCATGGCCGTTGACATAACACAGGAGTGCTTTGCAACGCCAGATCACCCTCTACGCTGCTTGTTGTTCTTCCAAGGCTTTCATGGAGGAATTGATGAAATACCCCGTCCATCGTGCAAGGTTGAGATAGCTAGACACCTCGTGAGACAACTCATTCCTTGGGATACTCCGCGCGATTGATCGGTTGGTGTCATGGATAAGATCGGCAATATTCGGGTTCTCCTGATCGACCGTTGGATCGTACAAGATAATCAGTGGGCGCATACGGGCGTGCAGGTTGATGCTGATGACCAGCCCGATGGATTTATCGTTGAGTTCAACGACCGTCCCCGGCGGGTAGACGCTCAGGGTTTGAATGAGCGCAACGACGACTTCTTCGGAAAACGTCGTCTTGCCGGTTATGTACAATTTTGAGAGCGCTTCTGCCGGGGTAAGGTTTTGACGAATATTCGGCGCATTGATGAGGCTCTCATATTCATCCACGGCCATGAGAATTCTGGAGGACAGCGAAAGTTGATTTCCCTTCAATTGAGCCGGATAACCGGATCCATCGATCCGTTCATGGTGCAGCCGGACAATGTCCGTCACGGTATCCGGAAGCCCGGGAAATTGCGCAAGCATGCTGAGCCCAAAATTGACATGCTGCTGAAACTCCTTCCGACTTTCGGAGGTCATGCTGCCCTCTCTAGTGCGCAGGTGGGGGGGAAGCATTTGTTCGCCGATGTCGTGTAGGAGGCCGGCAATCCCCAACATTTTCGTTTGTTCATGGCTCAGGTCAAATTGCCGCCCTACCAGCATGGAAAGCACCGAGACATTCATCGCATGAAGCGCGTTGATATCGTCAAGATCCTGGGCGCTCAACAGGCTTCCCATCGCGCTAGAAGTGGCATCGTTCAATACTAAATCTGTGAGGCTATTGATCATGTCCTTCGCAGTCATGAGGCCCGCTTCGGAACCTTTCCTGATATCGTTAAGGGCTTTCGAACTTTGCGCGAGGGTCTGCTTGTACACCGCGTCGGCATGCTTCAGACTCTCTGAATATCTGGTGATTGCTTCCTGGGGGATGGCACTGTCGGAGGATGACCGGGCCTGGACTGAGGCCTTGGTAGAAATAGCGGCCTCGGCTCGATCCTTCTCAGAATTGTCTACGGTTACCTGTTCAACCCCCTCATGATCGGACAAGGCAGGGTCGACTAAGATTGAAGTCAAGTTTAGACTGCGGATGATCCCCAATTCATTTTCTGACGTAATTTTGAACGTCTTGCTGGCAAAGGGATGTTTCAACCAGGAACAGTTCAGGTCTACATACATCCCGATTTTGAGTTCGTCCGGCTTGGTCTGAATGAGACGTGCTTGTGGTTTNNAGTTTCCGAATATCTTGACACTGGGTGATGGATCCGAGGCGACGGGATGTACTGCGCTGTCACAGGATTATTGGTTGGGCTGGAGGGAGAAGGTCCGAGGGGCTGCGGAGAAGTACCGTATGTAGGTTGGGACTCCCAAGGTCTATACGGTAAAGACCAATGAGTACGATCCTGCCTCCGAGTATCTCTGCCGATTCCCTCACCGTGGAGTATAGGATAGATGAAAATTAGAGT
>CXWL01007717.1_pt1 | contig 25594 bp, 25 predicted proteins | sample 590931 | NCBI WGS metagenome assembly CXWL01 (sample SAMEA3498368, study PRJEB10139) | groundwater metagenome | biome: water well; material: biofilm material | place: Germany | collected 2015-04-27
CGCTATCAGGCCATCGATTCGGAAATTATGACGATTAACCTTAATCCATCGTTATCTTTCAAGGTAACCAAAAGGTTTTCGGTTGGCGCTGGTTTCAATGTGCAGTACCTGAAATCCAGATTGACCAATGCTGTAGATTTTGGAACAGCCTGCTTGCAGGCACTACAAAATGCTGCGACTTGTGCCAGTCAAGGACTCCTGTCGCAAGCCGCAGACGGACATGCCTCACTCAAAGGTGATAGTGTTGGGTTTGGTTATAACTTTGGCGCCTTCTATGCGCTGAATCAAGATACTCGATTCGGGGTTAGCTATCGCTCCAGAATTGCGCATGATGTGCACGGCAATGCAAATTTTTTCGTGCCGAGTAATGCCATGATATTGACAGGAAGAGGGGGTATCGATACCAATGCACTTACCTCAATCACACTACCTGACAATGTATTGTTTGGTTTCTCACATCGCTTAAGTTCCCGCTGGGCTTTCTCCGCAGATGCCTTATGGACGCATTGGAGTCTAATCAAAGAACTCAGAACAAATTTTTCTTCGCCGCAACCCGATGATGTGCAAAACCTGAAATGGAACGATACTTGGCGCTATGCGGTGGGCGTCAATTATTTCTCAGAAACCAGCAAATGGATATTCCGCAGCGGATTTGCCTACGATCAAACGCCTGTTCCGGATGCGCAGCATAGGTCAGCGCGTGTTCCTGATAGCAGTCGTTATTGGTTAACGGCTGGGTTTACTTATGCGCTGTTAAAAAATGTGAATATCCACGGTGCTTACGCACACTTATTTATGAATGATTCGGCGATTAGTAACCGAGGATCAACTGCTGGTTTTCTCGTTGGGCAATATTCTGAACAAATCAATATCGGCGGTCTTCAACTGGATTGGCGTTTCTGAACTAACTCATGTAGGGGTGCAAATACCACCTCTAAGGAGCCTCTGAATAACTCACTTTTGTCATTCTGAGCACAGTGAGTAACGAAGTCGGGGATAAATTTTGTGAGTTTCTGATCATTTGTCAGCGTGTTTGACATTTCATCTGACTTTCAGTACTTTCATCTGCGATGAAGAGTACGTTTATTTTTCTTATACGCCTCCAGGCACATTGACTGCATTGCCGGGAATAATTCAATGCGTGAGGTGCATCCGCCTGTTCTCAGGCACCTTCAGCTAACTTTGCCCGGATAAACACACAGGAGATTTGATCATGAATAATATGCTACGAAGCCCCAGCGTAGGCCCCATCGTAGGTCACACGACAAGCACTTCCACGCGTATCTGGATGCGTGGGTCTGATGAGGCACCTGGACGTACTGTCGGCGTTGCTGCCCTGTATGATGCCAAGGGCACCTACGTCACCAAGTCAGCCTGTTATCTGCGCCTTCACCGGGAATATGATCGCACAGGTGTCGTGGATTTCACCAAGCTCAAGCCCAATACGACCTACAGCGTCAGAGTCGGCTCACTCACAATCGACAGCACCGATGATATGGCGAACGTCGAGGATGAAGAATTGCTGAAGAAGCTCCCCAAAGCAGAAGCCTTATGTGGCGACCTGAAATTGCTTCCCGGGGAAAGCGAAGCCACGTTCACCACTTACCAGGACAGCGACGAGAAAGGCCTATCCTTCATTTTCGGTTCCTGTCGCTATCCCGGACTCCTCTGGGCTGCAAAGAAGGCGGACCGCATCTTTGGATCCATTTACAAGAAGTTCAAATCTAAGAATGCACCGCAATTCCTCCTGATGGTCGGCGACCAGATTTACGCGGATAAAATACATCGTCAGATTCCACTCGAGCGAGCCGACACCCCGTCAGAATTTCACGAACGCTACGTGACTGCATTAAGCTCACCGAATATGCGCGACTTGCTTCGCTCAGTGCCCACCTATATGATTCTCGACGATCACGAAATCGAGGATAACTGGGTCAAGGGCCGAATGGACAGAGACGCGGACAAACGACTCCTGTTCCAGACCGCGATTTCTGCCTACATGAGCTACCAATGGCTGCACTGTCCAAGAAATTACGGCCCTCGGGGCGAGGTTCAAGACGCCGATGGCGATAAGCTGTTCTACTCATTCGAGTGTAATGGCTACCCATTTTTTGTTATGGATAGCCGCACCCAACGTGTCCGTGATGACAAAGATTATGTTCTCGAAGACAATCATCTCCTAGGTTACCCTACCAAGCCGAGCGCGCCAAATTATCAGGGCCAGATCGACATTCTATGTGCTTGGCTCCTGTCGCAGCAGAAGAAGATGGGCGATCGCCCGAAGTTTATCGTATCTCCGAGTATTTTCGTTCCAAACGGAGTCGAAACAGCCGGTACCGACGAGCGTAGCCGTCGCAAGAAATGCGAAGACGATTCGTGGGCCGCATTTCCTGAGACACGGCGCCAATTGCTTCAAGCTATTGTGAGCGGAAACATCCAGAATGTCGTCTTCCTGAGTGGTGACGTGCATTGTTCCAACCTCGCAAAGATTACTTTCACCCACAAAACCACCGGCCAGCTTCCGCTTCACGCGTTCTGCATCACGTCCTCCGCATTCTATTGGCCCTGGGCCTTTGCGGATGGTGATCCTCTATCATTCGTGCACGATTCCAAACTGGAAGGCGATGACTTCGACGTCAACGACGATGTCGTCATGAGTTACAAGGCCTACGGTTTTGAGCAGGATGATAATTTCACACGAATCGATATCGTTGGTAAAGAGATTGTCGTGCAGAACTACGATAGAGACGGCAAGGCTCTTGGAAGTAAAGCAAGAGTAACATTGGTCTAGCCGTGCCCAAAGATGCTCGATAATTCACCCCAGCGGGTCGTCAGGAAGCTAAGCTTTTTGATGGCTCGATGAATCCAAACTTGACGTGAAAGGTAATTTGCAAGAGCACATTCTGTGCGCGCGTAACGATCCGAGATCTTTCCCCTTTACATGCTTCCCCAACGCATAGACCTAGCGGAATCTGACTGATATGGCTGTGGGTGGCGGGGAAAAGTGAATTGGGAATCTGAGTACTAATGAGCTAAGAGATGTTTTTAGTTTAGCAGGCCGTTGAAAAACTATCTGCGTTGCCGCTGCGGTGTTAAAAACAGACTCAAAATGCTCATTTATTAAGCATAAACTGCGCTTTTTCGCCTGTTTTTGCCTTGCATCGGCTGTCTCGAAAACGTTTTTCAACGGCCTGTTAGGATAAAACACTATTCCATTAATTATTATATGTATTAACTCGCCATATATGACGATATGTTGTATATTAATGCTAATAAGTCGACATAAATGGCGAATATGATAATAAATAATAAGCTTTCCGATGAGGCTATCCTGGCTGAGCTGGGCGGGCGATTGGCGCAGCGGCGCATCGCGCGCCAGTTATCTCAGGCGGTGCTGGCGGCGGAAGCCGGAGTGGCTAAGCGCACGGTGGAACGGGTTGAAGCCGGTGAATCGGTGCAGTTGGTAACATTGGTGCGTCTGTGCCGTGTATTGGATTTGATGGATGGATTGGACCAATGGTTGCCGGAAACAGGTCCAAGTCCGATGGCGTTATTAAAGGAAAAGAATGCAGGCAAGGGGCGGCAGCGGGCGAGCGGTCAACGTACTGCACCGGTCATGAAATCTGGCGAAAAAACCTGGACTTGGGGTGATTCGTCATCTTAAAAAGCGCTCCAACATGATGAGCACAATTGCTGAAGTGAAATTGTGGGGGCGCACCATCGGTGCTGTGGCATTGGCAGACGGCGGCACTGTGGCGAGCTTTGAATACGACAGCGAGTTTGCCCGCAGCGGTATTGAGATTGCGCCGCTGACGATGCCATTGGCCAGCACGGTGTATCGTTTTCCGGGACTGGGGTGGGATACTTTCCACGGCTTGCCTGGTTTGTTGGCCGATTCGCTGCCGGACAAGTTCGGCAACGCCTTGATCGACGCCTGGCTCGCCACGCAGGGCCGTCAGCCGGATTCCTTCAATGTAGTGGAGCGGCTGAGCTATACCGGCAGCCGTGGCATGGGCGCACTGGAGTTTTTACCAGTAAAAGGCCCGAAGGCGCGCACGGCGCAGAAAATCCAGGTTGAACAGTTGGTCAAGCTAGCGTCGGAAGTGCTCACGCATCGTCAGCAGCTCACGGAAACTTTTGGCGATGATGCGCAAAAAGCCAGTGCGCTCAAGCAGATCTTGCAAGTAGGCACCTCAGCCGGTGGCGCGCGTGCCAAAGCGGTGATTGCCTGGAATCCTGTTACGAATGAAGTGCGCTCCGGCCAGGTGAAAGCGCCGGAAGGGTTTGGTTATTGGCTGCTGAAGTTTGACGGCGTCAGCGGCAATAAGGACAAGGAACTGGAAGATCCCAAAGGCTATGGTGCGATTGAGTATGCCTATTATCTGATGGCGCGCGATGCCGGTATCCACATGAACGAATGCCGTTTGCTGGAAGAGAAAGGCCGACAGCACTTCATGACAAAGCGTTTCGATCGTCTCGATCATCCCGATAGCGGCGACAAATTGCACATGCAGTCGTTGGGTGCGCTGGCGCATTACGATTTCAATCTGGCGGGCGCTTACAGCTATGAACAAGCGGTGCAAGTCATTAAACGGCTACAGTTACCGATGCGTGACGTGGAACAGCAGTTCCGTCGCATGGTGTTCAACGTCGTCGCCCGCAACCAGGACGATCATGTCAAAAACATTGCATTCCTGATGGATAAGCACGGTACCTGGTCATTGGCACCGGCTTTTGATGTCACCTACAGTTATCAACCCGCCGGGCGTTGGACTTCCACGCACCAAATGACGCTGAATGGCAAACGAGATGGATTCGATCTGGCAGATTTTGTCGCGGTTGAAAAAGTGGCTGGTTTGAAACGCGGGCAAGCCAAGGTAATCCTGCACGACGTGCAGCTAGTGGTATCCCGCTGGCGAGATTATGCCGATGCGGCGGGCGTGAGCCAGGATCATCGTGACAAGATCCACAATGCCTTACGGCTGGAACCATTTTTCTGAAACCCGGCGAATATTGATGGAAAACTCTGAGTAACCCGCCTTTGTCATTCCGAACGGAGCGAGGAATCTTTGGGGATCAACAGCATAGATTTCTCGCTATGCTCGAAATGACAGTTTTTCAGTGGCTCCTTAAATTTGCAAGACTATTGATTGTATGAATATCCAGACACGATCCGCCCGTGATTCCGACTATCAGTGGTTGCTTGAATTGCACCATACCGTGTATCGGGATTTGATTACGCAAGAATTCGGGTATTGGGATGAAGATGAGGAATTGGGCTTGTTCATGAAAGCCTGGGAATCGAAACCTATTGAAATTCTTATGCTGGATGACAAGAATGTCGGCATGCTCATTGTCGATGAGCACCCGGATCACTGGTGGTTGGATGAGATTCAAATCGATCCTCGCTATCAGCATCAGGGCATCGGCACGGAAGTGATCGGGCAATTGATCATCAGAGCGCGCGCATACCATTTACCCCTGTGCCTAAGAGTGCTGCATGCCAATCGGAGCGCTTACCGGCTTTATCAAAAATTAGGATTCCGTCAGATCGATCGTGCGAGACATCATACGGTGATGGAAATAACATGATTGGTTGCTGGAGACTGTATTCGCCGCTTATTGTGGTTCTGACGAAGTTTGATATGATGAAGCCTATATAGGCATAAAGCGGGTAGTGTCACGAAGAGCAAGTATTAGATTTAATTTTTGACGTAATATCTACCCTTTCGCATCATTTCAGAAGTTTAATTACAGTTAATTCTACAGACCGCCGATGAATCCATCGTTCATACTTAAGTTTGTCACAGTTTGCGAGGCTTACTTCACCTTGGAGGAGTTCGCCGAAATAGCTGAGGTATTTGGGGTACAGATCGACGCACTTACGAAATCTGAGCCGCGATGGCTTTTCGTGTGCCGCGAGATCACTGCGAAGCTGGAGCACGGAAGTACTCGTGCCTTTGTCGATAACATCCTCGAATTCGCAGAGCTTCGGAATAACGATGAGGTGGCGCATCAGACTTGGGAACGCCGCGATTTTCACATGGGCATGTTTTCGGTTCTGACCGAAACGCGGGAATTGTTGAGCGGTTCCGCAACACCCAGCGAAGTCACAGTTAGTGCCGGATATGGTTTTACGGCCAAGTCGAAAGTCCGTGAACTGGTTGCCGCTGCGACGACTGATCTGCTCGTTGTAGACCCCTACATCGGTCTCGGAACTCTTGATTGTCTCCGCGATGTTACTGTCTCGATCCGTTTGTTAACGGGGAATCATCCCCAGGCGATCGAGGCCGACTTTGAGCGGGCTATTACTTCCTTTATAGGTGAAGGCCATAACCTAATGGTTCGAAGGGCAAGGGCTCTCCACGATCGCCACCTGACATTTAACGGCCGGTGTTGGCTAGTTGGCGGTTCTTTGAAAGACGCAGGTAAGAAACCTTTTCACTGTATCGAAATCATCGACAAGGCTACCGTAGTCGCCGATCTTGAAAGTCGCTGGTTGGATGCGACACCTTTCCCGTAAAGTATGGATTTCCAGCCTAATGCCGAGTTTCAGCGCAGTGGATTGAAATGATGATAGGAATCCCAACATTACTCAATCCCCTGTGATCTCAAATAATCCTCATAATTCCCTTTGAAATCATTAATGCCGTCCGGTTTCATTTCAAGAATTCGTGTGGCCAGTGAAGAGACGAATTCCCGGTCGTGTGAAATAAAAATCAAAGTGCCGGTATATTTCTCCAGCGCGCTATTCAGTGATTCGATGGATTCCATATCCAGATGATTGGTCGGTTCATCCATCAACAAAACGTTCGGTTTCTGGAGAATCAATTTGCCGAAGAGCATGCGGCCTTGTTCTCCGCCAGAGATTACGCGGGTGGATTTTTTGACGTCATCGCCGGAAAATAATAACCGGCCCAATGTGCCGCGTATTGTTTGATCGTCATCATTGCCTTGCCGCCACTGATCCATCCATTCGGTCAATGACAGGGTTTCTTCAAAATCAGCCGCATGATCTTGCGGGTAATAACCGGGGCGTGCCTTGTCGGGCCATTTGATCGTGCCGGAATCGGGGATTAGTTCACCGGTTAGGCAACGCAGCAGCGTAGTTTTTCCGATTCCGTTAGGGCCAATGATGGCGATTTTCTCGCCGGCTTCTATGTCCAAGCTCAAATGATCAAATAAAGGCTTATCCATTCCAGCGAAACGCTTGCTGATTTCTTTGGTGGAAACAGCCAAACGATGCAGCTTATCCCGGTCATCCACTTCAAACAGGATATAAGGATATTGGCGGCTGGATGGNNAAACGGCTGACAAAAGACTGCAAATCGGCAATCTGCGTTTTCTTCTTGGCATTATTGGTCAACATGCGCTCGCGCACCTGGGTCGAGGCGATCATGTAGTCATCATAGTTGCCGGGATAGATGCGCAGTTCGCCGTAATCCAGATCAGCCATATGCGTGCACACGCTGTTCAGAAAATGCCGGTCATGGGAAATGATGATAATGGTATTTTTGCTGGCATTGATGACGTCTTCCAGCCAGCGGATCGTATTGATATCGAGGTTGTTGGTTGGTTCATCCAGTAATAAGATTTCCGGATCGGAAAATAATGCTTGTGCTAATAACACGCGTAACTTGAATCCTGGCGCAATCGCGCTCATCAACCCCTGATGCTGGGAAGAGGGGATGCCTACCCCAAGCAGCAGTTCTCCGGCGCGCGCTTCCGCAGAATACCCATTCAGTTCAGCAAATTGAGATTCCAGTTCCGCAGCATGCATATATTCTGCTTCCGTGGCATCCGGGTTGGCATAAATTGCGTCACGCTCCTGTTTGACGTGCCATAACTCCGCGTGTCCCATCAGTACCGTATCAATGACGAAACAATCTTCAAACGCGAATTGATCCTGACGCAGCTTTCCCACCCGTTCACCGCTGTCAACCGTGACATTGCCAGCAGTGGGTTCAAGATCCCGGCCGAGAATCTTCATGAACGTTGACTTGCCGCAACCATTAGCGCCAATCAAACCATAGCGGTTACCCCCGCCAAATTTTACGGAAACATTTTCAAAAAGTGGCTTGGCACCAAATTGCATGGTGATATTGGCTGTTGTAATCAAAGTCTGTACCTAAGGGTTATTGTTTCAAGAGAAGGGCCGACATTTTAAATGCTTTTGAGTGTTATGGTGTGCATTAATCTCATTTAATATGAAATGAATTTGAAGGGGCTGGGTATTTTCAACGAGAAATCGGATGCATGAAACGACGGTTGGGGGTTATGCTTCGCAAGAATAGAATTCTGATATCTGCTTGTGATGAAACCTAAATCGGTGGTAATTCCATAAAAATAATGAGATAAAATCAATTCTTCAGGTTTTGGTATTACTGTTGATGTAATAGATCACGATATTCTGGATTTCGAATTGCAGTTAGATATCCAAGACAACACTCCATGAACTAGGAAAGGAAATTGACAATGGCTATTTGGAAAACATACAGAGTGGCAGACGCGATTACAGAAATTGACGAAGAAAAATTTGTTCTGCCAGTTATTCAGCGTTCATTAGTGTGGACAGAAGATAAAATGGAACTTTTATTTGATACTCTTCTTAAAGGCGATAGCTTTGGCGGTGTGATGGTTATTGAAGAAGAAAAAGACACTAAACCATTATTCAATTACAGACCTTTCACAAAAGATGGAAATTTTATCCTTTCAAGACAAATTGACAATCTCAAACAATTGCAATTCTTTGTGATTGATGGACAACAAAGACTTCAAACCTTTTATATTGGGCTAAAGGGAACAATCAATGGCAAAAGTCTATATTTTGACTTATTCAGTGATTTTAATTCAGAGTATGAATTTAAGTTTGAAAAAGACGAAAACAAATTGCCCAAAATATCAAAAGAAAACGTTGATCGAAAAATAATCGAACACTTTTGGTATCCAGCAAAAGAACTGTTAAGACGTTTAAAAGATACTAATGACGAAGACCAAGTAGCTGAAGAAATTATCAGTAAAAACTCAATAATAGACGACATACAAAAACCTCATATCACGAAAAACGTCAAAGCCTTTTACAAAAATGTAATCACAGCGGAAACACTCGGTATTTCAAAAGTACTAATCAACAAGAGTTTGCCAGAAATTGAAAACCGCCAAAGGATGGTGGAGTTGTTCAGAAGGCTTAATGATGGTGGAACAAGGCTTTCTTCGTTTGATCTTGTTGCTTCAATTCTCAAAGGTTTTGCTTGGGAAATGGAAGGCTTCCTGAAAGAAATGCTTGAAACTTATCAAGATATTGGGTTAAGTCAAGACAACTTAATCAAGTTGATTTTCTTACTACAAAACAATCACAACAAAGAAATGGCCTCTATCGAAGCTACAGACGCAGACTTTGCAATCAAAAATAGAGATAGAATTAAGGCAACGATTAAAGCCCTGAAAGACTTTTTGGAATGTTCAAAAGCTTATGAGTATTACAAAGAAGATAATCGTTCATTCATTCCACTCTTTTTTATCTCATATCACCTGTTTCACAAGGACATTGACAATAAAGCACTCGAAAATTATTTCAGCAATTACGAAACAGGCAATGTTGATTTTCCTTTGATGAAGCGTTGGCTTTATCACTCATTAATAAACGGAGTTTTTAGAAGCAGAGGCGCAGGATGGATACCGTATAAAACTGGGATAAGAAAAATATTAGAGATAATTAAAGCCTATCGTAACAAGACATTCCCAATCACTGAGTTGTTTCAAATTTATACCAATCACCCTATTACATTCACTACTACCTACAATAGCGATAATTTAGACCAACTTGACAGTTCATTTGTTTACTACGTGATGTATGACAGAGCAAGGACGACAAGGACTAATGATGTTGACCACATTATGCCAAAATCAATTTTAGAAAATAAAGGCTATGATTTTGGAAAAATAAACAGCATAAAGAACTTCCAACTTCTTGACTATGGCACAAATCGTGGAACAAAAAATGGAAGTTCATTTGCTGATTGGGTAAATAATACCGTGCATGTACAAGACAAATCGTCTTACGTTTCAATACATCTCATACCAGCAGATGAAACTCTTTGGAACGAAGATAAATTTGAACTCTTCATTGAAGAGCGAGCCAAATTGATTTTACAAAAATTGGGTAGATATGCGAATTAGCAGCTGACAAGGTACTACCCCGGACGGCAATTTCGCCATACTCCATTGCTGTTGGTGAGTTTGATCGTTAGAACTCGTTTGGAAACACAACACAGTAGGTTGAGAAGACGTTAGGATCCCAATATCACTCGATGAGATTCCACAGTTCGGTGGCATCCAGGTTGGCATCAATAGCATCACACTGCCGTTTGATACGCCATCATTCTGCGTGTCTCGATAATCATCGAATCACAAATAATGGAAAACACCGATTAGTGAAACGCCCCCGGTTGCATAGATGAGTGGGCTGTCCCAGGTGTGTGGAGAAAAAGCTTCGGCTAAGGTAATCAGGATCGGTATTAGCAGTAGCGCGGCGACGAGCTGAGTGGAACTGAAATATTGGTGAAATGCCAATATTGCAATCAAAGTGGTTATCAATACGCATGCGCTGCCCATATAACTTCGAACGTACTTTTGCTTGGTAAAAAGCGCATAAGTCGTATATTTTCTTTTTCCGAATCTTATCCCGACGGGTTCCGCCAGACCGTCACCAACGCCATTGGCAATGATGATGATCATCACGAGCGGTAGCATGTCACGGCTTTCGAAGTAAGCCAGCAAGGGGATGAGTACCAAGTAGCTTGCAATAAACTGTGTGTAAAGCCAAGTTAATGTAAATGGCCTATCTTCCGGCCTGTCAACCGAGCAGAACATCACGGAAAGCACCCTGACCTTATTGCGCAACGGCGCTATAAAAAATGTCAGAAAAATGAATGCGCAGACTACATCGATGAAAAATGTTGTTGCGCTATAGGGGTATTCAATGACGGATGACAGTAAAGTCGGCAGAAAGAAAAATGCGAAATGATTTATTTTTCGCGTGTAGTTAACTTTGAAATTTCGATGGATGACTAATAATCCGCACGCATAATGAATTAAAAATAATAATCCGTAGAAATTTGCGTGATGCAACCAATATTCGAAGGGGATAGGCATTTGCGGATCGGCTATAGTTTTCTCATGCAAATTGAGTCAATTCTTAGTATTTGCATCAAGTGGTTTATATGCAGTCAAACTTTTCCTTACCTCCTTTAAGTCACTAAATGCCCTGGTATGCAAGTGTTTATACTTTACTGTACGCCATAGCCATTCAACAAAAATATTATCAAGGTAACAACCCGTTCCATCCATGCTGATTTAAACACCAGATTTAACTCAGTCTCCTCTTTTTATTTTTGATCATCGCACTCTCCGATTAACAATGCGAGAACCTATACCTGCCCAGTTTGCCGCACTCATTTAATGTAGAGAATTCATACGATTTATCCCGGTTCATAGTACAAATGTACTAGCAATAGGCGAGTTAATGTACTAATAAAAAAGGATAATGTTCCTATAGCTGAAAAAAAATATATGTTTAGAATGCAGGCTGTGCGGAAATGATTAGAAGCTATAAATTATCAATGCTCACCGCCTAAGTGTGAAACGTTATTTGTACACTTGTAATTGAAACTGATTGAATTAATTTCTTGTAACTTACCCGGAGATTTGAAAATGAAAAATAACTTTAAACTGAAATTACTAGCAGCAGCTGTTTTGATGGCAAGTGGCGTAGCACACGCAGGCAGTGCTTTCCTGAATGGTAGCGCAACAGGAGGCGACGGTTCAGAAGCAAATCCATATAACTTTGGTGCAGTGGGCGCATCTGTTAGCGCACTCTTCGTGAATGTGGGTGGTCCTGCAAACGGATTTTTCGAAGAATATGCAAACTTCACTATTCCAACATTATCAAGTACTTCTGGTTCTGCTAATGCGTACGCACTAAATTTCATGGGTATTAATGTGTTAGATATTCAAAATTTGGTAGTTGAAGTATGGAGTAACACTCATCCAGGCGGATCAACTATATACACCACATTCACTGGAGACAATGTAACCCACGCATTTGGTAATTTAGCTGCTGGTCAATATCACCTTGATATTAGTGGTAGCTTTGGCCCTAACGCTTTTGGTGGGCAATATTCAGTTGCGCTGCAAGCATTGCCTGTTCCAGAACCAGAGACATACGCGATGCTCTTGGCCGGTCTTGGTTTGGTTGGTTTCTCAGCACGTCGTCGCAAAATCGCTTAAGTAAATTGATACTAGAAACCACAGAGGAATGAAACTTCTCTGTGGTTTTTCTGTTTTCTGGACTCCTGTTTTTACTATTCACCGTAATCGATTCCATACCGACGCCATCTTTGTCTTTTATTTCAGAGAAATTAATAATTACTCGCTTCCCAAAAATAATTAAAAAGATACTTGACAGGTTTTTGAGTGAGAAAAAATAAACAACCACGTGGTTTTGCCATGGGATTGTTTATTCTCCATAGCATGCTGTGCTGAGGGGATTTTTCAGATTTTACTATCCAATCCGTTTTCGGCAATTTCTGCAGCACGTAGCAATGCTTTGGCTTTATTCTGAGTTTCGATCCATTCATTTTGCGCAACCGAATCGGCAACAATTCCTGCACCTGCCTGGATATGTAATTGGCCATCTTTGATGACACCGGTACGGATTGCAATCGCCAGATCCATATCGCCATTAAATCCTAGATAACCGACTGCACCGGCATAAACGCCGCGTTTGGATATTTCCAGTTCGTCGATGATTTCCATTGCACGTACCTTGGGAGCGCCGCTGACGGTGCCGGCCGGAAACGTGGCGCGTAGCACGTCGATAGCAGTCAGTTCCGGTTTTAACTTGCCTTCTACATTGGATACGATGTGCATGACATGCGAATAATTTTCTATTTGCATTTTTTCCGTTACAGTCACAGTTCCGGTTTGCGCAACACGTCCAATGTCGTTGCGGCCTAAATCCATTAGCATGACATGCTCCGCCAGTTCTTTCGGATCGGCGAGCAGATCTGCTGCCAGTTCGATATCTTCTTTTATGTTCTTTCCACGAGGCCGGGTACCTGCAATCGGGCGAACAGTAACGGTATCGCTTTCAAGACGTACCAAAATTTCCGGAGAAGCACCCACGATATGAAAATCATCTAAATGATAGAAAAACATATAGGGCGAAGGGTTGAGGCTGCGAAGCGCACGATACAGTGACAGTGGAGACGCATTGAAAGGTTTACTGGTGCGCTGGGACAAAACGACTTGCATGATGTCACCATCATAGATATAGCGCTTTGCCCGTTCGACTGCAGCTTTGAAGTCGGCTTCAGGAAATTCAGATATCGCGGCGCCGGAAGTAACGGATTGTTCGGTTGGAATGGTTGTCGGTTGACGAAGCTTGGTTAATAAAGTTTTTAAGCGATTGCGCCCGGATTGGTAGGCATTCTCATTTTTCGGATTGACATAAACAATCAGATATAGCTTGCCGGATAGGTTATCCACCACAGCCAATTCTTCCGACAGTAACAGCAAAACATCCGGCGTATTCAACGTATCCGGTTTTGCATGGCCCGCCAGTTTGTGCTCGATGTAGCGTACGGTATCGTACGAGAAATAGCCGACCAAACCGCCACAAAAACGGGATTTTCCAGCCGGGCAGGGTGCTGCCTTGAATTGTGCCAGATAGGATTCGACAAATGCCAGAGTATCGTCAACTTGAATTGTTTCAGATTTGCCGTCAGCGATCGTGAAAACCTGATTCCCACGGGCTTCAATCCGTGTTGTTGCTGGCAAGCCAATAAATGAGAATCGACCGAAACGTTCTCCACCTTTGACTGATTCTAATAAATACGAGTAGGGCTGGTTGGCCAGTTTGAGATAGATGGATAAAGGGGTATCGAGATCCGCAAAAGTTTCCAGTACTATTGGGATGCGGTTGTATCCTTGTTGTGCGAGCTTGTTAAATTCGACTTCGGTCATTGCAGTTTTCAAGACAGCCTTTTAACCAATTTGGATGCATCGAGCAATGATTCGACAATTGCATCGCAATCAAGCTCGTAAACATTGCGTCCTTCGTTATAGCCATAAGGAACACAGAACACATGGCAACCGGCAGCTCTGGCGGCAATGGCGTCATTCAGTGAATCGCCAATCAGCAAGGCCTCGTGCGGTTGCGCATCAAAATGCTGACAGATATGTGTCAATGGCATCGGGTCGGGTTTTTTCCTGGGTAGACTGTCACCGGATAATACGATTTCAAATTGATCATATAATCCAGTCGAGCGCAGCAGCGGCAGGGTAAAAGCTTCAGCTTTGTTGGTGATACAAGCTAACTTAAAACCCGCCTGCTGCATGGCTTGAATGCCTTCCAGAACGCCCGGATAGGGACGTGTGTTGACACTCAAATTATTGGCGTAATGCTTCTCGTAGATAGGCAGTGCTTTTTCAAATAAAGCAGCATCGGGTTCACCATCCAGTTGTCCGGTCAATGTGCGTTTGACCAGTTTCTGTATGCCTTTGCCAATATACGAGCGGATCGTTGCTGTCGATTGTTCCGCTAACTCCAGATCTTTTAACATCAGGTTTGCAGATAATGCGAGATCTTCGGCGGTATCGAGCAGTGTGCCATCCAGATCGATCATGATCACTTTGACCGCTAGCGGAAATTCTATTTTTTTTGCGGCGGCATTTGTGCTGCCAGAAAGACTATGATTCATTTGAATATACGGAATAGCAATAAGCTAAATAGGATTGTTAGAAAATTATACTTTTGCTAATTCAGCGCGAAATGCTGCCAAGACGGTGTCATAACGATGCGGGTCAGTGTCTTTGCCGGCCGAATAAATGGCTGATCCAGCGACAAAGGTATCCGCTCCGGCACGAGCGATTTCAGCTATATTGTCCACTTTAACACCGCCATCGATCTCCAGCATGATGTTTTTACCGCTCGTATCGATGCGTTTCCTGACGGCACGTAATTTGTTCAATGCTTCTGGAATAAATTTTTGTCCACCAAACCCAGGATTAACCGACATAATAAGGACCAGATCCAATTTGTCGAGCACATGATCCAGATAATGCAGGGGCGTGGCTGGATTAAACACTAAACCCGCTTTGCAGCCTTGTTCTTTAATCAACCCGATAGTGCGGTCAATATGATTGGATGCTTCGGGATGGAATGAAATGATATTGGCGCCTGCTTTGGCGAAGTCTGGAATGATGCGATCAACCGGCTCAACCATCAGATGTACATCAATGATTGCATCAGTGACGGGGCGAATGGCTTCGCATACCAAAGGACCGATGGTGAGATTAGGTACATAATGATTGTCCATGACATCAAAATGAACAATATCTGCGCCTGATTCAATAACGGCGGTGATTTCATCGCCTAGTTTAGCGAAGTTAGCTGATAAAATGCTTGGTGCAATGCGGTACATGGGGACCTCTCAATAGACAAAGTTGCTATTTTAACCTCAATTAATCCACTGCGCGTAAAAGAGATAGAGATTTATGAATAATTATCCGAGTTAATATGACTTAGTTGCGCTCTAGCAAGCTTCTTTTTTCAACCGATTAGTTATAGGTAACATATTAAAAATCATAAATAAATTGTAATTTATCGCCGAACGGATACTTACTTAAAACAGACAATGACAAGGATAAAGGTAAATCAGATTGGCTAACGATGAATATCAACTGAAGCCAGCATTTGATTTTGATTCAAATGAATCAGATGTTCTGCATCATAACGTTTTGGCATNNTATTCGATTTTACGGATCATTCAAAGAAATTCCATTTATGGCATTTGTCGATCCGAATGTTAATATTTCTTTCTCTATAAACGATCTTGAAATTAAGGGATTTCCTGTTCGGGGAGGAGACCCCGGAGTCGGGGAACTCAGTATCAAATGGTATCCAGAGTCGGAGCCAATAGTTGGTGTTGGAGATGGTGCGACACAGATGACGCAAATCGTTTTTCATTTGTTCAACTTTGTCGAGTTTATGGGAAGCAGACGATCTTCTGAACCTAATAGAACGGTGATTGAGACGACAATTGAGCATATGGATTTGATTTGTGATGAATGGAAAATTGAATTGAAATCGCTATCTTCGACACAGCAGAGCGCTAAGTTTCTAAACGAAAATGGTGGATACCGATTAACCCATATTGGCGGCATTCAGAAGCTGGATGGATCTTCATTCACCGGAAATGACGCCAATGAATGCTTAACTGCACTTTGTTTTTTCCTTTCGTTTATTAAAGGTGGATGGTGTACTCCAATTTGTCCGGTGGGGTTCGATGAAACTAATTATCGTGTTTGGGAACAATGGTCATCACCGAGAGAAGCGTGGCACAGACCCTTTTCTTGGTTCGATGCTCAAAATACAGAGCAATTGACTGTTTTATTTACAGGTTTTATGAAGATGTGGGTAAATGATGATTGGCAAGAAGCACTCAAGGAAACCATCTATTGGTACTTGAATGCAAATTTTTCATCACGAGGTATAAATCCCGGAATCATCTTGACCCAAGCAGCTATCGAGCGCCTTTCTTATGAATATGCAGTAAAAGACAAGCACCTTGTTACTACAGATGGATTTAAGAATCTCCGGGCATCCGACAAGTTCCGATTATTGTTTTCTTCTTTAAAAATCCCCTTGGATATTCCGCCAGCGACTTTGGAACTGAGAAACCTTGCCAAACAAAAGATGAAGTGGTTAGATGCACCTCACGCTTTAACAGACATAAGAAATTCTTTAATTCATCCGGAACCTAAAAAACGTGACCAATTTGACTCTGCTTACTTTGAAGCCTGGAATCTGGGTTTGTGGTACTTAGAGATGGGGATTCTTGCTATCTGTGGATACAATGGTACTTATGGTAATCGGTTAGATCTGAAACGCAGGGGGCAAGTTGAAAATGTACCTTGGAGTTGAGAAAATTTCTGCCTCAAAGGCTTTACAAGACCTATTTTCTATTGATGTACAATTAACCGTTTAGCAATATGATTACTAATATTTATACTTTTTCTTGATACACTATCAAAAAGTGTATGGAATAAAATAATGGCCGAAGAAAAAAAATATGAAATTGATGTCAATATTCGCACGGTATATCTGCCCGATCAATCCGATGAAGAGGCTGAAAGGCATGTATTTGCTTACACGATAACCATTGCGAATACGGGAACTGTAACCAGCCAATTAATCAGCAGGCACTGGATCATCAATAATGGGGATGGAACCACCCAAGAAGTGCGTGGGCTAGGCGTCGTAGGGGAACAGCCATTACTTAAACCGGGTGATAGCTTTGAATATACCAGTGGAACGGTGATTCCAACATCTGTGGGATCTATGAAAGGAAGCTATCAGATGGCGGCTGAAGATGGTGTGCATTTCGATGTCGCGATACCGGAATTTATACTCAGTGTACCCAGAATTCTGCATTAGGGGATCCGGGCTTAACCTCGACGTTATGCTAGATGTCTTCAAATCACCGGTATTCTAATGACCGGCAAACTCTACCTAATCCCAACACCTATCAGTCAGGAAAATATTGCTTGGGCGCTGCCATCGGCGGTCCAGCAGTGTGTCGCTGATATTGCGCATTTCATTGTCGAGCACCCCAAAACGGCAAGGCAATTTCTGAAACAGATTGATTGCAAGCATTCATTACAAGAATTAAGCATGCAAGCCTTGAATGAGCATACTTCACCAAAAGATCTGCTGGCATTGTTGGATCCGCTATTGGCAGGGCACGATGTGGGATTGTTATCGGAAGCGGGTTGCCCAGCAGTGGCGGATCCTGGGGCCGAATTAGTCAGGTTGGCGCATAAAAATAACATCACAGTCGTGCCATTAGTCGGACCTTCATCCATATTGCTGGCGCTGATGGCGTCGGGCTTGAATGGTCAGCGCTTTACCTTTCATGGCTACTTGCCGGTTGAGAGTACAGCACGAGCGAGCAGAATAGTGGAATTGGAGAAATTATCGATCAGTCTGAAGCAAACACAGATTTTTATCGAGGCGCCTTACCGTAATCAAAAATTGCTGGAGCAGTTGGTTAATGTCTGTTCTGACAGCACGGATTTATGTATTGCAAGTCACCTTACTTTTTCCAGTGAGCTGGTTGCGACCAAATCCGTTAAAGAATGGAAACTTTCTTTACCGGATATCAACAAGATACCGACAATTTTTTTACTGCATGGATAGCTTGCGAGAAGCGTATCGCTCAATCGTTAGTCGTTGGTATTGGAGGGTCAGGCTGTTTTTTTCTGAATAAACTCGATTTTGTATCCGTCGGGGTCTTCCACAAATGCAATAATCGTTGTGCCGTGTTTCATCGGTCCTGCTTCACGCATTACTTTCTCGCCCAATTTTTTGGTATTTTCGCAGGCCTGATACGCATCATCGACTTCAATAGCAATGTGACCAAAGCCTTCCCCAAGGTTATAGGACGGGGTGTCCCAATTGTGGGTCAGTTCAAGGACAGTGCCGCTCGCTTCATCCTGATAGCCTACAAATGCAAGTGTAAATTTGCCATCGGGATAATCTTTGCGGCGCAGTAATTTCATGCCCAATACCTGCGTGTAAAATATAAGAGATTTTTCGAGATTTCCGACTCGAAGCATGGTATGCAGAATACGCATTTATATTTTTACCATTTCAAAATCTTCTTTTCGCGCACCGCATTCCGGGCAGGTCCAATTGATCGGCACATCTTCCCAGCGCGTGCCTGGTGCAATGCCTTCATCCGGAGATCCCAAGGCTTCATCGTAAATAAAGCCGCAAATTAAACACATGTATCGGTTGTAATCACGATTCTCTTCGGTAGGCATGATAGATAGCAATTTCCTTTTAGGTTAAAATGATATTTTACGGTATTAATGCATGTTACAGCCACCCCCTATTGTACTTTCTTTTGCAGCCAATGACCCCAGTGGTGGAGCAGGCCTACAGGCTGATATACTCACCATTGCCAGTTTGGGGTGTCACCCATTATCAATTGTAACGGCTATAACTGTTCAGGATACGGCCGGTGTCGACGATGTGATGCCGCTCGATCCTGAATGGGTCGTTGATCAGGCGCGGGCAGTATTGGAAGATATGCCTGTTCATGTCTTCAAGATTGGCTTGTTAGGCAGTGTTGAGATTATCGCTGCCATTGCAGAAATTATTTCAGATTATCCGCATATTCCTTTAGTCATGGACCCGATATTAACTTCGGGTCGTGGGGATGAGCTGGCAAACGAAGAAATGATCGATGCAATGCGCGAATTATTATTACCGCAAGTTACGATATTAACCCCCAACAGTCTGGAAGCCAGGCACCTTGCGCATCAGGAAAATGATGCCAATGAAGTCAAGCTGGATTTAAGTCTTTGTGCACAAAGATTACTGCACATGGGATGCGAATATGTCTTGATAACGGGTACGCATGAAAATTCGGTGCATGTGGTGAATACACTGTTCGCAGCTGATGGTGTTGTGCGCACGGATGAATGGGAAAGGCTTGAAAATACTTATCATGGATCAGGCTGTACTTTGGCATCAGCGATAGCAGCTTCATTAGCCAATGGATTATCTGTCAGCGAAAGCGTCATTGAAGCGCAGGATTACACCTGGCACACTTTGCAGGGCGGATTTCGTCCCGGAATGGGGCAATATATCCCGAACAGACTTTTCTGGGCTAATGATATAGAAGAAATAGAGAACGAGAATGAAGGGTTAATCATTGAGAAACCCAAAAATTAACGGGTTGTATGCAATTACCCCAGAGCTTGAAAATACAAATAATTTGCTTGATAAAGCGCGACAAGTATTGGAAGGCGGGGCACAGCTCTTACAATACCGTAATAAATCAGCAAGCAGGGTTTTGTTGAAAGAGCAGGCCGGATTATTATTGCAGTTGTGTAGAGAATTCGGAGTTCCTTTGATTATCAATGATTACCTTGACCTAGCCATTGAGATTGATGCGGACGGATTACATGTCGGTCAGCAGGACACATCCCTATTGAATGCAAAGAATCAATTGGGATGCAATAAAATTGTCGGCGCTTCCTGCTATAACAATCTGGATTTGGCGCTTCAGGCTGAAAAAGAAGGGGTAGATTATGTTGCCTTTGGTGCTTTCTTTCCTTCATTGACTAAACCCAATACCGTTCCTGTTACGGTGAGTTTAATCGGTGAAGCCAAAAAGAAAATAGCTGTTCCCATTGTCGGGATTGGCGGCATTCGATTGACTAATGCCAAAACGGTTATTCAAAGCGGATGTGCTGCGATAGCCGTTTGCAGTGATTTGTTCCAGTCTGGAAATATTAAAGCCAAAGCAGCACAGTATGCGCAATTATTTGCAGAAATGAATTAACGTCTTTATAACCGGTTTTTATTTATAATTTTTATCATGAGTAACCAAATGACTTCACGCAATCATCAATTATTTGAACAATCCCAGCAATATATTCCAGGCGGGGTTAATTCTCCGGTTCGCGCTTTTAAATCGGTAGGTGGCGAGCCTATTTTTTTTCAACGCGGGGAAGGCGCGTATTTTTGGGATGCTGATGGTAAATCGTACATCGATTATGTGGGATCATGGGGCCCCCTGATTCTGGGTCATGCGCATCCGGATGTGGTGAAAGCAGTTCAGAGCGCCGCACAAAATGGCTTAACCTTTGGCGCGCCGACAGAAGCCGAACTGGATATTGCAAAATTGATTTGTCAGCTGGTTCCTTCCATCGAACAAGTCAGATTGGTTAGCTCCGGTACGGAAGCGGGAATGAGTGTAATTCGGCTGGCACGTGGGTTTACCGGCAGGAGCAAAATCATTAAATTCGAAGGCTGCTATCATGGCCACGATGATTCTTTACTGGTTAAAGCGGGGTCAGGCGCATTAACTTTCGGTAATCCGAGTTCTGCCGGTGTGCCGGCTGAAACTGCCGGACATACGATAGTCTTAGATTACAATGATATACCCGGCATAGAAGAAGCATTCAACAAATGGGGAAAAGAGATTGCTGCTGTGATAGTTGAGCCGGTTGCCGGCAACATGAATCTAGTTGCCCCTAAGGTCGATTTTCTTGCCAAATTACGGACGTTGTGTACGCAATCTGGCAGTGTACTAATATTTGATGAAGTCATGACGGGATTCCGTGTCGGCCTTGGATGCGCGCAGGGGCTTTATCATATCAAGCCCGATCTAACTGCGTTAGGTAAAGTTATTGGTGGTGGTATGCCGATGGCTGCGTTTGGCGGGCGCCGCGATATCATGCAATATTTGGCGCCACTGGGTCCGGTCTATCAGGCAGGGACCCTTTCCGGTAATCCAGTGGCAGTTGCGGCAGGATTGGCTACGCTAAAACAAGTACAAGTGCCCGGGTTTTATGAGGAATTAGGAAAAAGAACGCAACAATTGGTCGACGGTATTACAACGGCAGCAAAAAATCATGGCATAGATTTTTGCGCACAGTCAGTCGGCGGTATGTTTGGGCTGTATTTCAGAAAGGATATTCCCACTAGCTTTGCTGAAGTGATGCAATGTGATAAGGAAGCATTTAACCGGTTCTTTCACGCGATGTTAGACGAAGGAGTTTATTTTGCACCATCGGCATTTGAAGCTGGCTTTGTATCGTCAATGCATGGCGATAATGAATTAGAGAAAACCTTGTCTGCTGCAGCGAAAATATTTAAAAACTGGTAAAGGAAACTAATCTGAGTAGTTCTTGCGAGCGTGAAAATAATAAAAAAGGCGGCAAATGCCGCCTTTTTTATTAAACAGTAGTAGTAAAATTCTAACGCATCGTAGAAATATATGCTGAAACTGCTCGTTTTTCATGTCCGTTCAAGCGGGTAATCACCTGTTGCATAACATCCTTATCATTTGCACGATCGCCTGCACTAAACAACTGCAATTGTGTCAACGTGTATTCGGCATGTTGTCCAGCAATTGCAGGATAGCGCGGTGGAATTCCGGATCCACTGGGGCCATGGCAGCTTGCACAAGCGGGAACGCCATTTGCGATACTGCCGCCATGGTAAAGGAGTTTTCCAAGCTCAATTAATTTATCATCATCAACAGCCACTTGACTTGGAGTTGCCTTTTGTTTTGCGTAGTAGGCACCCAGTTGTTTCATGTCTTCCGGCGAAAGTGCAGCGACCATCGAAGACATGACAGGGCTGTTACGTTTTGCTGGCGCACTTTCAGTTGCTTTAAAATCCATCAACTGCTTGGTGATATATTCAGCTTGTTGTCCGGCCAGAATAGGATTCATCGGAATGACACTGTTGCCATCGGCACTATGGCAGCCTGCACATACGCCAGATGCGATTTCTGTAACAGTTGCTGGTGCAGCATTCGCGGTGGCAGCTGTTTCGGCTGCAAGTGGCGCAGCCATTGTAAGTACTGCGAGCATTACCATATTCTTAATCATTTTCATATTTCTATTCCGTTTAAAAGGCAATCAAAAGTTGGTAGGTTTGAGAATTAACGGTATATTTTAGCAAGGCACAAGACCGTTAACAACAAAATTAAGATAATCTCCATCATTTAATCTTTTATTTTTCAATGAAAATAATATTTATTATTTTACTGATTATTAATATCGCCTATCAGATTGGCATACGGCTTCAATTTGCTGAGCAGAGTGCAATCAGTGCACCGGCATTAGTTAATCCTGAAAAAATAATATTAGTGCCAGCGCATGAGGATTGTCTGGTGTGGGGTAATTTTTATGAAGAGCAAATACGGTATGCTGAAAAGGTGCTTGCAGAATTATTTCCGGATTTGTTTTATAGTCAGGAAGAATCCGAAGATACCATTATGTATTGGCTATATATTCCACGATTTCCGAATAAAGAAGCGGCCAATCGCGAGATTAACAAATTACGAAATCTGGGTATTGTCAGTTTCCGTGTAAAAGATGACAGTAAATGGGAGAATGCCATATCGCTCGGCATGTTTTATGATCAAAAGGATGCGCTGAAACAATTCAGAGAGATTGAAAAAAAAGGAATTACTAATGCTAAGATAGAAGATCGTAGCGTTATACTCAAAAAAATTGTAATTCATAATCCAACGCATCGGATTAAAGAGCAGATGCAAAAATTAGTCGAACAATTTGATGACACGCAATTGGCGCAAGGTAAATGTGAACGTTTATAATAGACAACGCTGAAGCAGGATAATCAGAGGTTATTTTAAATTCTTAGAAATCGCAGCTATTTTCAATAGCTATCACTGAGTAATCAATAAGACAATAATGACGGTATCGATAAAAACACCGCAAGAAATTGAAAAAATGCGGATTGCGGGACGATTGGGTTCGGAGGTTCTTGATTACATAGCCCCCTTTGTTGTGGCAGGCGTTACTACCGAAGAATTGGATGTGCTTTGCCATAACTATATGGTGGATGTGCAAAAAACGATACCCGCGCCGCTGAACTATGCGCCTTCAGGGCACACACCGTATCCCAAATCCATCTGTACTTCTGTAAATAATCAGATATGTCATGGTGTTCCGGGGCAGAAGAAATTAAAAAACGGCGACATTATTAACCTTGATATTACCGTGATTTATGAAGGCTATCATGGTGATACCAGCCGGATGTTTTATGTCGGCGAGCCCTCCATACAAGCCAAACGCTTATGCGAAGTGACTTTTGAAGCGATGTGGCGGGGCATTGATGAAATAGCGCCGGGAAAACATCTGGGTGACGTCGGACATGCCATCCAGAAACTGGTTGAAGGGGTGGGATACAGTGTGGTCAGAGAATTTTGCGGGCATGGTATTGGCGCAAAATTTCATGAGAGCCCCCAAGTGCTCCACTATGGGCGTGCGGGGTCAGGTCTGGAACTTAAACCGGGAATGATATTTACAGTCGAGCCGATGATTAATGCCGGGAAAGCAGCCATCCGCCATCTTCCGGATGGCTGGACCATTACCACTAAGGATGGCAGCCTGTCGGCACAGTGGGAACATACCATCCTGGTTACTGAAGATGGGCATGAGGTTCTGACAGTATCGGCAGGCGCTCCCGCTAAACCCGTCTACCGTTTTGTAAGTTAAGTTTTTCATTCCGGAATTTTATTGACTATGACACGAAGTTATCACCGCACACCCGCTCAAATCCGTCCCGTTAAAATCACACGCCACTATACCAAGCACGCCGATGGTTCCATTTTAATCGAATGCGGCGACACCAAAGTCATCTGCACAGCCAGCATCAGTGAACAAGTACCTCCGTTTCTCAAAGGACAGGGGCAAGGGTGGTTGACTGCCGAATACGGCATGTTGCCTTGTTCAACGCATTCACGCATGCAACGCGAGGCAGCTAAGGGCAAACAATCGGGGCGCACGATGGAAATTCAGCGTCTGATCGGACGGGCTTTGCGCGCCGTTGTTGATTTAAAGCAATTGGGAGAACGCACCATTCAAATCGACTGTGACGTGATTCAAGCCGATGGCGGCACTCGGACCGCTAGCATTACGGGGGCTTTTGTAGCTTTGCACGACGCGGTCGAAAAATTAATTTACCGGCAACTCATTGAGACAACACCGATCATTGATCATGTGGCGGCGATTTCGGTCGGCATTCATCAGGGAATCCCGGTACTGGATTTGGATTATGTTGAAGATTCTTCGTGTGATACGGATATGAATGTGGTGATGACTGGAAACCTGGGGATGATCGAAGTACAAGGAACCGCGGAAGGAGCTGCATTCAGCCGCAAAGAATTGGACAGTATGCTGGATATGGCACAGCAGGGCATACAAGAACTGATCGCTTTACAGAAAAAAGTTTTGGCACAGGATACAGCGAGTCATGGATAAGCTGGAAAAACTGGTAATCGCGAGTAATAATCAAGGCAAGTTACGTGAAATAAATGCCTTGCTGGTCCCTTTATCCATCGAAGTAATACCGCAATCGGCTTTTAACGCGGGCGAAATTGATGAGCCGCATAGTACCTTTGTTGAAAATGCACTGGCCAAAGCACGCCATGCCAGCCGCTGTTCTGGATTGCCGGCACTGGCTGATGACTCCGGGATTTGTGTGAGCGCACTAAATGGCGCGCCGGGTGTTTTTTCCTCGNNTATGCCGGGGAGCCAAAGTCCGATGAACGCAATAACCTGAAGTTGATTGAGGCGCTTAAAAATCAATCAGACCGGCGTGCTTATTATTATTGCGTGATTGTTTTGGTTCGCCATGCTGATGATCCGCAACCGATTATTGTTGATGGTTCGTGGCACGGAGAGATTATCGAACACCCTCAAGGCGCAGGCGGGTTTGGTTACGATCCGTATTTCTTTGTGCCCGAGTTTGGTAAAACTTCCGCCGAATTGACCGCTGAGCAGAAAAATTTGATTAGTCACCGCGGCCAGGCACTGGCGCACTTGGTGGAAATTTTACGTGCTGGGAAGTTTTGAGAAGACACCTATTCTTTAAGTTTCGAATTTGCTTTTAGTTATCCCGGACTGACGAATAATCGATTGAAGCGTACCAATACGGATTTCTGAATGGTTGGGTACCGGTACCGTGATAGTCGAATTC
>CXWL01101354.1_pt1 | contig 25577 bp, 24 predicted proteins | sample 590931 | NCBI WGS metagenome assembly CXWL01 (sample SAMEA3498368, study PRJEB10139) | groundwater metagenome | biome: water well; material: biofilm material | place: Germany | collected 2015-04-27
GAAGAAATGCAATACCAGTGGCGTGGTGATGGGCATGTTATCAGGCGCTGGCAGCGCGATTTTATTAGTGCTTGTTTCACCTAATATGACCTACCCACTAAAAATGGTAGCGGATGCAAAAATTGTACTGGAAGGCGCACCAGCTAAACCTGCCAGCGAGGCTAAGAACAGCGGCGGATTGACTTGTGAGCTTTTCACCTTCTGCCAAAAGGCGGAAGTGGCGAAGCCTGCGGTTGAATCACAAGACAGTTTGCCGTTTCAAGTAGTTTTAATTGGCGGGGCAATTGACCACAACACTCCACTTGAAGAATCTGGAAACGCGCAAATTAAAATCGCCGCATTAGAAAAACAAATCGCAAAAGCCACCGACGATTTAGCCAGATTTTCGGACCAAACTACCAGCATTATGGGTTTGGAAAAACCGTTATTTCGACTGAAAAACCCAGGCATACTCTCAATTCCGATTGGTTTTTTAATGGTGATTTTATTCTCGCTTTTAACGCAAGATAAACGCGCCGAAGACTTGTGGGAGGAGCTTTATGTAAGACAAAATACAGGATTACATGTAGAGGATGTGTCGCATTAATTATGAAGTCATTCTTTTTCGCCACCGGTATTGTCATAGTTGCCATCTCTGCTGCAATTGCAGCGGGTTCAGTTACATAGCTATTTTGGAACATGTGAAAAACAACTGACATCGAGGCTTTCAGGGCAATTATTGGCACTTTCTCTGGTGCATTTTTTACCTGCCTTTTTAACAGATTTATAGATGCTTTCAAGAAAAGGAGCTGTAGTAGATTAACTTAACATCTAAGATAATCTACTACAGCTCCAATATTTATATTGACCACTTGCCGTAACCCTTAAACTGCTGAAACACCTCACGCATTTCGGCTTCAGATAAAATATGCGGCTCGCCAAGCTGTAATGCTCGCCAATATTGCTCGCACAGGTTTTCTACTTCTATTGTCACTGCAAGCGCATCCTCTAAATCTACACCAAATGCAATCATGCCGTGATTCGCCAGCAAGCAGGCTTTGCGGTCTGTTAAAGCAAGTAAAGCGTTATCTGACAATGCTTGCGAGCCAAACAACGCGTATGGCGCGCAGCGAATAGTATCGCCACCCACAACCGCTATCATGTAATGAAATGGTGGAATGTCTTTATGCAAGCACGCCAACGTGGTGGCGAATATACTGTGAGTGTGAATAACAGCGTTTGCTTCTGGGCGGCTTTGCAAAATATCGCGATGAAACCGCCATTCGCTGGAAGGCTTTTTACCTTGCTCGAAACTACCATCAAACTGCATTTTCACCATGCTATTTTCGGTCATTTCCTCCACGCCCACGCCTGAAGGCGTGACTAAAAAACCATCTTCAAAATACACACTAGCATTGCCTGATGTGCCTTTATTAAGGCCTAGTACAGCTAGTTTTTGGGTGGTTTTTAATAGTTGTTCCCGTTGATTATGCATAAATAATGATTACACCTTAATAACCCTCTGTCATTCTGATGAATGTCAGAATCTGTTTTACTGGCCTAGTCAAAGTGGGGAAGCCAAATACTGGCTCATACGCCAAAGCCCGCAATGACAACCTTATTAGAGTTTTCTTAGTACATCTAATTGATTTGGCGCAAACACACCCAGCTCAGTGATAATCCCTGTCACTAGCCTTGCTGGCGTCACATCAAATGCAGGGTTGGCAGTTTTTGATTCAATTGGTATCACTCGCACATTCTGTACGCTGCCATCTGCCGTCAAGCCTTGTAGATAGGCCACTTCATCACCGTGCCGCTCTTCAATTTCAATCTCAGTCAAGCCATTTATAATACCCCAATCAATCGTTGGGCCTGGTACGGCAGCATAAAATGGGATGTTATTATCAAGCGCCGCTAACGCTTTTAAATAAGTACCAATTTTGTTGCATACGTCGCCCGCACTTGTTACGCGGTCTGCCCCTACAATGACCATATCCACAGCACCCTGCTGCATTAAATGCCCGCCTGCATTGTCGCTAATCACCGTATGCGGTACGCCATACTGCCAAAGTTCCCATGCGGTTAAGCTCGCGCCCTGGTTGCGTGGGCGCGTTTCACCCACCCATACATGCACAGCAATACCCGCATTATGCGCCGCGTAGATGGGCGCTAAAGCTGTGCCATGGTCTACCGTAGCCAGCCAGCCAGCGTTGCAATGTGTGAGNNCTGCGGCTTCAGCCCATGCTGCTGGCAAACGATCTTTTGCAGATAATGGCAACAAGACTTTCAACATCCGCTGTACCGCCCACCTTAAATTAACCGCTGTAGGCCGACTTCCAATAAGCTGAGTGGCAGCTTCATTCAAATAGTTATCGCCATTATCGTGTTGCATCGCTAAAGCAACACCATAAGCAGCTGCAGCGCCTATTAATGGCGCACCGCGCACTTGCATGGTGTTGATAGCAACAATCATTTGCTGCAATGTACCAATACGAGCAATTTCAAAAACATGTGGTAACTTGGTTTGGTCTATGATCGAAACCGTTTTAAGATCAAAACCCAAGCTCACATTTGGCCAAATGGTGCGATATTGCTGATGATTTACCAACATAAATTAATCATTCAAAAGTTGACTTTTGAAAAGTTCCCTGAAACTAAAAATACTCTCCACATTATCTGTGGATAACTTTGTGAATAACTGTGACTTGAAAATGTAACATACCAATTTATAAGGCTTTTTTCAAATCGCTTAATTTTTAACCTATTATTTAGTTGTTAAAAATCAATAAGTTACATAACACCCCTTGATTGGTAAGGTTTTTTTAACATACTTAAAGTAATACTTTAGGTGGTGTGCATAAGTCAGCTAATTTTGGCAAAACTTTTAACGCGTTGGCGCCTGTAATATCAAGTACTTGCGAGATATTTGCTTGCCTTAAATCGGCCATTACTTGTGCAATTCTACTCAGTTCCAGCGGGGTATTTCTCCCTTTTGATCCTACCCATTCAGGAGGTATATCGGGTGAATCTGTTTCTAATACGAGTGCGTCCAACGGAAGATTTATCGCAAGCTCACGAATTTTTAACGCACGGCTATACGTCATTGCCCCACCAAATCCAAGTTTAAATCCTAGCTCAATAAATTGTTCCGCCTGCTGAAAGCTGCCATTAAACGCATGCGCAATACCGCCGACCACTTGATATCGACGTAAATACTTCAATATATCATCCACCGCATGTCGCACATGCAGTATCACAGGCAATTGATACTGCTTGGCAATTTTGAGCTGCTCGGTAAAGAAAAAAATCTGCTGCTCAATATTAGTCTTGGTTACAAAGTAATCGAGGCCTATCTCACCGATAGCAACTGGATTATTTTCTTTGACATAGCTTTTTAGCGTTTCAATATCGTCGAGAGACGCCTTGTCCACGTACATAGGATGGATGCCAAGCGCGTATGCACAATGTTTGTGTTTATTACATACCGCAATGACAACATCAAAATTATCGCGCGCCACAGCGGGTATTACGATTTTTGACACCCCCTGCTGCAGGGCCTGCATTGCAACATTATCCCGATCAGCATCAAATTCAGCTGCATCAAGGTGACAATGGGTATCAATCAGCATAAATAGTGATCAGGTGCTTGATTTTACGGGCTTCGCACGCAATCGAATATCATGACCAATTTGGCGTACATCTAAAACCTGCAAGTCGATGGCTTGCTGCATCTCAATAAGCTCAGGAATTGCAAACATCGCCTTTGCATCAGCACCCATCAACTTTGGCGCATAATAAAAAATAAATTCATCTATCAAATTAGCTTGCAAAAACGCGCCATTCAAGTCCTGCCCTGCCTCTAGCAGCACCTCATTAACGCCGCACTTGGCTAGATATAACAACAATGCCATTAAATCAACACGACCGTTCACATCAGGCAAATGGTGCAGTTCTGCGCCTGCTGCGCTTAATGAATCAGCGTTATTACTCACATCACTTGCAAACGCAATGATGACTGGACTGGCTTGCATCATCGCAGCATCCAGCATTTTGCAATCTGCTGGTGTTTGCAGCTTACTATCCACAACCACTCGCAGAGGCTGTTGCACAATATTATCAAGACGTACATTCATGCTTGGATTATCGGCTAATACTGTGCCAATTCCCGTGATGATGGCACACGACTGCGCACGCCAATGTTGCACATCACGCCTCGCCGGCTCACCTGTAATCCACAGACTTTTACCATTATTTAGCGCCGTTCGACCATCTAAACTTGCCGCAATTTTACTTCGCACATAAGGCAATCCGCGTGTCATACGTGAAATAAACCCTGGGTTTAATGCAAACGCTTCTTTTTCCATCAAGCCTGTTTCAACTTGTATACCATGCGTTTGCAGGCGCTTTAACCCGTTACCTGCCACCAATGGGTTAGGGTCTTGCATTGCCACCACCACACGCTTCACACCTGCCTCTATCAGCGCATCTACACAGGGTGGCGTGCGCCCGTGGTGGCTGCACGGCTCGAGCGTCACATACACGTCGGCATCCCTTGCATCTACCCCTGCTTGACGCAAAGCGAACACTTCTGCATGTGGTTCGCCAGCTTTAAGGTGCGCGCCATGACCTATTATTTGATTATTTTTCACGATAACGCAGCCAACTCTTGGATTTGGTTGCGCGGTATATAAACCCTGCTCTGCAAGCCGCAGGGCAAAGGTCATGTAGGTATGGTCTGCTATTGAAAACAAGGTGGTATGCAGTTAATAAACTGGCAATTGCGTGGATTTAGTGCGACGAAATACGGCTATTGATTAAACGATTATTTTCATCAAAGAAAATAAGCAAACCATGATAAACATGCATACATTTACCTAAATCATACTCCATGGAATGCGTATCTTCATGGCTTGGTCGGCCTAACAGCACGCCAACAGCCCTTCTTGGTGCGCCTTTCCCCAGTATATTTTGCTGCAGGTCATACGCCATGTCACCACGTTTGCACTCAGTTTCAATGGTGGTAGCACTTTGCATCCATTTCACTTGGTTAAACTTTTCATTACCAAAGGCTATACTATCCTTCATTGCCCACCAAGTAAAAAAAACTATAGTCAACAGTACGGTAAATGCTGCAAGTGCAATAGATGCCCATTTAATCAACTTCATGTCACGTGTCCTTAAGTATCCGTAGCTCATTGTCCGAACTGCGCCGTTTGGCGTGCTTGGTCAGTTTATAAATCGCGAATTGCATCGTTAAAGTCATCCACATCCGAGAAGCTGCGATACACCGATGCAAAGCGAATATAAGCGACTTTATCCATGAGCTTTAGTTCGTGCATAACGCTTTCACCCAGGTCTCTCGCTGGGATCTCACGTTCGCCTAAACTCAGTAATTTCTGCGAAATTCTATCTAACGCGCGATCCACATACTCTGTGGGCACTGGCCGTTTATGCAATGCACGTGAAAAAGACAAGCGCAATTTTTCGCGACTAAATTCCTCACGCGTACCGTTGGTTTTCACCACCTGCGGCATGTGCAATTCAGCTGTTTCGTAAGTAGTAAAGCGCTTATCGCAGGCACCACATTTACGGCGACGGCGAATAGAATCACCTTCGTCATTGACACGAGAATCAATGACTTGAGTATCGTCAGCACCGCAAAAAGGACATTTCATTTTTAACCTTGATACACCGGAAACCTTGCCGTCAACGCATGTACTTTAGCTTTAGTCGCCGTAATCACAGCTTCATCCGTTGGATTATCAAGAATGTCCGCAATCAAATCAGCCACTTGCTTAGCTTCCTCTTCTTTAAAGCCGCGTGTGGTAATGGCTGGTGCTCCAATACGAATACCAGAAGTCACAAATGGGCTTTCCGGGTCATTAGGAATCGAATTTTTATTCACGGTAATATGTGCCAAACCAAGCGCCGCATCGGCAGCTTTACCTGTTAAGCCTTTTGGGCGTAAATCTACCAGAAACATGTGCGATTCGGTACGACCTGAAATAATGCGTAAGCCACGCGCGGTAAGCGTCTCTGCCATTGCTTGTGCATTTTTAATCACTTGCGCTTGATACGTTTTAAATTCAGGTTGCGCAGCTTCTAAAAATGCCGTCGCTTTTGCAGCAATCACATGCATCAATGGGCCGCCCTGTAACGCTGGGAACACGCTTGAATTGAGTGACTTTTCAAATTCTGCTTTAGCTAAAATAATACCGCCGCGTGGGCCACGCAACGTTTTATGCGTAGTAGAAGTGACGAAATCCGCATGTGGCACCGGGTTTGGATACACCCCGGCAGCAATCAAACCTGAGTAATGCGCCATATCTACCATGAAATAAGCACCTACTTTTTTAGCAATTTCTGCCATACGCGCCCAGTCAAAACGCAGTGCATAAGCTGATGCGCCGCCAATCAACAACTTCGGCTTGCATTCAATGGCAATGCGCTCCATTTCATCGTAATCAATTTCTTCTTTATCGTTTAAGCCATAAGGCACGATATTAAATAACTTGCCAGACAGGTTAGCAGGTGAGCCATGGGTTAAATGACCACCATGCCCAAGGTTCATACCCATTACCGTATCACCAGGTTTAAGAATAGAAAAATACACCGCCTGATTGGCTTGCGAACCAGAGTGTGGCTGCACGTTGGCATACTCCGCACCGTATAACGCTTTTAAGCGGTCTATCGCCAATTGTTCCACCTGGTCTACATATTCACAACCACCGTAAAAACGCTTGCCTGGGTAACCTTCAGCATACTTGTTGGTCAATTGAGAGCCTTGCGCTTGCATCACTGCCGGACTGGTATAGTTTTCTGATGCGATCAGCTCAATGTGTTCATGCTGACGAATAACTTCATGCTCTATCATGCCCCATAAGACAGAATCGACTTGGTTTAAGGTGTTAGCGTAGTTGAATGGTGCCTGATTTAATGGAACTGGTGACATGGTGTATTAGCTTTCCAAATACTTGAATAATTTTAGTGAGTAAATCTTGGTGTATTTTACCACGCCCTGCCATTAAGATTAAGTCACGAAGATTAAAGTCAGATTTTGCGAACATCCGCTTCGCGGATTGCCTGCTTGAACCGCTTTGCCGCTTATAACTAGCCGCGCTATAATGAATTCAATTTACATGGCCAGGAATCGCTATTATGAAATGGACAGACACTTTAACCGTCGCTGAAACGCTTTACGATATCTATCCAGATATAGACCCAAACACCCTTCGCTTTACCGATTTAATGGAATGGGTAATGGCGTTAGATGGCTTTAATGATGATCCAAAACATTGCGGTGAGAAAATCTTAGAGGCCATACAACTGGCTTGGATAGAAGAAGCGAAATAACCGGCAATATCGGTGCTATCACCTCAACAACGTGCTTATTCAAACGTTATTAGCTCATGTCTAGAAACACATTCATCGTTGCAATTATTTGGATCGCTTTAGCCAGTCTGATTTACTACCTGGCAGACAACATCCAAAACCCTAATAAAATTAATCGCTTAGGTGAAAATAGCACCGTTGTATTAAAGCGTGGCTTAGATGGCCATTACCGTGCTGAAGCACTCATCAATGGCGAAAGCGTAGATGTATTAGTGGATACTGGCGCAACAGGTGTAGCTATTTCGCAGCGTATTGCAGATAAACTCAACCTGAAAAGTATAGACGCTGTGCGTACCAATACTGCCAATGGTGACAGTATTGGTTATATGGTACGCCTAAACTCAGTAAAAATAGGCGGCGTTGAGGCGCATGACATCGCTGCCATGATTGCCCCTGGCTTAGATGGCGATGTACTACTAGGCATGTCATTTTTAAGCCGTATGGACGTTCGACTTTTTAAAGGTGAAATGACAATCAAGCAAGTAAATGAATAAATTTTTTATTATGCTATCCAATTGATTTTATTAAAAAATATCTCCAGTTAAAAATAAATGTAAGTAATAAGGTGTTCTCGCAGACTAAGGTTTGCACGCAGATTTCTTTACATTCAATATATTTTATTCTGGAGATTAAAATGAGCTTCAAAATTAAAAATGCAGTTCTAGTGGCCGCTACATTGTTATCAACCGCAGTAATTTCTGCACCAGCTTTTTCAGCAGACGCAATGCTAAGCACAGGCGGCTATGATCATGAGTATCAAAAAATGGGCATGATGAAAATGTTAGACGCCGATGGTAACCATATGGTGACGGCAGCCGAGGCCGACACTTACTACAATGCTATTTTTGCTGCACTTGACAAAGATAATGATGGTTCAGTAGATGCAAAAGAATGGGCAGGCCCAACTAAAAATTCCAAACTTGACCTTGCAACGGGTGGTTATAGCCGCGAATTACGTTCAATGAAAATGATGGGGTTAATGGATGCCGATGGCGATCACAAAGTGACGAAAGAAGAGTTTTTGGCACACCATCAAACCATATTTGCACATAAGGACACCTCTGGTGACCAAGAACTTAGTGCTCAAGAATGGGTAGCTAAACTTGTTAGCAAGTAAAACCTGATTAATATTTAAGGGTATCCGTAATGCGTGGTTGATATCAACACCAAAGGAGTTGAACCTATTGACTACCGCTTCGATGCGACCCTGAGCAAATCTGCCTTAAGCACGTTTGCTCGATCCAGGCATTCATCGAAGCTCATATTGAAGTCTATTTTCTCAATTGCGTCGAACACTGGCAACATAATAGATTTACGTGACTCGCATTGATTGGTGAATATCTCGATGTTTTTTACGAATATGTCACGATGATCCAATATCTCGCTGTAGTGACGGTCTATCACCATTGCAAGGTCGAGCAGGTCACGCGGGGTTGCTCTGTCGCCACGATGCCATAGCTTCTTTGCCACAATCTCAATCGGTGTTTCCAGTAGAATGTTTCTGCCAAGCACCTCATGTTCTTCGAAGGGATTATTGGTCAGAGTAGACGAAGCAACGAAGTCGATTTCTCCTTCGGGCAGGAACAGCTTCACGTATTCTGCAGTATCTTTGTACTCGGACGTAATATCTTCCCCACGACCACCAATCCTAGGGTTGATGTAGCCCAGGAACTGCGGATCAGGGATGAAAATGTCGATGTCTTTGCTTCTGCGGTGGGCATAGTGGAACATCAGCACGGTGCCACCACCCAGGCTCCAGCGAGGGATGGTGAAGCCATCGGAAGCAACGGAGTCAAAAAGGCTGTACGCCTTCTCAAGAAGGGTTATCCATGGGCCATCCGGGAAGTTTAGGGCTGGCTTAACCAACAGCATTCCAGAACTTGTTTGGCGATTTGATTTCGGTTGCAACGTGCGCAAGGTTCTTCCAGACCTGTTTAGCGTTGATATTCTTCTTGATAGCAAGTTGCTTAACTGCTCCTGCAACCAGAGAGGTTGGTGTTTCATCGATCAGATGCATCACCTGCCCTTCAAGACCTGGCTGAATCTTTCCGCTCAGCATGAACTTTTCCAGATCAGACGCTGACATGGATTTTTTGTAGCTGGTGTTGATATTGCCAAGCGTTATCTTGACGAAATCCATCTTTTTCCCTGTCGAGAACATGGGTGTACCGATAATTTCGGCAATTTCTGAGAGCTTGATGGCGCCTATGTCGCCAACCTTACCTTTTTCCAGATTCACAATTGTCACCCTGGAGACGTGCGAGGCCTCGGCTAGCGCCTTTTGACTCAGGCCGCATGCCGTTCTCTCTTTTTTGATGATTGCACCAATAGTTAAAATGTTCACGTCTTATACTATAGCGTTGTAATAAATAAAAGTAAAGTATACTTTACTTTTTAACAATTAATAGTGACCTAACTAAATCGTATTATGTGGTTGTCATCAACCGCGCATTACAAATACCTATATTTAATTGGTATAGTTTGAACCTGTTGTTTAATTAATAAAGCCAGCAATTACGCTGGCTTTATTTTTATCATCACTCTATATGGTTTAGGTAATCACTGTGGGTGAATCTCGCCCCGTGCGTTGTTTTAATTCAGAGATCTCAAGCGCAATCCGTATCATCTCACCGAGCGCCACCTGCGCATCTAAATGGTGATTCTCTACATTAGGGTCAAATGCTTCCAAATAAATACGTAAAGTTGCGCCCTCGGTACCAGTGCCTGAAAGCCTGAATACAATGCGTGAGCCATCGTCAAACAAAATACGAATACCTTGATTGTTACTGATAGATCCATCAATAGAATCGTGATAGCTAAAATCATCACAAGTTTTAACTTTATACGACCCAAAAGTTTTATCAGGCAGGCTTTCAAACTGAGCTTTGATATGTTGTATCACACCATTGGCAGCATCCGTGGGTATTGCTTCATAATCGTGGCGCGAATACACATTGCGGCCGAACTCCGCCCAATGCATCTTGAGAATTTGTTCGACTGAGGCTGGCGATTTTTCAGTATTCTTTCGCGCCAGTACATTCAACCAAAACAACACCGCCCAAAGCCCGTCTTTTTCACGCACATGGCTGGAGCTGGTGCCAAAACTTTCTTCACCACAAAGCGTAACTTTGCCGGCATCCATCAAGTTGCCGAAAAACTTCCAGCCTGTTGGCGTTTCAAAGCATGGAATATTCAATTTAGCTGCGACACGGTCAACTGCACCGCTGGTAGGCATAGAGCGTGCCACACCGGCAATGCCTGTTGCGTAAGCCGGCACTAGCGTTGCATTGGCGGCAAGCACTGCCAAACTATCTGAAGGTGTTACAAAGAAATTTTTACCTAAAATCATATTACGGTCACCATCACCGTCTGAAGCGGCACCAAAATCTGGTGCGCTAGCGCCTGCAAACATGATTTTCACCAAATCTTCAGCGTAAGTTAAATTAGGGTCTGGGTGCCCGCCACCAAAATCTTCTGATGGCTCGCAATTCATCAGGCTAGCCTCTGGCACGCCCAAGCGATTAACAAAAATCTCTTTTGCATAAGGCCCAGTCACTGCATGCATCGCATCAAACTTCATCTTAAAACCACTAGCCAACAAGTGTTTGATTGCTGAAAAATCAAATAATGATTCCATTAAATCGGCATAATCCTGCACCGCATTAATGACTTTTACTGTAAATTTATCACCACCATTTACACCATCAAAATATGTTTCACCCAACGTATCAATATCTATCGCGGGTAAGTTCGCAATTTTGTACTGCGTAATCACTTTACTTTTTGCAAACACTTCATCGGTAATTTTTTCAGGCGCGGGGCCACCGTTGCTAATATTGTATTTAATGCCGAAATCGCCATTCACACCGCCCTGATTATGGCTTGCTGATAATATCATGCCGCCATAAGTTTGATATTTACGGATAACATGCGAGGCTGCAGGGGTCGATAAAATACCCGCCTGCCCGACTAAGACACGTGCAAACCCATTTGCCGCAGCCATTTGAATAATAGTTTGAATTGCATCCCGGTTGTAATAACGACCATCGCCACCCAAAGCCAAAGTCGCGCCCTGAGGGATGGTCAGCGTATCAAAAATACTTTGTACAAAGTTTTCTAAATAATTCGGTTGTTGAAAAACCTTAACCTTTTTGCGCAAGCCAGAAGTACCGGGTTTTTGATCATCAAAAGATGTAGTTTTTATTGCTTGAATTTGCATATCATTAACCTGAAGCATGGCTGAAATTAATTCTATTATAGCGAGCTATTAAAGTTTTTACATGCATTGCAACTGGATAAAGTGCATTAACTATCTGGCACACCAATATTAAGGCCAAGTAAGGTAGCGCTTATACTCCCAGTCACTCACTGAGCGGCAATAATCGATCCATTCTGGGGTTTTGGTATCCAGATATTCGGCTACATAATCATCGCCCAGTGCCTTGGCAAGCACTTTATCTGCAGTTAGTGCAGTAAGTGCCTCGCCCAAAGTTTGCGGTAGCGTTTGCACACCTCGTTTGGCAAATTCTGTTTCTGGCCATTCGTAAATATCTTCATCTATTGGTGCAGACGGTGTTAACTTCTGCTCAACACCATCGAGCATGGCAGCGATGGTTGAAGCTAACACAGCGTAAATATTGCTACTGCCATCCGTTAAGCGGAATTCTAAACGCCCTGCCACCACGCGTGCAACTGTGGTGCGGTTGTTGTAACCCCAGGCAATATGCGCCGGTGCCCAAGTGGTGCCTGAAAGTGAGCGACCTATTACCAGTCGCTTGTATGAATTTACCGTAGGTGCGTGAAAGGCTGCTAGCGCTGGGCTGTGAAGCAGCAAACCCGCAACACATTCACGTCCTGCTTTTGATAATCCATGTGAATCTGATTGATCCGCCATCACCGCTTGCCCGGCTTTATCCGTTAATGACAGGTGTAAATGCAAGCCGCTACCAGGTCGGTCTGCAAATGGCTTGGGCATTAGCGTAAAAGTTAAGCCAGCCTCTTCGGCAATATAATCTGCCGCCATTTTGAACAAGATAAAGCGGTCGGCCGCAGTGAGTGCATCGCTATAATGATAATTAAGCTCATACTGCCCGCTGGCGTCTTCATGGTCTATCTGAAACACGTCGAAGCCGCATTCAGTGAGTCCTGTTTCCACGCGATGCAGTACATCTCTCACTCTTGCCAGTGCTTTAAGATCATAAGATGGTTTATCAAGGTCGTCTTTACTATCGGGAATTGGTCTGCCATTCGCATCTTTGGTTACCAAAAAGAATTCTGGCTCTATACCCACATTAAGCGTCCAACCAAGTGTGTTCAAACGTTCAATTTGACGTAAAAGCAGGCGACGCGAACAGCCACTAAACAACTTGCCATCTACCACACCGCTGCACACTATGCGCGCGTAGCCTGGCATCCAGGGCAATGCTTGCAATGTACTCAAATCGCCTTGGCCATAAAACTCAGAGCGCGCGCCGTTACGCGGCAAGCCCGTACCCCAAATTGAAGGCCCTGCAAAGCCGGCACCATTGCCAATAATGTCGTCTAAATGTGAGACTGGGATGTATTTTCCCTTAGCTGAACCATGAATATCAACGAACTGGGCGATTACCGTATGTACGCCAATAGCCAGCATACGCTGCTTTGCACTTTCAACTGTTTCTACCTGCATTTGCGCGTTATTCATCTTCAAGCCTTTGCCATTGTTTTCATTAAAGCACGGTCGATGATGTTCAGTGCTTCGTCGAACACTGCATCTTCAATCGTAAGCGGGTATAAGAAACGAATTGCATTGGTGTAAACGCCGCAGGTGAGCAGAATCAATCCTTCTTCGAGGGCGGCTTGCTGCACACGCTTGGTGATTTCAGCTGACGGCTCGTTAGTTTTAGTGTCAAAAAATTCAGCCGCAATCATAGAACCCAAACCGCGCACCTCTTTTAACGCTGGCACTGCGGTTTGCACTGCCTTTAATCTTTTTGTAAGTTTTTCGCCTAAATAATTGGCGCGAGTCACCAACTGCTCTTCTTCAATAATATCAATCACCGCGTGAGCGGCAGCAATCGCCAGCGGGTTACCTGCATAGGTGCCACCCAAGCCCCCGGGCGCGGGACCATCCATCACTTCAGCCTTGCCACACACTGCTGATAGTGTCATACCGCCCGCCAGGCTTTTTGCCATCACCATGATGTCCGGCATCGCGTCGTAATGTTCAGCAGCGAACATTTTACCAGTGCGGCCAAAACCTGTTTGTATCTCGTCATAGATTAACAATATGCCGTGTTCATCGCATTCCTTACGTAGGGCATTCATCAATGCCGGCGGTGTTACATAAAAACCACCTTCACCTTGCACTGGCTCAATGATAATGGCTGCAACCCGCTTGGGGTCTACATCCGCTTTGAATAACGTATGCAAAGCGTTTATCGAATCTTCCACGCTGACGCCATGCAAATCAATCGGAAACGGCACATGATAAATCTCGGCAGGGAAAGGGCCAAAGCCGATTTTGTAAGGCACCACTTTGCCAGTGAGCGCACAGCCCATCATGGTGCGACCATGAAAAGCCCCGGAAAAAGCGATGATGCCAGGGCGATTGGTATATGCGCGTGCAATCTTCACTGCGTTCTCAACCGCTTCAGCTCCGCTAGAGAAAAATGCAGTTTTTTTAACATGCTTACCAGGTGTTAATTTGTTAATACGCTCGGCCAGCGTGACATAACTTTCATAAGGCAACACCTGATAACAAGTATGCGTAAAATGTTGCAGTTGCGCCTCTACTGCAGCCACCAGCTTTGGATGACGATGCCCTGTGTTGAGTACGGCAATACCGCCCGCAAAATCAATGTAGCGCTTGCCTTCTACATCCCATACTTCAGAATTAAGGGCACGATCTATAAAAAAACTAGCCATCACGCCTATGCCACGCGGGGTTGCGGCCAAACGGCGCTCATGTAAGTGTTTGTTAGTAATCATAATGCTCTTCCTTGATAACTCTATTTTTAAACGCTGTCATTTCACGTGTTAATAATGAGCTTTAGCTCATATATTCCACAGGGAAGCCAAATGCCGGCTCTGGCAAAGGCCAGAATCTCTCACTTTTCACTAGATTGCGGGTCTAGCCCGCAATGACAGTAAATAAGGCTTTATTTAGCTCAGCCGTATCCAAGTCGTTTTAAGTTCTGTATATTTTTCCAGCGCATGTAGCGATTTGTCACGACCATTGCCAGATTGCTTATAACCGCCAAATGGCACGGTAATGTCATCTTCATCATAGCTATTCACATGTACGGTGCCTGCACGTAGCGAGCGTGCCACCATATGCGCACGCGTGATATCTTGCGTCCATACCGCTGCGGCAAGACCATAGTCGGTATCGTTGGCGATACGAATCGCTTCTTCTTGCGTATCAAAAGCAATAATAGACAACACAGGTCCAAAAATTTCTTCACTGGCAATTGTCATGTCGTTAGTGACTTCATCAAACACCGTCGGGTTTACATAAAAACCGCCGGTTTCACTCAACACACGCTCGCCGCCAGCGCGTAGCTTGGCGCCTTGCTTTTTACCGCTTTCGATATATTTGAGTACATTTTCCATCTGTCCGCAATCCACCATTGCACCCATTGTAGTATTAGGGTCTAGCGGATTACCAGGCTGATATTCAGGTAAATGCGTGAGTAATTTTTTAACGAATTCATCTTTAATGGAACGCTCTACCAATAAGCGCGAAGGCGCATTACAGCTTTCACCTTGATTGTAAAAAATTGAACCTGCAGAAGCGGCGGCGGCTTTGTCCATATCCTTACAATCGGCGAATACAATGTTGGGGGATTTACCGCCCAACTCGCACCAAGCACGCTTGAGGTTGCTCTGCCCCGCCATGATTTGTATTTTCTTTCCTACGCCGGTAGAGCCAGTAAAAGCGATGCAATCTACGTCCATATGCATGGCCAGCGGTGTGCCCGCCTCGGCACCAAAGCCTGGCACTACGTTTAACACCCCGGCGGGAATGCCTGCTTCTATTGCCAAGTCACCTAGTTTAAGCGCAGTAAGGGGCGACTTTTCAGAAGGTTTCAGCACGATGCTGTTGCCCGATGCCAAGGCAGGGGCAATTTTCCAACAAGCCATTAACATGGGGTAATTCCATGGCACGATAGCGCCAACTACACCTATGGGCTCTCGCGTAATCATGGCCAGCGTATGGTCTGCAGTAGGCGCTATTTCGTCATACACTTTATCAATCGCCTCTCCAAACCAGCGTAAAGAATTGGCTGCGGAGTTTACATCTACATTTAAACTGGCTGTAATGGGTTTGCCCATATCCAGCGTTTCTAATAGCGCTAACTCTTCTTTATTGGCTAACACTAAATCAGCAAAACGAATCATGGTTTGCTTACGCTCTCGCGGTGACAAACCCGCCCAGCGCCTATCGTTAAAAGCTGCACGCGCGGCGGTTACGGCGGCATCAATATCTGCTGCGTGGCAACTTGTAATATCAGCCAGTTTGCGATTATCAATCGGCGAAAAACATTCAAATGTTTGACCACCAACCGCATTCACGCGCTTGCCGTTAATAAACGCACGCCCATCAATTTTGAGAGCTTTAGCGCGTTGATGCCAGTCAATTTTAGTATCCGTCATTATTTTTCTTTCTCTTGCTTCGCTTATAGTCCTGCCATGGCGATATATTTAATTTCAAGATATTCATCTATGCCATAGTGAGAACCTTCACGCCCCAAACCAGATTGCTTCACTCCGCCAAATGGCGCGACTTCATTGGAAATCATGCCTGTATTGACACCAACCATGCCGTAATCCAAGGCTTCAGCCACGCGCCAGATACGGCCAATATCACGGCTGAAAAAGTATGAAGCCAAACCGAATTCGGTGCGATTAGCCAGTTCTATCACCTCTTCATCCGTTTTAAAGCGGAATAACGGTGCCACAGGACCAAATGTTTCCTCACTAAAAATTAACGCATCGTCGCTAACATTAGTTAATACCGTGGGTTCAAAAAATGTGCCGCCTAAGGTATGACGTTTTCCACCCTGCATGAGGGTAGCACCTTTTGCAATGGCATCGGCTACATGACTTTCAACTTTTGCTATAGCAGCTTCGTCGATAAGCGGGCCTTGTGTGACGCTATCGGCTGTGCCTTCACCAACCCTAAGCTGGCTCACTCTAACAGCCAGTTTTTTGGCAAAAGCATCAAATACGCCATCTTGTACAAAAAATCTATTGGTGCATACACACGTTTGTCCAGCATTTCGATATTTACTAATCATGGCGCCCTCAACCGCAGCGTCTAAATCTGCATCGTCAAACACAATAAATGGCGCATTACCGCCCAGCTCGAGTGATAATTTTTTGATCGTATCTGCACATTGGCGCATCAAGATTCGGCCAACTTCAGTAGAGCCGGTAAATGAAAGTTTAGTGACAACGTTGCTTTCACACATAGCAGCACCAATTTGGCGTGAATCACCAGTAATTACCTGCAACACGCCGCTTGGAATACCAGCCTCTTCTGCAAGTACTGCAAGTGCAATTGCACATAACGGGGTTTGTTCTGCTGGTTTAATAATCATACTGCATCCCGCCGCCAGCGCAGGCGCGGCCTTGCGGGTAATCATAGCAATAGGGAAGTTCCATGGAGTGATAGCTGCCGTTACGCCTATGGGTTGTTTAAGCACCAACAAACGACGATCACCCATGGGCGCAGGAATAACTTCGCCATACACGCGCTTGGCCTCTTCAGCAAACCACTCGATAAAACTTGCACCGTAGGTCACTTCACCGCGCGCTTCAGCCAGCGGCTTGCCTTGCTCGGCGGTGAGTAGACGCGCTAAATCTTCGCGATGCAAAATCATCAGGTCAAACCAGCGTTTAAGAATTATTGAACGGGCTTGCGCGGTGAGGGCCTTCCACGATTTTTGTGCGGCTTCGGCAGCCACAATGGCGCGCTCAGTTTCAGCACGTCCCATCAGCGGCACTTCACCCACCACCAAGCCATTTGCAGGATTGGTAACGACTATTTTCTTACCTGTATCAGCGCCGACCCATTGCCCTGCGAGCAGGGTAAGGTTATTTTTAAGTAATGATTTGTGCTTTAAATCTAACGGCATAGCTTGTGATGACATGATATTTTCTGCTTGAATTGTATTGATTTTTATTATGGGAGCGGTCTTTGACCGCGAACGCCAAGCTTCGCGCTCAAAGACCGCTCCTACAAATAAACTACTTATTGGTATCGCTATAAGCCTGCGCTACTTCGCGTTTGCGTTTACGCTCTTGGTGTGAGGTATAAAAGCTGGATGCAATCACTGCTATCGTCACAACTGTTATTGTGACCGTAGCAACTGCGTTAATGGTTGGATTTAAGCCAAGTCTTGCGCGAGAGAAAATCACCATAGGCATAGTAGAGTAACCAGGGCCAGACAAAAATGACGACAACACAACATCATCGAAGGATAAAGTGAAAGTTAGCAGAAATGCCGATACTAGCGCGGGTGCCAGCAACGGTAGTGTTACTAGTTTAAATACCTGAAATGGCTTACAGCCCAAATCCATCGCAGCCTCTTCCAGCTTGCTATCCATTTCACGCAGGCGTGATGTCACCACAACTGCTGCATAGGCCGTACCCAACAACGCATGGCCCAGCAATATGGTAAATAAACCACGCTCAGGATAGCCAAGCCAATTTTGCATAGAGACTAACATCAGCAACAAAGACAGTCCGACAATCACATCTGGCATCACTAAGGGAGTGCTGGCCATCGATGATAATAGCGTACGCCCCTTAAAACGTTTATATCTGTTAAGGGCAAATGCAGTAAATGTGCCAAAAAATACAGATATTAAGGCTGAAAGAAATGCGATTCTAAGGGACAAACCTACGGCAGCAATCAAGTCATCGTCCTTCATCAGCGCGGCGTACCACCTTAAGCTGGCATGGCTCCACACCGTTACCAGTTGTGAATCGTTAAATGAAAATATCACCAGTGTAACGATAGGCATGTACAAAAAAATATACACCGCAATCATCCAGCTTTGACTAAACCATTTAATCACTTTTGGACTCATGGCCTGATTCATGGACGGTTTCATGTTTTGACCTCCACTTGCTCTGCCTGGTATTTATTGAAAATTGCCATGGGTAACAAAATCAACAAAATCATCACTACAGCAACTGAAGATGCCATAGGCCAATCGTTATTACTGAAAAATTCATCCCACAATACGCGCCCGATCATCAATGTGTCTGGCCCACCGAGCAGCTCAGGTATCACATACTCACCCACTGCAGGAATGAATACCAGCATTGAACCTGCGATAATGCCCGCTTTAGAAAGCGGTACGGTAATCAACCAAAAAGCTTTAAACGGGCTGGTGCCAAGGTCTGCTGCAGCTTCTAAATAACGTAAATCCAGCTTAGACAAATTAGCATAGAGTGGCAGTATCATAAAGGGCAAGTATGAGTAAACCATACCCACCATCAATGAAAATGGCGTATTCATCATTGCAATAGGCGCATCAATCACACCGATACTCATCAGCACATTATTAATCGCGCCGTTATTGACCAAGAGTGTTTTCCAAGCGTAAATACGTAACAAAAATGATGTCCAAAATGGCAACATAATCAACATCAATAACATAGGCTGCAAATGCTTTGGTGAGCGCGCCATAAAATAAGAAAAGGGGTAGCCGATTGCAAGGCATATCACCGTAGTCAATACTGCGTACTTGATTGAAGAAAGGTAGGTTTGAACATATAGCGTATCAGTACCAATGAACAAATAACTAGAAAAATTTAGCTTGAGCGTTGGCCAACCGTGCGTCCAATCAATCATATTGGCGACTGAGGTAGCCTCCATTTCTGACATGCTGATTTTAAGCACAATGAGCAATGGCACTAAGGCCAGCATCAAAAACCAGAAATACGGCACGCCTATGACTATATGACGTCCATCTAAAAAGCTACGCAGGTAATTTTGTATTTTAGCCATAAGGGAACCTCTACTGAGTCAAAACCACCATCGCTAAATCACTCCACTGTGCATAAGCCCTATCGCCCCACGTTAAGCCGCAACTTAAATCACGCGTACTATTAAGCTCTTGCGCTTTAATCACCTTGCCGCTGGCCAGCTTCAAATGATAAGTCGTGTGGGCGCCAAAATAAACAATCTCAGTGACTTCACCTTCACACCAATTGTATTCACCTTGTGGGCGTTCTTTAGTGAGCAGGATCTTTTCTGGACGCACCGCCACCCCAACCGACATACCAGAATTGCCGCTGATACCATGACCGACATAATGCACACATTCTGCGCATCGAACAGTCACATGGTCAGGCTCATCTTCTTCCACCACGCCATCAAATATATTGACGTTACCAATAAAATCAGCCACTTGACGACTATTTGGCATTTCATAGACTTCATCCGGCGAACCCACCTGCAGAAAGTAACCCTCACTCATCACAGCAATACGCGAAGCCATGGTCATTGCCTCTTCCTGATCATGAGTCACCAGCACACAAGTCACGCCTACCTCTTCAATAATATTAACCAACTCCAACTGGGTTGTTTCACGCAGTTTTTTATCCAGCGCGCCTAGCGGCTCNNTTCGCCAGGCTACGTGCCAATGCAACACGCTGTTGCTGGCCTCCAGAGAGTTGATGTGGTTTACGTTTGGCAAATCTACTCAGTTGCACCAGGTTCAACATGGATTCAACACGTTCAAAAATCTGCTCTTTCGGCATGCCATCGCGCTTTAAACCAAAAGCAATGTTTTCCCAAACACTCAAATGCGGAAATAGCGCATACGACTGAAACATCATATTAATCGGTCGCTGGTAAGGCGGTAGGTTAGTGATGTCTTCCCCAGCCAGAAAAATTTTACCTTTAGTTGGCGCCTCAAACCCGGCAAGCATGCGCAGCAGCGTAGATTTTCCACAGCCTGAGCCACCAAGCAGAGCAAAAATTTCACCAGTAGTTACGGTTAATGAAACATTATCTACCGCCTTAACTGTGCCATCGTAAATTTTGGTGAGTCCTTCGACCCGTAGTAAATCTTCACGTACCGCGTTTTGCTTTGCCGTGGCTTTTGGAGCTGTCGCCATAAATATCCCTAGATTAAAGTGGTTCCAAAAAAACGATTTAAAATAGTCGGGGTTTTTACAAACCTGTTTTAAAGCGGGTAAATAAGCGGGTCATGGTACGGCGTGTATTGTTGTCCACATTACCAGGCGGTATCAACCTGGCAACATCTTCCGCTGGTAAAAATATGGTTTTATTGCTCCTGATTTCAGGATCAACCAATGACGTAGCGGCTTTGTTAGGGTTTGCATAAGTCACTGCGTTGGTGAGCCCTGCATGCACTTCGGCCTTCATAATGTAATTAATAAATTTATGTGCATTGCTCGGATGTGCCGCATCCGCTGTAATTGCCATGGTATCCATAAACAGTAATCCACCCGTTTTAGGTACTAGCGCGACAATATTTTGCTCTAATTTATTTTCAATAGAGCGCTTACGTGCCAGGTTAAAATCACCCGCCCAGCCTAAGGCTACACACACCGAACCACTGGCTAAATCTTCAATCTGACCGCCTGAATTGAAGCGTTTGACATCTGGACGCACTTTTTTAAGCATATCAAAAGCGGCTTGATAATCTGCCGGATTTTTACTATAAGGATCTTTGCCAAGATAATGTAGCGCAATTGGAAAGACTTCTGATGACGTATCAAGGAAAGTAACACCACAAGATTTAAGCTTTGAGGTGTATTTAGGGTTAAACACTAAATCCCAAGCGTTGTCTGGCATAGGCGTAGTGCCCAATGCTTTTTTCACTTTATCTACATTAATACCAACTGTGGTGTAACTCCATAACCAATCAACTAAATAGGCGTTTCCTGGGTCAAACTTTTCCATCTGCTTCAAAATATTAGGGTCGAGATTTTTCCAGTTTGGCAATTGTTTTTTATCAAGTTTTTGAAATAACCCACCATCAATTTGTAATTTTGCCCAATTTGATGAAGGCACTACAATGTCGTAGCCCGTTTTTCTGGCAACCAATTTCGCATGAAGAATTTCATTGCTATCAAAAATATCGTAACGTACTTTAATGCCTGTTTCTTTTTCAAAGTTTGGGATGGTGTCTGGCGCCAGGTAATCTGACCAGTTATAGATATTGAGTACTTTCTCTTCTTCTTTTGCGTAGCTTGTTGACACAACGCCTACGCCCAAAGCCGCACCAACAAGTGCAACCAAAACTGTTTTCTCGATAACACGTTTATTGAATAGCGATTTCATTAAAACTCTCCCTAAATAAGCATTAAAAAGTAAAGCCAAATAAAGCATTAAGTTAAAAAACTTGAAAATTCACAACACCCGGTTAAATCTGCACAACTCATGCCACTTAAACTTATGACAACCAAGCATGACATTGGAATAATTCTATCATGTTAAAATCGCCAATTATGCAACATTGATTTTAATGTTCTTCATTACCCATCAAACCACGCGTTTGTAGCTCATTCAGCGTAGCATCTAGGCACTTGTTAATTAAACGCATCATGTCATCTATTTGTGCTTTGGTGATGACCAACGGCGGCGCAATAATCATCCTGTCCCCTACTGCACGCATAATCAGTCCGGTTGAAAAACAATGCGTCCGACATATCATGCCCACCTCTAGCGATTCATCAAAGGAGATATGATTTACTTTGTCTTTCATTAAAGCGAAGCCTGCAACAAGCCCACAGGTTTCAGCGCCGCCAACCAACGGGTGACTAGATAATTCTGCAAACTTTTGCGCAAGGTAAGGCCCCGTTTCATTCCGCACGCGATCTACCAAACCCTCATTTTCTAAAATATCAATATTCGCCAGTGCTACTGCACAGGCGACTGGATGACCTGAATAGGTGTAGCCGTGATTAAATTCACCGCCCTGTTCAATTAACACTTCAGCCACGCGTTTACCAACCACAACACCGCCGAGCGGAATGTAACCAGAGGTTACACCTTTGGCAAACGTCATTAAATCTGGCTTACAACCCATCGATTGCGAGCCGAACCAGTAGCCCAGACGACCAAAACCACAGATGACTTCATCACAAATCAGCAAAATTCCGTACTTATCGCAAATACGTTGAATTTCTGGCCAATAGGTTTTAGGTGGAATAATTACGCCGCCAGCACCTTGCACTGGTTCACCAATAAACGCTGCAACCTTATCTGCGCCCACTTCAAGAATTTTTTTCTCAAGCCAACCAGCGGCTTCAATACCAAAAGCATCTTTATCTTGAGTCGGGGCGAGACCATAATGATAAGGCTGTTCTATATGTATTATTCCGGGAATTGGCAAGCCGCCCTGTGCGTGCATACCAGCCATGCCCCCAAGCGAAGCACCTGCCATGGTTGAGCCGTGATAAGCATTGTTGCGACTAATAATCACTGTACGTTCTGGCTGACCCAAAGTGTTCCAATAATGGCGTACCATGCGAATATTGGTGTCGTTAGATTCTGAGCCAGAGGTACTAAAGAATACATGCGAGTAGTTATCACCAGCCAATTTAACAATACGCTCAGCAAGCTTCACAGCCGGGATATTAGTGGTCTGAAAAAAACTATTATAGTAAGGTAGCTCTAGCATCTGTTTAGCGGCAGCATCCACCAACTCTTTGCGGCCGTAGCCAACGTTGACGCACCATAGGCCCGACATTGCATCAAGAATTTTCTCACCATTAGAATCCCAAATATAAATGCCTTCAGCTTTGGTAATAATGCGCGCGCCTTTGGCTGCCAAACTTTTATGGTCGGTGAATGGATGCATGTAATACGCTGAATCTATTGCTTGAATATCTTTAGTATCTTTAGTGGTAGTCATATTGCTCTCAATTCATTATTCATCTCAAAATATCCGTGCACAACTTAATTCAATATATTAAATCCCGTCATTCCAGCGAAAAGTGTTAAAAATTGCATATATATAGAGAGAGATGTTCAAGTCAGTTATACGTGCATCAATAAATGCTCACGCTCCCATGGGCTAATTACGCGCATAAACTCATCGTGTTCGGTTTCTTTCACTGCCAGATATACATTGACAAAATTTTCACCCAACACTTTATGTAATGCTTTTGCATTTTCCAGCTCGCGCAGTGCTTCTGATAGCCCGCGCGGCAGCTGGTAATCGGAGGCATAAGCACTGCCAGTAGTGACTTCAGTTGGCTTTAATTTTTCAACAATGCCCAGGTAACCACAGGCGAGCGTAACCGCCATTGCAAGATACGGGTTTGCGTCCGCACCTACCACGCGGTTTTCAATACGCCGCGCAGCGGGGTCTGAAATTGGCACACGAATACCTACGGTGCGGTTGTCATAACCCCATTCAATGTTAATCGGTGCTGCGCCATCACGCACAATACGACGATATGAATTCACGTAAGGGGCAAGCAATGCCATGGCGGCTGGCAGATACTTTTGCAAACCGGCAATATAGTGAAAGAATAATGGTGAGGCCGAGCCATCAGGTTTACTAAAAATGTTTTGACCAGTTTTTGTATCAATCACACTTTGGTGAATATGCATCGCCGAGCCAGGCTCATTTTGCATAGGTTTTGCCATAAATGTGGCATACATATCATGCCGCATAGCGGCTTCGCGCAATAAGCGTTTAAAGAAAAAGGCTTTATCTGCCAGAATCATAGGCTCATCGTGCAAAAAATTAATTTCCATTTGCCCAGCACCAAACTCATGAATCAGCGTATCAAGCTCTAAACCCATCAATTCAGAATAATCGTAGATGTCTTCAAATAGTGGGTCAAACTCATTCACTGCATCAATGCTATATAACTGGCGACTGGTTTCTCTGCGTCCGCTACGGCCAATCGGGGGTTCTAACGGTAAGTCTGGGTCAGTATTGCGCGCCAATAAGTAAAACTCTAATTCTGGTGCCACAATTGGCGTCCAACCTAAATCTTTAAATAAACCAGTGACGCGGCGCAATACATTTCGCGGTGCAAAATCAATGGGCTTACCATCATGACCAACACAATCCATAATCACTTGCGCAGTGGGGTCAATTGCCCATGGCACTCGTTTCAACGTGGTAGGGTCAGGCAGCAACACCATGTCTTTATCGGTAAAACCCATCACGTTGTCATAGCCTTCATGCCCTTCTGGCGACTCTCCAGTCACGGTCACACCAAGCACAGCTTCAGGTAAGCGCATTGCACGTTCGGTGGAAAATTTTTCACGCGGTAAAATCTTGCCACGCGCAACGCCTGTAAGGTCGGGTACTAAGCACTCAATCTCGGTAATATCGTTATCACTTAACCAGCGATCCATATCCGCAAGTTCAAAGCTTTTAAGGTCCGTCATTTTTATTCTCCAGCATTTTTTTAAATATAGTTTTTACTGCATGCTCAATCAAAAGCTAATTTTGGGTGCCTAATCTGGTGGTTTATTTCTGCGCATTCGCGCCCGACAAGCGTCACCAAAAGCCTTAAAAATCGCCAGGTATGCCGGGTTTTCCGTTACCCTCCACTCTGGGTGCCATTGCACGCCTAAGGCAAAGGCCTTTGCCTTATCTACACGCAAAGCTTCAACGAGACCATCTGGTGCATGTGCCTCGGCTACCAAACCTAAACCCAGCCTATCTATACCCTGCCCGTGTATCGAGTTCACCATCATCTTTTTAGCGCCAACTATTTTAGCCAAGTGTCCATTGGCCACCAAATTAACAAGATGTGATTGGCCATACTGCATTTCGATAGTCGCATCTTTTGCTTCACGGTGGTCATTCAAGCCAGCAACTTCATGCACAGCCTGATGCAGGCTTCCACCAAAAGCCACATTCAATTCCTGAAATCCGCGACAAATAGCCAATAGCGGCACTTCAGCTTTTATAGCAGCGTGAATAAGCTTGAGCGTAAGCGCGTCGCGCGCCGGATCGAGTGGTAGCAATGGGTCAAGTACCTCTTGGCCGAAGTGCGAGGGATGTAAATTGGAAACCGAGCCTGTCAGCATGATGCCATCTGCCATTGCCAATAGCGCTTCTATATCAATATGACTACTGATTGCAGGCACTATTAAAGGCAAGGCTTCGGCTGCCTCAACCACTGCCATTACGTACTTATGCCCTGCCACATGAAAAGGATGCTCACCTAGCTGTTTTACATCGGCAGGTAAGAGTACTACTGG